>OCZU010002502.1_pt1 | contig 11693 bp, 11 predicted proteins | sample 1539001 | NCBI WGS metagenome assembly OCZU01 (sample SAMEA3539306, study PRJEB22396) | soil metagenome | biome: tundra; feature: field; material: soil | place: USA | collected 2010-05 | depth 0.15 m
CCGCACCCCGCGCAGCCCCGCACCCCGCCCAGCCCCGCACCCCGCCCAGCCCCGCACCCCGGGCAGCAGGGCCGCGCCACACCCAAAGCTCCCGCCACATCCAGCGCACCAGTCACATCCGCCGCAGCCCGCAGGGCGCTCCCCCGGATGGCGCACCAGACCAGCCGGACTCGTGATCTTGAAGGATTCTCCGCCGCCGGCGAGGAAGATCCTTCAAGATCACGGGTGGAAGTGCTTCAGCGGGTTGTAGGGGATGCGCTCCTGCCACGGGATCCAGGCTTCCGCGCGTTCCGGCGTGATCATCCGGCCGATCGGGCTGGACAGGCAGAGCCCGTCGAGTTCCTCCGGGCCAGTGACCCTGATGGCCAGGTCGGCTATGGCCTGACCGATGCCCGGCGGGTCGATGTCCCACGTCCCGTGGTGAATGCCGGCCCTGACTAGCTCGACGGCGGCTGGTGTTCCGTTCCGGGAGACCATCTTGACCTGGCCGAGGCGGCCAGCATCGCGCAGCGCTTCGACGGCGCCGAGCAGGGTCTCGTCGTTGAACGGGATCAGCGCATCCAGGCTGGCGAAGTCAGCCAGCAGGTTGGCGGTCTTCTCCCTGCCTCCGGTGGCGACGTCGGTGGTGTTCTTATACCTGGGGTCCTCGGGATCGTTGACCCTGGTCAGCCCGGAGATCTCGAGCCCGTGCCTGAGGCCGGCCAGCAGCTCGATATCGTCGACGACATCCGGGCCCCCGACGACCGCGACCCGGGCTCCGGCCGGTACCAGCGTCGCGAGGTACTCCGCCATGTAGACGCCGTGGTTGAAGTTCGGGTAGACGACCGAGGCATCGACGGTAAACCTCGGCCGCTCCAGGCTGACCACCGGCACGCCTGCGGCGCGCGCGTACCGCACCGCTTCGGCCGGCGTCCCGGGTTCGATGACCCAGATCACGATCGCGTCGAAGCCGGTGTCGGCCCCGGCTCGGACCGCCCTGTCAGCCAGCGCCGGCCAGCCCGGGTCCGCGAAGTCCGCGTAGCCGACGTGCAGGTCGCCACCCGACGCGGCGATGCGGCTCTCGATGCCATGACAGATCGCGTCGACAGCCGCGTTCGCGCCGTACGGCATCGGGCTGACGTACAGGATCCGCACCTCAGCCACCTGCCCGCCACAGGTCGGCCGGCAGCTCGCCGGACAGCACCTCGCACCCGTCGGCCGTAACCAGAACCTGCTGCTCGAACACGAAGATCCCGGCCAGCCCGCCGTCGGGGTGGGCCGGAGCGAGGATCGGCTCCAGGCACAGGACCATCCCTGGCCGGAGGGCGACGTCGTCGTCGGGATCGTCGTGCACCTTGATCAGCGGGCGCTCCCAGAGCTCCAGGCCGATGCCATGCCCGGCGATCTCGCCGACCTGCTCGGTCAGCCCGGCCGCGGCCACGTACTCCGCGGCCGTGGTGATCAGCTGCGACACGCGGACACCGGGCCGGACGGCATCGACCATGGACCTGGTCGCATCGGCCGCGACCTCGGCGTAGCGCTGGTCCTCGGCCCGGAGGCGGCCGACGCCGATCAGGCGCAGGATGTCGGACACGTAGCCGTCGCTGGCACCGCCGCCGTCGACGAAGACGATGTCGCCTTCGGCGATGACGTTGTCCGACGCGGGCGAGTCGACTAGCGGGTACCGGGTACGCCCGGAGACGCAGTTCACGAACAGTGGCTTGGTGCCGGCCGTGGTCCCGCTGCGGTACATGGTCGAGCTGATGATCGCGACAAGCTCCTTCTCCGTCATCCCGGCCTTGACCGCTTCCAGGCCGGCCCGGTACCCGGCGACGGCGGCGCCGACCGAGCGCCTGACCCGATCGATCTCCAGCGGGCTCTTGACCATGCGCAGAGCCGAGATGATGCGGCTGGCATCCCTCGGCGGCGCCGCAAGCGAGCCGGTGATCGCGGTGACGATCTGCTGAGGCAGCGCCATGAAGCTGCCCTGGCTCAGCTCGAACGCCGCACGCCTCGGCCCGGCACCGATAGCCGCGAGGTGGCCGGCCACCTTGGCCGGCAGTTCATCGGCATCGTGGTAGGTGTCGACCTGGGCGACCCAGGCGGTTCCCGCCGCGCATCCCGCGTCGAACTGCGCCGCGATCAGCACCGCCTGCCGCGGATCCCTGGCCGCCACCAGGACCGTGGGCAGCCAGCGTCCCACGGCCCAGACGACCGAGTTGTAGCCGGACAGATACCGGACGGCCTCTTCCTGGGTGAGCACCAGCACGTCAAGACCCTGGGCGTCCATGAGCGCTGACAGGCGCGCATACCGGCGGCGGTACTCCTCGATCGGGAAGTCGGGCCAGACAGGTGTCCGCTCGCCCAGGTCGGATCCTGCGCCGTCGATGCCGTCGATGCTGGCCAGGGCGTCGTCGAAATTCATCCCGCAGGCGTCACGGTGCGGGCTCGTGCTCGACGATGGCCGCTCCCTGCGGGTCGGGCTTGCCCCGCAAGCTGACGAACCACCAGAGCAGGCCGACAATCGCGGTGCCGATGGCCAGGTCCTCGATGACCGGCAGCGGACCGAGTTTGGGGTTGGTCACCTCGCGGGGCCAGGCGGCGTCGAGCAGGATGATGACGGTCCAGACGAGCCCGACCGCGGTGATCGGCAGGCCCCACTTGCCGAGACTGAACTGGGCGGGAGCGCTCGGCCAGCCGCGCAGCCGCCGCATCAGTAGCGAGCCGAGTACCACGATGTAGGGGATGATGATCAGCGCGGTGATGGCGGCGACAATGACCGGGATCCGCTTGATGAAGATCAGCGGGATAACCGACAGCACGGCCGCGACGGCGATAGTACCCAGCGGCTCCGTCGTCGCCGACGACAGCTTGGTCAGGAAGCCCGATCCTGGCAGCTGGCCGTTGCGCGCCATTCCGTAGATCATCCGGACGATCGTGGCCAGGGTCGCGATGGCCGTGCTGAACACCGAGATCAGCGCGCCGGCCAGGAACACCTTGGCGAAGGCGGAGCCCAGCGCCGCGGTGAGCACGTCCGGGATCAGGTTCGGGTCAGCCATCGCCTTGCTCACGCCCGGGACGGCCAGCAGCAGCGCGAAGTCGAAGATGAACAGGACCAGGGCTGTCCCGGCCAGGCCCGCGATGATCGCCTGACTCGGCTTGATCCTGGCCTTGTGCGTCTCCTCGGCGAAGGCCCCGGCGGTCTCGAACCCGACCAGCTGGGTGACCACGAGGGCCACCACGACCAGGAACGGGAACAGGTAGCTGCTGTGCCCCTGAACGCCGCCGGTGCTGCCGAGCACCGACAGCGACTGGTGCTGATGCAACAGCAGGCCGATGGCCGCGCCGAGCAGGACAGCCAGTTCGAGCACCACGCCGATACTGTTGATGATCGACACCGCCCGGACGCTCGTGGCGATGACGATCGCGGCGACCACAGTGGTGATGATCGAGACGACCACCTGGCTGGTCAGGCTGACCGGGATGCTGGTGAACAGGCCCGCGAGCACGACGTTCATCACCGTGCCGACGGCGGGCATCACCAGGATGATCGCGACGACGTAGAACAGGCCGGTCATCCAGCCGACGAAATCCCCGGCGAGCTCGCGGGCCCACTGGTAGATGCCGCCGGTCAGCGGGTAGTGGGAGCTCAGTTCCGCCCAGGCCAGCGCGAGCAGCAGCTGGAATGCGAAGATGACCGGGATCGCCCAGATGAAGGTCGGGCCGCCGAGCGCGAGAGTCGCTCCGGTGATCAGCAGCGCTCCGGTGGTGGGGCCCTGGAAGGCGACCGCGAACAGGGAGCCCGTGAAGAAGCCGAGCGCCCGCTTGAACCGCGGTTCGACACCGAGCTGCCGCAGGTATTCGCTCTCGCTGAGATCGTCCGGCGCGGCACTGACCTGCGCGTCTAGTTTGTCGCTCACTGGTATCTCCAGGTCGGAGTAGCAACATTGGTCGGATATTCGCACGACGGTTCGCATTAGGCAATGGCACAGGGCCAAAGGCGACGTTATTCGAACTCGGAAGCCTTCAGGGTTCGAAATTCGATCAGCAATCCGCTTCGGCGGGCCAGACGGCACCACTCAGCGGCTCTGTCCGCGTCACGTCGGCGGACGCCGGACCTTCCGCGAAGGGAAGCCCGTCAGGAGGCTGAAGGTCGTGCAGGATGGCCTTGAGCCTGGCGCTGGGCGCTGCGCGCCGAGAGGCTGTTCCCGGCGGCACGGAAAGCGTCTGCGTCCGCTGCTAGCGGCGTGCCAGAGGCCTGTTACCGGCGCGGGCAATGCTTGATCTCGCACCAGGAACTCGAATCGTCCTGGACCACCATCACAGCAGGAGGGTCGAATCGCTCTGCTCGCTGCCGCGGCGACACTCGGCCTGGCCGGAAGCACGCTCGGCATGGCCGCCACCGCGTCCGCCGCCAGCGCGGCTACCGCAGCGCGGACCAGCTCCGTGACCGCAGCACACGTAACGTCACCCAGCCTGGGGACCAGCGGGCGCGTGGAGATTCCTCACCCGTGGGATGACTGACCGCCCATGCATGCCGCTGCGCCTCTTGACCATTCATGCAATCTCGTCCTAATCTGCCAGACGTCTGGCAGGTTGCCTGATGACTGGACAACCCTGGCGGGCACCACAAACGGCGCAAGGCCAAGGCGGTGGCCATGTCCGACCCCAGCGCGGAGCTGGCGAAGGCCGGACGGCCTGCCAGCGGACTACACCGCAGGCGTGACCGGGTCAGCCTGACGGACGTGTGCGTCCAGATGCTGACGGACGCGATCGAGCTGGGGATCTACTCGCCGGGCAGCCCGCTGCCGTCAGAAACCGACCTGGCCGAGCAGCCCGATGTCTCCCGCGCAACCCTCCGCCAGGCCCTGCGCACCCTGGAAGACCGCCACCTCGTCGTCCGCCGTCACGGCCGCGGCACGTTTGTCAGCCAGGCGCCGATCGTCAGGGATCCGCACCGCAACTTCGGCATCACGGCCATGATCCGCGCCGCCGGCTATCACCCCGGCACGGCGGACCAGGCCGACACGAGCGGCCCGCAAACCGTGAGGCGGCGGACAAGCTCGGGCTCGTACCTGGTGACTCTGTCACCACCTTGCGGCGCAGCCGGCTGGCCGACAAGCGCCTTGTCGCCCTGTCCGCTGAGATCCTGCCCGAACGCGTCCTGTCCCCCGCCGACATCGAGCAGATCGGCACGGCCCGCCAGTACCTGTACGCCTACCTTGACCGCCACCGCGGCATCGGCATCTACCGGGGCTGGCCGAGCTCACCCCCGCCAAGGCCACTGCCGATCTGGCCGCCGCCCTGGACGTCAAGCGCGGCGACCTCCTCTTCCGCATGAGCCAGGTCGACTACGACGAGACAGGAAAGGCGGTCATGTACGCCATCGAATACCACCTGCCCGACTGGGTCCGCTTCTGCATCGAGCGCATCGACCAGGGAAGTGCCGTCGATGAATGAGCGCACGGGCAAGGGCACGGGCAAGGGCACGGGCACGGGCAAGAAGAGCAGTGCCGCGGACAATGCCGCCGCCTGGAGCGACATCGTGGCCCGCTCCGCACACGTCATGTGCGACAAGGGGCTGACCTGGGGGAAGGACGCCGGTGACTCGAGTGTGCGCGACCCGGAGACCGGCCTCATCTACATCCTTCCCAAGCCGAGCGAGCGGCTGCCCATCCCCAGCTGGGACGTGATAACGGCCGAGCACATCGCCGTGGTGGACATTGACGGCCGGATCGTCGGCAGCAACGATCTCGAGCCAACGGTCGAGCTGCTGACCCACCTCCGGATTTACCAGAACAAGCCCGAGGTCAACGCCGTCGTGCACAGTCACGGGCGATGGTCACGGGTCTACGCGGCGCTGCGCCAGCCCATCCCGGCGCTGATGATCGACTCCTTCCTCTATACCGGCGCGGCGCCGATCCGGTGCACGGTCTTCGGCGAGATCGGCAGCGACGAAGTCGCGATGAGCGCCGTGGAGTGCATGGGCGAGCACGGCAAGGCCGCCTTGCTCGCCGCGCATGGCGCGGTGTGCGTCGGCGCCACTATGGACCAGGCCATGGACGTGGCGGAGATCACCGAGGACATGGCACGCATCGCCATCTTCAGCTCGATGGCCGGAACGCCGGTGCCGATCGGCATCGACGACTTCATCGACCGGGAAAAGGCCCGCAAGGACCTGCTGGACTTCTACGAGATCTGATTTCGGACGTTTCTCCGTTCGGCTACCAGGAGTGAGCTGTGACTGACGTTCAGCGGACCGCCCTGGTCACCGGCGCCGCAGGAGGAATCGGGCGGGCCATCGCGCATGCCCTTGCTGACGGCGGCCACCGGGTGGCCATTCTTGATGTGGATGAGGCGGGGCTCAGCCAGACCGCGGCCAGCGGCAGCGGCGAGTTCCGCGCGTACCGGGCGGACGTCACAGACGCGGCGGCAGTTGCCAGCGTCGCGAACCTCGTCGCGACTACGTGGAGCGTGCCTCATGTCGTCGTCAATGCGGCCGGGATATCCACGATGGCGCACCTGGTGGATATCAGCGAGGACGACTGGGACGCCACGATGGCGGTCAATGCGAAGGGAACGTTCCTGGTCCTGAAGGCTGTGCTACCGGCGATGATCACCCAGCGGGGTGGTTCGGTGATCAATATCGCCTCGGTGGCCGGCATCGAGGGAGCAGAACTACTCAGCCACTACTCGGCGTCGAAGTTCGCCGTCGTCGGACTCACCCAGGCGGCAGCGAAGGAGGTGGCCGCGTTCGGCGTCCGGGTCAATGCCGTCTGTCCCGGGCTCATCCACACTCCCATGCAGGACAGGGAGGTTGCGTGGGAGGCGGAACTGAGCGGCGGCACGCCGGACCAGATTCGCCAGGGCTACGTGGACATGACGCCGATCGGCCGCCTGGGCAGCCCGCAGGACGTGGCCAGGCTCGTGACCTTCCTGGCTTCCGACTACTCCGACTTCATCACCGGCCAGTCGATTCACGTCGACGGCGGTCTGCGCATGCGCTAGCGGGCGAAACGGCTTGCCAGCCGACCCCTAACGATTCCGCCGCAGCTGAACGAGATCACTCTCCGCAGAAGGGCGCGAGATGGCTATCCAGGACAGCAAGTCAGACAGAGACACCGCTCTCGCCGAAGTCTCTGAGCTGCACAAATTCGGTTACCACCAGAGGCTTCGCCGCAGCATGCGGCTGTATTCGTCGTTCTCGCTTGCCTTCGCGGAGATCGCCGTCACGGTGACGGTCTTCACGTTGTTCGCGCAGCCATTCCAGACACTCGGCGGAGTCGCGATCTGGATGTGGATACCGGTCACGGCAGGCGGCCTGCTCATCGCGACTATCTGGGGACACCTCACGGCGCGGATCCCGGTAACCGGCTATGCCTATTCCTGGGTGTCGCGGATCGTGAACCCGCAGTACGGATGGTTCTGCGGCTGGACCGAACTGGCCGGGTGGGTGATGGGAACTGCCGGGATCGCGGTGGCCGCAGCCTCGGTATTCAGCCCGTACTTCTGGGCGAATCCGACCCACGGGGATATCGAGCTCTTCGCGGCCATAGCCATCATCCTGGGCCTCGCGGCTAACATCATCAGCATCAAGATCACGGCGCTCGTCAACAACATCGGCGCGTCGGCAGAGCTCTTCGGGACGCTGGGCCTGGGCGTTGTCGTGGCCGTCGGCCTGTTCTTCTTCGGACACATCCAGGGGCCGAGGATCTTGTTCCACGTGGGAAGCACAGGCGGCGGTACCGTCACGATGTCCGCGCTGGCGCTGGCCGCGCTGCTCCCTATCTACACCATTCTCGGCTGGGACGCCTCCGCTGACCTCGCGGAGGAGACGTACGATCCGCGCAGGAACATCCCCAAGGCCATGCGCCGCGCCGTCCTGCTGGGCGGCATCTGCGGGTTCTTCCTGTTCGCCGTCTACGCCATGGCCATCAGGGGCTCGGTCGCGCGACTGGTCGGCGGCCCGAAGAACGCGCTGATCGCGGTCTTCGAAAGCCATTTCGGCAGCGGTGCGGGGGACATCATCATCGTCATCGCCGGGTTCGCCATGTTCTCCGCGCTGCTCGCCAACATTGCCGCCGCAGGCCGAGTCGCGTACGCGCTCGGCCGCGACAACATGCTCCCCGCCTCCGGCGTCTGGGGGAATGTCAACAAGACCACGCACACGCCGATCTACAGCCTGGTCGCGGTCGGGATCATCGCCGAGCTCGCGAACGTGGTGTCGGCTGGCATCGTCGGCCGCATCCTGGCGGGCGTCACCGTCGCCGGCTACGGGATCTACGCCTTCGTCCTGATCGGCGTGCTGGTCTCGCACCGGATGGGCCGCCTTCCCGCAGGCGACGACGGATATCTCGACATGGGCCGGTGGCTCATCCCCGGCGCGTGGGTGGCTCTGACGTGGTGCCTGCTGGTCATGGCCATGATGACGCTGCCCGCCGTCAACCACGTAGCCGGAGAGTACTTCGTCTACATCGAGGCGGTCGGCGCCCTGTGGTTCGTGGCGTTCCTCATGCGGAGGCTGCGGCGAGGCGAGGCCGGTCCAGGCCGGGAGGCGATGACCGGCGGCGTCGACGCCGGCGAGGTCGACCTGTCGAACTGACCAGAACGGGGCTAACAGCCAGCCCGCCCGGGCTTTCCGGTGTCGTGCCAAGGGAAGGGGGCCAGGTCAGGCTCGACCCAGCCGGTCCTGGCCTGCTGGCTGGCCAGCGTGGCCGGGCGGTAGTGGCGGGTCAGCACGCGCTTGCCGAGCAGGGCGGGATGGCGGCTGGCAAACGCGGCGAAGTCGTCGTCGCGGCCTCCGGCCACGTGGTGCCCGACGAGTTCCACCCAGGCCCGGCTGACGGTCGCGTGGTACTTCTGCGGCGCCCCCGCATACCGTGCCGTGCGCTGGATGCCCTCGCTGACCAGCCCGATCGCGGCGGGCATTCCGAACCGTCGCACGGCCAGCCAGGTCAGGTGGACGTGCTCCCGGTGGCCGAACCGGTCCGCAGTCGCCATCACCGCGGCCATGAGCTCGTCGAAGGACGACACGTCGTCCAGCCCCGTCCCGGGCCGGCGCGGCGTCACGAGGACACCTCGGCGAAGGCGTGCAGGGCGGACCTCAGGCCGCTGATCGCGCCGGCGGCCAGGCCGCTGAGCGCGCGCCGCTCCAGACCGGTGATGGTCCTGCGAATCCTCGCCGCCGTCCGGCGCCCGGTAGGAGTGAGCTCGACTAGGACAGCCCGGCGGTTGCCGGGCAAGCTGCCGCGGCTGATGTGGCCGCGTCGTTCCAGGCGGTCGAGCACGCTGGTCATCGTGGTCGGGCGGCTGCCAGCGGCCGCTCCGAGCTCGGAGACCGTCCGGCCCCGGCCGTCGGCCAGGTTGGCCATTGCATTGATCTCGGAAGCGGTCAGGTCCAGATCAGCAAGCTCGGCGGCGAGCACGTGCAGGATGGCGTGGGCGGCCCGCTGGATTTCCAGCACTGCTGACCACTCTGATGATACGGATTCGGACTTCACGATTTCGGACTATACGATATCGGACCACTTAGTTCAAGCTGATGAGGTGACCGGCTCGTCTGGCAGCGCCTTGCGCAGGCAGGCAGCCGAATCCTGATCCCGAGCGCGCGGTAGAACGAGGCCGCCCGGCGGGTCGCCAGGGCGACCAGCGCACACTCCCCCTCGGCCGTCGGCCCTGACCGGAAACAAACCGGGGTAGCTACCCGGGATCTGGGCGCGCTATCGGGGGGTCAGCACACAGAACTCATGACCATCGGGATCGGCCATGACCACCCAGCTGACCTCGCCCTGGCCGATGTCAATGCGAGTCGCCCCGAGGGAGGCGAGACGGTCGACCTCCGCTTGCTGATCACCGTGGACGGGTGGAGCGAGGTCGAAATGCAGCCGGTGCTTCCCGGTCTTCGGCATCAGCGGCGGACCGCCCCAGGTGATCTTCGGACCGCCGCGCGGCGAGCGAATCGCGGTCTCCTGGTCCTGATCCCAGACCAGCGGCCAGCCCAGCGCTTCGCTCCAGAAGTACCCGACCTCCTGCGAACCGTCGCACGCAAGCGCTCCGATAAATCCGCACCCGGCGAGGAAGCTGTTGCCCGGCTCGATGACGCAGAACTCGTTGCCTTCGGGGTCTGCGAGCACGACATGACCCTCCTCCGGGCGCTGACCGATGTCGATGTGCCGGGCGCCGAGTCCGAGCGACCTCGCCACCGTCTGCTGCTGGTCATCGAGGGACGTGCTCGTCAGATCGAAGTGCATCTGGTTCTGGCCGGCCTTCTGCTCGTGAGCTGGAAGAAACCGGATCCGGAACCCGGTGTCATCGCCCGGCAGGAGCGCCATGCCGTCCTGGGGGTCATCGGCCATCTCCCAGCCCAGGACGCCGGCCCAGAAGCGCGCGAGACGGAGCGGGTCGTTCGCGTCGAAGCACAGCGCGAGTAGGTGACAAGTCATCCCGCCGCTCCTCCGATCTGCTGACTCACAGCCGCCGACACGGCATGTCCTCTGCGCCCACAAAGAAAAACAACGCTAGGCGCTCGGGGCCCGCCACGCAAAGAGAATGAATCAGAGGGCGTCGCGCATCAGGTGGCGGAGATCTGTCGCAGGTCACCGGTCGGATCACAGGCATAGTGCCGGTCTGCAGGCGCCCGGATAGGCCCGTCAGCCGGTCGATACAGAACCAGGAGGCCGAATCCCCTGCCCGAGGAACGAGGTTGGATCGGCTGGCGACTCTGCTCTACCGGCGGGTGACGCCAGCCCCTGCGGACCGGTACGACGTCCGTTTCCAGCCCGCTGCCCGCCGCGCCATTTCGCGCCGGCTGCCCGAGACGGTCGCCGCGGCCGTTCTGGAATTCTGCGAGGCCGCGCTTGCCCTCAGCCCGCACCGCGTCGGGAAGCCGCTCTTCGGCCCGCTGACCGGCTGCCACGGCGCCAGGCGCGGTACCTACCGGATCGTCTACCGCATCGACGAAGCCACGCGCACGGTTCATGTCCTCGACATCGAGCATCGTGCCGACATCTACCATCGTCCCTAGGGCTCAGCTTGCCAGGCCTGGTCGCTGCCTATGCCGTCGTGCGACAGGCGCGTGCCGCGCGGCACCGGCGGGAACCGGGCGAGCTGCTCGAGGTCACCCAGGTCCATGTGGCTGCGGATGTAGCGCTGAGCGGCGCCGTAGGCCGGCGCGAAGTCCCATGAGGTCTGCGTGCCGATGCCGAGCGCCGTGCTGACGGCGCGCCGCCGTCGCTGGCTGAGGCGCACGTCACGGTTGAGCGACTCGAGGTCCCACCGGGCGGCCACCTCCTGCCTGAACTGCTCGACCAGCCCGGCTGAGGCCGGATCCCCGGCCAGGTTCGACCGCTCATCGGGGTCGGCGACGAGGTCGAAGAGCTGATCCGGATCGGCCGGTGAGTGAATGAACTTGTGCTGGCCGCGGCGGATCATCACGATCGGCGCGGTCGCGCCCTCGGCGAGGTACTCCGCGACGACCTCGTCGCGGTCGGGCGTGCCCGACAGGTGCGGGAGCAGGCTCCGGCCGTCGAGCGGGCCGACGACGCCGGGCGGGTCGCCGTCGTGGGCTAGGCCGACCAGGGTCGGCAGCAGGTCCATCGTCGACACCGCGGTCCGGACCCGGCCCGGCGCGAACAGGGCGGGCGCGCTGACGATCAGGGGAACCCGGGCCGATCCCTCGTAGCAGCTCATCTTGTACCAGGCCCCGCGCTCGCCGA
>OCZU010002503.1_pt1 | contig 11689 bp, 8 predicted proteins | sample 1539001 | NCBI WGS metagenome assembly OCZU01 (sample SAMEA3539306, study PRJEB22396) | soil metagenome | biome: tundra; feature: field; material: soil | place: USA | collected 2010-05 | depth 0.15 m
TCCTGGAGGTATTCGATCACAGCCTGCTGGTGTCGGTTCATCCAGCCGGCGACAGAGATCAGGAGGAATTGGAGTTGCGTCGTCACAGAGTGGAGAATCTTTCAAAAGTCCTTGTGGCTCAATCCTCCATCGGGTCTCGGCTGAATTTTTTGGCCGTACACGAAGGGTTTGCTTTTTTGGCGAGCAGCTTTCGCTCGGTATCCTGGAGACGCCAGCGAGGTGAATACCGATCGATTAGGGCGCGGTAAACGTGGTTTTGTCCCAGCACGAATTCCAGTTTCTGGCGCACGGCTTCGTCGATTCGTCCGGTGGCCCAGGCCAGCAGCTTTTTCCAAGGCATGGTGTGAGATTAACGACGAAAACGGTTTAAAACAAAGGCAGTATGAAGGCCGTAGATTACTTCGGATGAATGGGTGACCATACGGGGTAAAATTGTTTTCATGAGGTGACCTTTGAACCGGTCTGAAATTTTCGGAATTATTTTTTTGCGGCGGCGTCGGCCTTTTGCAAATCACGATCCAAGGCCGCGCCGTCGAACGGAATCACCACGACTTTGCTGCCATGAGGTTCGTTTCCCCGATCCTCCTCCTTGGAAATATCAATACTGGCCAAAGTCAACGCCGCCACATGCCCATTTTCAATATACACGCCGGGGCGCTCCATCTTGTTCCAATGATTGACGGTTCCATCCGTGTAGCGCACAAAATCCGCCGTCGGATCGTAAGCCAGTCCCCGCAACGTCCAATTATGGATGCCGTCGATTGAGGTCAGGTGGTAGGCCTTGCGAGCACTCCAACTATTGACCACGATGTGATAAAGTCTGCCGCTGAACCACACTACCGGATCTTCTAAGTTGCGAACCGGCTGGCCGTCAATCGTCTTGGGATAAACACTCGGCCCTTGAACCGCATAAGTTCCCATGACGCCGTTGGTGCTGATCAAAACCAGGCCCGATCGTTGCACGATTTCGAAGTTGCGATCCGGCCGGACCATGATGCTCATATTGGAACCGAGTCTCCGGGTGTTGCCGCTGAACTCATTAGTGGAAAAAGTAATCAGCCCTTGAAACTCCCAGGGACCATCCAGCGACTTGGAAATGTAAATGCTGCCCGGCCGGGTCTCGCTAATCAACACGGCATAACGTCCGTCCGGCAAAACCAGCGCCGTCACGTTATGTCCGCGGCCCGCGACACCATTGACCACATCCGGCCAGATAAATCCCTTGTCCACATAAGGCCCGAAGAGATTGTCGCTGACCGCATAAACGGCGGACGAGCCGCCCCAACCGCCGTGTCCTTTGGCCTGATCCCAGCGGCTGGCGAACATATAAAATTTGCCCGTTGGCGACTTGATGATTTGTCCGTCCCAATAATACCACTTCTTCGCGGCGGCATCGGCTTGAGCGTTGGTCGTCGCTAGCGGGAGATCTTTCAAACTTTGATCTTCCAAGCCGTTCTGCGGATCGCGTGGAAGAATGCCGGCGGCCCCCCAAGTGTTGGTGGCCAGCGCGCCGATAATCGGCGTCGGCTGGAAATAATCAATAAAGGTTTTGTCGGCGGCGAACGATGAGACGCCGATGGTTATTGACATCACTGCGAGTGGTTTTATTAGTGTTTTCACGGGAATTAGTCGGTTGCGCATTTGGTTGTTAATTATTTTTTCACGGACCGGCACTGGTCAACTCTTTGACGATCTTCAAAGTTTCACCGGTGTCTTCAATTTCAAAAATGTGCGGGCGGCGCGGCCCGGTGCCGCCGCCATCGGGTGAGTGCAGAATCAGCATCAGCCGGCTGTCGAAGGAATTGAAAATGATGCCGTGCCCGCCATAGTCGCCGAAGAGCGGTTTGTCCTCCTGCCGCCACGGACCGGCGAGTTTGCCAGAATCGGAAATGGCCACACCCAATTCATGCCGCTGTTCGTGCGCGCGGCTCGACCAGATGACATAGAGCGTGCCGGTTTTGCCCAGCCAGACATAAGGGCCATCGGTGACGTGTCCGCCCTCTTCAATCAATCCGCTCCACTGCGTATTTGAGAAATTCAAGCAACGCTGATTTGAATTGCCTATTCGGCAGGTTTCGCGGGCAGGTTATTAATCCAGTCGCTGATAATCTGCGCCGCTTCCTTGTCAACTTGGTTGTGCGACAGCGGCGGCATTTTCGCCGTGGGAACAGAGCTGATCATACGTTGATAGAGGACGGAATGCGCGGTGTCGCCGGGGGCCACGATGCGGGCATTAACCAGACCCAGCGTCACGGCGGCGGGAGCATCGATGATGTGCCGGCCGATGCTTGATGTATCGAAGCGGGCATCAAAATTCGCCACGCCACGCGGCTGATGGCAAGGGGCGCAGTTGACGTCGAGGTAGGAACGCGCGCGGCTTTCGAGCGGGGCGCTCGAATCGGCAAGTGGGGAGAGTTTTGAGAAGTCGGCGATGCGCGTTTCGTTGATCGCAGGACTGAACAGCCCAAGCCGGTTCAAGGTGCGGATCTGGTTGTCAGTTTTGCCGGTGGCAGGATAGGTAAAATTGCCATTGAGCTGGCGCGTATTGACCCCGAGAACATATCCGGCCACGGGCGTGTGACAGGTCAGGCAATCCGCCGGGCTGGCGTAAGACCAGGTCTGGGTCCGGATGCCCGTGGAGTTGGTGACGAGAATGTCTTCATTCAAGCCGGCGGTGAGCAGATCTGCGTCCTGGTTGTCCGCGCGCCATTTGTAAGTTGCGCCATAGGCCGCGCCGTTGATGTCACGCACGAGAATTTGCGTTTCCAACCGACGGCGCGGAGCCTGCGGATGCGTTTCATCCACGACGAGATCGAGGTTTTTGATGAAGACGGAGCCATCGGGAAATTTCCACGAATTCGTCGGGCGCAATCTGATTTGCTGGTCGGGCGTGATGAAATCGCCGCTCTTGGGCCCGGCGAAATAATAACTTTTCATCGCGCCGTCGTCCCACATCGGCGCGTTAAGCCCGTAGGGAACCAATCCGCTGGCCGGCATGCGGGCGGCGGTGTCGGCGAACGCACCAGTGCCGGAAAGCAATGGCGGCATCGCGTCGCCGTAAGTGGCCGGTAGTTTGAGAAACGGCGCAACTTTTTCGCGAGTCGTCAGACCATAGGGAAGTCCGCTGCCGGCGGTTACGGTGATTTTGACCGGCGCGGAAGTGCTGCTCAAGCCGCTGCCATCGGTGGCTGCAGCGGTCAAAGTATAGCGGCCTTCCTCCACGCCCGTGGCAGTGAGCGCGTAAACCGGCGCGTAAATGCTGCTGGCCAAAGAGCCGAGCGATTTGCCGTTGGCGAAGAAATCCACTTTTGCAATTTGATTGTGCAGCGTTTTGACTTCGACGCCGAAGGTCACGCTGGCGCTTGCGGAATAGCTGGCATCGATCGCCGGATTGACTGCGACGATGGCAGGTGGCTCATTGGTGAACGGATATAGTTGTGTTCGCGGAATGGCCGCAAGCTCGGTGGACGGTCTTTTCCAAAACAGCTGAAGCACTCCGCCCGTTTCTTGGAAGTAATCCAATCGAACATTGTAAAACTGCTGCGCCTTGAGCGTAAGGGTACTGCGATTGGTGGCTGGTGATGAATGTGCCTTCCAGTCGCTGATGAGCAGGCGTCCATTCACCCAAACCTGCACGCCGCCGCTGGCAACGGTGGTGAATTCGTATGTGTCGTCGTATTGCGGTTGCAATGAACCGCTCCAGCGCGCGGCGAAATTTGTCTGGCCGATGAGCGGGTTCGGCTCGCTTGTGATCCCCCCAAAATTTCCGACCTCGTTTGTGCATGTGATCGTGGCAGGCGTGGAAAATGCCGTGTCTCTTTTCGTGTTCGGCCAGTATTCGCCAAACAGTCCGCTGCCGCCGCCAACCGCTGCGGTATTGACGAACGAAGCGGAACTCACGCCGCTGTTCACCGCGCCGGGTTTCACGGCGATGGCCTGAAGATTTGATGTCTTTGTCACGGTGATAGGACCGGTGTAACGCAGCGAGCTGGCCGACGGCGTGGTGCCATCGAGCGTGTAATAAATCGTCGCACCGGATTCGACGTCCGCGAGCGTGACCGTGGTTGAATTGATGAAGTTACCGCCGTCGCTGGGCGAAATCATCGGCGTGGGCAGAAAATTTCCGTTGCCAAAAACCGCCAGGGTTGATTGCCCGCCGACAAAAACTTTACCATCGGCGATGGTGGGCACGGTCATCTTGACGGCGTCGCCGGGATTGTCGCGCACCGGCAACTGGCTGCTGTTGTATAGCTCAAGCGCGAGGTTCGTCGCGTTATAGGCGTGCAAGATGGCGGGCATGTGTCGCACGGCGCCGTCGGACTGGATTGTCCAAATGATGCCGTTCTCGCTCCCATTTGCCGAAACGGACGGGGTGGTGCCGAACCCGCCGAAGCTGGTTTTGGTCGCGGAGGTGGGCGCGGTCGTGATCAGACCGTTGCTAATCGCGAAAGCCTTCATTACTCCGCGAATGCCCTGATAATAAAGGTGATGATCAAAATAGACTGGGGTGCTGAAAAAACTTCCCGCACCGGCATCGAACTCCTGCACGATTTGATGATTGTTCATGGGGTTGTAGCGACCCATGTTGTCGCGATCCACCAGATAAATTTTGCCGGCCTTGTCGCCGCCGACAATCAAATGCCGATGCTCCGCGCTGCCTGCCTCATTCGGCAGCAGCAACGCGCCACCCGAACCGAAGTCTGCGTCTTGCGCCTGCATCTCCGCCTGATTGAACGGTGTGAAAAAATCCGCCACCGCCAGCCGGTTGCCGGTTGTGGAAAGTTTCACGAAGCTGTCGCCGTAATCACCGCCATTCCCGAGCGATGGATCGGCGCTGAAACTGCCATTGGCCACTTCAAAATAAAGATTGGTGTTCGCATCTACGCACAAGCCGTTCCCACCCATCCACAGCGCGCCTTCACCGGCGTGCGAACCAAATTGCTTCGCCGTCGCGTTGGGCGTGGTGTTAAAAACATGATTGGTTAGGAGCCGCAGATTGCTGGCGTCGTAACCGATGATCCAGCCATGATAAGGATCGGTGTCCGCCGCGCTACCAAACGCGACATATAAAACGCCGCCTGCCAGAGTTAACGCCGGGCGTTGCATGTGCTGTCGGGGATCAAACTTCATCACGCCGCCGACATTTCCATAGCCGTTTCCCGGAACCAAAGCCACCACTTCCACCGGACCATAAGGTTGTTCCGTGCCGTTAGTGATGTTTAAGGCATGAACATGGTGGTGAAAATTCGTCATTATCTCCGTCACAACGCGTGTGAATGCGTCCAGATAGAGCGTGCCGGTGGCGGGATCAATGACCGGTGTGCCCGTGATGCCCACGCGCGGCAACATGTCCTGATAAACATTGTTGTGATAGCGCCCGCCAAATTCGTGATTGGTCACGATGTCAATGCCGTCGCCCAGACTGGCATGCCACAATAATCCGCGATCCGCATCCGTCTGGCTGTCCGCGTCGAAGGCAAAAACACTGTTGTTTTCGGTGGCCACAAACACTGCGTTGTGCTTGCCGTGACCGGGAATCACCAGCCCGGGAAAATACAGCGGCTGGGCATAGACATAGCCGTCCACCTCATATTTCATCAACAAGCCAAACGTGTTCGTGTTCACGTTTGCGGGTGTCAACAGCGTCTCATTGGTGTTCGCACCGGTGCGGGCGTTGTTATTGTGATAGGTCAAAACCGATTCCCCGGCAACATGACCGGCAGCCAAGACCAAAACGGCAATTACAATTCGCATCTGACAAGAAATTCGGATCGTCAATCTACGCGATCATAGATTTGGTGATGCCTCTTGTAACTGCAAAATTTAGGTTTCGTTTTATCCAGGACAGTTTTTTGTAATTGGTTAATACACCAAATCATTTATGAATACATAAATGTTCTATGTCACTAAGCTCTTCCTATTATGCCTTGTCGTTTCTACTTGGACCTTTTCGGTTGCCGCCGCTTCCAAGCTGCCTTTGTTGCATCCATTAAGCCCGGTTGCCCGCCGCGCAGTTTCGCACGGATTACCGATTCAGCCCTGATTATGAAAAAATATTTTAATTCCGGCCGACAGATTTTATTCGTGACCATCCTCTGTCTGAATTGCCGGCTCTCTGGCATCGCATCGGCCCAGGCGCAGGAAACCGTCCGTCAATATCTCTCGGGACATGACGCCGAGCATACCGTGCCGTGGGATTTTTTCTGTTCCGACGGGCGCAAGAGTGGCGTGTGGACAAACATCGCCGTGCCGTCGTGCTGGGAATTGCAGGGCTTCGGAAAATTCCGTTACGGCCACGAAGACAAAACCTACACTTCCATCCGTGGCGACTATCGCCATCGTTTCAGTGTTCCCGCCGCTTGGCGCGGTCGGCGTGTCTTCATAGTGTTCGAGGGCGTGATGACCGATGCGTCCGTGAAGATCAACGGCACCGAAGCCGGGCCGGTTCATCAGGGCGCGTTTTACCGCTTCAAATATGACATCACCGGGCTGCTCAAACTCGGTCAAGAAAATCTCCTCGAAGTTTCCGTGAGCGACAAATCCACAGACGCTTCCGTCAACAACGCCGAGCGCAATGCCGACTTCTGGGTGTTCGGCGGCATTTTCCGGCCCGTCTGGTTGCAGGCCGAACCGGCGCAGTTCTTGGACCGTGTGGCGATTGACGCCCGCGCCGACGGTACGTTCGCGATGGATTATTATCTCGGTGGCGAAGGCCAGGCCGACACCGTTGAAGTGACGTTGCAGGATGCCAAAGGAAATGCCGTTGGAAAAGCTGTTGCCGTGCCGGTGGCGACGGGGCGCATTACCACAAAAATTTCCGCGCCGTTCTTGTGGACTGCGGAAACACCGGTGCTGTACACCGCGGTTGTGCGGCTCAAGCAGAGTAAGAAGGTGTTGCATGAGCTGAAGCAGCGTTTTGGCTTTCGCACGATTGAATTGCGTTTGGGCGAAGGCCTTCTCATCAATGGCCGGCATGTGTTGCTCAAGGGCGTCTGTCATCACGTCGCGTGGCCGACACTCGGACGCTCATCATCCGACCGGATTGCCCAGCTCGACATTGGTTTGATTGCAGACATGAACATGAACGCAGTGCGCATGTCGCATTATCCGCCCGACGAGAAATTTTTGGAGTTGTGCGATGAACGGGGGTTTTACGTCCTCGACGAACTCACCGGCTGGCAACATAAATATGACACGGACGTGGGACGCGAGCACGTCAAAGAAATGATTTCGCGCGATGTGAATCATCCCAGCATCATCATCTGGGACAATGGCAACGAAGGCGGCTGGAACACAAATCTCGATGCGGATTATACGAAACTCGATCCGCAGCATCGCGCGGTCAATCATCCGTGGGCGAAGTTCGGCAACATTGATGACAGGCACTACCCGGATTACAAGTCGGTGGTGCAGGGCCTTTCGGGCAATTTGGTTTATATGCCCACGGAATTTCTGCATGGCCTTTTCGATGGCGGACACGGCGCGGGACTGGACGATTATTGGAACGCGATGCGCGGCAGCAAAGTTTCGGCGGGCGGATTCCTGTGGGTGTTCGCTGATGAAGGCGTGCAACGTGGCGATTCGAACAACGTGGTTGACGTGAAGGGCAATTGGGCGCCCGACGGCATCGTGGGACCATTCCGTGAGAAGGAAGGCAGTTACTACACCATCAAGCAAATCTGGTCACCGGTGCAACTCCCGGACGCATTGCCGACTGATTTCAACGGCACGCTGCCGGTGGAAAATCGTTACGAGTTCACGAGCCTTTCCCGATGCAAATTCGCCTGGCAATTGCGGAAGTTCGGCGACTCCGCCGGTTTCAAGACGATTGCCCAACGCGCGATCCCCAGCCCCGAGGTCGCGCCGGGCAAAACCGGCAGCTTAAAACTTAAGTTGCCCGCCGATTGGAAAAGCGCTGACGCGCTGGCGGTTACGGCGCGCAATTTCAATGATCAAGAATTGTGGACATGGGTTTATCCGTTGCAGCCGCAAAATAAATTTGCCCCAACCGGTTCACCCGTCGCGACCACGATGGCGGGCGATGAATTGCAATTGAAAAGCGGTGGTGTTGAAGCGCGTGTCGCGGCGGCGACAGGACAATTGCTCGGTGTTAAGGTCGGCGGAAAAAGGTTTTCGCTGACAAGCGCGGCAATTTCAAATGCCAAGTGGACAATCCTGGATTCAAGCTGGCTTAAACTGGATTATTCCGTTGATCCGGCGACGCAGACAAACCTCGCTGGCGTGGCGTTTGATTACCCCGAGGAAAAAATGCGCAAGAAAACGTGGCTCGGCGAAGGCCCGTATCGCGTCTGGCGCAACCGGCTGAAAGGAGGGACGCTCGGGGTCTGGCAGACCGCCTACAACACAACCGAAACCGGTAGCAAGGACTGGGTGTATCCCGAGTTCGGTGGTTACTTCGCGGATGTGCGCTGGCTGAAGCTGGCGACGACCGAAGGCACACTCACGATGGTGATTCCAGATGCAAAAACCTTCGTGCGCGTCGGCACGCCAAAATTTCCGGAAGCGAAGCTGTCAGGAAAAACAATGGTAAATTTTCCGGCGGGCAACCTCGCCGTGGTGCACGACATCCCGGCGATTGGAACCAAGTTTTCATCCGCCGCTCAGTCCGGCCCGCAAGGAACCACGCCGCTGGTGAATGCGCCGTATCAAGGCACAATCTATTTTCGCTTCGAACCGGCGACCGCGACGAAGGGGAAATAAATCGAAAATCCGGATGAAAATCGCAATTCGAAGCATAATCACCTCGTCATTAGCTATGTCAAAAATTTCCGATCGTTCCTACTCGTCATGCTGTTTATCTGCGCGTGAATTTGGAGCGGTCGGTTGTCGGCGGCGGGGCTGATGGGGCGTGCTCAACTTTTTCAAAATCCTATTTATTCAATAATTGGTCAGTGTTCCGACTGCTCGGGTATTTCAGGAATGCCGGGATCGTCCAAGATCTGCACAGCGGTGGCACCACAGAGGGTCTTCCAATCCTGCAGAACCCAGACAACCTTCTTATCAGGGGTCACTTCGACAAGCTGGGGGCCTTTGCCATTGTCGCCGCGAGAGGTCAAGATGGTGTTGCCGTTGGCCAGCCGGGTGGCAGTCTGCGCGGCGGAAGCCAAGCGGTAGGCTTCCGGCAATTCGCTGTTCTTGATTTCCCACACTGTTTCTCCCTTGGGATTGACTTCGCGCGTAAGGTTGGCCGCCGGAGAGCGAGCCAGAGTAAACGATCAGCCGGCCGAAGTTTGGGTTGGCAGGTTTGACGCCTGAGCACAGTGAGTTGATGCCGAAGCGCCAGATTTTCGAGTAGAAGCAGACGCCGGGATTGGCAGCCAGAAAGCAGGGACCGGAGCAGAGCTAATATTACATCAAACATGACGAATCCAGTTTTGGCCAGAGTTCAGAGTAAATCAACGATTCCTGTGGATTACGAGGTTTTCGCCCCCACAGGCGTGGGCTTGAGTGACGCCGGATCGGACAACGGATGGCACGTCAAAATGAACCATGTGTCCCGCTTCTGGAGTGGAAATGAGCGTGTCGTGACCGGCCATGAGGCCCGCCAGCTTCTTTCGCATGGATGGGGTGACCAATGGATCGCAGTCCCCAAAAATGTAATGGGTGGGTATTGTCAACGGGCGCCAATCAGCAAATAGATCAAGCGCTGCCAGTTCTGGCAGAAGTTTGCCTTGTATGGCATTCATATTGCGCACGGTAGAAATTACGCCAAACAGGCCGTAGGTGCGGGTCAGGCTGAATAACAGACCTCGCAATAAATCCCCAAAACGCATTCCGCGCTCAATGCACCCAGAATCCGCCAGCAGGCGCGCGCGCAATTGGAACAACACCGGATTGGTGTAGGGCGGGGAGACAAGCTTCTTTACTGACTGCGCCATTTTGTGTTTTCCCGGCTGGCGGCTGCATTCCTGCAAGAATGCGAACGCCGACGAGTCGCTTTCCTTCGCGTCGAGGTCAATGGAAACTGCCACCAGCGCCTTAATGCTGGCTGTCTCGTGATGCGCCGCTTGCCACGCCAGTGTTGCGCCGAGCGATATACCCAGAACAACCACCTGTTGGCCGGTTTCCTCCGCCAGCCAACGAACGACATGGCTCAAATCATCAACCTGGCTTGCAAAAGAGACGCTTTTTGCATCTTGCAACGGCGCCCGCCCGCAACCTCTCTGATCCCAGTAGGCTACCGTGAAACTCGATTCAAGGTTGAGGCGATCTCGAAATTTCGCGACTTCATTCAGAAGGGGAAATCCCGGCCCCGCCTGCACGATCAAGACTGGCGGCAACCCATCGCGCGATCCGCACAGGCGCACCCTCTGCTTGGTGCCGTTAATGGTGAGCTTGAAGGTTTTATCCATCTAAGACTCTCCCGGCGAACAGAGCAATACAACTTTTCCGACAACACTGCTTTGTTCAACCAATCGATGGGCGCGGCTTGCCTCGATTAACGGAACTTTCGCGCCGATGACGGGACGGATAGTCCCCGCAGACAGCATCTTTAGCAACCCGCCAAGAGTTTCTCGATACCACACATTATCCTTCTTCGCCTCGCCCGGAACCGCGCATAAGCGAACCCGCTTGCCATCCGGCCACATATTCAAAAAATACATTTGCATAACCCCGGCGATCATCCGGCCTAAACCACCAAAGTTATCACCGGCAAAGCCGTAACAGACGACGGACCCTCCCTTTTTTACGGCCCGGTATGAGCGGCGAAGATTGGATCCCCCGAATGGATCGAATGCGGCATCCACGCCACTTGGGATTTCCGAGAGAATTTTGGCCAGAAAATCTTCCTTCCGATAGTCGATGGGGATTCCACCAAACTCGCGCACAGTGGCATGTTTGCCGGACGAGGCTGTGCCATACATTTTCAAATTCAACAATCGCCCCAGTTGGAGCAGAGCAGTGCCAACTCCGCCCGCAGCGGCATGGACCAACGCGGTTTGGCCTTCAAGGAGCTTCGCCGTTCTGTACAACATGCAATGGGCAGTGAGGTAATTGAGAACAAGGCTTGCCACCTCGGCCGGCTCCAGTTTCTCCGGGACCGGAACCAGGATTTCTGGACGAACACAAACGTACTCGGCGTAGCTGCCAAACTCCGGATTCAGCGCCGCGACGTACTGCCCTTTGATGACGCCGGTTGTGCCCTGCCCGAGCTGATCCACAATCCCTGCAAAATCATAACCAGGGGTAAAGGGCATTCTTGGGGCCAAAGGATACCCGCCCCTCTGCGCCATTACATCAGAATAGCCGACGCCGGCGGCGAGGACGCGAACTCGAACCTGCCCAGGTTTTGGTTCTGGCACCGGCTCTTCGACCATCCTTAGAACATCCGGGTTGCCGTGTTCGCAAATGATAATTCGTTTGAAACTGTTCATTCAGTTCGTGGCTTCGCAAAGTGCCCAACCTTCATTTTGCGGCACCTGACTTTGTATTGAAACTCAAAAGCGCAGTCCCTCCGGGCGGAAGCCGAGATCGAATGGAGGCTTAACTAAGTACGGTTGATGCAACAAGGCGTACCAAGGCGACAACCAAAAATCCGACTCGGATGACCGCAGTTCGATGACGAACAAGGTGTAGTGGGTGACCAAGCCGTTCCAGGACAACACCTCCGTGGTGAAGAAGTCAGCCGCGATCAAGGTTTCCCAGTGGCTCTGCAGAAACTGGCGCC
>OCZU010002504.1_pt1 | contig 11679 bp, 7 predicted proteins | sample 1539001 | NCBI WGS metagenome assembly OCZU01 (sample SAMEA3539306, study PRJEB22396) | soil metagenome | biome: tundra; feature: field; material: soil | place: USA | collected 2010-05 | depth 0.15 m
GGTCACCCCGTACCTGACCAGCTCCTCGGCCAGTATCGCCGCGCAGGGCGCCACCACCGTCAGCAACGGCTCGTTCAGCGCGACCATCCCGGCCCGCTCCCTGGTCACCTACGTCGTGGGTACCTCGGGCGGCGGTGGCGGCGGGTTCCCGTCCGGGTATCACCGGCTGACCGCGGCCAGCGACGGGCTGTGCCTGGATGTGTTCGGGAACACCACCGCGTCGGGGGCGGCGATCGACCAGTGGACCTGTAACGGCCAGGCCAACCAGCAGTTCCAGTTCGTCCCGGTCTCCGGCGGCTACGGGGAGCTGCAAGCCCAGAACTCCGGCGACGACGTGACCGTGGCCGGCAACTCCACCGCGCAGGGCACCCCCGACATCGTCCAGCAGCCCGTCAGCGGCGCGTCCGGCAGCATGTGGAAACCAGAGCAGCAGTCCGACGGCTCCTGGCAGTTCCAGAACCAGAATAGCGGCCTGTGCCTGGACATATACGGCGCCGGCAGCGGCACCGGCCAGCAACTCGACCAGTGGCCATGCAAGAACGCCCCCGGCACCAACCAGGACTTCACCCCACGCTGACACTACAGCCCTGCGACCTGGGCCGGCCGCAGCGCTGGCCCAGGTCTGGCAGGCACGTGGCGGCATAGTGCGACGTGCCGGTGCCGCACCGGACTGGGGGTACCACAGATCATTCGGTCAGTGAAAGCGAGCAGGATTTGAACGGAGGCCGACGGTGAGAGTGCGGCTAGCGTACGGGGATGCCGGCCTGGACATCGACGTGGACCCGGGCCTAACCACTGTCATCGAGCCTCCCAGTGCCGGAATCGCCGTCACCGACCTGCGCGTACGCGACCTCGGCGACGTCGCCCGGATCGACTGCCGCCCGCGACCTTCCCGCCGCCAGGGCTGTACCAGGCCTCAGGCAGGCCGTTGCCCAAGCGGGGTTCACCGATGTGGCGGTCGAATGCGCCGCATTCAGCTCTGGCAGCCTCAACCACCTCGACAGCCGGGAAATCGGCGCCACAACACTCCCGCCGGGTGCGGCAGAGCTCCCGGTGTTTATTGCGGTGGTGCTGATCCTGGCGTTCATCTTGCTGCTGGTGGTGTTCCGCAGTCTGCTCATCCCGCTGGTCGCGCCATCCCCGCGGCGGCCCGGCGGTGCAGCTTGATGCCCCCGGCGATAAGCGCGCCCAGCCCGATCAGGGCGGCCAGGTTGAACACGTTGGAGCCGAGGACCACGCCGGTGCCGACATCGTGCTGGCCGTGAGCCAGCGCGGTCACCGCCGAGATGACTTCCGGGGTGTCCGCCGCCAGCGCCGCGAGCAGGCCGAGGAGCGCTTCTGCACTACCCCACACGCATCACGCCGGCCGGTTCAGGCTCCTGATCGGAAGCCAGACGCGCATCGTGCCGGGACCGCGATTGGCCCACTGATGGTAGGGGATGAGCCGGGCTCGCACGCGTTCGCCTTCCTGTCCGTCCGGCTCGGCCTGGTACGGCCACCCCGCCGAGGCCGGCCGGCGGCGGTAGACGTCGATGGTGGCGCCCTCCTCGCTGATGCCGATGCTTCCCGGATCGGCCGTGATCTCGTTGACGGTCCATCCCGGCGGAAGGTCGGCCGACTCCAGGGCGAGCACGAGCGGCCCCCGCTCCACGGCGAACGTGCCACGGACGGCGTCGACGCGGGCGTCAGGGTAGGTCGCCCGCGGCGCGCCAGGAAACGTGACGTTGATGGATTCGCCGGTGCGGAAGATGCGCCTGATCTCGATATATCCCGGAGCCCGCGTGGTCGGGCTCTCGCTCAGCACGGCGGAACCACGCGCCCACGCGGGCACTCGCAGCCGGAGGGTCAGCTCTTCGGCGGGCGCCTCGATGATGTCCACCGAGATCGCGCCGCTGGCGGGATAGGCACTGGAAACCCGCAGTGTGACGGTTCCCGTGCCCAGCGCCGTGGACACCCGGTAGTCACCGTACTGGTGCAGCTGGACACCGTGCTCGCTGGCCGTCGCAAAGTACAGGCTGACGCTCGCCAGCGTGCGCGCGACATTGGTGGGGCAGCAGGAGACCTCGAACCAGGGCGCGCGGAGCCCCGATTCCGCGCGATGGCTGAGCTGATGCTGGTCGGGTACCGAGCCGGGGGTCCGCTGGTGAAGCGTGTTCGTGTAGTAGAACGCGCGCCCATCCGCTCTCGGCGACGCGAGAACGTTGTTCAGGAGCGTGCGCTCGATCAGGTTCGAGTACTGATCAAGGCCGGTGGCCAGGAGGAGCCTCCAGCTCAGCATTACCGACGCGATGCCCGCGCAGGTCTCCGCGTAAGCACGGTCGGCGGGCAGCTCGAAGTCATCGCCGAAGGCCTCGTCCTGGTGATGCGAGCCGGCTCCGCCGGTGATGTAGGTGCGGCGGGCCACGCCGTTCGCCCACTGCTCGCGCACCGCGGCTGACAGGTCCTCGTCGCCTGTCTCCGTCGCCACGTCCAGCGCGCCCGAGGCGAGGTAGAGAGCACGCACGGCGTGGCCGCGCATGGTCGTCGCCTGGCGGACCGGGATGTCGTCCTGGAAGTACTCCTGGCCGAAGGGATGGATCCCGAGCGTGCCCGTGCCACGGCGCTCGATGAACAGCCGGGCGAGTTCGAGGTAGCTCCCCTCCCCGGTCGCGCGGGCGAGCTCCACGAGTGCCATCTCGATCTCCGGATGACCGCAGACTCCCACCCGGCCGCCCGGGCCGAACTGGTCGTAGACGTGATCCGCGAGGCGGCGCGCGACCTGCGGGAGGAGATCGTCATGGCCGGTTCGCAGCCGGGCGACGGCCGCCTGGAAGAGATGTCCGAAGCAGTACAGCTCGTGGCCGGACTCAAGGCTGGAGTACCGGGGCGGCTGCCCGGACCCGCCGAAGCTGGTGTGCAGGTACCCGTCTGGCCGCTGGGCCGCGGCGACGCGCTCGACCAGCGCCTGGTACCGGCGCTCAAGGTCGCCGGAGTGCTCGCGCCCCAGTTCCCATGCCATGGCCTCGAGAAGCTTGTAGATCTCGGAGTCGACGAACTCGATGCCGGAGTGCCCGGCACCGATGGTGCCGGCCGCGGCGCGGTCGAAGTTGCCGATCCAGCCGATGCGCTCCATCCACGACTCGCAGTGCTCAAGGATCGTGTCCGCGTTCAGCCGCTGCTTCTGCCCCCAGATTCCGCCGGTGACCTGGATCTCGTCGGCCCCGAGCGGGCGCCAGGTCGAGGTGGACGGATGCACTGGCCCCCCTTGCTTAGCGGACGACATCGAGTACCTCTGCTCCTTCTGATACGAAGACGGGGATGCGGTCGAGGGAGAGCGGTACCGCCACGATGGTTCCCCCGTCATGCCTGTCGCCCGTCCCGGCCGCGACCCAGGTGCGGCCTTCCGGCAGGTAGACATCGCGCACGCGGGCCCCCGGCTCAAGGACCGGGGCGATGAGGAGGTCGGGTCCGAGCAGGAACTCGTCCTCGGTTCGCCACGCGTCCTGGTCCTGGGGGAAGTCCACCCAGAGCGGCCGCATCGGCGGCACGCCGTCCCGCGCCGCCACCCGCATCTGCTCGTGGAGGTAGGGACGCAGGCGCTCACGCAGCCGCAGGACGGCAACGATCCGCTCGTAGGCCGCCGCGCCGTACGACCACACCTCATTCGGCCCGCCCGTCATGGTGTGGCCGGTGGGCACGCGCGGATTCCGGTCGCCGTGCAGGCGGAACAGCGGGCAGAACGCGCCGTACTGGAACCAGCGGACGATGAGCTCCTGATAAGCGGGGTCACCCGGGTCGCCGCCGTGGAAACCGCCGATGTCGGTCGTCCACCAGGGGATGCCGGAGATCGCGATGCTCAGGCCGGCCCGAACCTGCCGGCGCAGCGCGTCCCACGTCGCAGGGATGTCGCCCGACCATACCGCCGCGCCGAAACGCGCCGATCCCGCCCAGGCGGACCTGGACAGGAGGACGGTCTGCTCCTCCCCCGCCGTGGCCATGCCGTCGGCGAAGAGCCTGGCGTTCTCACGCGGGTAGATGCCGGCGACTTCCGCGCCGGGGCCCGCGTACAGGGACAGGTTGGCGGGGTTCGCGGGGTTGAGCTCGGGCTCGGAGGCGTCGAGCCAGAAGACGCGGATGCCCCGGGCCAGGTAGTTCTTTTTCACCAGGCTCCATACGTAATCGCGGGCCCGCGGATTCGTCGGGTCGTAGAACGCCACCGGCATCGGCGTGCCCATCCCCTTGTCGGCGATGACCTGCTGGAATTCCACGCCCTGGTCGGCGCCGACGAGCAGGCCGCGGTCGTAGAACTCGCCGTAGTTCTCGCTGAGGGGAGAGACGGTGGGCCAGATCGACACCATGAGCTCGACGCCCATCTGGCGCAGCTCGGCGACCATCGCGTCAGGATCGGGCCACTCGCTTTCGTCGAAGCGGTAGTCGCCCATGGCGGACCAGTGAAAGAAGTCGGCGACGATCACCGACAGCGGCAGGCTGCGGCGCCTGTACTCGCGGGCCACCGTCAGAAGCTCCTCCTGCGTGCGGTAGCGGAGCTTGGACTGCCAGAACCCGCTGGCCCACGCGGGCAGCTCGGGCGCATGACCGGTGGCGTCCGCGTAGCGGGCGAGGATGTCCGCCGGGTCCGGGGACGCCGTGAGCCAGTAGTCGATCTCGCGTGCCTGCCCGGCCTGCCAGCGGGTGGCGTTCTCAGCGAATTCGACCCTGCCGACGGCCGGCGAATTCCACAAAAGGCCATAACCACGATCGGAGAGAACGAACGGTATGCTCACCTCCCCGTTCCGCTGGACGAGGTCAAGCGCGAGGCCCTTGAGGTTGAGCTTCCCGTGCGTGCGCTGCCCGAGTCCGAAGAGGCGCTCGCCGTCGTAGGCCGCGAACTGCTGGTGGATCTCGTACGCGCCGGAGCGGTTGCCTGCGAAGACGCGGGCGCCTGGCATCCAGAAGTGCTCTCTGCTCTCGGCGAGAAGCTCGCTTCCGCCGCTCTCACCGCTCCCGCCGCTCGTGCGGAAGGTGATCAGGGGTTCGGGATAGCTGGCGGCCGTGTCGAAGTCGACGTCCACGCGCAGGCGCCCGGTCGTCAGCGAAGCGCGCGTTTCGTCCGTGGTGATATGGACGTCGGCGTCTCCGCCGGTGCCGGGGGGCGGGGTTTCGGCCAGCGCGCCGGCGCTCTCGGCCGGGATGCGGTGCTGGGCCGCGCGCACGCGCACGCTGTCGGCGCCCCAGGCCTGGATGCGGATCACCTCGTGCCTGTGCCGCACCTCGAGGATGCCGTTGTCGTTGTGATAGCTCACCATGGCGGTGTTGTCCGTCCCGACGTCGAGCGGGCAGCACCGTGTCGCGCCGCCCAGATGAAATGAAGACCGCGACTGCCTCTCGATGGCTGGTCCTAGTCCTTGACGGCCCCTGCGGTAACGCCGGCGGCGACGTAGCGCTGCGCGAGGACCAGCAGCACGGCCGCGGGAACCGAGGCGACGACGGCGGTCGCCATGATCGCGTTCCACTCCTGGTTGTTGTTGCCGATATAGGCGTAGATGCCGAGCGTGATCGGCCGGAGCGAACCGCCGCCGTCGAGCGTGTTGGCGAACAGGAAGTCCGACCACGCCCACAGGAACGCGAAGAGCGAGACGGTGACGATCGCGTTCCTGCTCACCGGCACGATGATCGACGCGAACGTCCGGAAGGTCCCTGCCCCGTCGATGCGGGCGGCCTGAAGCAGCTCGTCCGGTATCCGCGACATGAACGCGGTGAAGATGAGCACGCCGAAGGGCACCGCGATGGTGGAGTCAGCGAGGATGAGGCCCCACACGGAGTTGAGCACGCCGAGCTTGATGTAGATGGTGTAGAAGCCCATCGTCATGACGATCCCCGGGATCATCTGGGCGATCAGCAGCACCAAGGTCAGCGCGCCGCCGCCGCGCGGCCGCAGCTTGGCCAGCGAGAACCCGGCCGGCGCAGCGAGCACGAGCGTGAGCGCGACCGTCCCGAGCCCGATGAGCAGGCTGGTGCCCAGATACGGCAGCTGCTGGTGCAGGACGACCGTGTAGCCCTGGAGCGTCCCGTCGATCGGTATCAGGTTGGGCGGGCTCTTGCGCATGTTCGACGTCTTCGTCAGGGAGACGTTGATCATCCAGTAGACGGGGAACAGCATCGCGGCGGTGAACAGGACGCCGAGCGCGGTGAGCCACCAGGAGCGCCGGTTCATGTCAGCTCCAGTCTGCGGCGGGCACGGATGTAGACGAGGCTGAAGAGGACGGCGATGATGATCAGCAGGTTTCCGACGGCCGCCGCGGAACTGAAGTCGGGCAGGAGCGAGCCGAACCCGAGCTGGTAGGACCAGATCGCCAGGGTCGTCGACGCCGTCCCCGGTCCGCCGCGGGTCATGATCCAGATGATGTCGAAGACCTTCAGCGTGTAGACGAAGCCGAGCAGCAAGGTGATCGCGGACACCGGCCGCAGCAGCGGGAAGGTGATCCGCCGGAAGCGCTGCCACCCGTTGGCACCGTCGATCGCGGCGGCCTCGAAGACGTCCGGCGAGATGCTCTGCAGCCCGCTGTACATGATGACGAGGTTGAACGGTATGCCGATCCAGATGTTCGCGATCAGCACGGCGACCAGGGACCAGCGCGGCGAGGTGAGCCAGTCGACCTGCCCGATGCCGAAGGCCCGCAGGAAGGAGTTCACGATCCCCGAGTCGCTGTCGAGCATCCACGACCAGGTCGAGGCGGAGACCAGCAGCGGCAGGAGCCACGGCACCAGGAACAGGGCCCGCAGGATGCCGGAGAGACGGAACCTGCGGAAGAAGAACACCGCGAGCGCCAGGCCGATGGCGAACTGGAACGCGATCGAGACGAAGACGAAGATCGCGGTGTTGATGAGGGCGGGGGCGAACGTGGAGCTCTCGATCACGTTGGCGTAGTTGGAAAATCCCGCGAACGGAGCGACGCCGGTAATGAACGACGCGAGGGTGTAGCTCCTGATGCTCAGGTCGATGTTGCGATAGAGCGGATAGGCGTAGAAGAGGCCGAGGTACACCACCACCGGCGCGATGAAACCCCACGCCGCCAGCTGCGCCTTGCGTCGCGATCTCGCGCGCTGCGCACGTGCCGGGGCGGCGGCAAGCGCCGCCGCCCCGGCACCGTGACGCGCAGCCGAGCGAGCCTTGGACTGCTCTGTTGTCATGGCTCTCACGTCGGCTGGTCGTGCGCTACTTGTTGATGCCGGCCGTGGCCGCGGCCTGTGCGGACTGAAGCGCGCTGGCGGGTGACGCCGCCCCGCTCTCCGCCTTCTGCACCGCGGTCCACATCTGCTGGGAGATGATGGGGTACTTGGTGCCGAGGTTGTCCCCCGTCCGCGCCTTGGCGACGCCGACCGCGTTGACCCACGACTGCAGCGAGGCATCGGTTGCCACCTGGGCCTGCTGCCCGGCCTGCGTGGGGGCGACGTAGTTCAGCGTGTTGTCGGTGGTGGCGATGTTACTGGTGGACGAGAGGCAGCTCACGATCTTCGCGGAGGTCGTGTACGTGGCCGTGTCCTTCTGGACCGGGATCGTGAAGAACTCCCCGCCGGTCGGCACGGGCGCCGCCCCGCCGTTCTCGGCCGGGATCGAGATGACCTTCGCGCCCATCTGGCCGGCGAGGGCCTTCTGCCAGGTGCCGTTCTCGCCGAAGGCGAAGTCGCCGGTCTGGAACTCCTGCCATGAGGTGGTCTGCGTGTTCTGGATCACGGAGTTCGGCGCATAGCCGTCCTTGATCCAGGTGGACCAGAGCGTGAGCGCGGCGACGGCCTGCGGTGAGTCGATGTTGGTCAGGTTCGCTCCGGAGCCCCAGAACCACGGGAGGAACTGGAAGCTGCCTTCCTCGGTGTTGATGCCGGAGAAGGTGATGCCCTTCTTGCCGATCGCCTTGACCTTGGCGAGCGCGGCGGTCAGCGTGGCCCAGCTCGTGACGGACGCCGGATTGACCTTCGCCGCCTTCAGGATCGTCGGGTTGTAGTACAGCGCCAGCGTGTTCGCACCGATCGGCACACCGTACGTCTTGCCGTCGATGACGCCGGCGCCAAGGATGTTCGACGCGATCGTGTTCGTTGACAGGCCGTTCTGCGCGGTGGTGGTGAGAATGCCCGCGCTTGCGAGCGTGGAGACGACCGGATTGTCGATCAGCAGGATGTCCGGTGAGTTGCCCTGCTGTCCAGCGAGCAGGGCCTGCGTCGTCAGCGCGGTCGTGTCGTAGGCGGTGCGCTTGACCGTCACGCCGGCCTCGGTCCCGCACTTGGCGACCAGCGTGGCCCAAGGGGACGACGCGCTGTACTGCGGGTACGGGTCCCAGAAGTTATAGGTGCCGCCGGCTGACGCGGTCGAGCCGCCGCCTGTGCTGCTGCTGCTCGGGGAGCTTGAGCAGCCGGCCAGGGCCGCTGCGGCGCCAACGGTCAGGAGCGCAGCACCGATGGCTGACGCCTTGCGAAATCTTAGCACGGTCATTCCTCTCTGAATGCCCCGGATCCGCGCGAGCGGAAGCCGGAATTAGTGCCATTACATTTCTGTTTTGTTTGTCATGGTTATTTGTCGTCTTATCTAGTCGAACCGGTTCAACACACGGGCCGCCTTCGGATGCGGCCGCTGCGCTCTGTTAGCGGGTGCTTCCCCGGTCCGTGATGAGAGGTGCGACGAGTTCCACCCGGGGGGCGGCAGCGCCCTCCGGGCTGGTCATGCGTTGCACGAGCGCCTGGACCGCCATGCGGCCCAGCCTGTTTGGTGACGTCTCGACGGCCGTGTACGGCAGCGAGAACAGCTTTCCGAAGTCTTCCGAGAAGATGCCCACGACCGAGAGGTCGTCGGGCACGCGCAGGCCGCGCGAGTAAAGCACCGGCGGCAGCGCGGCGATGACGGCGTCGTTGTGCACGATCATCGCGGTCCCCGGCTGCGCGTCGAGGATCTCGTTGAGCTGCTGGTTGATGGCCGGCTGCTGCGTCTGGCCGAAGTGGGAGCGGACGCGGAGGCCGTGGCTTGCCGCGTGCTGAAGTGCCGCATCACGAAACCTCCAGGCATACGCGCCACCGCGCTCGTAGACATCCTCGCGCGGAGTGATGAGGGTCAGCTCACGGTGGCCGCGCTCGGCCAGGTGCTCGAGGAGGATCCGTCCCGACTCGGCGAAGTCCAGGTCGAAGACGTCGAAGCCCTCGGTGGCTCGCGGCAGGCCGACCATGGAGGTCGGCTGCCTCATGGTCCTCATCACGGGCAGTCGCGGATCCTCGTGCGCGACATTTAGCAAAATGACCCCGTCCACCATCCCCGAGCTCGAGATCCGGTGGACGGCGTGCGGGCCGTCGGCCTCCGTCACCATGAGGATGTCGTAGCCGGCTTCGCGGGCGGCATCGGAGATCGGCAGGACGTACTGGAGCATCGCGGGCGAGAACTCGTCCTCAAGGAACTGGACGAACAGGCCGATCACCATCGTCTGCGACGTGGCGAGTGCCCGCGCCCCTGCGTTCGGCGTGAAGGCAAGGTCCTTGATGGCCGCCTCGATGCGCTCGCGCGTTTCCCGCGAGATGCTCCGCTTACCGGACAGCGCGTAGGAGACGGTGCTGCGCGCGACGCCGGCGCGGCGAGCCACGTCCTCGATAGTCGCCACTGTCACCTCCATCTCGAACCGATTCGATTATCGTAGCGACGCGCGTTCTGTCACACAAGAACCTTGCCATGAAATTTTCTACTGCCTAAAACAGCTAGTAATAGGGGTGATCTTGCGCGTACGGCATCCGGATCACGTCGCAAGGCTCCCCTGCGTGACGGCCACAGGGGAACCGATTCGATTGTCGAGCCCCGCCCTGGAACAAGAGCCGCAGCCCCGCCACGCCGCTGTGCCGAGTGCGCACTCAGGCTCACTCTTATCTGCCCGAATGCGCACTTGGCACGTCAGCCGGCGGTTGGGGTTGGGGTTGGGGTTGGGTTAGCTGGCCGTCAGGGTCCAGAGGTGGTCGGCGGTGCCGTTGTCGGTCCACTGCAGGACCTGGGCGCCGGAGGCCTTGCTCCTGCTCGTCACGCCGAGCAGCAGGCCGCTGTTGTAGTTCTCGATCTTGTACTCACCGCTGCCCGCCGACACGAGCTGCCAGAGGTGGTCGGATGTGCCGTTGTTGCCCCAGATGAGCGCGTCGGCGCCGGCCGCGATGCCTTCGTTGCTTATGCCGAGCAGCAGGCCGCTTCGGCTGTTCTCGATCTCGTAGAAGCCGGAACCCTCGGGGACCAGGGTCCACTTCTGCGTGCTGCTGCCACTCGCGGTTGCCTGGACGGCCAGCGTTCCCTGGGCGGTGCCGCTGCCGCTTGTATCGAGCGCGAGCCCGCTATTGACGTTCTTGATCACGTACGTTCCTGAGAATGCCGCGGTGCTGCCTGGCGTGATGACGAGGTGGTAGCCGTTGGAGGCGTTCATGGAGCTGACGGGGACGGTGATGGATCCGCCGGAGATGGTGTAGTTTCCGCTGGAGATGATGTCCGGTCCGACGACGGCGGTGGTGCGGCCGGCGGAGGCGGTCTGCTCGAGGACCACGTGGGCGGTGGTGCCGAAGGCGGACAGCGAGCTGAGCCCGTTGACGGTGACGGCGGTCGAGCCGTTGCCGCCACCGAAGATCACGCTGACCTGGTTGCCCGCGGAGTTGACGGCTGCGGCGCCGTCAAGTCCGGTCTGCGCCGGCGGGACGGTGGTGACCATGTTCCCGGTCATCGAGCCGTACCAGCGGTAGAGCCAGTAGGCGGCGTTGGGCGATCCCCCGGTGTCGGTGAGGGTGTCGCCGAGGGTGCCGTAGTGGTTCCAGAACGCGAGCTCGGCGTTGTTCACGCCTGCGCGCTCGAACTTGGCGATGTAGCCGGCGAGCGGTCCGGGGACTCCCACCTCGCTGGTCGTGGCGTACTCCTCGATGGCGATGGGCAGCGAGCTGATGCCGAGGCTGGCCTCGATGGAGCGGGCGGAGGCGACGTCAGCGGCGATGCTGGCGGAGCCGCCGAGCTCGTGCCAGCTGAGGATGGTCGGAACGGTGCCGCTGGCCTTGGCGTCGGTCAGGAACGTGGTCATCCGGCTCGCGTTGAAGTAGGAGTAGCTAGGGCCCTGGATCTGGGCGCTCGCATCCAGGGAGCGGACCTCATTGAAGGTACGGGCCCAGCCGGCGTCGAAGGAGCCCGCGGCGCTGGTGTTCCAGGTCCAGTCCGGCTCGTTCCACAGCTCGAAAGCGCTGATGTTGCTGTCGCCGGAGGCGAGGACGGCCTTGACCTGGGTGTCCACGGCGCTGAGCCAGTTGCTCCAGCTGACCCAGACATAGGGGAAGTTCGGGTACCAGTCGGGCATGCGGACCACGACCTTCGCTCCCGCCGCGGCCGCCTCCGGTGCGACGACCAAGGCATCGCCGCCGGGGGCGGGCTCGCCGTTGGGCAGTTGCTTGCCGCCGGGCGCCATCTGCACGAACGTGTTCGGGTGCAGCGGCTCGACGAGGCTGTCGGCCGGGATCGTGGCGGTGTCCAGGCCGTACAGCCCGCCCGACGCGACATGAGTCGCCGTGCGGAACGGCTGGTTAGCGTCCACGACGAGCGTGGTCGCGGCACTGGCGGGCGGGGCGGCGACGGTCACCCCGGCCACGGCGGCCGCGCCCACCGTGGTGGCGCCGAGGGCAAGCGCGGCGAGTACCCGGGCCAGGGGCCGGCCT
>OCZU010002505.1_pt1 | contig 11679 bp, 12 predicted proteins | sample 1539001 | NCBI WGS metagenome assembly OCZU01 (sample SAMEA3539306, study PRJEB22396) | soil metagenome | biome: tundra; feature: field; material: soil | place: USA | collected 2010-05 | depth 0.15 m
AGATCGATTGAATCTGCAGTCGATAGCGGCGATACGTCGTCGTGAGGCGGCTCGCAGCCAGAACCGGCCATACGCCGGCGCGGGCGAAGCCTTCTTGGAGGCGTAACATAGGTTGGCTTTCCGTACATCGACGAGATGATTCCTCGTTGAGTTTAGGTGTCATGAACAACGCCGAGACGCACAAAGGTTTTGGCAAGAGTGAGCGGGACCTGATGACGAGGTGATCCGATGCGAAGCCAACGCAATTCTAAAGGCACGATCCCGCGATACATCGTTTGCACTTTGTTCACCGCGTTAGTCATGTGTGTCGCAAGTGCTGCGACCGCTGCCGAAGCGCAACACTCGGCCAAGGTTGCGCGGTTGGGCTATCTCACCGACCGGGCCGGCCCCTCGGAATTCGACGAAGCATTCCTGCGGGGCATGCGCGAGTTTGGCTATAGCGAAGGGAAGAACCTTAAGATTGAATATCGATGGGCGGCCGGGAAACTCGACCAGCTACCGGTCATGGCTTCCGAGTTGGTTTCGCTCCACGTCGACGTAATCGTTACCTCGGGGGTGCCCGCCGCGAATGCTGCAAAGCAGGCGACCGCGGTAGTCCCGATCGTCATGGCCACGAGTGGTGACGCCGTAGCCGATGGCCTGGTTGCAAGTTTCGCACACCCAGGCGGCAACATTACCGGGCGCTCCCAGTTTTCAAGAGAACTGAGCGAAAAACGGATCGAGATCATCCGCGAGACAGTTCCGAGATTGGTGCGGGTCGCCGCGTTGTTCAACGGCAGCAATCCCGCCACTCCACCACAATTCAAGGAAACGCAGGCCGCTACAGACCGGCTAGGCATGACAGCCATTCCCTTGGCAATCAAGTTCCCGGAAGGCATCGACCCGGCGTTTGCCGAGGCTGCGCGAGCGGGTGCGGGCGCCGTGATCATAATCTCCGATGCGGCCACCATTAGCCACCGCAACCAGCTTGGCGACGCCGGCATCAAGTACAAGCTGCCGACAATTTTCTCCAACCGAGCATATCTCGTCGGGGGCGGCCTTATGAGCTACGGCCCAAACATCGCCGATGCATTTCACGACGCCGCTGGTTATGTCGACAAGATTCTGAAGGGCGCCAGGCCTGGGGACCTTCCTGTCGAGCAGCCGACGAAGTTCGAGCTGGTCATCAATCTCAAGACAGCGAAGGCGCTGGGCCTGACGATCCCGCAGTCGGTGATTGTGCGCGCGGACGAGGTGATTCAGTGAGTGCCACGCCATCCTGAGCATAGGCGTGCTACGTTCATTAAGTGCTGCCAGTTCAGTTCGCTGAACGTCCGGTATTCGTAACGCTCGATGACCGCCAGGGTCGACAACGGCCTGCCGCTGGTCCCGAAAGCGGACGCACGCCGCAACGTCTGCTAACGGAAGCGCCATCGGCAGGAGTCGGCCAGTTCCGGTCGTAAGTGATGTGTCTGATAGCGGACCGTCGATGGCGCAACCGACCCGGCTGCCGAAGATCATTCTTCCCGATTGCAGTCACTCGATCAGCCGGTCGGCTCGCAGCAGGACCGCCTGCGGGACCATGATGCGAGGCGCGCTGGCAGTCTTGAGGTTGATGGTCTGCGATCGGCAACTCCGTCTTCAATTGCAGTAAGCCGCTGCACCACACAGCGCGATAGCCATCCCACGCCCGGCGGAGCATGATGTTGCCACGGGGTCTCAGGTGGCACCTGCCGAGACACCCTGGCGGCGGGCTGGCGATCCGCCAGCTCGTTTCATTACGAACGAGAGGGTAGCCCGGCGTTCAGAAAGGGTGAAGCCCGGCTCGCCGAACTTGATTTAAGAGAGCACATTCAGACGAGCCGATGTCCTATCGAAAACTAGCATCGTTCTTCACGCGCCGCGAATTCATCAACCGGATGACTGCACTGACAAGTGCGGCATGGGGTGTTTGGCATTCGCGCGCATTCGGGGCGGCTGAGAACCCTAAGCCCCCAAAGACCGCAGGCGCAATTGCTCGTGGCTTGGGAGCGAAACAGCAAGAGATTGTCAACGTCAGGGATTTCGGTGCCGTTGGAGATGGAGCAACTGACGATACCGCTGCGATCCAGGCCGCATTCACCGCAGCGCAAAATACTGGGCGTGCGCTTTATGTTCAGGCCGGAACCTATCGGATAACCAACACCATCAATGTTAGCGGCTCCGGTCTGGTCATGACTGTCTTCGGGGAAGGCAATTCGAGCGTCTTCCAAGACAATGTGACTGGCGGTTCATGCTTCAATATCACAACACCATTCTTGTCTTGCCTGTGGAGCCGACTATCCATAAATGTCAACGTTAACAAGCCGACATTCCATTCAATCTACGTTACTGGGGCACTCTATAGCTATTACGAGCGAGTAACCTTTGAGGGCGCTGGTTTCATCATGCGGACGCACATCCGCTTTGATAGTTCTCAGGAGGTCACGTTTGTTGCGTGTAATTGGCGCAACATCAATGGCGTAGGTATTGATTCTCGGAATGATGCGTCCAACGGCGGCAACTTCACGTTCATAGGAGGCACGTTCTACTCAAGCCGCTGTGGCGCGGTGATTTCAGGAGAATTGACTAACAATAATAACTGCTTCTTTGGGACCAAGTTCGTATTGGCTGGGGACACAGACCACAAGCAAATTAGTATCAGCGGCGGTACTGCTGGATCGACTTCAGTAACGCTTGGTAGCGGCTTTACGATCCCGGCCAATTCGATGATGTTCCTCGGTAATTGCACTGATGCCGAGGTCGTGCTGATTTCTTCGTACAACAGTGGCACTGGGGTTGCCACTCTGGCGACGCCGTTGCGGTTCACCTATACCACTGCCGTCGAGGTTATTGTCGGTGATCTAGGGGTGGTGAGCATGAATCTGTCGCCAAATCTGGTGTGTAACGGCTGTCATTTCGAGACTTGCAGTTCAGTGATTTGCAGTTCGCCGACGTTCTCGTTCTCAAGTTGCATGTTCTCGTTTGCGCAGACCAATCGCCTTTCGTCGAACGATACGCATTCTGTGTACGTCTTGGGGGCTAAGACTTGCGGCGGCTCGTTCCTTGCCAATTACGGGGCCGGTAATCGAGCCGATCACAAGTTGTTTCGCTTCATCAATGCTACTGGCTCGGGTAATGTGTTCGGCAACATCAACGTCGGGCCATCAGTCTGGGGCAGCGACGGGTCGGTCTCCACGTTGATTGATCCAGTCACAGCCGATGCGAATGTCTCGTATTTCCTGCCCGGAGCCATCAGAGAATGGGAAGGTGCCAACAACCGGATGGGACAGGCTACATTGAGTAGTGGGACGGTTACGGTAGCCAATACCAGCGTTACTGCGAATACCCGAATTTTTGTTGCTCACGCTACGCTTGGTGGGACTCCTGGACATTTGACAACGACGCTGATAGCTGCCACGTCGTTTACCATTAACTCATCTAGTGGTAGTGATACTAGCGTCGTCAACTGGATGCTGGTGGAGCCCGCCTAATGGCTGATTACAATGGCGGTCAGCCGCGCGCTCAATTCCGGTCTTTCTGGTCGCACGCGAAAATCTGCCGGAATTGGCACGGTCGAAAGCTGCGGCTCGGCTTCGGCCGCAAGCGGCCACAACCGGCCGTTGCGCTTCGCCCTCCATAGCGGCCGGTCAACGGCAACGGTCGGCCGAGTGGTCGCCCGCACCGATGGACCATTCGATCGTTGCCTGTCTCCGCTTACGTCAAGAATAGCGATGAGCCCTATCGTGAGGTATCCGTGGTCGCTTGCACGCGCAGCAAAGAGAGAGCGGCATTGACTTTGTACGACCGCGCAAGTAAGTTTTCGTAACGAAACTGGGGCTTTCGCCACGGTCATTATGAGAGGACATCAATGTCGACGCGAATCCTGATTGTGCGGCGCATGGTTGTGATAATCGCCGCGATTGCGAGCTCCTTTGTCGTCGAATCCGCGCGCGCGCAAACGATCATCGATCAATGGAATTCAGTCAACGTGCCGCCGCCACCACCTCTGAAGCAGGTCACGGTCGACAAGAGCACCACCGCGCTGCTCATGCTCGATTTCAACGAGCAGACCTGCAACATGCAACGCAGGCCGCGCTGCATTGCGTCCATCCCAAAAGTCAAAACGCTATTGGCGGCGGCGCGCACTGCGGGTTTGCCGGTGGTCTTCAGCCTCGGCGGTGGCGGCAAGCCGGCTGACATCGCTAAAGATCTCGCTCCCACCGTAAACGAGCCGGTAGTCTCGTCGGGCCTCGACAAGTTCCAAGGTACCGATCTCGAGAAGATCCTCAGGGAGAAGGGCACCAAAACGGTTATCGTGGTTGGCGACGCCGCAAACGGCGCTGTTTTGTACACAGCGAGTAGCGCAGCGGTGCGCGGAATGAAAGTGATCGTTCCGGTCGACGGTATTTCGGCGGACACGCTATATGCGGAGCAGTACACCGTATGGCATCTGGTCAACGCGCCGGTTATCAGCCCCGCGGTTACGCTGACGACCATCGATCAGGTCACGTTCTGACAACGATTTCCTCCTAATCCGGGATGTCGTGCCGTTGTGGAAATCAACGCTTTCGGCCAGCGAAAATGTGGTCTTCTGGTCGAACTGCGACTATCCCCGAACAGGCGGCTCGCGGCCAATCGCCGACCTTTAACTGTCACTGGTGATTCAAATGACAAAGAGCATGTTTGTCGTGCTTTACGTTCTGGTACTGATAGTCGTTGTCGTTAGCGTAGATTTGCTTTTCTTTAAGAATCGATTCTGGGAACGGCTGATAGTGAACATCGGCATTGTCTTGGTGTTCGCAGCCTTCTATTTGAGATTCCTAAAGAACCCGTAAGCTAAGCGCCCCGGCACCAGTCCGGTTGCCTAACATCCACGTTGACTGAACGCTCCGCTCTTCTTTTCGCACGCTTCACGAGCGACCTTGGCTGGCTACAAAGGGTCGACTTGCGCCCGTCGGTCAAGACCAACATGAGGCTCCTTTCCCTCAGCAGAGGAGCCATTCATGGATACCACTACCAGGACCGAACGACGTGCAGCACCGTGGAACAAGGGCAAACTGCTCGGACAGAAGCCTCCACTGAAGTTGAAAGAAATCTGGGCCATCCGGATTCGACTGCAACTGGATCATCGAACCCGGGAACTCGCGCTGTTCAACCTCGCCATCGACAGCAAGTTGCGGGGGTGCGATCTGGTCGGGCTTCGCGTCCACGACGTGGTCCAGGGCAGTCACGTCGCTCCCCGAGCAATCGTCATGCAGAAGAAGACTCAGCGGCCGGTGCAATTCGAGATCACCGAACAAACGCGGGACGCGGTCGCCGCTTGGATCGCGACGGCGCATCTGAAGTCGGACCAATGCCTCTTTCCAAGCCGTGTGTCGGCGTCACCCCATCTGTCGACCCAGCAGTACGCCCGGATCGTCGGGGCCTGGGCAGGGTCGATCGGACTCGATCCAGCGGCCTATGGCACCCATTCGCTGCGGCGCACCAAGCCGACGTTGATCTACCGGCGAACCAAGAATCTCCGAGCAGTTCAGTTGCTGCTCGGGCACACCAAGCTTGAAAGTACCGTCAGATACCTCGGGATCGAAGTCGACGACGCACTGGAGATCGCGGAGCAGACGGAGGTTTAAGCCAAGCTGGCCTGGTCGCGACCGCCGAATCCGTCGGTCGCTGACCGGCCAACTTCGGACGGTCGGGGCCAGCACCAATAAGCGGCCATTGGGCCGCGCTGTCGAGCCACGTTCAATAATGGCTTCTTGCGTTGCCCTCGTGCCTACCGGCGCGACTCCCGCCACAGCATTTCGGCCAGCCCTCCAGCAATGACAAATACGATCCCGCTCAGCCAAACCGGGACCACTGTCCCGTGAATCGTGATCTCCCATCCCAAGAGGAAGCGGGTCGCTTGCAACAAGGCGATCAGCGCAAGGAACACAACAGCGAGCGCGGTAAACGGGTTCATGTCTGCTCTCTGCCCGTTGGAACGTGGAGTGTTTGGAAATTAGCGGACCACAACCAGCGGGTCGTCGGGCAATCATGCGCCGACGCCAATCGACGATACCTTGCGGCAGGTCAAGGCGGGGCTAACGGGGGGCCGGTTGTGCGGCGCATCGACCGCAAGCGGTTGTTTGCTTCGTTGCCGTGGGGCAGCATCGGCCCATGCCGCGTGATTTCCTACAACCGAGTGCTGATCCGTTGGTGCTCTACCCCTTCCGATTCCGCGATCCAGTGTCGGGCAAGTGGGTGCGTGCGCGGTACAAAGCTGAACGCATCGAAATCATCATGCGGTATGCAGAGTGGGAGCTTTGCGGGCCACCCGAGATTCGTGCGCGGGCCGCAGCGGGTTTCAGTCCGTGGCATCCCGGTTCATAGTTGATCGCGCTACCCGATGCCACCAACAACAAGCCCCGCCGGAGCGGGGCCTGTGCTGGCTCGGAATCAATCGTTCGGCGGGATTATTTCCTTTTCTTCCAGCGCGCAATCATCAACGCGACGGCGCCTATGCCAACCAGCGCGAGTGTTTCAGGCTCGGGGACAGGGTTGGGGGGCCCGCTGATCCCTGCCCAGCCCAGCGCGGGAACGGCAAGCAAGGCCACAAACGCAGCCGCGCGCGCAGCGACTGGGTGTGTCGCTAATGATTGGTTCAGTGTGCGCATGGTTTCCTCCGTTGAAGGCATTCTCGAGCGCCGTATGAAAAGCCTGCGCCGGCTCCGGCGATCGTCGGCGCATCCCGCGAAAACGTGTAGCAACCAGCCCTCCGGCGCGGGGCCTGAGTTGGCGATGAATCGGTTATCTGGGGTGGATTATTTCCTTTTCTTCCAGCGCGCAATCATCAACGCGACGGCCCCTATGCCAACCAGCGCGAGTGTTTCAGGCTCGGGCACTGACGTTGGGGGTGGAGCCCCCCCTCCCCACACCAACACGGGAACGGCAAGCAAAGCGGCAAACCCAGCCGCCCGCGCAGCGACTCTAGGTATCCCTGCCAAACGTTTCATCACGCGCATATGTCCCTCCGTTGAACGCTATTCTCGAACGCCCCAAGAAAAGCCGGCGACGGCTCCGACGATCGTCCGTGTATCCCGCGAAAACGTAGTATTTGTAGCATGCAATAAACGTGCTAAAAATCTCAATTGTGATTTTACTCAATAGCTTGGAGTGTCGCGGCGCTAGGCATTGAATCGCGGCTGTAAAATTTCTCGACGCTGCGATGTGCCTATCCTTGCTTTTCAGCGCGCCGCCGCCGAGGCCGTCTGTCTCGACCGGCACCGGCTTCGGATCGTCCGCCCCGCAGCCCAATCGCTCGTCCATGGGGGGCAGATCGTCGCTAGCCTCGCGACAAAGCCCCTCTGCCTGAACTGCCGCGCGGAGAGATTGACCGCGAGGCACGGCAGCGCGATTCCCTCGACTTGCCAAGCGTGGCACTGCCGACAGGCTTCGCGCAGCACCCATTCGCCGATGAGCTCGATCAGGCCCGTCTCCTGCGCAAGCTGGATGAAACCGCTCGAAAGCCGGCCCCTTCGCACGTTCAGCTGCTGCTCGTACCACGGCTGCATTCTGCGCGCTCGATGGCCCGGCACAGATCCCACTCGAGCCCGCGCGGGCGCCGCCAGGTTCATGTGTCCCTCTAAGTAGGGGTAGAGGCCACGCCCGCCTCCCTCCGCCTAGCACATCGCTGCGTGGGCACTGCGCAGCAATTCGTCCGCAGTCGTTCCGTCCGCCGCATAGAACGCGATACCGATACCCCGGGGCGCTACTCTCGGTCATCGGCTTTCTGTGAGCTAGCCGGCCAGCTTTACACGTCGCGGCTGACCATTGCCTGCCGAATGCGGGCGGCGGTGCGGAGCGCCAGCGCATTGATTGTGAGCGACGGCGCCTCTCCCCCACCTGAGCTCGGGAACACACTGGCGTCAACCACATAGAGGTTCTTCCAGACGTGCGATCGGCCGTGTGGATCCACAACCGAGTGTGCGGGATCCTCGCCCATTCGGCACGTCCCAAACACGTGGGTGGCGCTGAAGAAATCATAGGCGCCGTACTCCTCCTGCAATTCGGGCACACCTGCCGCCTCGAGCACCGTCCGGCACTGTTTCGCGCCGAACTCGAGCCGCTGCAATTCGGTGTCGGGAAGATGCGCGTGGATTTGCGCCACCGGGTCTCCGAATTGATCACGCTGCTCCGGATCAAGCCCGACGTAGGTCTGCGGGTTCGGCAGGGATTCCCCGACCATTCCGACGGCCAGCATCCTCCCGAAGGCTTCCCGCATCTGCCGTTTGTGGGCCGCGCCCCAACCGCCGATTGCCCGCTCGGCATAACTCACCGGCCCGCTGAACCCTTGCTCGCCGGTTCTCGCAACTAGCCGGATGCCGCCGGTAACCCCGGGGATAGCATCGGGCGCGTTATGTGTCCAGCAAATCAACTCGCACGGCAACCCGCGATGGCTGCCGAGCCTTTCCGGGTGCAAGCCCGCCGAGGACCACGCGAGCGTTTCCATGAAGTTCCTGCCGACCTGACCGCTCTCATTGGCGAGACCGTTGCGGGCAAACGTGTTGCGCGCGAGCAGCAACATGCGTGGCGTCTCCACCGCGCCGCAAGCCATCACCAGCACACGGGTGTCTACGCGTCGCTCAATTCGCTCGTGCACGTAGTGGACCTCTTGCACGCGTCCTCCCGCGCCAGGCACGATCCGAATCACCGGCGCCTCCGCGAGCAGCGTGCAACGGCCGGATTCGAGTGCCTTGCGCATGAACGTGATATCTGCGCTTCCCTTATCCAAGCGCGGACATCCACGAGAGCAGTTGTTGCAGTAGTTGCACCCGGGGCGTCCGTCGTAAGGGCGCGAGAGGATGGCCAGCGAATTCGGCTCCCAGCGCAGACCGAGCTTTTCGCCGGCGGCATAGATCTTCCTGGCGGCGTAGCTCGCAGGATGTGCGGGCAATGGGTAGGGACCGCGCCGTCCGCGCGGCCAGCCGTTTTCCGGTCCCGCAACGCCGATCAATGCCTCAGCCTGCTCGTAATAGGGCTCGAGCTCCTCGTAACTCATTGGCCAGTCGGCGGCAACACCAAAGCGCGTGTGCATTCTCATGGCTGCCAGATTGATACGGTGCGCTTCACCGGAGAAATGCAGGGTGGATCCGCCGACACCCCGCACATGGTGATAAGAATAGGCGACCCTTCGCTCACCACGGTTCAGCCGGCCATTTGCCGCATCCCAGGAACGCAGGCCGTCCCATCGCGCGTCCAGCCTCTGCATTGGGGCGAACGTGTACCGACCCCGATAGGCTCCCCGGTCCGCGGGGAAATCGTGTAACTCCCACTCGGGCTCATGGAGCCGATAGTCGGTCGCCGGGTCGAAGCGGGGTCCGGCTTCCAGGACGAGTACGCGAACGTCCTGCGAGGACAGCGCCCACGCTGCGGCCGCGCCCCCCGCGCCCGCCCCAACGATCACGACATCGTAAACATCGTCGCTCATCACGCGCGGGGACGCGGTGGCTCGGTGTAGTCAAGGAAGCCGCGCGGCTGCGGCGGGCCGTCGAATCCGAGGGACGGCCACACCTCAGGGTGCGCGTAATAGAAACGCATGGTGTCGTGTCTCAACAGACGAACAAAGCGCCCGGCCGGTGTGGAGCGAGGGGCCGCGGCGAGCGACAGCAGCAGATCTTCTTGCGGCGCTTCATCGAGCGCCAGGAAATCGGCACCGTGCCGCGCCCGTGCGTCCCGATCGAGGCCGAGCAACGCCTCGGCAGACGCCTTCGCACGCGTTCGGTCGACGTCCAGTTCGCCGATAACACGCTGGTGCACGCCCAGATCCACCGCGCCCGGCGTCTCGTCGCGCGGTACAAGAAGATCGACAATGCGCGTGAGTATCGCGCGCTCGTGATCCGTGATCGGATAGAGCCGAAGTCGCAGTTGTCGGAAATGCCACGCCAGCCCGCCGAGGATCGCGAGCGTCGCGCCGCCCGCAGCCAGCTTCAGCCAGTCGCGCCGGGTGATGCCTCGGGTTTCAGCCTTAAGCTTCATCGACGTTCGGAGTCATTGCTGCACGGAAAAGTGTGACCGGCGCGGCAAATGATGCGATCGGTCCATTCTACCGGCAGATCGACAATTGACAAGACCGCCCGATACCGGCACGGACATTCGCGATGTGCAATCGCCGCGTCGCGATCACTACCGTCAAGTGCGGCGCCGCGGGAATGCGACCGTCACGGGTACGCGCCAGCGACGATAATCGCGCGGGATTCTCGCGCCGTGCGCGCGTTATTCGATGCGCTGGTGGGACCTCGTAGGTGGCGCCCCCGGGGCTGCGGCTCTTTGTCATGCCCTGCTGATCATTGTTACGGCGCCCCGATATCGCGACGCGCGACCGGCCGCTTTGAGGAACGGGCTATGGCCGGTTTGGGTTGCGGTTTCAACCGGTCAATGCAACACACTATAGCCTGAGCAATCAGAGGAGTGTTGCAGATGAGACCTCGGATCCATTACACGGAGAGTCAGAAGGCGCTGATGTGGGAGCGCTGGCAGAAGGGTGAGTCTCTGCAGCAGATCGCCCAGTTGTTTGATCGGAACCACTCGTCGATACAAGGGATTCTGGCGGTCACAGGCGGCATCCGTCCGGCCCCACGACGCCGCTCCCGATTGGCGCTGACCCTGGCCGAACGGGAAGAGATCTCGCGCGCGGTGGTTGCGGGTCATTCCATGCGTTCGATAGCCACGCAACTCGGTCGAGCACCCTCGACGATCAGTCGGGAGATCAAGCGCAACGGCGGACAAGAATCCTATCGAGCAAGTCAGGCCGAAGAGTCCGCCTGGGATCGGGGACGACGCCCCAAGACCTGTAAACTGGCGCAGAACCGAGCGCTGGCGCGCCTCGTGGCTGGCAAGCTCCAACGGCGGTGGTCACCGCAGCAGGTTGCCGGTTGGCTCAAGCGCACCTATCCAGACGATACGAGCCGTCAGGTGTCACCCGAGACCATCTATCGCAGCCTCTTCATTCAAGCCCGCGGCGCCCTGAAGAAGGAGTTGGTAGAGCATTTGCGGCGCAGCCGAGTGATGCGCCGTTCGCGCCATCACACCATGAAGACGGACCAGCACGGCCGAATCACCGACACCGTCTCGATCAGTGAGCGTCCTGCCAGCGTGGAAGACCGGGCCGTGCCCGGGCACTGGGAAGGCGACCTGTTGTTCGGCAGCAAGAACAGCCAGATTGCGACGCTGGTCGAGCGTCAGACACGCTATGCGATGCTGGTCAAGGTTAGCGGCAAAGATACGGAGACGGTCATCAACGCGTTGATCAAGCATGCGCGCAAGTTACCGGAGGAGCTCTACCAATCGCTCACCTGGGATCGGGGCAAAGAAATGGCCGACCACAAGCGGTTCACCTTGGCGACCGACATCCAGGTCTACTTCTGCGATCCACAGAACCCCTGGCAGCGTGGCAGCAATGAGAACACGAACGGGCTATTGAGGCAGTACTTCCCCAAGGGCACAGACCTCTCAGGCTACTCGCAAGCAAAGCTCAACGCCGTGGCAAGGCAATTGAATGAGCGCCCAAGAAAGACATTAAACTTCGAAACACCAGCTGAACGATTCCACCAAACCGTTGCATCGATCGGTTGAAACCGCAACCCAGAGCGGTCATAGCTGCTGTCCCGAAGCGCCCGTTCGAAGGCGAAGAAGCAGCCGGAT
>OCZU010002506.1_pt1 | contig 11678 bp, 12 predicted proteins | sample 1539001 | NCBI WGS metagenome assembly OCZU01 (sample SAMEA3539306, study PRJEB22396) | soil metagenome | biome: tundra; feature: field; material: soil | place: USA | collected 2010-05 | depth 0.15 m
TGTTCGCCCGCAACGAAGGCATCGTCCCCGCGCCGGAATCATCCCACGCCATCGCGGCGGTGGTGGCCGAGGCGGTCAAAGCGCGCACGGAAGGAAAGAAACGCGTGCTGCTCTTCAACCTTTCCGGCCACGGCCTGCTCGATTTGAGTTCGTATGAAAGTTATTTGCACGGCAAGCTGACCGATGTTTAAATGCAGGCAAGAAAAGTCCCGTGTTGCCGTTATCGTAATTGGGGCTAAACTGTCTTTGAAGCTATGACAAAAGATGTGAATTCGATTCCCGCAAAGCCCCACGCGGACAATGCCGCGTGGAAGGAGATTGTGCTCAAATACCAGAAGCCTTCGGTGTGGCGCGCCTTGTGGCAGATCATTGACACCGTCATCCCCTACGCCGTCGTGTGGTATCTGATGTACCGATGCCTGTCCGTGTCCTGGTGGCTGGTGGTGCCGCTCGCGGTGCTGGCCGGCGGGCTGCTGGTGCGCGTGTTCATCATTTTTCACGATTGCGGTCACGGCTCATTTTTCAAATCGCGCGCCGCCAACGACACCGTGGGATTTATCGCGGGCATTTTGACGTTTACTCCGTATTATCACTGGCGCTGGGAACACGCCATCCATCACAGCAGTTCGGGCGATCTCGACAAGCGCGGCACCGGCGACGTCTGGACCATGACCGTGCAGGAATATCTGGAATCGTCGGGTTGGAAAAAATTCGCCTACCGGCTATCGCGCAATCCCTTCATTCTGTTTGTCGTCGCGCCGCTGTTCCTGTTTTTGCTGCGGCAGCGGTTTCCGTCGCCCAAGGCCAGCCAGCGCGAACGTCATTCAGTTCATGCGATGAACGCCGCCATCCTGGGCATGGCCGTTGCGTTGAGCCTGGTGTTCGGCATCAAAGCCTATCTGCTGATCCAACTGATCATCCTGATGGTCGCCGGCGGCGCGGGCGTGTGGATGTTTTACGTCCAGCACCAGTTTGAAGATGTTTACTGGGAGCGCGGAGAGGACTGGAGCTACGTCGCGGCGGCGCTCCAGGGCAGTTCCTTCTACAAATTGCCCCGGGTGTTGCAATGGTTCTCCGGCAACATCGGCTTCCATCACATTCATCATTTAAGCCCGCGCATTCCCAATTACAACTTGGAGAAATGCCATCAGGCCGATCCGCTGTTCCAGCAGGTGAAGCCCATCACCCTGTTCTCCAGCCTCAAATCAGCCACCTACCGGCTTTGGGATGAAAAGAACAAGAAGCTGGTCGGCTACCGCCATCTCCGGGAACTTCGCCGGCAACAGAAGCAACACTCGCGGTAAAAACCAATCACGGATAAACACCGATGCATCCGGATTGCTTGGTAGGACGGGCAGGCCTCTGCCCGCCGGTTGTCCGAACGTAAAGCCCGGCGCGCAAGGGGTGACGCGCCCTACTTTCGAATGGATTGTTTTCATCCGTGTTTATCCGTGCCCGCCCGCCGTGCTCGCGCCCGTCGCGGCAGGTCCATGGTCAAAACAATTTCTTTGCGCGCCCTGCGCCTTTGCGCGAAAATGCAAGCATGAGCGCAGTTGCCAGTTTGAATTTGCCCGACGCCACCGGCCACTTCGGCCCTTACGGCGGACGTTTTGTGCCGGAGACGTTGATGCATCCGTTGCAGGAGCTGGAGGCCGAATACTTCCGCGCCCAGCACGACCCGGAATTTCAGCGCGAGCTTTCTTACTATCTCACGGAATTTGTCGGCCGTCCGACGCCACTTTATTTTGCTGAACGGCTCACCAAGGAACTCGGCGGCGCGAAAATTTATCTCAAGCGCGAGGATTTGAACCACACCGGCGCGCACAAGATCAATAATGCCATTGGCCAGATTCTTTTGGCGAAACGCATGGGCAAGACGCGCATCATCGCCGAGACCGGCGCGGGCCAGCACGGCGTCGCTTCCGCCACCGTCGCCGCGATGTTCGGGATGAAATGCGTCATCTACATGGGCGCGGTGGATTGCCTGCGGCAGGAGCTGAACGTGTATCGCATGAAAATGCTCGGCGCGGACGTCGTGCCAGTTCACGCAGGGCAAAAGACCTTGAAGGAAGCCGTCAACGAAGCGATGCGCGACTGGGTGACAAATCTTCGCAGCACGCATTACATTCTCGGCACGGCCTATGGCGCGCATCCGTATCCGGTGATGGTGCGGAATTTCCAGCGCATCATCGGCGACGAGACGCGCGCGCAGATTCTGGAAAAGGAAAAGCGTCTGCCGGACATGCTCATCGCCTGCGTCGGCGGCGGCTCGAACGCCATCGGACTATTTTATCCGTTTCTCGACGACCAATCCGTGAAGCTCGTCGGCGTGGAGGCCGGCGGACGTGGCATTCAGCCTGAGCAGCACGCGGCTCGGTTTCAGGGCGGCTCGCTCGGCGTGTTGCAGGGCACGCGCAGTTACATTTTGCAGGACGAATTCGGCCAGATCCAAGCCACGCACAGCGTTAGCGCCGGGCTCGATTACGCCGCCGTCGGGCCGGAACACGCCTGGTTGCGCGACGCCAGCCGCGCCGAATACACCTACGCCACCGACGACCAGGCGCTCGCCGCCTTCATGAAACTCGCGCGGCTGGAAGGCATCATCCCCGCGCTGGAAAGCGCCCACGCCGTCGCCGAGTGCATGGTGCGCGCGCCGAAGCTGGGCAAGGACGCGCTCATCATCGTGAACCTCTCCGGTCGCGGCGACAAAGACGTGGCGCAGGTGGCGGCGAAGGTGAACTTGGAAATGCCGAAATAACTTCTCGTGGAAAATGTGCGATGGCAGAACAACAAAAAATCAAACGCGTTTCTGCCAAAAAGCTAATTGACCGCACGGTTCAGTATTATCTTGAATCAAGGGATTTCAATGGTCTGCCATTGGATACAATTTTTGGAGCGCAAATAGAAAACATCGAAGGGATTAAGGAATTTCTAAAACCGCTAATCGAAGAGCAGAGAATTACTATACGGTGTGACGAAGTTGACACAAATCCATTTATAAAACGAACGGCGGATTTACCGCCAGAAAGAGAAGTGGCGCGCTTAAATGAATGGAAGGGTGGAATTTTAATTGCCTGCCCTACGCAAAAGGAAATGGCGGCTAGAATACGGCCTGAAGATTTTGTTGGTCGGCCCTTTACTCTTGAATTGGCGCTCGGTGCAGCTTGGCTTGATTTCAGAGTTTTTGATTTAGGAGTGCTTGAGCAATATAGAAACGATCCAAGATATTATTATCGAGTCAGCGATACGCACGGCTCAATTTGGGCTCATCACGAAGGCATGAAGGAGTCAGACAATGTATTTTTAGAGCACTTTGGATTTGCTTATGACGACTCCATGAACAGGGCAGTTGCTGCCTTTTTAACAGATTTGCGCAAACTTTCTCCTGAACATCAACGCATTTGGGAAGCCAGAAGATTGGATGGCAATTTCAAGCTCCATCCGATTTTTTGGAAAACACAACTCGGGGGAATTTGGGTGAAAGAATCCGTTGTTACAGAGGCCATTCTTTGGGAGATGAATCGGATTAATGAATACTGTGACAAAATGAGGGGACCTCACCTTTTTCGTCAGACATTTTGGGAGGCGGAAAGGCCGCGAAACTTCTGTTTTTTAATACGGCCTACCGCAAAAGAATTTTCCGAGTTTTGTCAGACACTCGATAAAATGATGTCGGAAAATATCAACCGCGATTTCTTTCAAGGAGAAATCTCTCAAGACAAAGAAATCAAACGTGATGATGGGAAAATCGAAGTGGTCAAAAAGGGGACGATTACTTTGTTGGAAGAATGGCTGCTTAGAAACTGGAGACCAGCGTATAAAGAGGATTTTCTAGAAGCATTATCAATCTTTAAAGAAGTCAGAAAATTGCGCAACCCACAGGCGCATGCCTTGATGAATGATTTGTTCGACCAAAAATATTTAGCCGAACAACGAGTGCTTTTACAAAAAACCTACAAAGTGATGTATATGCTGCGCAACATTTTCGCGCTGCATCCAAAAGTTAAATCAAAGTTTGAGGACGATCACATTGGAGAGGGTGAAGTTTATCTATATTAAAAATCATTTTGCCTTCGCTCGCCTAGAAAAAGATTTGCGCACCAGCCTTCACTAAAGCTCCGGCGCGACAGGCCTCCATCTGGTAGGAGACGACGTGAGGAGTCTCTAACTTTTCTTTAATTTGAGACTCGTCACCTCGTCTCCTACTTTTTCAATCGCGCTTTTTCTTCTTGGTTATGCCAGCCGTTCCAAAGCGGTGCTAAAGCCACCGCAGTCCAAACGCTATCGCGTAGTTCGACAACCCCGGCAGTCGCGGAGCGTTTGGACTGCGGCGCGTTCACCGCCGCTTTTCCCGCCGACACCAGCCACTTCGTGACTGGCTAATTTCCTACCGTCGCTCCGCGACTGCGCGATCATTCTGCTTCGCGCTCCGCAAATCACGTCACTTGCAGAAGACGTTGAGTCCTTCGCCGGTTTCCAGAAAGGTTTTCATGCTGGAAAGCACGCGCGGCCAGCCCCAGGAAACTTTCTTAACCATCGTCGAACCGGCTTTGAAACTTCCGTGGGTGACCGTGAGGCAAGTCATGTCTTCAAGCGTTTCGATCTCAAAAGTGACGCGCGATTTGTCCGCGAGATTGTCCGGGTCGGCCCAGGACAGCACGAGGCGTTTGGGCGGAGTGGATTCCAAAACTTTGCCGGTGATCCAGACTTCGTTCTCGGGATTGTGGTGTTCCCATTTCGAGCCGCGTTTCCAATCGGATATGTTCGTCATTTCACCCCAATATTGACGGGTGAATTCGGGTTTGGTGATGGCCGCCCACACATCTTTTGGCGTCGAGCGGATGTAGGTTGTGTAAACTAACTTTGGTTTTTCCATGATGTCATCCTTTCTTGTTTTTATTTTGTTCGAGACCCTTTTTCAGATCGCCCAGCGCCTGAAGGCGATGGCGTTCGTATTTGCCAATCCAGCGCTCGGAGATCTCGTGAATCGGCACTGGGCTGAGGTAATGCAGCTTCTCGCGCCCGCGCCAGACGACGGCCACCAGATTCGCCGCTTCGAGCAACAGCAAGTGCTTGGTGACCGCCTGCCGCGTCATGTCGAGGTGCGCGCACAATTCGCCGAGCGTCTGCCCGTTGCTCTGATGCAACTGGTCGAGCAACTTTCGACGGCTTCCGTCCGCCAGGGCTTTGAACACTGCATCCATCTCGCGCAACATTATGCAACCTTTTGGTTGCCTGTCAAGCACCAAACTTATGACAAATATTGCCGGCGTGCTGATTTAATTCCTTTGATGGTCGCGGGGCAATTCTTCCGGTGTCACTACCAGATCAAGCTTCTCCGTATGCCGGACGACCGTTACCAGTGATGGAATGCCAATCACCCTGGCGACGAGGTGGCGATGCAATTCGTCAATCCCGGAAACGGGTTCGCCGCCGAAGGTAACAACAACATCGCCTTCGAGCAGACCGGCCCGGCTCGCGGGACTGCCGGGTTCGATCCCTGAAACCAAGACGCCGTGATCGGCGGCCAGCCGGTGGAACACCACCACCCGCCGATGGATGGGCACGTTCTGACCAATAACTCCAATCCAACTGCGGCGGATGCGGCCTTCCTTGATCAACCATGCCGCCACGAATTCGGCAGTGTTGCTGGCGATGGCGAAACAAATTCCCTGGGCGGGAAGAATGATCGCCGTGTTCACGCCGATGACTTCGCCGCGCGAATTGACCAGCGGGCCGCCGGAGTTGCCGGGATTCAACGCCGCATCGGTCTGGATGACATTGTCAATCAACCGGCCGGATTGGGAGCGCATTGAACGACCGAGCGCGCTCACCACACCGGCGGTAACTGTCTGCTGAAAGCCAAATGGGCTTCCAATCGCGACGGCGATCTGCCCGACGCGAATGGATTTTGAATTGCCCAGCCGCGCGTGGGCAAGTTGCGAGGCGTTGATGCGGAGGACGGCCAAATCCGTCTCCGGGTCTTCGCCAACCAGACTGGCGCGATACACCTGGCCATCGGCCAGCGTGACTTCCAATTTGTCCGCGCCATGCACGACGTGACTGTTGGTGAGAATGAAGCCGTCCGGCGCAATGACAAAACCGGAGCCGGAGCCGCCGGATTCCGAACCGCGCTGATTTTGCCGGCTGGCCTTCTGGGCGCGGATATTCACCACCGCTGGACCGGCCATCCCAACGGCGCGGGTGACAGTTTTGGAATAGCTGTCCAGCAATTCATCGTCACCCGGCGGCGGTTGAATCGGCGCGTCGGTCACCACGGCATCGTTGTCGCTAAATGAGCGAACAAATTCCGCTGTCCGGTGGCCTTGAAATGTGGTCGGAATTTTCATCATTAGTTTCTGGTTAATGGTTCAAGCTGGCACGGCGGGCTTCTCCAACTTGGAGACGATCACCCGTTTACTGATAGCACCGATGGTTTTGTCCCGCAATTCGCCGGCCTCGAAATAGAGCAAGGTCGGGAGGGATTGGATGCCAAAGCGCGCGGCCAGCGTCGGATTGCTGTCCACGTCCACCTTGGCGACCTTCACGCGGCCGGCCTGCTCCGCACCAATTTCCTCAAGCATGGGCGCGAGCATCTTGCACGGCCCGCACCATCCGGCCCAAAAGTCCACGAGGACAGGTTGATTGGATTGGAGAACTTCGCGCTCGAAGTTCGATTCGTTGATTTCAACTGTTGATTTCATATTTTGGTTCTCAATATTTTAGCAAACTTTCTGTTTGTGGTTCACGCCTTGCCGCCGAAGGTGCAATGGTCGTCTAAATCCATGAAATCGAACCACGTGGTGATGTCTTCGCGCGTGCTGGTAAATTTGCCCACGGCTTCGGCGAAATCGGTAATGGTCTCGGCATCGCTGTCCGGCGTGCGGCGCAGATGGTACTCGCTCCACGCGGCGATTTCCCATGGCTGGCGCTGATGTTTCGCATGAGCCTGAACCCATGCGAGCAGGTCGCCGTCGCCGCCGCCTTTCGCAATTTCATTGGTTAAAGCTTCGTGGTCGAGACCAACGAAGTTGAAGAAATGCCGGTCCATGCCTTTGCCGGCGTAATGATATTCGCCGAGTTTGCCGGCGAGGGAGGCGCGGCCTTTGTCGAGGATGCGCGGCAGCAAAACATAACCGCCCAGCCGCACGCGCGGGCTGCGCGGCGGGCGTTGGGTGAGATCGGGAGTGGAGTTTGGTGAGCTCATAACAATTAATTGTCAGTTGGGACGATTTTTAGTTTGGATGGACGATCAACGAAATCCGCCCGAGATGAGCAAGGTTTCGCCGGTGATCCACGACGAATCCGAAGACGCCAGAAAGGTGACCGCCGTGGCGATATCCTGTGGCTGGCCTATGCGGCCGAGCGAAGCCTGTGCTTCATACTGCTTGCGCATGTCGCTCTCGGTGATGCCGGCCGTGCGTGTGCCTTCAGTCTCGACCATGCCGGGACGGACGGCATTGACGCGAATTTTACGTGCGCCGAGCTCTTTGGCGAGCGAGCCGGTCACGGCATCCACTGCGGCTTTCGTAGCGCTGTAAACCGAACCGTTAGGCGGCGTCCAAGTGCTGACAACGGAACTCAAGTTGATGATGCTGCCGCCAGCAGGATTGAAATGCTTCAACGCTTCCTGCGTGGTAAGCAGGAGGCCGAGCACATTCAAATTGAATTGCTTGTGGAAATGTTCCTCGGTGATCTGTTCGAGCGGCGCGAATTCGTAGATGCCGGCGTTGTTCACCAGCACGTCGAGCTGGCCGAAGGTTTCCTTAGTTTCGGCGAACAAACGTTCGATGTCTGCTTTCCTGGCGACGTCGCCTTGCACGGCAACGGCTTTGCCGCCGGCGCTGGTGATTTCGGCGACGACTTTGTCCGCGCCAGTTTTGCTGGATGCGTAATTGACGACGACCGAGGCGCCTTCCGCGGCGAGCTGTTTGGCGATGGCCGCGCCGATGCCTTTGGATGCGCCCGTGACGACGGCGACTTTGCCTGCGAGTTTGTTGTTTGTGCTCATTGGTTGGTTCTTTCCTCGTATGTTGTTTATGTTTGGTTATTATTTGTTACTTGAAAAGTAACAATAAAGGATGATAAATTTACTTTTTCTTCACGTCGGAAACGATCTGCGCCAGACTGATTTCAGCCAGACTTGCCTCCATCGCTTTCTGGGTTTTGGCCAGCACCTTTTCGAGTGCCGCCTTGATGTGGCAGCTTACGATGCAGACTTTTTGCTCGGCATAACTGTGGATGGAAAACGCCTTCGGCGCATCCACCGCCTGATAAATATCCAGCAGCGAGATACTTTTCGCATCTTTGCCGAGCCAGCACGCACCGGCCTTGCCGGTGGCGGTCTCCACCAGGCCGGCTTTGGACAACTTGGCCAAAGTGCGCCGCACAAAGCTGGGGCTGGTGTTCACACTCGCCGCCAGATGGCCGGACGTAACGCCCCGATCACAGCCGCAGGCCAGCCCGGCCAGGATGTGAACCGCAATCGAGAATTGAACGTTGTTCGCCATAACTGTTACTATCATAGTCACAGAATAAAATAACGCAAGCGGAATTTCAAATTATTTTTAATGCCGCGTTTCGCCGGCAGGTTCCTGCGGCAGGTAAGTGATGAGGCGCGCGCTGCGTTTGTAGGAGAAATAGGAATACATCCACTGGAACAGCACAGAGGTGCGGTTGCGGAAGCCGATCAAAAAAATCAGATGGATGAACAGCCATGCGAGCCACGCCAGCAGGCCGGACAATTTGATTTTGCCGATCTGCGCCACCGCCGCCGAGCGGCCGATGGTGGCCATCGTGCCTTTGTCCCAATACTTGAAGGCTGGTCGCGGCGGGGCCGGCGCGCCGAAACGGATTTCTTCCCCGATGATTTTGGCGACGTGTTTGCCCATCTGCATGGCGGCGGGCGAAACGCCGGGAACGGGCTGACCGTCGGTTTCCAAAACGAGCGCCAGGTCGCCGATGGCGAAAATCTCCGCATGACCGGGCAGGCTTAAATCAGGATTTACCTTCACGCGCCCGGCGCGGTCGAGGTCGACGCCGAGTTTTTTCGTAAGTGGCGAGGCGGAAACTCCGGCGGCCCAGAGGATGTTGCCGGCAGGGATGATTTCGCCGGTGGCAAGTTCGACTTCACCTTCGCGGATATTTTTCACTTGCTGCGAAGTGCGGACTTTCACCCCGAGCGCTTCGAGCTGGCACCGGGCGCTGGCGGAAAGCTCCGGCGGCAGATGCGAAAGGATGCACGGGGAGCCTTCGATGAGGATGATGCGCGCCTGCGTGGGATCAAGGCGCCGGAAGTCGCGGTTCAAAACGGTGCGCGTCAGCTCGGCAAACGCGCCGGCGAGTTCCACGCCCGTCGGTCCGCCGCCCACGATGACGATGGTCATGAGCTTGTCGTGTTCGGAGGTGTCGGCCTCGTTCTCGGCCTTCTCGAACGCGAGCAAAACGTGGCTGCGGATGCGCAATGCGTCATCGAGGGTTTTGAGGCCGGGCGCGAACTGCTCCCATTCGGGATGGCCGAAATAGCCGGTCTGGCCGCCCATCGCCAGCACGAGGTAGTCGTAGTCCAGCGCGGTTTTATCCAGGAAGACCTTTTTGTGCGCGAGGTCAAACCCCGTGACCTGGTCGAGCAGCACGGTGATGTCCGGCCGGTCGGACAGGATGGCACGGATGGGCTGCGCGATGTCCGGCGCGGACAGCCCGCAGGCGGCGACCTGATAGAGCAACGGCTGGAACAGGTGGTGGTTCGTCCGGTCCACGAGCGTGATGCGCGCGTCGGCCATCGAGAACTGTTTGCAGAACATCAGCCCGCCAAAGCCGGCGCCGACCACGACGACATGAGACCTTTTATTACTTGCCACGCGGGCAGTGTCACCCAGGCGGCGAAAAATGCAACGCGGCAGTCCAGCGGTCGGACCGGGAAAAATAATTTATCGTCGAGACGACGGGGCGTTGCTACGGTAAATCCGGTCATGGCATTGGACATCGAAGAAAAAATCCGCGCCGCCCGCGCGCTCTGTGAAAAAGCGCGGTGGCCGGAGGTGCTGGCGTTCACCGGGCAGTGGCTGGCGGAAAATCCGGCGGACGCGAAGGCGCTGTTTTATCAGGGCGTCGCGCTGGTCTCGCTGGGCCGGCTGCCGGAGGCGGAGACGAGCTATCGCCGCTCGCTGGCGATTGACGCGACGGATTTCAAGACGTGGAACAACCTGGCGGCCCTGTTGTTAAACGCGTTGAACCAGCCGGCCGAGGCGGCGCAATGCCTGGCTCAGGCGTTGAAGATCGACCCGAACAACCCGCTGGGCTGGGCGAACCTGGCGAGCATGAACGGCCGCCTGGACCGCCACGAGCCGGCGCTGGAATGCGCCGAACGCGCCCTCGCGCTCGACCCGCAGATGGTGGAGGCGCATTTACATCGCGCCCGCGCGGCGCAGATGCTCGGCCGACGGGAAATCGTCCGCGCGGCGAGTGAGGCGCTGGCTAAACTGCCGCCCGGGAAATTCCGGCGGGCGCGCTGACGCCCAACTTGTCGGCGGCGAATTATCTGGTACTGTTTCCGGGTGATTTACGACGCGTCACTTGACGAGCTGCTGCAGAAAGTCTGGACGGGCCACCGCATTTTGCAGACTGAAGCGCATCGGCTATATTCCCTGCCGCTCGAAGAACTTGGCGCGCTGGCCGACCGCCGCCGCCAGCTCGCCAAGGCTGCGGCCTACGACGGCCGTGGCAACGAGATTGTCACCTACAACGTTGATCGCAATGTCAATTACACCAATGTTTGCAATGTGTATTGCAAGTTCTGCGCGTTTTACCGGACGGAAAAGGACGATGATTCCTATGTCATCACGTTTGACGAGATGGACAAAAAAATCGAGGAGACTATTGCGCTCGGCGGCACGCAGATGTTGATGCAGGGCGGGCATCATCCAAAACTCACGAAGCAGTGGTATCTCGATCTGCTCGCGCACGTCAAAAACAAATTTCCCGGCTTCAACATCCACGGCTTCAGTCCCAGCGAGTTTGTGCATTTCCGTGACGTGTTCAACGAGCCGCTGGAAAAGATCATCGGCGATTTCAAGGCGTCGGGCCTCGGCTCGATTCCCGGCGGCGGCGGGGAAATTCTTGTGGACCGCGTGCGCCAGCGCATCGCGCCGCTCAAGGCCATGAGCAACGACTGGCTCGAAGTGATGGATGTGGCGCATCGCCTCGGGCTGTATTCGAGCGCGACGATGATGTTCGGTCATGTGGAGACGATTGAAGACCGCATCGAACATCTGGAGCGGCTACGTGCGCAACAGGAGATTTCTTTGAAACGCGTGGCGGAATTCAACGGCAGCGGCATCAAGCCCGGTCATTTCACGGCGTTCATCGGCTGGACGTTCCAGGCCGAGCACACGAAGTTGAAAGCGCCGACGGTGGGCGCACACGAATATTTGCGGACACAGGCGCTGGCGCGGATCTACCTCGATAATTTTCAGAACATCCAAAGCTCGTGGGTTACGCAGGGGCTGGAGATCGGGCAGGTCGCGTTGAAGTACGGCGCGAACGATCTCGGCAGCATCATGATTGAAGAAAATGTAGTGTCGCAGGCGGGCACGACGTTCCGCATGACCGTGCCGGACATGCGCCGGCTCATCCAGGACCTCGGTTACGAGCCGCATCAGCGCGACAACTGGTACCAC
>OCZU010002508.1_pt1 | contig 11677 bp, 11 predicted proteins | sample 1539001 | NCBI WGS metagenome assembly OCZU01 (sample SAMEA3539306, study PRJEB22396) | soil metagenome | biome: tundra; feature: field; material: soil | place: USA | collected 2010-05 | depth 0.15 m
GCATACGGGACAACCGCGAAGTCGAACACCAGCACGCAAACGCGCGCGGCCGGGGGGATGGGACCCAGGAGCGCATACATCGCGCCTAGCACAATTGCAATCGCGGTCAGCGCTGCACGCCGCTTCAGGACGAATGGGACCACGAAAGCCGCCAGCGCATGGTTGCGCGCCAGCAGCCGCGCACCGATCAGCTTCAGGCCCTGGTCGGAACACTCCATGACGTAGCCGGCAACGGTTTGGGCGAGGGCCACAATTCCAAGAATCTCCACCCCAAACCGGCGCGACACGTACGCGAACAACGCGAACGTGGCCATCCTTCCGAACACTTCGCCCGTAGCCAGCCTGGCGAACGAGGCGAAAACGTTTCTGAGCTTCATCGGGTGTGGGGATCGCGGGTGAGGTAGCGCTAAAGGCTGCGCGTTCCGGGGCGCGCTCTCCGTCAAATTGTCTCAGCTATACTTCGAGCCAGAAGGCCGCCGATACTCTCATGCCCCGGGTCAGCGTCATCATGAACGTTCGCAACGGTGCTTCGTTTCTTCGCGAGGCGCTGGACAGCGTGGTTGCGCAAACCTTCCAGGACTGGGAATTGATTGTCTGGGACGACCGCTCCACCGATGACAGCCCCAAAATTGTCGCCGAGCATCACGATCCCCGGATTCGCTATTTTCTTTCCCCGGCAGATACGCCGTTAGGGGAAGCCAGGAACAACGCCATCCGCCAGGCCAAGGGGCAGTGGCTGGCCTTCCTCGATCAAGACGACATCTGGCTGCCCCAAAAATTGCAACAGCAGATGGCCTTAGCCGATGACCGCGCGGGCATCATCTATGGACGCGCCATTCAGTTTTATCCCAACGGCGACCAGCGGGACTACGATTACGCGCATGAATTTCAGCCCTTGCCCGAAGGCGACATCTTCTCCCAACTGTTCACTGAAGCGTGCTTTATCGCCATGAGTTCGGCCATGCTGCGTCGCTCAGCGGTGGAAGAAGTTGGCCCCATTCCCGACGCGATTCAAACTGTGCCCGATTACTACCTCTATGTCGCAGTGGCGCGAAGGTATCCGGCTCGGGCCGTGCAGGGAGCGGTGTGCCGTTATCGCATGCACGCGGGCAGCATGTCGCAGACCAACCGGCAAAGGCTGCACCAGGAACCGTTGTTGATCATCGATCAATGGGCGGATTGCCTCGATCCGCGCATAGTTGCGTACCGTCGCATGACGTACAGCACTGCTTTGGCGCTGGAGGAGATGCGCAGCCTCAGGACCTTTCGCTCAGGGCTGGTGCGAATGCTCACGGATGGCTCTGTAATCTGGTTGATGTCGCGGCCGTTTGTACGCGTCTGGCGCGTGGTGCGGCGGAGATTGCGCCGCCCCTATTGGCTGGGCACGGACTTTACGTCTGGTCCGGACTGAGACAGCGAAGTACGCGTGGCCTCTTTTCGATTTGCTCCGCGGGTGCGCGGTTCAGTCGCGAGTGCCGACTGGGCGGCTATTTCTTTCGGGGGAGCGCCGGGCCCTTTGATGACCCGCTTATCGGAGCTCAAGTAGTATCCCAACACTTTGGTGCAGTAACGGGCCCAAACTCCGAAACGCACCAGCGCTTTCGTAAACCGGCCCTTGCCGAAGTAATCGTAGGCCTCGTTGAAATCGATCAGTCCCTGACGCTGCTCGCGAAGCGCCCTGAGCACGTCTTGACTGGCTGTCTTACCGCTAAAGTGAATCACCGCCGCGCAGGGGGTGTAGAACAACTTGTAACCCTTCCGGTGCAACGTGTAGTTGTAGGCCAGATCGGGCATGGCCCAGCGAAAACGCTCGTCCAACAGGCCGATGGTTTCCCAAGTGGACCGGCGAATCACGTACGCCGACGTGCCGATGCTCTCCACAGGCTGTGCCTTGGAATAATCGAAGTCGGTGTTGTAATAGCGGTTCATCAACTTGCTTTTGGGAAATAGCTTGTGCCAATTGAGGGTCTGCAAAAAGAAGACACCCAAGCTCGCGAAGCTGCGAATGTGATGCTGGATGCTGCCATCGGGATTAAGCAGCTTGGGGCCGCAGACCGCCGCCGCGGGATGTTCGTCCATGAAGCGCACTAACGGTCCCAGAGCGTTCTCAATCATCAGGGTGTCGCTGTCCAGCAGGCACACGTAACGCCCGCGCGATCGGCGAATGCCCTGGTTTACGCCTTTCGCATACGACTCATTGACGGTGTTCCTGATCAAAATCACATCCGGGAAGACTTCGGCCACCATATCGGCGCTGCCATCGGGAGAATTGCCGTCCACACATATGACTTCAAAAGTAATTCCGTCGGTGTGCCGGTAAATCGAGTCGAGACAGTTTTGCAGCAGCTTTCGCGTATTGTAGCTGGGGATGATGACCGTAAGATCGAGAAGAGGTGCTGTCATTCTGACTTCCATGCTGATGATTGTCCGGCCCGCCCCGGCACACCAAAAACCGTTTGCTTCGGTTCCACTGAGTTGAGGATAACGGAATTCGCGCCGATGGTCACGTTGTTGCCGGGGTGGACGCCTCCACGCCGTTTGCAACCCATTTCCATCCTGACGTTATTCCCGATTCGGGGTTGTTGGCGAGCGCTCATCCTCACTTGTCCACCACAAGTCGAAGCTCTTCTCCAAGATGTCTTCCGGCTTTGAGGTTGGCCAGTTCGACAAGAATCATCAAGTATGCCCGAAGGTTGATAGTAATGGTTCCGTCGCGCCTGGCGGTAAAGTGTCCATCGCGACCGATAAGCTCGCTGGCGCCATAGGCAAATGGCGCTCCTAAGACCGTGAAACATTTCAGTGGGTTGTTGAACCGTGACCGGCGAACGACCTCGGTCAATGTGTTGACCCCAAAAAGATACAAATGGCGCGGCGGATCGAGGTGGACCCAATGTTTCCCAAACTTCCGATGAAATTGACTGTCGACATTGGGTGTGGCCAGGATCAGACGCCCGCCCGGCTTAAGGACACGATGGCACTCCTGCAGCACACCAATTGGATCGGAAAGGTGCTCGACCACGTGACTCATCACGATCGCATCGAATTGCTCTGCTGCGTAGTCCTGGCTAACCAGCGACCCGAGGTGGACATTTAATCCTCGACGGCGAGCAAATTCGACGCTGGCGGGATCAAAATCTACTCCTTCAGCGTTCCATTCCCGGTCCTGAGCAGCGCGCATGAGATCGCCGTCTCCACATCCCAGATCCAGCAACCTGCCCGGCTTGCCTGCCGGCAAATCGGCAACTAACGGTGGAAGTACAAAACTGGCCAGACGATGGAATCCTTTGAGAACCAGGCCAAGTTCGTGCCTCTCCGCGCCTGTCCTGGGGAAATAACCGAACTTCACAAACCATCGCAGCCGAGCCGCAAGACTGGCCTCTCCCTGGGCGTGTTTCGGAGCGCCCTCGTGGGTATAGTACGACTCATACAGCTTGCCCAGGTCCGATTCCACAGGGCACGGATCCAGCCACAACAGTTGACATTGGGTATTGCTGCAACGCTGGATGTTCCAAACACCGGGCGTATCGAACAGACGGTCTGCCAGTCCTTGGTACAGATGGGCCCCAGGTTGTCCACACAGATAACAGCCTGGTCGCGGAGTCGACCGAACGCTCCCAGGCGGCATGGGTTCTATTGGCACTGGCGATACAAGTCCAGCGTTTGCTCTCCGCACTTTTGCCAATTGTATTCGGCGGCCACCTGCCTGCCCCTGGCGACGGCTTGTTTACGGCGGTCGTCATCCTGGACGGCCTGCAGCAACCCGCTATTGAATGACGCCTGGTCGGCAGGATCGAAATAGAAGGGGGCGTCATGGCAGATTTCGGGAACGGAGGACCGATTGGTCGCCAGGACCGGACACCCCAGCATCATGGCTTCCAGCGGAGGAAAGCCAAATCCCTCGCTCCACGATGGATAAACGAACAGCGTGGCTCCGGCATAAGCTTCGGCGAGCAATCCATCGGAGACCCTGGGCACAATGATGACGCTAGCGCTCATCTTCCATTTGCCAATCAGGTCTTTTTCATCCGGCGTGAGCGGACCGCCGCCGAGTACCAGCAGATCCATCGAGTCTTTAAGCCCAGTTTCGTAAAAGGCCCGCAGCAGGCCATTGAAGTTCTTGAAGCTGGGTCGCATGCCGACGTACAGCAAGTACTCGCGCCGCACCCGCTGGCGTAACCTTTTGGCATCTTCCGGGGAGCGCGTGAGAAGACTAACGCCATGGTAGATGACCCGCGTCTTGGCTGGATCGACCCCGTAAAAATCCACCAAATCTCTTCGACACGACTCCGACACGCAAATGATGGCGTCCATTTTGGGGAACAGTCTTTTTCTTGCCCAGAATACTTTCTTGGCGTCGGGAATCAACTGCGGAAAGCGCTCATGGGTGCAATCGTGATGGGTGGCGATCACGCGGCGCGCGCGGACCATCGGCATGCGCATGTACAGCGTGAGATGATAGATGTCCATCGTGCCGCGAACCAGGGCCGCGACATTACCCAAAATCTCATTGGTGACGTAGCGCAACATCCCGGGCGGCAGCAATTCGCGAAGCTGAGTTACACGGGCCTTGGCGGGCGGTAAACTTCGAAACGGATAAACCGTGCCGCTAATGCCCATCAGCAGCTCCGTTTGCACGTCGGGCACGGTGCTCATGAACCGCATGATCTCGTAGAAATAACGGGACGCGCCCCCCGCGTTTTGTAACGAGAAAACCTGATGATCGTAAAGAATACGCATGCCTGGTAGCCGGTATCTGCTTCGCCGGGTACGATTAGATGAAACGCTCGCAGCTCAGGCCACCAATTGTCCGAAGGCGAAGATGGTGAGCCCACAGGCGCCGGGCGCCAACCGCTGATGCAGGACCCCCAGCGCATACGCCAGCTTGGAAAACCTGAGATAGAGTGGTTCGGAGGTGTGGCCGTACACGGCTGCCCGGAAGCCATGCGCGCTCATCTGGCGGCGGATCGAGCGGATCGTGTTGCATCGGTAAAGAGTCGGGAAGACGTCTTCCTCTTTCCGTGACCCTTGCAGGCGCGATAGCAGCGCCGAATGCAAACGGTTAGGCACCAGTCTCGAACCGATCCCGACATAGCTCAGAACGTTGGTGGTGCGGATGCACAGATAACCGCCGTCGACCAGCACCCTGCGCGCCTGGCTAAAAAAGAACTCCGGTGCAGCCAAATGTTCCAGTACCGAATCGCAGAGGACAAGATTGGCGGCTTTGTCTTCGACAGGCCAATCCTGGTCGGGCGCCAGCTTGCGAAATTCATCGATGGTTGGGTTGGTCTGCCCTGCACTATCCACATCCAGACCGATGACCTTGGCGACTCTTCCCTTGAAACACAGTAGGTCGCGCCGGAAAGCAACCGGATCTTCGGCGTGCTGGCCCCGCCCACATCCGAAGTCCACCAGCACGAATGACGGCTCGATCAGCGCGTTGACTCTGGAATAGAATGCAACGGTCCCATCGGCCTGGGTGAAGCCCCCAAAGAAACTCTCGGGGTAAAAACTCTCGGTGTATTTATCCATCGTTTGATCTAGGGACCTTCCACCTGCGGTTCGCCAGCCTGCAAAGCGCTGTTGCCTGCAGGCAAACATGCACTCGAGAGCAACCGTCCAAGTACGACTACACCGATCGGGATGAGGATCGAGTACTGAAAGATGGCCTTCACTAACGAAATTGAGAACGGGTCGCGGAAAAACGTAAATGCCATCCATGCGCTGCACATGATGTACATGGTGGCCAACAGGGTGCTGGAAGAGCGGGCCTTGAGGTAACGAAAGGCGATCGGCAAGAGCAACCAGAAGACGCCCGTACCGAGAACGCCAAAATTCAGATTGAACGACACGAACGAATGCGTCCCACCCAAGGGGGTGTACACCCGAGGACGTTTGAGCAGAGAGGCCTTGTCAGGCGCAATCAACGCGGGGATCAAATTAGCAAAATCGCTCATTAAGTATACGGGAGAATTTATGTACGCGATCTTGCCATACCGAAGATGATGAACCAGCGACAGGCTCGTCAGTATTGGCTCACGGAGAATCTCCGGCGCCGCCTCCGTGATCTCCTCATGCGCACGCCATACGCCGAGGAGTCCAAGCAGAAGCACAAAAACGAACGCGCCCGTCAGCAGCGTTCTCAGCCTCCACTGTCTGCGAAGGCTGGATTGATAGATCACGAACATGAGGAAAAAGGAAGCTATATAGAGCCTGCTTCCTAAGAACAACAAAACGACTGCCCCGGCCATAAACCCTAGAAAGTACGGGCTCACAAGCCTCCTTCTCCAGGGTATTTCCGGCCGGTCAATCGTAAACATCAGCGCAACCACCCCCAACAGCAAAATACTCGACGAAAGCGTTCCGCGGGCGGGGTTGAAGGTAATCCTTGTGCCATACGGGAGCAGTAACTGCGCGCGCAAAGCAAACCAAGTATAAACCGTCAGTACAGACGCAGCCACGGCAACGAACGAGAACGCAAGTTTAGGTATCTTGGCGCCCGCCATGGCCTTCTTATGTGGGAAGAGGCGGATTCCTACCGAGTCGCCCGCCAAGAAACAGAGATACAAACCTAGGCAAGCGGCTATGTAGGGCGTAACAAAACGCTTATCGAACAAAACAGAAAAGGCAACCGCCAGCTTCGAGCCTAGTCGAGGACCATAAAGGCCTATAACGATAGGGAAAATCCAATAAAACAGAAAACCGAACGTAAAGGTCGTAACATGGTTGATCTCTATCAACCCATGCGTCACCGTACGCTTATAGGCATACCAGCAAGCAACTGAGGTAACGATCAGTAATAGAACAGCAAGCATATCCGATGAATTAGATGCAGCTTATCTCTACAATCCGGCGAGACACCACGCCCATGACCGCCGACGCATCGCAGTGTCTCTCGCTAAACGCTCAGTCTAGGGCTTGTCAAAAGTTAAGATTTGCAACTCAGGATGGGGGTTGAGTTACAGCGCAAATATAATACATCGTAACGTTCAGGCCACTCCCCAGGAAATTGGCTGGCGAACAATATCTCTTCTTAACTACGAATCGACTGCGGAGGTTCCGCTCGAAGCTTTTGAAGTCAAACCCAATGTGGGAGTACATATATCGCAATCCTGACAGCAATTCATCGGTCCTTCTTGGCACGGGCAAGCCCAAGACGGTACGGAGATATATGCTCAAGGTGAGGCGGTCATGACCCCGATTCTGGTATTTCAGATATCGGAACGCGTTCTTTGCCAGTGCAGGCAGTCCCGACTCTATCGGCACGCTAACCATGAATATGCCGCCCGGCGCCATATATCTGGGAACCGTGGAAAACAGATGTTGCAGCTCGCTATCAGGCAAGTGTTCACAAACCTCCATACATACAACTCTGTTGAACTTCATGGGACCGAATGTCGCGAGATCTCTCTCTAGCGTCACGCCGCTGCTGTTGAGCGTTTGTTTCGCTTGCAGGAACAGTTCCTCAGCCGGTTCATATCCGTACAATAAGGAAGGATCATGCTCTTGAGCCGCGATTTCCAAGAAGTGGCCGTCTCCCGCGCCATAATCGAGGATCGTATCCCCCGGCTTAACTTGCAGAAGCCTCAGCGCATCAAGAAATCTTTTTTGATGAAGCCACCGTTTGATTGCAACGGGGCTTTGGTATGTATAACTTAGATATTCGTCCGGCATAGGCCAATGAGTATTCGCGTGTGGCTTACCAACGATCAGATGCAAGCAAGTTCAGCGAGCCACAGTCATGTTTCCCATGTGCTTCCGATCTCGGCGTGGGCGGCCGCCTTTTTTTCTGCTCCATATAGATCACGCACGTGTCGCAGGTACACCACACCACCATAACACCCAGACAAGCCGCTGGCGGCGCCTCATCTAACTTGTGGACTTTTGCTGTGCGTCATTTTGCGGCGCTGGCAACGTGCGATCATTCTTCCATTGTTTGTATAGCCGAAACCCATTTCTCAGTGACGTCTGCCTTAGAACATAAGCCGAAGGCGTATCAAAGCACAATAGTAGTCGAGCCAGAAAGTAGCCCTGGTTTACAACGAGCAAGGGTAAAGTCCGCCAAAGGCCAAAACGCTTGAGTAGAAAATAAGTGTAGTTTCGGTTGTTGTAGCAAAATGTGAATTCAGAGGTCCTGCCGCCGGTCAGCGCATGAACATGGTGTCGCAACGTTGCATTCGGTAGATAGATCAGCTCACACTTGGCCTTCATGGCACGATACATGAAATCGACATCTTCAAAATACACAAAATAGTTTGCATCAAGATAGCCAATACGACGGAATATATCCGACGAGATTAATGTGCAGCACAGGGGGGCAAAAGTGACTCGTCTTGGTGTATCAAACTGGCCGCGGTCATCTTGCCCGACTCCGAAATGCTGGGCTCGAAATCCACGCCACCACGGAATTGCGCCACCGGCGGCCCATATCCTACAAGGCTCCCGGTAGTAGAGCATCTTAGGGACGGCCAGTTGACAAGCATGCTCCAACATTCCGGCGATGAGCTTTTCAATGAGCTGAGGCTCGAAGGCGGTGTCATTGTTTATTATGAGAACTGAGTCGCAACCTGACTCTAGCGCGGCGTGGATTCCTAGATTGGTGCCGGCGGCAAAACCCAGGTTGTTCTGGTTTTGCACCAATATGATGCGAGAATCTGTAAACGCCTTCACCCGTTCCCGGGTGTCGTCCTGAGAGGCATTGTCTACTAAGTAGAGCAGAAATTGTTGATGAGTCTGTGCTAATAAAGATATTAAGAACTCATCTATGACCTTGCCGCTGTTGTAGGTAACGGTGACCACGCCAACTTTATGTCGGAGCGTCATTAGTGAACGACCCGTAGCATCTGCGATTTCAGCCACTCACGTTCGCTCTCAAGAATTCCCCACCTCCAGGCCAGTAAAGCAGTCAGTAGGAAGGCTGGCGGCAGAACTATTGCCGATCGGAACAAGCCGGGAGCAACGGAGGACCAGGCGGCGCAAGCGAGGAGGGGTACAACACAAACCACAGGGCCCAGCAATCCATTGCGCAGAAACTCCCCAGTGGAAATCTGAATTTCAGTGGTCCGCTTCAAATTGCGCGCAAAATGGATGAACACGCCAATGATCGATCCTATCAGGGTTCCAACAGCTATCCCAAGAGCGCCGAACCAATGCCCTCCGATCACGCTGGCAACGAGGTTGGTGGCTCCCTCAATTATAGGGGAACTCATTGCCAGTTTTTGTTGAGCTGTCCCCATGAGCAGCACTGAATAGGGGGTTGCGGAAAGGCGGATCATATTAGCAATGACAAGGATTCTCAAGTAGATCACGGCGTGTGCCGCGTACACGGGGCCGACCCAAGTGCGAAGTATGTCCGCAGTCCACAGGAGTAGCGGGATACCAGTAACGAATAACAAGAAGGTTCCATACCGCGTGCTGGTGACCAACATGCGCCCCAATGCACCTGATTTACCGCGCGCATGCAGCGCCGCCGCAGATGGCAACAAAGCGTTGAAGATTGTACTCTGAAGTCCTGCCAGGAACATCACCAAGGTTGCTGCGACTGCATAGTAAGCGACTTCTTGGTACTGGAAAACACCCACGAGGATCAAGTCAACGCCGGCTACCAGCAGCGCAGCGAAAGACCAGATGGACAAACTAAGGCAGTAATCGAATAGCTCCCGAAAGGCGTCGCGCGCGTCACAAAGCTCGGCCTCAGACTGATACCGGCTGCGAGACCACGATAGATGGCGTACTGCACCGCGTAGGCAAGCAGATTAGCGCCCGCCCATGCCATGCCCATTCCGACTAAACCTCCGCCGTGACGAACCACAAGCACGAGCAGCGCAGCGCCAAGTATTCTCGAACCGCCAATGGTCACAGCGGGGATATCGTAACGATGTATTCCCATGAACGCACCATTGAACGCGGAAAACGGGAGACCAACGGCCAGCGAACCTGCAACCAGCAAGAGGGCGATTCTTGCATGGCCCAGCAAGTCTGCAGGCATATTCGGAAATACTCGGGGAAGCAGAATCGCCGCTAATGCGATAACCATGAGTCCCAACAGTCCGGCGAAAGTGAGAGCTGCAATTGCCGTGCTAACAATTCGATTGCGATACTCCTCTTCAGAGCGCTCGTTGGCATAGGCTACAAATCGGCCAACGGCAGTCTGTATACCAAAGTCGAAATAAGCTATGTATGAACTGAACTGAACTACCAGTGCCCAAGATCCATAGGCATCCGGGGTCATGCTCCGCGTGAGCAAAGGCGGCAACACTAGAGCTATCACCGCAGAGGCCATTCCACGGGCTACGTTTGCGCCAGCGTTCTTCACAATCCGGAATGGATTTAGCTCAGTCACAAGATTAGCCTGCGCGCGTGCAGACTCGGGAATACTACTGCCGCAAACAGCGTTGCAGCCAGTACTGCAGGGGTCATCATGGTCCGCTCAACACCGCCGCCCAATCTGAAGCGGTCACCCAAGAAACAAACCCTTTAGGTTATGATTTAGCCAAATAAAAAGCAGCGCGACCGCCTTCTTCGCATTCGTTGAGCTTTCTTGCTGTGTCTCGGAAGCGTTTGAGCTCATAGGCCGAAAAAAAACCTTTGGGATCGTCATGCTGCACTGCGCTCAGAGGTATACCCCGTCTATACAGTTCGCTTCCCCACAATTGAAATCCATCCGAATCGTAATCGATTCTCATCACGCGTAATCTCGCGCGCTCGGCAAGCAGACTTAGGCTTCGCTTCGTGTGAAGGAAGAAGTGACGGGGAGCATCAAGCTCCACCCAGTCGACGCCGTAATTCCTCCACGCCCAAGCCAGCACCGGGGTCCGAATCAAGCAACAGCCGTGCTGGGGCAAAAGACGTGAAACTGTTTGCAGGGTTGCCAGTGGATCGGGAATGTGCTCGAACGAATGGTGAAACATGATCAGATCCCAGGTTGTACCGCCCAAGTCATCTAGAGCGCACTTCCGGACTTCAAGGCCGTTCCCATATCGAATGCTCTGGCGAAGAAAAGGATCTATTCCAAGTGCCTGCTTAAACCCGAGGGCCGTTGCATCTCTAAGGAAGTTTCCTTCTCCACAGCCTACATCCAAGATTCGAGAATCACGGCTGGGCTTGGCGGCAGCAAACGCCCGAAACTGCTGGTTCGGCTTAACCCTGTCCAGTACGCTCGTCAAGACAGGCGAATCTGCCAGATACGCGCGATTCCTCAATGTCCTCAAAAGACGCCTGGGTGAAAACAAGGATGACTGGAGCTCCCGTGTCAAGTTAAAGCTGTAATAGTCCGGTGGATAGTATTTCTCCATGCTCGTCGGCGGATCGAGCAGTTGAAGACAGCCGCAAGCGGAACATTCAAGATAGTTGAATTCATCCTTCGTCCCAAACATCATCTCGCGGACGGTATGTGTTCCATTCGCCCATGTGTTGAGACATAACTTGCATCCTGAGGCAGCCAGGTCATACATAAAAAGCGGCTACTGCAAGTTCGAGGAGGAGAACTTCAGCGAATGCCACAACAACGCCAAACGCGCACGCTCATTGGGATCTTCCTGCTTGCGCCTCAGCGACTCCATCACGAGCACGCCCAGACAGGACAGGAGGAAGGCAACTATCGCCGTGACTAACACGATGAGCGTCCGCCTGGGGCTGGACTTGGTTTCAGGCACGACTGCTTTATCCACGACTTGTACGA
>OCZU010002509.1_pt1 | contig 11673 bp, 7 predicted proteins | sample 1539001 | NCBI WGS metagenome assembly OCZU01 (sample SAMEA3539306, study PRJEB22396) | soil metagenome | biome: tundra; feature: field; material: soil | place: USA | collected 2010-05 | depth 0.15 m
GTCAGCCGGGAAACGCAAAGGCAGCAACTCAACCGGCCGCGGCAACCCCTACCTCAGCGCTGCCGTCGGCGAAGCAGCCATCAGCATCGGCCGCACCCAATCCTTCCTCGGCGCCAAGTACCGCCGGCTGGCCAAGCGCATGCCCAAGAAGAAAGCCCTGGTCGCCGTCGGCAACTCCATGCTCACCAGCGTCCACGCCCTGCTCGCCGACCCTGACGCGAGCTACCAGGATCTCGGCGCCGACTACTACGAACAGCGCATGCACGTCCGCCGCCAGGCCCGCAACCACGTCCGGAGCCTGGAGCGCCTCGGCTACAAGGTCACCATCCAGGCCACAGCCAACGATCCCGGCCCGAGCGACCAGCCCCTGACCGCCTGACCTACCGCCCGAGAGCCCGTCGGCGCTGACGCGCCGCCGGGCGCTGCCGCGTGCCCAGCTGAGGTCTTATTTTCGGACCAGGAGTTACGTGCCTTCAGATGCTGTCGATGCCCCGGTTCAGCTCGTCTTCGATGGTGTCGCCACGCGTGGCAGACTTGCGTCATGAGCGGACCGGACAGTGCGCAGCTGGGTCGCCTGCCCGCGCTGAGGCGCCTGGCTGAGGACTGTACTGTGCTGATCCGGCTGCAACCAGACGGCGCCTACCTCGGGAGCGGTTTCTTCGTGGCACCCGATCTGGTCATGAGTTGCGCGCATGTCGTCGCAGGGTACGAGGGGGTGGCAGCAGAATCGGTGACCGTCGAGTGGCACGGCCTGAGCCTTGCCGGGCAGGTCCGGGCGGTGCTGCCCGAGCGCAGCGGCGCAAAGCTGTGGCCCTATCCGGATTTGTGTGTCATCCAGCTGGATAAGGCAACGCTGGAGCATCCGTGGGTTGCGTTTGGCGACTTCGACGGGATCGATGATCTCGACGTATACATGGCTGCATACGGGACTCTTTATGGCGAGGGGGTACCGCGGCTTGAAGGGAAAACGGGGAGGCTCACCGGGCCCGTCTACATGGAGGGTGGCCGGTTCTGGCAACTTACAGGCACGGAGCTGGGGCCGGGGAATGCCGGCGGACCGGTAGTCGATCTGCGCTCTGGCTACGTCTGCGCGGTGGTAAAGACGTCGCGTAGCAGCGGCGCCATGGGTGGGCTGGTGATTCCCGTATCGGCGATTCGGGAGACTCTCCCCTCCACTTGGCGAAGGAACCAGGACGAAGAAAACCAGCGATGGCGGGTGGTGCAGGCAGGGCTGTCTGGCGCAGCCGGGCATGCCGGTCTGGCGGAGGCGGCATCCGCTGGCTCCGCTCAGGATGCAGGGCAAGGGGAATTCAATCCGCCTGTTCGTGAAGCAGACATCGGCAAGGAGCCGGTTCTGCAGCCATCGCCGGCTGGGCACGCCTTCATCTCCTACGTGCGCGAGGATTCCGGCGAGGTCGACGCGCTGCAGCGCATGCTAGAGGCAGCCGGGGTCCGGGTCTGGCGTGATACTTCGGATTTGTGGCCAGGTGAAGACTGGCGGGCGAAGATCCGGGATGCGATTACTTGCAACGCGCTGGTCTTTATCGCTTGTATCTCCCGCCGGAGCGTCGCCCGCGAGACGAGCTATCAGAATGAAGAGCTTGCCCTTGCCATCGATCAGTTGCGGCGGCGCCGACCTGACGTGCCATGGCTGATTCCGGTCCGCTTCGATGATTGCGCTATCCCTGACTATGACATCGGCGGCGGCCGGACGCTGGCTTCGCTCCAGCGCGCCGACGTTTTCGGAGGTAGTCGCGATGAGTCGGCCTCGCGGCTCGTCGCTGCCGTGCTGAGGATCCTCGGGCCGAACCAGGTAGAGTCCGCACCCAGCGGATCTTCTGAGAGCGGATCATCGCGCACGCCGGACCGGGTAAGTGCGCCGTCGCGGGCAGTAACCCGTGGGCAGGCCCGCGGAATGACCGGCGGTCATGATCCATCAGGACCGGCTACTGACCACGACGGGCTTTACCTGCGTGCTGTCGATCGACTCGGCAGCGATAAGGCACCTGTCCGGCTCGGCGCCCTGCACGCCCTCGGTCGCCTAGGACAGGGCGACCCCGGTCTCCGTCAGACAGTCATCAAGGTGATCTGCGCTTACCTGCGGATGCCATATAGCGGGCCAGATGACTCATCAGCGTCCGATCTCGAAGATCAAGCTAGCCGAAGAAGGGAACTCCAGGTCAGGCGGGCCGCACAGAGCATAGTTGCTGAACATCTCCGCCGCGATGTGACCCACAGCAGCGACCTCCGCGACGGCCCCGCCCCGGAGACTTTCTGGTCGGAAATTGACCTTGTCGACCTAACCGGCGCGTACTTGGTTGACCTCAACCTGAGCGGTTGCCGCGTCAGGGCCATCGAATGCAACCGTGCTATATTCACCGGTGAATCCCTATTTCGGGAGCTGCGATGCGATCTCGCGTTCTTCCAGGGAGCAGTCTTCAAAGGACATGCCGACTTTCGGGGCGCTGTCTTCACCAATGACGCTTGGTTCTCTTACTCAACTTTCGTCTCTGACGTCTGGTTTCACGGTGACGAGTTCCTTCCTGCTGCCCGCTTCGGCCGCCACGCAGGCTTTAAGAACGCCACCTTCACTCACACAGGACGGTTCGAACAGGCCGTATTCGAGGGCAGCGCCGAGTTCAAAGGCATAACCTGCGAGGAAGGAACCCGGGCCGTCAACCTGCAAGGCTGTAAGGTCCAGCGCCCTGATGCCGTAAATCCGGACGTCTCAAAGGCTCCGAGCAGTTGGCCACCAGGATGGGCCATCGTGCCGGGCCACGATGGCACAGGAACCATCACCTGGTGCGACTTACATCCTGAATACGCGCTACGTGCACCCTAACCGGTCGTCAACGCGATATCAGTCATACCATCACGCGCCCAGAATTACCTGTTCGGCGCGCCTTCCACAATCAGTCAGGTAACCGTGAAAATCGTACAGATCGGCGGGACTGCGTGCGTTCTCCAACGAGCGTGGTGTAGCTGGCCGCCCCTGGCGTGAGCCAGCGCGCGACTGGCCGACCGTATGTTTATGCATCGGCGCCGTCAAGGTGAACGTCCGGTTCTGCCGCGGACAGGGCGCCCGCTCGGATCGTCATACTCATGGCCGTCACCTCTGTCCCTCCGTACCGCTTGTGGGCACATGATGTGGTGCCGGGGATGCCGATGCCATCGGAGAGCGTGCGCTATGCCGCCTCGGACGTGGGAGACTCTGGGGGCGGACCGGTCCGCACCGCTGCGCATGGCATCTTCACTGGAGTACCTACTGTGGCCCATCCCACGACGGACGATCTCGATAACCTCCCCATTAGCTGGATCCGGTGGAGACCGCTCGGGCAGCTCAGCTTGGACCAAGGCGGCGACTTGGTGTTCCCACCCGTCACTGCGGAACCTGGCATCTACCGGTTCATGATCCACGACGGCACCGAAGTCATCGCGGGGTACATCGGCCAGGCCGCCAAGAGTCTCAGATCTCCGGCGTGGGCACCTCTGACCTGCGGTAACTGTGCGTTACGTTTTGCATAATCCGTGATGGCCGGGGGGTGGCCCGGGTTCGGCATCCGCGGCTAGCCCCGCCCGGTCCCGACTCCGGGACCGGATGCCTGTGACCTGCGGAAACTCTCTGAATAACTTTGCATAATACGTTAAATAGTGATAGAATCGGTGCATGCCCGCTACCGCTGCTGCCATCTTGGATGGCATGCCTGACGCCCGCGACCTGCACCGCCTGGACAGCGGCGGCCAGATCATGATCTTCGCCGGGCCCATGCTGCTGTTCCGGTACTGCGAGGCGGACACACCGGCCCGGAACCTGGCGGTGGCGGTGCTGCGGCAGCTGCGGTTCAGCGGCACGGCGGTCGCCGGGGTGACGGAGCTGACGCCGAACTACGTGGCGACGCTGAACCAGCGGTTCCTGAAGGAGGGCACGGCAGGGCTGATCCGGGCGCTGGGCCGGCCGCGGGAGACCAGCGGCGCGTCGTGGGATCAGGCCAGCGGGTGGCGGGCCGGCGGGGTGCGGGACGCGGAGATCGCCCGGCGGCTGGGGGTGAACCAGTCCACGGTGCTGCGCCGCCTAGGCCCGGCCCACGTGCAGGAGGCACTGCAGCCGCAGGCCGCCGCCGGACCCCAGGCAACCGGACCGCAGGCCACGGAACCGCAGGCCACGGAACCGCAGGCCACCGAGCCGCGGGCCACCGAGCCGGGAGCGGCGCCGGCCCGGCCGGCGGTCATCTGGTCCCGGTACGCGGGGTCGATGCTGCTGCACGCGTTCTTCGCCCGGTGCGCCGCCGGGACGGTGCTCGCCGCCGCCGGGGATCCGCAGGACGTGCGGCTGCTGACCGGGGTGAGCATGTGCTTCGCGCTCGGCCCGGCGACCCTCGAGCAGTTCAAGCACCTGGCCGCCGCCGAGGCCGGGCCGCTGGCCGGGCCCGGGACGCTGCCCGGCCTGCGGGCACTGCGCCCGGCGCTCGCCCAGATCGCCGACCGCACCGACCCGCTTCAGCTCCAGTCGCTGTTCGCCGCCGCGATGCTCGCCGCGGACCCGGTGACCTCCGGCGTGTACTACGCCGGTGACCACTTCATCCCCTGCACCGGCGCCAGGCCGGTCGCGAAAGGGCGGGACAGCAAGCGGGGCCGCGCCGGGCGAGGACACGCCGGCACCCACGTGACCGCCCATGACGGGCGTGCGGTGTGCTTCGTGTCCGGGGAGCCGTCCGGGCTACCGGTCACCCTCCCCAAGGCGCTGGCCGAGCTGAAGAAAGCCGCCGGCCCCGGCGCGGACATCATGGCCGGCTCCGGCCGCGGCGGCGCGTACGCGCAGGTCTTCACCCACTGCCGCGAGCAGGACGTGCACTGGGTCACCTACCGCCGCGCGCCGCTGGCCGTCCCCGCGATGCTCCCCGTCATCACCACGGTCACGCACGGCGGCCGCACCCGGGAAATCTGCTGGGCGGAGGAGACGGTGCAGATCAAGGACTACGGCGATGCCCGGCAGATCACCTTGTTCGAGCACGGCCAGGTCGCCCTGCAGATCCTCACCTCAGATACTGATGCATGCCCGGCGGACATCTTGTCCTGGCTGAAATCCCGGTGGCGGGAAGAGAACTTCCTCAAGTACGCATCGGAGAACTACGGGATAGACAAGATCTGCGACTACCTCGCCGGGATCACCCAGAACACCAAGCTCACCCGCAACCCCGCCCGCGACACGGCCAACGCGGCCGTCCGCGACGCGGACAAAGCGCTGGCCAGCGCCGAACGTGACCTCGCCGCCCTCCTGGCCGGTCCCGCCCTGACCGCCGCGGCCAAGAACGCCCGCATACCCGGCCAGCAGAAGGCCATCACCCGCGCCCGCAGCCAGGCGGCCGCCGCCGTCGCGGCCCGCGGCCCGGTCCCCGCCAAGCTGCCCGCCAACGTCATCGACCCCGACGCGCAGACCGCGGTGCTGAACGCCGGACGCCGCGGCCTGCAGATGGTCCTGCGGCTCCTCGCGCACAACGCCGGGCACTGGCTGTCCAGCCACCTCAGCGCCTACCTCGGCGACGACGACGAATACCGCGCCCTCACCCGCGAAACCATCATCCGCGGCCTGGCCGGAACCATCACCTACGCCCCCGCCACGATCACCGTCACCCTCGAACGACCCGCCGCACGGCACGTCGCACGCGCCCTGGCCCTGCTCATCGACGAGATCAACCCCACCCCGCCCGCCATGCCCGGCGACACCCGCCCCATCACCTACCAGCTCACCGGCCACCGGATTTAACTGTAACCAGCCGACTACCGCCGGAGGTCTGAGTCTCGCCACGCGGTTCGGCCTTTATCGCACTCGCGGAAGGAAGCCATCGTATCCACTGGAGAAGAAGACAACGAGCAGAAATGCGCTTCTCCTTATCGGGAAGCTCCAGGCAGGGAACACGGTGTCCGCCTCTGTGGTCGACCATCGGGTCGCCTGTGCCGACGGGCGAGAACTGCTACTAGATCTCGCCGATAAGGCGTTTCGGTCCGGCCTCGAGCGGCGACTGATCCTCCAGCTATGCGAGACCGGAATCGAAGCCTGGAACAGGAACGGCAATCCCAACTGGGAAAGAAGGCTGTAGTTTCCGGCGCGGACAGCGGAGAGTTGTTGGCCGAAGCTCGTTTCCGTAAGGACCCTCTCTCGGATCTCATTCTCTCATGCCGCGATTAGGTATGTCGGGCTCATCGGTACCCGACAGGCTCAGGCCGTGGTGGCCTACACGGAGTCGCTTCTACTTGGGCACCAAGAATCGTATACGTACTCCATGTCAGCACTATGTACCTTTTTACTACAGTACATGGTCGCCTGTGCTGAGATCGGTCAGACTGATGTGTGGATGTCGGTTGATGGCTGTTTGCGGTCTGCCTCGATTGCTGCGACGAGGGCGAAGTTCAGCCTCGCAACGGCTTCATAGCCGTCCGGCACGACCGGATTGGTGATATCGACGCTGGCCAGCCCGGCAGCCAGCCCGGAGCTTTGGTCATCTTCGGCGCCGACCATGTCGCATAGCTCCAGCAGTGCTAGGACCGCGATCAGCTGGTACTGCTTAAATATGGGAAGACTCTCAGGACTGTCCTGGTAAGCAAGGATGTCGGCGTGTTGACGGGCGAAGGTATCGGCGATATCGCGGGGGGTTTCGGGGCGGTCTGGGTCTGTTGTCCAGCCTGCGGTGCGATGAGCTCGGCGCACCAGGTCGTAGGAATACGCCCGCAGTTGTTCTACTGGTTGTTGCAGCGCTGCCTGAGTGGTGTTGCCGCGTAGCGGCATGCCAAAAGCTGAGGCCAGCGGCTCGAGGCGATCCTCAGGTAGTGGGAGTACCTGGCCGAGGGGTGAGTCCAGATGGATTCCCATAGGCAGCACCTCGCCGTCCTCAATTGGTATCAGTACTATGCGGCAGCGGACTCCGGCTGTCTCGCGCTGCTGGACAGTCCACGCGCGGATCGTCTCCTGAGCATGGGGCCATTGCTCGAGCGGCACGGTGAAGGCCAGTTCCTGGTCACGCCATGGAGCTCCGGGGAGGGGGTCGGCCAAGGCGGCGGAGTTTACTGCTGTGATTCCTGCCTGGGCCAGAGCCGCCATAGTGGCCAGCTCTGCTGTGTCTAGGACTGCCTGCATGGCCTGGTGTACGGCCTCGCCCAGAAGGCTGAGATCTTTGGAGCCGCCTCGCAGCGCGACCGCAACCGGTGGTTCCTCGACTGCGGACAATAGCTGCGCCGTGTCGGTCACGCGCGCGATAAGGGCGGCAGGCAGGGTTTCCCCGATTCCGGAGAATGAGGGCGCCCCTTGGGCTATCGCCTTTCCCAAGTCGGGCACGGTCTCGATCAGCCGGGCGCCGGCACCGCGCAACTGACGTGCATCGCCTTGGGCGTGAGCGACCTGGCTTAGGCAGGACGCGATGGTGGTGAGCGCTTTCTTGGCCGCGTCCTGCTGCATGGCATCTATGAGGGTGGCGTCTTCTCCAGCAGCGGTGTGGGTCATCGCCGCGGCCTGGGCCGCGGGGAGCGGGACGGCGTGGTCGGCAGGGCGGGCAGGCAGTGCTGAGGCTTGTTCGTGCGCGCGGCGGACTTTAGTAGTCCACTCCTGCCTGGCAGGTGCGGAGTCCCTGGACCGGAGGCGGGCTGGAAGCTTACCAAGTAGCTCCATTAGGTCCCGGACCAGGACCGCCTGGGCCCGGCAGCGAATTGTCCAGCTCTCGTTACCTGCTGCCTCGGCCGCGGCCGCCCGCGGGGCGATATTGCGGCTGGTCGCCTGGGCGCGCCGTAGCACTCCCGCACGCAGTGTCTTGTGGCCATCAACGGCGCCGAGAATCTTCCTCGGCATCCCGTTCGCTTGCCATAGTTCGGCATGGACGAGGTCTGCTTCGGGACAGGCATCGAACAATCGCCGCATCAATACGATGACCTGGGAATGTTCCGACTCGGGACTTTGACCCGGATCGGGTAGGTACGCAGAGAGAGGAACAGGCGCACCGTCAAGGCGCGCGTAAGAGATCGCATGTACGGCGCATGCCCGGTCAGCAGAGTACGCCCATGCCCGGGCCAGGTTGCTCGTCTGCTGGTCCAGAGCATCCACTGGGGGAAATGACACCTCTACGCGACAGCCGAAGGGGTCACTGGCCACGGCGTCACTGGCCCGCTGCTCGACATTGCCGAATGCTGCGGCAACGGCTTCCCCTCGCAGATTGGCCAGCACGGCAAGCGATCCGGTGAGCTGGGCCCGCAGGTCCGCGTCCAGTCCGGGGCTGCCGCCGGGCGGGTCCGGGAGCGCGGGGATGTAGTGCCGGTACGTGGCTGCGGCCTGCTCTGGACTGACAGTGATCAGTCCCTCTGCGGCCTCACATAGCCGTACCGCGATGTCCAGGCGGGTGCCGCACAGCAAGCTAACGAGGTCATCCGGGCTCAGTGCCGCCCCGGCGGCACGCGCTGTCTCCTCGGTGCGCTGTGGCAAGGCGCGGCCGAGGGTTTCGACTAGCGCCAGTTCAGGTATGCCGCTGAAATCCACGCCGTCAGTAGGCATCCAGGCCAGCCAAAGCAGTGTTGCCGCCTCGACCTCAGGTCGGCGGAACTCCTCGACCACGGGCAGCGCTGCGTAGACGTGCGCGACGCTATCGATCCGGTCAGCGGCTTCTAGCAAGGCGGCTGCGCGGACAGCGGGGATACCGGTCGCGTCCTGATGCTGTGCTCCGCGTGTGCAGTCGCCTAGCTGCGTGGCAATGCACTGGGCCAGTGGGCGCAGCGCGTAGTGGATACCGGCTAGCCGGTCCTGAGCCTCTAGCTCCGCCAAGGCCGGCGCAGAGGCTTTCGCGATGCGAACCGCTGCTCGGCGGAGCGCCTGAGCACGTGCCGCTGCGGCCAATGTCATGATCGCTGCGGCGAACGTCGACGCAATCGTCGGCTGCCCAGTGCTGTGCAGCAGGTCAAGCAGTACCTCGGCACGAAGGTCGTGCAGTCCTTTCCAGCCGCTGGCTCCTGTGCCGGTGACCAGGTGCTCACCGACAAGGCGGCAAAGTGCTTCCTCCAGCGCGACCGGATCCTGGCCCATCGCGGCGGGCAGCGTGTCGGCTGGGACCTCGAAACCCAGAACGTGCGCGGCGCAGACCAAGCGCAGTACTTGCCGGTCCAGCCGTCGGTGCGTGCCGCCGAGTTCAGCGACCTGCTCGGCAAGAACATCCCGTAGCCGTCGGCCGGTTGTCACCAGCGCGAGGAACTCCATCAGCAGCCCATCCGCGCGCTCGACAGCCTCCTCACGCGCCATTACCAGCGAAACCCCAGCGGCCTGCACCGCCTGGTAGATCTGATGAGCGGCGCTCTGCGTCAGCACTGCATCCACCAGCACCGCACCACGGGACAGGGCAGGGGTGAGGTCCTCACGACGTCCTGCTCCCATGACCTGTACTCCGGGCAATTCCACGAGCCGCTCCCGGGCCTCCACCCAAGCCGCCGTGCGCGCCCGGCCAAGATCGTCAATACAGACCACGACCTTGCTCTCGACGGACGGCAGGGCTCGCGCCACGTGCCGCACAAGCAACTGCGCATCAGCAGAGGTGGCCACCCGCAATACCCGCAGCAGCCGCGGGCCGGCCTCGACCAAGCGGGCGCACCGCCACAACAACGCCGACTTGCCGCTACCGCTCGGCCCGGCAATGACGACATGCCCGCGATCGGCCAGTCCCTCGAGGACCTGAGAAGACTCCTGCGGCCTCAGTACATCCAGGCCAGCAGCGATATGACTAGGCAGCACGCTGACACCGCCATAAAAACCACGGGCATCCTGAGGAGAGGCAGCCATGAAATCCAGAGGCTCGCAAACCCCGGCGGCGACAGCCTCATCGAGGCTACCGACATCTACCTCCCCGGCCAGGCGGGCGGCCATGGCGTCCAGATCCGCAAGGCTACGCATGACAGCGCCGGTGAACGTGGCCTGACGCTGGGTAGCCGCCACTTCAGCGAGGTCGCACTGCAACCTAGCCCGTAGCAGCGAAGCCAGAGCCGGATGCAACCCCAGACCAGCCTGGAGAAGCGAAACCGTGACCTGCCCGAGGTCCTCCGTTACCCGGACCAAGTGAGTCCGGGCCAGCATCACCGTAGCCAGTTCCGGATCTAGGCCGCCCTCCGCCAGATCCTTCCTCAAGGCCGCGAGCAGCGCCTTTCGGACCGTGATTCCAGACGGTTGGCCGGCCAGCGCGACATCAAGCGTCGTCGTCCAGCCAGTGTGCGGAAGCGAACTGCCGAACTGGCCATTGGTCACCACGGCTAGGCGCATGCCGGCAGGCGCGTCACCATCCCGGCGGAATGCAGCATCCGGAGCGGACCCGGCTTGCGAGGCGGCGGACGCTTGGGCCTCTAGCCGTATAGCCGGTGCAGCGTGCGCCAGGATTCCAGCAAGTTCCGCAGCACCGATGCTCTGAGACCCGGGCCCGCGTTCCTTGCTCTGCACCAGCAGCCGGGATCCATCAGCGAGAAGGCAATCGACATCCTCAAGCCCTTCGGGAGTCACCGCAACCACCGGCAGGCCGGCGAGGCTACCCGCACGTCCAGCCGACAAAAGCATCGCCGACAGCGATACCTGAAAAGTCACCCCCGCGACATTCGCGGCACCAGAGCGCAATTGAACAAAAAGCTCATCAAGGCTCGACGGCAATACCTTGCTCTTGCGTCCCTGCGCATTCGCGGCCTTGCTTCTCTGAGGGCGAGTCCGCGCCACGTTTCCCCCACGCAGTCCTGGCCTCAGCCATCTACCGCTGCCATAGAAGGCACCACGCCCCTCAGCATACGACCCGCAGCCTCCGAAATGTCCAGCATGGTAGACAGGCGGCGAGACGCCCTCCGCAACCGCAGCAACTACTGCATACTACGTTGCACCCACTCGATACGACATGCGCCTGCGTAAATGTGGTCAACGCGCTCGCCCGCTTGCACATGAACGCCGACAGGTATACGCTTATCCGGCCGACGTGTGCAGAAATGGACGATTGCACATAAACATGCACCTTATCGTTCATAAAACTGACCGCCCATAGTCGCGTCATGGGTGGTATGGCACATTACAGGTGATTCCGCTTGTCGCGGTTTGTAAGCGTTATGCGGCGGCGCGACTGGCGACCAGAGCTGGTTGCGAGTGCTGATCCGAGGCGGCAGATGATGAGCCCGACCGTGTTGCCTGACAGGCGTCAGGATAGCTGCCTCCGTGGTGTCGCCAACACAAGCGCAACACAAGTCCGGGTCGGCGGCATGATCAACAGCGTGGCTTAGCGTCATGAAGAAACATGCGAGGAAGCCGTTACCTAAAGGCTGGGGTCCATGGACGACAAGCTGCACTTCACGGTCGGCCTCTACCAGGGGACCGCCGAGTATTACGACCGCTACCGGCTGCCGTACCCGGAGGCGATGACCCGGGACCTGATCGCGCGCACCGGGGTCTCCGGGCAGGGGCGGCTGCTTGACCTGGCCTGCGGTACCGGACAGCTCGCCTTCCCGCTGCGCCGGTCCTTCGCGGAAGTCTGGGCCGTGGACCGGGAACCCGACTTCGCGCAGATGGTCCAGGCCAAGGCCGGCAAGCTGGGCGCCGGGAACATCCGCCCGGTCACGGCGGACGCCGAGACCCTCGACGCGGAACCCGGGCACTTCGAGCTGGCCGTCATCGGCAACGCCTTCCAC
>OCZU010002510.1_pt1 | contig 11672 bp, 12 predicted proteins | sample 1539001 | NCBI WGS metagenome assembly OCZU01 (sample SAMEA3539306, study PRJEB22396) | soil metagenome | biome: tundra; feature: field; material: soil | place: USA | collected 2010-05 | depth 0.15 m
GCGAACACGCGCAAATGTAGCACAGCGCACGCTGCGAGCTTGACGCGCTGTTTCGGGATTTAATTTGCAAACAATTTTTGAAGCGCGATCCGGCGTGAGGTAGAAACAGTCGTGCCATTCTCCAACGTCTACGACGATGCCCAGAGGGCCGAAGCATACGCGACTCTCGAGTTTCCCGGAACATACTATCTCGCCTATCGCGATCTGCCGGCGATAATCGACAAACACGTTGCCGGACGCGAAGCCCTTGACTTTGGATGCGGGGCCGGACGCTCGACGCGGTTTCTGAAAAAGCTCGGTTTCAATGCGATCGGGCTCGACATATCAACGCGCATGATCCAACTGGCGATCGACGCCGATCCAGAGGGAAGCTATCGGCTGGTCGATGACGGCGACTTCAGCGCCTTCGATCAAACTCGCTTTGATCTGATTCTTTCTGTCTTCGCTTTTGACAACATTCCCGATGTGGCCAGGCGATGTGAACTATTGCGTCGCCTCTCACGATTACTGAACGACGACGGACGCATCATCTTGCTCGGCTCGACGCCGGACATCTACATCCACGAATGGGTATCCTTCACCACCAAAGATTTTCCAGAGAATCGCCGCGCAAAGGGCGGTTCGCCGGTGCGGATCGTGATGAAGGACGTGACGGATGCGCGTCCCGTCGTCGACGTTGTTTGGTTCCATGAGGACTATATGAAACTTTTCGCTGCCGCTGAACTCGACCTCATCGCTCATCACACACCGCTCGGGCGAAAGAATGAGCCATACCATTGGCTGGCCGAGACATCGATCGCCCCATGGGTCATCTACGTCCTGGCGGGGAAATAGCGAAGATCGACGGTGCTTCCGCGCGCGAATTCGTTTTGCTCGAAGTAGTTTTCGACCCTGACTACGCCGCGCACCGTACACAGTCCTCCGTTGCGTTCAGAGGGCGTTGCACTCAACTCTGAACGTCGCCCCGACTGCGCGGCTCGTCAGTCCGGAAGCGGACCTATCTACGCTTTGTCGTAAACGATCTTCTCTTTGAACTTCTTACCGTCCGCGCCGGTGCCACTTATGTTGAGAGTACGCGATTTGCCATCCGTCGCGACGGCGCTTCTGCCACTCCAGGACATTTTCCCGCCCTTCATCGCGGTAATGTCGTAGGTGTGATCGTCCACCATCTTGTAGGCCATCGCGTCCCAGGCAAGGTTCCCTTTTACTTTATAGGCTTTGCCGTCGGTCTTGCCCATCCAGACGCCGTGCGTCGGTTTCCCATCCTTGTCGACGCCGTCCACTGTCACCTGCATCTGATCCTTCTTTTCCGCATACAAGACCGTGTTCGTCTTGCCCATTCCTGGCGCCACCTTCGACTTCGCCTCATTGGCCTTCCATGTTCCAACGTGCGCGTTAGCCGCAAAACAAGCTGTTGCCCCCACAAACGACAGGGCCACAGCGACTGCTGCAATTCGAATTTTCATCATGCGGCGATTCCGGCAGAACCGCAGTTAGACGTCAATACCAATTCGGGGGCGGAGTCGGGGATGTTGAGGAGTTGAGTGGTTTAGAAGTTGAGCAGCTGCCGATTTCTGGGCTTCTGTCCTCAGACCTCCAGGATTATTCTGCGGATGCTTGATGCATCTCAATTTCGCTAACGACCATTACACGCTCGTGAATCCCGTGATCGGAGGAATCCTGATCGGTTTCGCCAGCCTGCTCGCGACCGTGCTCAGCGGAAAGATTCCAGGCATCTCAGGTGTGTTCGGCCGCCTCCTCGTGCCGGCGACGTCCGACAAGAATTGGCGGGTCGTGTTTCTCCTCGGCCTGATTGGCGGTGCCGCGCTGAGTTTTGCGCTGTGGCAAAGCGCCGAACTCTTTCGACCAATGCGCCCGCTCGTGGTTATGGCGATTGCCGGTTTGCTCGTCGGATTTGGCACCCGGCTCGGCGGCGGTTGCACGAGCGGACACGGAGTCTGCGGGGTCGGGATGGGCGCGAAAGATTCGATCGCGGCCACAATCATTTTCGTCGCAGTGGGGATGGTGACGGTTTTCATCTATCACCAAGTAAACTTATGAAGGCGGGCAAATTGTTTCTCATCCTCGTGGCCGGCGGCCTCTTCGGCTCGGGGCTTGCCATCTCGGGCATGACCGATCCCGCGCGCGTCATCGGATTTCTTGACGTCTTCGGCGCTTGGGATCCGGCGCTCCTCTTGGTCATGGCCGGAGCGGTTGGCGTCTACGGATTGGGGATGTTGATCTTGCGCCGTTTCGGCAGCGCGAAATTGCCCTCAACTGGATCATCGCCGATTGATCGTCGGCTGGTCATCGGCGCCGCGATTTTCGGCCTGGGCTGGGGCTTGGGCGGATTCTGTCCCGGGCCGGCGCTCGCCAATCTGGGCGCACTCCGAGTTGAAGCGCTCCTCTTCGTCCCGGCGATGGCCATTGGCATGTTGTTCGCCCAAAGATTTTTCGGGGCGGACAGCTAGGCCATTTCGACAGTGCGGAGTACGAACGCCAGCTCAAGCACGGAGTCGACAGCTAGTGCCCCGATTGAGCGAGTCGTTCGCATCGTTCACCGATGCCGAGAAGATGATCTACTTCGGTCTCATCTTCTCCATCTTTAAGCACTTCGAGAACATTCATTCGCAGTGCCAACGCGGTTTCATCGACAACGAATCCTGGACGGCCTGGAGCGAGCATGTCCTGATGTATTTCAATCAGCCAGGTGTGAAGATGTGGTGGGAACTGCGTCGCGGCAGCTTTAATCCGCGCTTCCGAAACTTCCTCGAATCTTCGCCCGTGCCAAAAGTCGCCACTTTTGTCGAGATCATGCGCGGATAGGGCTGTGAATTAGGCGGAAAACTTCCGTATGATCCTCGTTAGGTCTACGCAACGTTAAAACCTATGTCGTTCGAACAAATATCCTATCTCGCGCAAATTGTTGCTTCGGTTGGCGTGATTGTGTCTTTGATCTTTGTCGGTCTGCAGATCAGGCAGAATACCGGCGCACTCCAGCGCAACGAGCATAATTCCACGATGGCGCAATGGACGGTGATCCGCATGGCCATCGCCAAACACCGCGACATTGCCGAATTGATGACCGCCGGCTTGCACGGAGAGTCTGCCCTCGATGCCGCCGATCAGCTGAGGCTCGAGCAGATGCTGCAGGAAAATCTGTGGGCCTCCTTCCACATTTGGGAGAGAACGCAGCGCGGTATTTTTCCGAAGGGGACTTTCGAATTGGCGGTCGGACCTCACTTGAGCGGCCTGCTCAGAACAGTGCGCGGCGAAGCTTGGTGGCGCAGCGCCAAACATACTGGCTTCATTCCCGGGTTCGTCGCTGACGTCGACGCGCTACTCGCCAAGGATAACGGAGCAACGTCTTCGCTTTCTTAATTCTAACTTCTTAATTTCTACTTTTCACCATCCTGGCCGGATCACTTCTCGTCCGGCGGTTTCTTTTTCCAAGCCGGTTTAACATGAACCTTGAATTCTGCTGACCAAGCCTGTTAGCAATCTTCTTAACACCCCTGTTTTCATGGTCCGTTCCCCGAACTTCAAAGGCTCACAATGGCGGAAGTGGGACCTACACGTCCATACGCCCGTGTCCTTTTCATGGGATGGCGCCAGCGATGACGATGCTTTTAAGGAAATCATTAAGATAATGAATGCCTCGGAGGTCGCAGTATTCGCGGTTACAGACTATTGGACCTTCGCAGGGACCCATTGATTATCGACCAACCGGAGGATGACTTAGACCACTTTTATTTATACAAGACACTGACACCGATTATTAAAGAGGTGAAAAAAAGAAGGCAGCTAATTTTCGCCACCCATGACGCCAACATTGTCATTAATGGCGATGCAGAGTTGATTCTCATTGCGACCACAGACGACGGAAAGTTTGGAAATGCTCAGCCCACGTCGATAGAGAATCTTCAAAATAGGGAGTGGGTCATGAAGATTTTGGAGGGTGGTCGTGACGCGTTTCAAAAACGCGAGGAAAAATACTCCGTTCGGAAATAGCGATAAAGCGTTCCCAGTTCGCTTCCAAGAGCAGAGGGACGCCAATCACGATCATTACTGATTTTCCACCTACGAGCTGGCGTAGTCGGCGATAGCTTTGGCGACATCGAGCGTGGAAGCTTTGCCGCCCATATCATAGGTGCGCACTTTGCCTTCCGCGATGACGCGGGCCACCGCGGTTTCCAAACGCGTTGCCATTTCGGTTTCCTTGAGCCAGTCGAGCATCAACTTGGCGGTCAAGAGCATGGCGATGGGATTGACCTTGTATTGACCGGCGTATTTCGGCGCTGAGCCATGCGTCGGTTCAAAGACGGCGTATTTGTCACCGAGATTGGCGCTGGGCGCGAAGCCGAGTCCGCCGACCAGGCCGGCGCACAAGTCGCTCACGATGTCGCCAAACATATTTTCCGCGACGAGCACCGAGTAATCCTGCGGGTTCTTGAACATCCACATGCAGATGGCATCGATGTTCGCGTCGTCCGCGCGAATGTCGGGATAACTTTTGGCCACATCCTTGAAGCAGCGCATCATCAGGCCGCCGGTTTCGCGCAGCACGTTCGGTTTCTCGATCAACGTGACGCGTTTGCGGCCGGTTTTCTTGGCGAACTCGAACGCTTGTTTACAAATGTTGGTGCAACCCTGAACGCTGACGATGCGAGTGGAGAGCGCGATGTTCTCGAGACCGGCCTTGTCTTTCCACGGCTTCATCTTCGGATTAGCGCAGAGCGCGGTGTAAACCGCCTCCGGCAACGGGAAGAATTCGACCCCGCCGTACATGCCTTCGGTATTTTCGCGGAACACGACTTGATCGATCGCGATGTCTTCGCCGCTGGGATTGGCGATCCTGGTGCCGCGATAATTCAACGGGTTGCCGGGATAACTTTTGCACGGCCGCATGTTGGTGTGGAGGTTGAACATCTGGCGCAGTTTCACGATGGGCGAGAAGTAAACCAGCCCCTTGTCCTTCAATTCCGGAATCAATTCTTCCTTCGCTTCGCTTTGCGGCTTGCTCGTGATCGCGCCGAAGAGACCGCAAGTGGTTTCCTTGAGCGCCTTGACGGTGCGATCTGGAAGCGCATTGCCTTCCTTGCACCAAAAATCCCAGCCGATGTCGCAAGGGACATACTCGGCGTCGAGTTTCATGCGATCCAACACGATGCGCGCGGCTTCCATCACATCATTGCCGACTCCGTCACCAGGCATCCACGCGATTTTGTATTTAGCCATGGTCGCGACTTTATCGAGGGGCGTTACGGCCTGCAAGTTGGCCATGAATCTTTTGTGGAGAACCGCGGATTACGCGGATAACACGGATTGATCCGAAGCGACGCGCTATTGCGCTTTCGCTCGCAACCGACTGGCGACGAGATTTTCCGCACCACCAGATACAATCAGTTCCTGGGCCGCCGGACTGAGCGGAGGGAAGGGGAATGATTTGCCATCCATGGTCAGCGTGGATTTGCCGTAATCAATCGTGATCTCCGGCGCTACTGTGGTGGGCGCGTCCCGCAGGCGCGGGATGGCGCGCAAATACGTCACCAACTCGGGACATTCGAACACCACGAAGCCGTTGTTGAACGCGTTGCGTTTGTAGGTTTCGGAAAAGCTGCTGGCGATGACGCAAGGAATGCCTTTGAACTTCAGCGCCGTAGCCGCCTGTTCGCGGCTTGATCCAGTTCCAAAGTTCAGTCCGCCCACGACGACGTCGCCCTTTTGATAGAGCGTGTTGAAGTTGGGGTCGTAGTTTTCAAACGTGACCGCCGCCATTTCTTCCGGCGTGATATCGTCGCGATAAGTGTGCTTGCCGGCGAAAATGCCGTCGGTGTTCAGATTATCTTTGTCGATGAACAGAACGCGACCGCGCACACTTGGCGGAAAGCCAGCGATGATCTCGACGGAAACGTCCGCCGGCGGTTTGCTTTTGGCCCGTCGGACAGCGGTGCCGGCGACGCGATCGCTGAATGTTTGCGGCGCGCAAATAAATCCAGCAAGTGCACTGGCGGCCACGACGGCGGGCGAACCCAAATACACCTGCGCATCGGGATCGCCCATGCGGCCTTTGAAATTACGATTGGTGGCGCTGATCGCGATTTCCCCTTTGCCGACCAGACCGCGACCCAAGCCGATGCATGTTCCGCAACCCGGCGGCAGCGCGATGGCGCCTGCGTCAACCAAGGTTTTCCAATCGCCAGCGGATTCGGACTTGGCTTGCACTTCGGCGCTGGCCGCGGCCAAATAAAATTCGACGCCCGCGGCCACGCGTCCACCGCGAGTGCGCACCACTTCCGCCGCGTCATGCAAATCCTCCAGGCGCGCGTTCACGCACGACATCAAATACGCCTTCTGAATGGGGACATGTTTCCGCTCCATTTCCGTCAGCGAAACCATGGTCTTCACTTCATTGGGACCGGACACATGTGGAACCACCGTCGCCAGATCAAGCTCAAGTTCGATCGCGTAGTCGGCATCTGCGTCGGCACTTAAGTTGGCGCGATCCTTCCACCAGGCGTCGATATCAGCATCGGTGTAGCCGGAGCGACTCTTCGGGCCGCGCGTTCCCGGACGGCTGGGATTGGTGAACGCGCCGACGCGCGAACGCAAGTAATTCACCGTCACTTCATCAAATGGAAACACGCCCGCCAACGCGCCCCATTCGGTAGTCATATTGGCGATGGTCATGCGCGCACCCATGGAAAGATGCGCCACTCCATCGCCCATAAATTCAACGGCGTGATTGAGGACCTCGTCTTTATTAAAGAGTCCGCACAAAGCGATGATGACATCCTTGCCGGTCACGCCGGCCGAAAGATTTCCCTTCAGCACCACTTTGGCCACTTTGGGAACCTGCCACCAGGTGACTCCGGTAGCCCAAATACTCGCGGCGTCGGTTCGCACCACCGGCGTGCCGAGCGCCGCCACGGCGCCGTACAAATTGGAATGCGAATCGCTCGCCACGACGAGGGCGCCGGGAATCACGTAGCCCTGCTCCACCATCACCTGATGCGAAATGCCGGTGCCCGCTGGATAAAAATCGATGCCATGCTGGGCGGCGAACGCTTCAATCTTTGCGTACTTCTCCAGGTTTTTCGGCGTCACGTTTTGAATGTCGTGATCGATGGCAAAGACCGGTTGCGCCGGATCCGCGATCGCCGTCGCGCCGATCTGCTTGAACTTCGGAATCACCGCGCCGGTGTTGTCATGCGTCATCACATGGCGCGGACGAATCGAAATGAAATCTCCGGCGCGCACCACGGTTCCCGCGGCGAATCCATCAGCGTGCCGTGTGGCAATCTTCTCAACCAATGTGAGGCCCATATTATTTCAATTTCCTTATCGTAAATGCATTTGCGCGTCCAGCGTCACGATTGTAGCCGGCATTGATGATGCCGGTCGGGAAGCAGATCAAAACATCGGCCGGGATCATCGATCCCGGCTACAGCGCATCTACCTTTAGGCATAAGCGATAAAGCATTCGATTTCGAGTGCGTCACTTCTTAGCGGCACGCTTGCCAAGAAGCTTGGCGATATCGAAGTCCACGAAGTCGGCGTGATGGAAGATAATCGATTCGATCGAGCGCTCCATCTTGTCGCCCTCATGGCTGTGCGTGGCGATGATGTGCATGACTTCGCCGGGAATGCCGTGCTTATAGGCCAGCGCGACGCCGGTGAATGGATGCCGCACTTGTTGTCCAAATGTGCCCTGAATCACTTTGCCTGACGCGTCCTTATCAAACTCCAGCGGCTTGCCCACATCGGCGAGCAGCGCGCCGGCGATGAGAATATCTCGCTGAACGGGAATGCCGCAGCGGAACGAACTCTCCAGCACATCCGCGATGGCAATGCATTGCCGCGCGCACGAATTCAGATGCTCGACGAACGTCATGTCGATGTCGCCGGCCAGCAGCGTGAACTTGACCGCGCGAAGTTCGTCGAAGGTCCAGCCCTTGCCGCCGCAGCCCGTAGTAATCGCTTCGTTCCACACGGCGGCTACCTTTTCGCGCAGCGACTGGTCCTTGATCTTCATCAAGCTCGGAAATAATTCCGCGATTTCGTTAACGCCGTAGTTGCTGCGCTGGGTTGTTGTCATGGTTTTTGGTTCGATCGGTACTTTGGAGGTTTCGCAGAGGTTCTTTCTACTATTTTTCTAGCTTCCAAATCGAGTTTAACTGTTTCTGCGTACCAACTGATGTTTCCGGAAAACTTGCCTTTCAATGTCTTGTTGAGCTTGGTGAACAGTTCGGTGTGAGTGAGTTCTTTCTGTTTCAACGCGGATAGGATCGCCCTCTTGAGCGTTTCGTATTTTTGTTTGTCGATATTTTTCCCACTTTTACCTAGCGGATGTTTGGTAAGTATTTTTTCGTCTGCCATCCTTGTCCTCCTGCTTAAAGATTAGTCTTTCGACACGCTTCGCGGACCAGGTCCGTCATAGCCGTGATTGACTGGATCGATTCGCCGCATCGGTTTCTCGCGAGTTTGCTCTTCGATGACATGCGCCACCAGGCCGGGCGTTCGCGCAATCATAAAAATGCCGTTGAAAGCCGTGGGGTTCATTCCTAAATCAGCGAGAATGGCCCCGATGGCGCCGTCCACATTGATCGGCAACGCTTTCTTGGCGTCGGCGAAAGATTTTTCAACGGCGCGCGCCGCTTTCATGTGCGGCCCGTCGACGCCGGCTTCGCGCGCCAGCTCGAACAACCGCGCTGTGCGCGGATCCTTGGTGTGATACCGATGACCAAATCCCGGCATGCGATCGCCCGCTTCCTTCATCGCTGCGAGCGTGCGCGTGGCGGCTTCATCTATCGAAATGGATTCACTCGTGGCGCGATCCGAAATCTTTTTCAGTTGCCGGGCGCAATCTTCAATGGCGCCGCCATGATGACGATTGATCGACATGATGCCGGCAGCGACCGACGCGCTCAACGAGGCGCCGGTGGATGCGACGGTTCGCGCGGCCAACACGCTTGGAGGCGTGGCGCCATGATCGATAGACGCCACCAACACCGCGTCCATCAAGCGTGCGATTGGCGGCGACGGCAATTCGCCGGTCAAAATTAAATGCACCGCGGCGCCAAAGGACGCGCGCCCCATGAGATCGGCAATGTCGTATCCGCGCACCGCGACTCGATTGGGCTCGATGCGCGTTACGGCGGTATTCCACACGGCGTTTTTATCGGTTTCACTCATAAGACTTCGTCCTTTCATTCGCTTCAGAATTTCAACCACCGCGCTCGGCAGTTCGCCAAACGCATCGACCACAGTGGCGCCGGCCTCACGCAACGCCTTCACTTTGCCGGCGTGCGTGCCTCGACCACCTTCAATAATCGCGCCCGCGTGACTGAAGCGCGTGCCTTCGCGCGCCGCCTTGCCGCCGATGTATGCGATCACCGGCTTGGTGACTTTTCGATCGCGAATCAGTTGCGCCAACTCCTCTTCTTGTGATGAACCAATTTCACCAAAGATCACGATGGCTTCGGTGAGCGGATCAGCTTCAAACATCAGCGCCGCGTCGGGAATACGAATTCCAAGAACAGCGTCGCCGCCAATGTGCGCGATGGTTGAAATGCGCACCCCAGCCTGTCCCAGGTAGTAGCCCGTGCTCGAAGCCATGCCGCCAGAACGACTGATCACTCCAACACCGGTTGGGATGCCGGGCTTGAACCATTGTCTCGCGCTTTCAGCACGACCACCGATCATGCCGACCACGCCTTTGCCTGGACTCAAAACTCCAAGAGTGTTTGGTCCAAGAAACATCGCACCATTCGCTTTGGCCGCCGCCGCAATCTCCATCGCGTCCCACACTGGTACGCGATCGGGCACTAGCACCGTGAGTTTGATGCCCGCATCAATTGCCGAAATGGCCGCGTCCTTCACACCGGCCGCTGGAACAAAAAGCACGGAGATGTCGATCTTGCCTATCGCTTTCACCGCTTCCTGCGGCGTGTTGAACACGGGCACGCCAAGAACGGTCTGCCCACCTTTGCCCGGCGTCACACCCGCGACAACATTGGTTCCGTACTCGCGCATTAGGCGCGTGCGCGCCTGACCTTCGCGGCCAGTAATGCCTTGCACCAGAACACGCTTGGTCTCGTCGATCAAAATCGCCATTTAGCGCGCCTCTCCAATCAATTCGTCCAAGCCAGGAATATCAAGCTCAATATGGAAGCCTTCGACTCCGGCGAGTCGACACTCGACATCGCACGCGAGCAACTCGGAATCTTTGTTGGCGAACTCTTCCCCGCTTAGCGCGGCCGCTGGCTTACCCGCTCGATCCACAATCAATCCGCCAGAGTGCGTCTCAACGGCGCGACGGATCTTTGACCACTTCGCGGTATCGATCCAGACGCGACCACTTTTCACGGAAAGCATGGTGGCCTTCGGATCTTTAACGAACTTTGGCATACGCGGAGCGCGCGGTTTCCATTTTGTCCCGTGCCCACCCGCAATAAGTTCGGCGAAGCGCCCGGCGATCATGGCCGGCGTGTCGGTCTTGCGATAACCTTCGACCGGCGCGCGAAGCAGCTTGGATGTCCGCTGCAAAATGTCCACCGCGCGATCTTCGGTGTTGCCGCCTAAACGAATCACCGCAGGGATATCCAGATCGAGTTCCCAAAATGCTTTCGCCAGTCCATACGCCGACCAATATTGTTCCTGGCTCGCGACGCCGGAACCTGAACCGAAATATCCGACCAGGCCGGGTTGAGCCAGAATAATTCGGCTGGCGCGATAAACCTTGGACGCGGATGGATTGCCGCTGGTGTCGGTAAAATTGGCGATGGTGAATCCCGCGTTCACGATGGCGTCCATGGACATCATGGACCCGCCGCCGCCGGCGCCGTGAAAACCAACCAGACCTTTGGAGTCTTTGGCGGCTATGGTCGCCAACTGCGCGAAATAAAATGTGCCGCGATGATCACTTTGTTCGGCGGCGTAGGCCACGCGTTCGAGAGCGGTGGGCGGATGATCGAACTCGCGCGCAATTTCAATTTTCAGTTCAGGGTGTCGCGCGACGGCGTAATCATCAATCGTGATGCGGCAATCGGCGGCGACGAACTGACCATCTTTGGTCAGCACCAGCGGATTGATTTCAAGCGACCGGGCTTCAACGCCGCGCGCGGCGGCAAATAATTTTCGAATCGACTCGGCCAATTGCTTCGCCAGTGTCTTGGAAAGTCCGCACGAATCGGCGGCTGCGCTCACGGCCGAATCCAGTGGTCCGCGTTTTACATCGCAGGCGATGCGCCGGGTCGAGGCGGCGCGTTCTTCGATTCCACTACCGCCGCCCACTGCGAAAATAATCACTGGAGCACGGGCGGCGTCATCAATGGCGAACGAAAGAAAAAACTCGCGCTCGATGTCGATCTTCTCTTCCACCAACACAGCTTCGACTGGAAACTGTCCAACTTTCATCGCCAACATGCGCGCCGCGTGAGCGCGAATGTCATCCGGATTTTTGGCAAAGGCCACCCCGCCAATGCCGGCGCGCCCGGTGGTCCAAGCTTGAATTTTGATGACCACTTCGCCGCCCTTCTCGCCTGAGGCGAGTTCCTTGGCCGCCGCCACGGCTTGATCGGCGGTTGAGGCAGCGCGGCCACGCGGAATCTTGAATCCGTTGGCGGCGAGAATGGCTTTGCCTTGATATTCGTGAAGTCGTGCCATGGCTG
>OCZU010002511.1_pt1 | contig 11672 bp, 17 predicted proteins | sample 1539001 | NCBI WGS metagenome assembly OCZU01 (sample SAMEA3539306, study PRJEB22396) | soil metagenome | biome: tundra; feature: field; material: soil | place: USA | collected 2010-05 | depth 0.15 m
GACACCGAGCCGCTCCGCAGCCCCGGCGAAGATGAAGCGACCCCGACTGATGAGTTCCTGGAGGTCCATACACGAAAACTACAAAACCTTCTTGTATTGCTTGCCGTCTTTGATCAGAAGACCGGCTTCTTCCCACGCTTGCCACGTGCGGGAGATACTTCCGGTTGAGAAACCAGTCTTGCGGGCAAGTTCTTTAACAGGCAGCCGTCCGGTGTTTTCGTACAAGAACTTGTGCTCCTTGTCCACAAGTGCGGAATTTAGCGTGTCGCGAAATGCATTCCGCGCGATTGCTTCCAGGAGTTCCTCAATACGCTTCAGTGTTTTCAGTTCTTCGGATGTCGCCATACGATTCCTCTAACAACAAGTTACTTCGCTGCCGCCTTTTTTGCCGTCCTGCGACCTCTCTTGACTGGAAACATGTTGCGGATGTTTGCAGCTCCCATGCCAGTGGCGTAATCAACCTCGTCCGAAGTGGCTCCAGACTTTAAGGCAACCAGAATGAGGAGATTCCGGATCTGACGAAGTTCTTTGTCGATTTTGTTGTTGCCTGGTTCCTTTTTCATAATTGTTCCAGTCTCAAAGGCGCTCGGGATGAAGATTCGCCTGTTCCACAATGCCCAAGATGGCGTCGATAAACCCGCAGAATTTCAGCGCGTCCTCGCGTGTGAATTTGTCGCTCAACTCGTGATGCGATTTGTTGCGAAACGCGAGCATCACCCCTTTGCAGATTCCGTAAAACCCTTCCTGTTCGTCCTTTTCTGCACTCACCTCGATTACCGCCTTTTGGGGGTCTGGGTTGACAGCCTTCCCTACAAGACTTAACGGATTCAGGTTCTTGATGCCCGACTTTTTCTTCAGCCGGTCATCGAGCACCGTAGTGGCTTCTCGAAAGGCCCGATCGAAGTGTTTCTTGGCTAGCAGCAAGTCTCTGCAACGGTCCCGGAGCTGCTGGTCCTGCAACAACGTGTCGATGGTCGCTCGTGTGATTGGCTCCTTTTTCTTCGGGCCGCTCTTCCTGCTAAGAGCGACTGCTAGACGGCCTGCGCCGCGAACTGGACTTGGTCCCTTGGCGCTCCTGACCTCTTCGCGCACTTCCGGCCGAGCCTTATTCAAGGCATGTGTTACGCCAATCCTCTCCTGCGTGGCCCAGATGAGCTGCGCCGCAAGGGACGACACACCGAGCTTGCCAGCTTTTCGGCTTATCTGTTCGCGCAAGTATTGTTTGGACTTACCTGTTCGTGCCCGAAGTTTGTCGAGAAGATCATCGTCGAGCTGTCGTTTTGGCATAACGCTGCATTAAGCGTTCAGTTTAATTTGCTCTGCGCTTTCAGCGCTTTCTTTATGGGCTTAACAATTCGAGTGACACGGTTCATATCGCAACCGACGATCTTACGGATGTCGTGTGGGAGCACTCCCACGGTACAAAGCTGGGTAATCAAAAGATCCTTCAAGAGTTCGACTGTGGGATCACTTTTTGCCTTTTGTTTTCTGCCTGCCATAGTGTTGGTGACTAGACAATCATGCTGCTGCCGCGCGTCACTTCTTGCGGGCTTTCTTATTCTGTGGCTTGCGTATCGTAACCAATTCGACCCTAACGGTGTTGCTGCTAGTCCCGAGCAATTCAGCAATGTTTTTCGGCTGGAGTCCCGCTCGGTTCAGCAGTGCAATCTGCTCGCGCTGTTTCATACCCGTAGTAGCAGCGGCCGCAAGAATACGCAGGATCTGGTCGATCTTCTCGAGAATGAGTTCGTCCGTGGTTCGTGGCATAAAGGTTCCGCGCTATGACGCAATAATGCACCAACAAACTAATGTCATCCTAGACCATTAGGAATCGCTGTCAAGATGTGGGCCTGGGGGAAGAGGGCACATATATCACAGGTCGTGGCCTGTCGCGCGGGAAATCGCGGGCTGTCCGGTTTAACGAACAGAGAGGTACGAGCTACGTTTCAGCAGGCGATGCGGCGGTTCGCCGCGTCGCGGTCACTGTCGCGATCCTCTACTGCGGGAATCGCTTCGATGCGGGCGATGTAGTCCGGCGGCAGGGCGTGCTGGCGGGCGCCCTCGACGACGAGCCGCCTGTACCACGAATAGGGCCGGAGCGCCGGATCGATATGGCCCGCCTCGGCTGCGTACATGAAGACTGGATGCATGCCGCCCTCCAGGTCGATGACGGTGATCAGCCTCTCCACGTAGCCGTGGCCGAGCCCCTCATGCCTGTCCAACTCCGGCTTCTCGGCGGGGGCAATGTCGAAGACCACGCCCCAGACGACGTCCTCCGGCTCGCCGGTGAAGCAGGCGTCCGCTTTCCCGGAGCCGTCCTTATCGCTCCGCTTGTGGAAGCGGAGCGAGTGGTTCAGGAGCCTGGCGACGCGGACCGGGACGGCGGAGGGAACGCGCCCCCGCAGGCGGCCGGCGCACATGTTGGAGCCGTAGGCGAAGTAGAGCATACACATATTGTGCTCCGGCGGAGTTCAAGGAAAGATAAAGAGGAGTTAAAGGGAAGCTCGAGAAAAGATAAAGAGAAGTTCAAATGCATATATATAAGGAGGGAGGAATCTGGTTTTGGCTGGTTTTTGCGGGATTCCGGTATTCGGGCTAGGATGAAGGGGTCACGCTTCTTCTCCTTAATCTGCGGTAGTATAAGCAGTTTCCTCCCCAGTCACGTTGTCAGAGCACGCTGAGGTTGAAAAGCGGTAAATTCCGCACAAACTCTAACCCTTTCCAGGAATGACCCAGTTGGAACACCTAGAAGCAATTGAAAAACGACTCTGGCAAGCAGCCGACACGCTGCGGGCCAATTCGAATTACGCCAGCAACGAGTACTTCCTTCCCGTGATGGGTCTCATCTTCCTTCGCCACGCTTACAGTCGCTTCCTTTCCGTGAAGGCCGGAATCGAAGCGCAGCTGCCCGTGCGCGCCGGAAAGACGCGCGCTCTCACTAAAGAGGATTTTTCCCAGAAGAGTGCAATCTATCTGCGGCCAGAAGCGCAGTTCGACTTCCTCGTGAATCTCAAGGATAGCGACGATCGAGCGCGCGCCGTTATCAATGCGATGGAGTCCATTGAGAAGGACTACCAATCGCTGCGGGGTGTCCTTCCAAAAAATGAGTATCAGGAACTCGACAATGATGTTCTTGGCCAGCTCTTGCGCACTCTCAATCCCGAAGAGCTAAAGAAAGTCTCTGGCGATGTCTTCGGGCGCATTTACGAATATTTCCTCACGCAGTTTGCTGACCTCAAGGCGCACGACAACGGGGAGTTTTTCACCCCCATTTCGCTCGTGTCCTTAATTGCGAATATCCTTGAGCCTGCCAAAGGCGTTGTCTTTGACCCGGCGTGCGGTTCGGGGGGTATGTTCGTGCAAAGCGCCCATTTTGTCGAACGACAGAAGAAGAATCCAACCGAAGCGTTGACGTTCCGCGGCCTTGAGAAGAACGCAACCACCATCCGGCTCGCCAAAATGAACCTTGCTGTCCACGGCTTGGAAGGTGACATCCAAAAAGCCATCACTTACTACGAAGACCCGCAGGAACTAGTCGGCAAAGCGGACTACGTGATGGCCAATCCTCCTTTCAACGTGGATGAAGTTGACGCCGACAAGGTGAAAAACGATCCCCGCCTGCCGTTTGGTTTGTCGGGCGTGAACAAGGAAGGGAAGGTCTCGAATGGTAATTATCTTTGGATCAGCTATTTCTACAGCTACTTAAGCAAGAAAGGCCGAGCGGGTTTCGTGATGTCCTCCCAAGCGTCAAGCGCCGGAAGAGACGAAGCGAAAGTCCGTCAAAAGCTCGTCGAGACTGGCGACGTGGATCTTATGATCGCCATCAGATCCAACTTCTTCTACACAAGGACTGTTCCTTGTGAACTATGGTTCCTGAATAAATCCAAACCCATCGAGCACAAAGACAAGGTGCTCATGCTCGACGCGCGAAACATATTCCGCAAAATTTCCCGTAAAATCTACGATTTTAGTCCCGAGCAACTCCAGAACATCATTGGGATAGTTTGGCTGTATAGAGGAGAGTCGCTGCGCTTCTTGCAACTGGTGCACCACTACCTGGATCGTACCCTCGAAGAAGCGAGCAAGTGCTTTGAAATTAAGAACAGTTCTAATGTTGCAGTGAACTTACTCGCAACTTTTTCCTCCTCTCTCGGGACGGTTCGCATGGCTGTGGGCCCTTTCCTGCAATCGCTTCCAAAGGACGCCGTACACGCCGATGTTGTCAGAGAAGTGGACCAGTGGAGTCGCGCGTTCGAGTCTGACGTCGAGGAATTCAAGAAGGCCATCGACAACGAAGCAAGAGACTGGTCAAAGCCGCACGAAAAAGCTAAGTCATTGAACGAAGCAACAAAACGGATGGCGGTGCTTGGAGAAAAGAGCCGCGACCTCGTGAAGGTAGCGGATCTTCTCTACAAGCTTGTCGAGCGACTTATTGAGGTATGTGGAAAAGACCTCGATGCGTCCGAAAGTGAACTATGGATTAGTCGGGACATAACAGGAAGAAAAACTCCGCATCGATCATTGGAGGGATAAGGAGTCAACGCGGGATACTGTCTTTCTCGGGATCAAAAACTTTCTCTATGACGATAAGACCGGCCTCCCCGAGAGCTATACGGAGGAAGACGTATTTCTGAAGACGACGGAGGTCTTTCAACACGTGTATCGCGTTTACCCAACCATCCCATCGCCGTTCTATTCGGCGGTCAACGCTAACTGAGCCTCAAGATCCTAGGCTAATTAAACGGCAGCTTGAAATCCTCGAGCTGCCGCCCCGTCTCCTTCGGTTGCGCTTGCTGGATTCGGGCCACTACTCAGCAAGCAGCGGAGCTGCGACGATCAGGGCCTCAATCTCCCTCCGCACGCGCGCGATCTCCAGCAACTTCCGATCCAAGGCCGCGAATACCTTCTCTACCAAAGCGGGGTCACCGATCCTCACGCTGCCCGCGACCTTGGCATGCGGTTTGGGAGGGGCCGGCGGCCGATCCTCCGGCAAGCCACCAGCTTGCCCATGCAGTCTCGCCAGGAATTCCAGCCCGTAACAGTGTCCATCGCGATTGCGAACGGCCGCCATGACTCTCACAGGATGCGGGGTCGGAAATTCAACCTCGACGAGATCGTCGAGCTCCATATCGACCCCGGCATGGAGGGCCATCCCGCCCTGACTGAATCCAGCGCCCCGGCCAGTCACCGCAATCGCGGGAAGCCGGCTGCACGGAAGGATGCGGACCCGCAGCTCCTCCGGATACCGTTGCCAGCGTCGGGCATTTGCGTGAGACGCGGTCATTTGAGCAACCCGAAATGAAGAAAGCATGCCGCGCCGATCAAAACCAGCATTCCGAATGCGACCGATCCAAAGACGACCTTCAGGGCTCCTCTTCGTGACGGCGCCCGATGAATCATCGCGGATCGATACTTCGCAATCCAGCGGTCCTCATCGGAGCAATGGTTCAAGCGCGACTGAATCCCGCGCTGCAAATTGCGCAGATAGTTCCGATCAAGCGCAACGAACCGAAACGCCTGCTGGGTGCTAGACAGGGGGCTCAGCATTTCTGCCTTCCCGAGCACCGGTCCTCCGTCGCTGAGGAACATCAAACTGGCTCGGGTGTTCGGATACAGGGGTCGAGACAGACGGAGCATGCCGCCAGCCACGGAAATAACCTGCAAATTGCCTGCCACGCGGCTCCCATCCTGGCATCGAAGAACGGCAGGGGTGGAGTCTGGAAGATGCACTCGTGCGGCGCGTCGGGACGCGAGGACTGGGGGGAGGGCGGCCATGCGAGGCAAGTATGTTACGCAATCAAAAACCACAGGAAGATTACGGAAGTGCTTGACCCTTCGAAAAGCGATGCCTGCTGCACAGAGCTGAGGCTTCGCCTGCTGAGGATCATAGAAATGGAGTTCCGCAACTGCCGCCTGCCGCAGAGATGAGGGTGGGGTTTCGGCAGCCATAGAGTTGAGACATAGACGAAACCTCAGAACACAGTGCTGATTTTGTTAGGAAGTGATCGTGTACAGAGGAGCGAATTCCGGTATTCCTGCTGTCCGGCCGGCGATCCAGCGAAGCACATAGACTTCGGTCGGGTCGGTAAGGGAATGCGTCAGGGCGTTGGGAATAACCTCCAAAATCGCGTGTGCGCCGAGGTCTTGGTAATAGTCGATGTCGGGTTCCACCATGACGCAATCCACACCGCCAATCAATATACTGAACCGATTCCTCTGTCTCCCTCGTCAGACGGTGCTCGGCCACCGGTGGTCGTCGAATGTACCGTCCTACATATTCCACGAAATGTGCCTTGGACATCGTTGAAGTAACGTAAACATGCCAGTCACGCTCGTATTGCTCTTCGAGAAGTATGCTGCACGACCATTAGAATCACGCGCACGCCGTATCGCGCCTTTGCCTATAGTTTTATGCTTTCTGCTCCCATTGCGGGCATTCCATGCAGGAGGTGGCGATTCTCCTGAAGGATCGGCCAGAACTGCGCTGGCATCGTTAGCGTGATTTCCTGCCTCCGGGCGGCTCCTGGTTGCGGGCGGGAGCAAGGAAGTGGAAGTCTTCGATCCGGCAAGCGGTAAATTCCTCATGGCGGCGGCCCAAATGAACGACTCGCGTCATTTCATGTCGGAGACAAGGCTTCGCGACGGCAGCGTGCTGCTGGCTGGCGGCTACCCGAACAACGACCAGGCCACGGCCCAGACCTGGATTTATCGGCCGTAAAAAAGGCGTCGCGAAGGCAATCTGCCCCCGGTGCGGCTTGCCGCCCCCCCTCGTAAGTGGTTGAATTCAGCCGGGATGGCTGAAATGAGCCACTGCTCTACTAGCAACTTTTCCCCGGGTTCCGCGTTCAAATAAGTAGAGACCAGTGGTCAGGGGTGGATGGTTAGAAGGCACCCAAGAAGACCGCAGTCTCTAGCAGGTTTCTGGATCCGATCAGAGTTCTGCGGGTCTGGAACCAAGGGGTCCATATGCGTTACATGAAATATCTTGCGTTGCTGGCAGTGCTAATGTTGCCGCTTGCTTACTCGCAGGCGCAGGTTGAAGCGGGAGTTGGCGTCGGAACCGACCAGGGCTATGCCAACCAAGGCTATGCCAACCAGGGCCCCGCAGATCAGGGCTATGCCGATCAGGGCTACGCCGATCAGGGCTACGCCGATCCGGGCTACGCCGATCCGGGTTATGTTAGCGGGCCTCCCGTGTGTTCGTACGGCTACTACTCCTATTACCCCTATGCCTGCGCACCTTATGGCTTCTACGGTCCGCAGTGGTTTATGGGCGGAGCATTCATTGGTGCCGGACCTTGGTATCACTGGGGCTGGGGACATGGTGGATACGGTCGTGGGGGCTATGGGCGCGCCTACGCTGGAGGCTACGGACGCGGCTATGCTGGAGGCTACGGACGCGGGAGTTACGGACGCGGCTATGCTGGTAATTATGCCCGAGGAGGGTACGGACGCGGCTACGCCGGTGGCGGTGGATACCATGGCGGAGGCGCCGTCCGCGGTGGTAGTTATCATGGCGGCGGCGGCTTCCACGGTGGAAGCAGCGGCGGCTTCCACGGCGGCGGCGGTGGTGGATCTCACGGCGGTGGCGGTGGACACGGCGGTGGCGGTGGACACGGTGGTGGCGGTGGACACGGTGGTGGCGGTGGACACCGGTAACTGACGGTTCGCTGAAAGCGTGAACGGCTGGCAGCATGAAGCTGCCAGTCGTTTTTCTTCGTTTCCCCCACGTGCCCGGACGCACTCTACGGCGCTCACTCTGTACCAGCCGCCTGCATTCTTGCTAGAATGTAGATTTTCGTACGAGTACACCAAGAAGCACCGCATTAACGAGGAATCAGTCTTTGCGGCCGCGGTGGGAGTGGGCGCGATTGTCATGTTGACCAAGTCGAAGAGTCACTGGCTCGAAATCGACTATCACGAGGGCGACCTGCCAAAGTCCTTCGTCCTGCGCATTGGACAAGCATGAGTACATCCGCATTCTTGACGCGGTGAAGGCCCATACCGGCAAAGACGCGGAGATCCTGGGAAACGCGGATAAGCGATAGGAAATGGGACCTCAGAAAAATTCCGCGCCGTTGCACATTGCAAAACCTGGATACGGAACGTACGTGTGACTAGGCTGGCGGTCAGCGCGAAAATGGTGAGGACGATGAGTAACGGGGACCCGGTCGCGTGTTCTTGCTTTTTTCCATCCTCACACCGTGACTATATCGCACAACACCGCGCAGCGGTGCGTACCTTCTAAAGATGTACAGCGGCTCAATATGGTTTCATGAAATGCTACTGTGGGAACACGTTTTTTGTGTGAGGCGGTGACTTTTTGTCCCACTTGGCTGACTTGACGACCCGCGAAAAGAGTAGCTGTAGCGAACTCAAGTCGCAGTATAATCATCTCTCCTGTAGGTGGGGTACACGTCACTTAACGGACATCCCCGGAGCCGCAGTCGTGACACTCGGGCGATTCTTGCGTTTGCGGCTCTGTTCACGCTCCTGGTAATCCGAACTGCCCCGCCGGATTTCCCTAAACCATCCTCTCTTCACCACTGCTCGATCAATACGGTCTCCAGCCACGATCAGAGACCACATTTTGATTCCGAGGGATTGCAGTGGAGCGCTCCGGTCGGCCATTTTCTGCCGTTCCCGCCCGCTGCGGAATCTGCGCATTTAGCCCCCGCCTCTCAACTGTGGTCCGTGTTACAGACCAAGGGCTTCCACTATAACCGCCCACCTCCCGCTAGCTAACCCTTTCCAGCTCGACCATCGGTAGTGCACTGACCGCCCTAAGTATTAAGGGTCACGAGGTTGCACAAGTACAGGTACTGGAGGCCGCTTATGGTTCATCGTGCGGCAACGCTACGTACGATCAGCGGAAGAAGCTGGTACGGCCTGCGCCATCTCCAGTGAACTGCGATGCGGATTCGGAGGTTTCCCATGGCTCATCTTGTGCGCGGACAAACAATTACTGGCACCGAGCGTGTCACAAAATGGAGGGCGAGTCCAAGGGTAAAAGTGGTGTCTCTCGGAGTGGGGCTCGTCTCCTTTCTCGTGACGGAGTTCATGCATCTTCTGCTTGTTCCGGATATTGGGCGTCACTGGGAACGGCTGCTCGCGGAAGGCGTATCGGCTGTAATTGTTGCGCTCCTGACGGCGAGGCTGATGCATGCCGCGGCTCAACGCCGGGAAGCTGCACTGTTACGAATGCAGGTGATTTCCGAGATGAATCACCACATCCGCAATGCTCTGCAGGCCATCTGCTTAACGGCAGAGTCCACCCAAAACCAACAGTGCATTGGTGTGATCTCAGAGAGCGTGGACCGTATCGAATGGGCGCTTCGAGAGATATTGCTCCGACGAAAACCGTTTCCGGAAAAGGCGCGAGACCGGTTGCGGTATCTCCAACCACAGAGCGCGTCAACTACCGCAAGCCAGGAGAATGCGAATGAGTACCGTTAGAGTTCTTTGCGTTGAGAATCACGTCGAGTATCTGGACGCCCTGAAGTACATGCTGGAGACGGCTGGTTACGAGGTTGTGTCAGCAACGACGGGAAACCAGGGCCTCTCGATGCTCACCACACAACCCATCCAGGGCGTTCTTTTGGAATACGACCTGCCCGATGCCACTGGCTCGTCTGTGCGAGCTGAGATGAAGCGGATCAAGCCCGACGTTCCGGTCCTTTTATTTTGCCGGGGTGGGAAGCCAGACTCCTTTTCTGCTTCGGTTTTTCGACGCCTATCTCCGCAACGCGGAGAGACCCGAGTGGGCGTTTCAGGACTTGGATTCGCAAGTGAAATTGAATGTGAGTCGGACGAGGCGGCGAGGCCAAACACGAGGGGTAAGGATAACGACTGACAGTCTGCCGTCCGCTTCTGCGGCGGCTACAAAGAGAGGAAAACGACAATGCAGCAGAGTCACCGTGAACAAATCAAAAGAAAACTTGAACTGCAGCGCGAGGAAGCTTTGCAGTCCATAAGCCGCGTGGAATCGGAGAAACACTCGCTGGACCTTGATTCCGCAAAGGACAGTGCCGACCGATGCGTCACCAGTTTGTCGAACGAATCACTGTTCGAGCGAAGTAGCCAACGGAGGACTATCTTGCGCCTGATCGACGCGGTGCTCCGGCGAATCGCTGAAGGTTCGTTCGGGGTATGTGTTACATGCGGCGAGGTTATCCAGGATCGGAGGTTGGAGGCTTTGCCGTGGACGCAGTTCTGTCTGCGGTGTCAGGAGGTGATTGAGGAAGAAGTTGGTGAGAACGTAGTGACTCGAATCCCCCCGGCCGCTGTAGAAATGTGGAAACGAGTTGGATAACCGCTTTTCATTGCGTATGGAGGATGGGTCGCAGTCGCCACTGGAGGTCGATGGCCCAGCCCGCGGCTGATGGACAGAACTGTATCGATGTCGCCTCGATTCGATGTGATGTGACGCGCGGTGCAATTAGATCATTCTTGAAGGAGGCTGATGTGAGAAAGCTGATTGTCGTTCGCAGTATGTGGTGCATTCTGACGTTACTTACGCCTGTCTATGCCCAACAAGTGGACGTCGCGTTTGGTGGAGGATCTATGGCTGCCCCGACCACCGCCAATAGTTTTTCCGGCGCGACCGCGAGCTTGAGTGGCGGAGCTTACGTAGGTTTTGGCGGTGATGTGCTGATCAAGAAAAACCTGGGAGCAGAAGCTGAAATCTTTTGGAGGGGAAGTCAGGCCTCGTACGGTGGTCAGATCCCCTATCGACCGCTCTTCTGGGCTTTCAACGGCATTTATGCTCCACGCTTTAACGAGCATTTCGGGGCTGAGGTGCTGGCGGGAATCGGAGCGGAAAGCGTCCGATTTTATCAAGGTGCGTACAACTGCGACATCTACGGTAATTGCTCCAATTATGTGAGTAGCACACACTTCATGGGAGATGTGGGAGGAGGCTTGAAGTTCTACGTATATCGCAGCTTTTTTGTTCGCCCTGAAATGCGCCTTTACCTGATTCATAACAATGTGGAATTTGTTTCCAGCCGTGCCTTCCGCTACGGCGCGTCGATTGGCTACACCTTTGGCGGATCGAAATAGGAGGCGTCGACAGGTTGCGGACAAGATGATTCGCAGCCGCTTCGGTGGTTCGATGAAGAATGCAGCTTTGCTATGCCTTTTGGCAATTGTCTCAGGATTATTTGCGCAAGATGCGGGTGTGGTGACTTGCATCCAGCCCCACCTCATGCTTAGAGGGGTTATTAGTTTGGCCGCTTGGGATCGCCGTGTAATCCAGCGGCGATGCCAACCCCAGTTGCTTGTCCCAACGCGACGGTTTCATGAAGCAGTGACGCTCGACGCCATTCGGTTCCGAAGCTACGCAAGCTAACCGTTGGCTAAAAGTGCCAACCAAGATCCTATGTGAGACTCGAGGCCTATAGCTTTTTTGGGTTATCCGAGGGGCTGTGACTTGGAAATCGGTTGAAGTGACTGTCCGGCGAAGAAGATCTCGACCGGACCTCATCTCCCATGATGAGTACCCTAGCAGGATGCGGAAAAACGCCGGCGCGACTTAAGAATGCTGTCCAAGGTTCGCGATTTTCGTGACAAGGGGAGAGTTTTGGTTGCATCCGCTGCGGCCTGTAGAGCCTTTTCCAGCGCACCTTGACGAATCCAAATTTCAGTTTCATCACACCAAACACGTGTTCCAC
>OCZU010002512.1_pt1 | contig 11672 bp, 8 predicted proteins | sample 1539001 | NCBI WGS metagenome assembly OCZU01 (sample SAMEA3539306, study PRJEB22396) | soil metagenome | biome: tundra; feature: field; material: soil | place: USA | collected 2010-05 | depth 0.15 m
CGGTCAGTGCAGCGCCGACGGGCCGGGTGCTGGTGCACTCGGCCCGCCGGCTGGCCTGTCAGGGGCTGCGCAGGACGGTGGTGGACACCGCGTGCGCGGTTACCTGGGCCGGGCAGAAGTACGCGGTCGCGAATTCCCGGTGCGAGAACAGCTCGGTCTGGTCGGCGTAGTGCGGCGAGGTCGGGTTGTCCGACTCGGAATAGGTGAGCAGCGTGGCCGCCTGCGGGCAGCGATCACCGGTTTTCCAGGTGACGACCTGGATGTAGCTGGAGCCGTAGAGCGGGACTGACCCTGGGCCGCCGAACTGGTAGATCGCGTTGAGTTCGCCATCGGGATCGCCGGGCCCGCCGGGCAGCGGGATCTTCGTTCCGTCGCGGACGACATACTGCACCGCGCCGAGCGTGACGTTGTAGGGCAGGTGCGCGGCGGTCAGGGTGGCCAGCGCGGCACCGTACGCCTGCTTGACCGCCGTGCTGCGGGTGTCCAGCCCGGAGGGGGTACTGAGCGGGCTGGCCGCCCTGAACGGGTGCGACCACGGGCCAGCCGGAAGGTTCAGAGCGTTCTCCCAGAATGCGCGGAAGAGCACAGCTCCGCGGGATTCAGGGTTCTCCCGGCCGTTCCAGGCGGCTAGCACGCGGCAGGAGTCGCCGACCGCGATGGTGTGCCCGGGTCGAGTCGGTGCGCGGCCGCCGGGGAACGAGCGGCACATCGAAACCAGCTGGCGCTTGACCAGCGTGGCGCCGTACTGGATGTCGGCGAACATAAGGTTCTTCAGGTCGGCGAAGGTGAATCCGGGTGCGCCGAGGCCGTCGGTGCCGCTGATCCGCTCCCTGATCGCGCTGAGCGCACTGCGAGTGCGCAGGCCCAGGTCCGTGCCGAAGGTGCCGCTGATCCCGGTGCCGTTGTCGCCGATGATGGCGGGGAAGCCGGTCAGCGGGCGGGCGGGGTTGGTCATCCAGTAGCTGTCGTTGGAGTTCTCCACGAAGTCTCGACGGATCAGGACGGGTTCTTCGGACGGGCCGAAGATGCCAGGCGCTGCGGAGTCCTTGTCGGTGCCCCAGGCGCAGGATGAGCGGGAGCCGGCCAGAATCGGCGGGCCGCCGTTGCGGAACGAGGCCATGCCGAGTGCGGTCTCACACCGTGCCAGCTTCGCGTCGGTCACGTCCGGGATCGCCTGGATGTCGGCGTACAGGGTGCGGCCAGTCGAGTCGGCGACGATGGTGTTGAACCAGGGGACGCCCTGGTACTTCTTCAGGATCGCGAGCTCGGCCTTCGCCGAGTGCGCCTCGCCGGTGGCCTGGAGGTGGTTGAGGAACCGGAAGTTGCCCGCGTTCGCGTCGGCGATGGCGAACGCGGTCCTGGCGGTCCAGGGCAACGGCATGTGTCCGAGTCCGTCGATCACTGGCCCGTAGCGGGTGAACCACAGCGTGCGGCGGAACGGCGTCAGCTTTCCGTCGGCAGACGGCAGCTCAATGGTCACCGGCCGGCTCGTCATCTGCGCAGGCCGACCGTTGAATACGTACTCGGTCGGGTGGCCAGGTACCAGGGTTAGCTGATAGAGCGTGTAGGAGAACGCGGTCGGGGTCGTGGCGCTCCACGCCATCGTGGAGGTGAACCCGACAACGACCAGCGGCATCCCGTAGAAGGTCGCTCCCTCCACGTTCAGCACCCCGGGGATGGTGAGCTGCACCTGGTAGAACCGCTCAGGGCCAGACCACAGGAAGTGCGGGTTACCGAGGAGCATGCCGTGCAGATGATCCCTGGTCCCCGCCGAGCCGATCGCGATCGCGTTGCTGCCGATGCCAGCCGGCACGACTGCCGACTGCCCGGCTGCCAGTTCTGCCGATGCCGACCGGTCGGCAGCTGGCCGCACAGCATTCGTCGTGCCGCCGGTCGGCGGCTGTGCGCCGCTGATCCCCGCGATGTCAGAGCCCTGACCGAACAGCTCGATCAGCTGATAGATCCGCAGGTAGGCGTCGAGAATAGTAATCGGTCTCACCCATGACCTGCCCCTGCAGGTCGGGTCGGGCACTCCCGCTGACCCGCCCACCGAGGCGAGATAGCGGTTGTAGCCGGCGACGTAGCCGCGGATCAGCTGGCGCAGCTGCGGTCCGATCGCGCTAGGGCCTGTTCGTACGGCCAGCATCCGGGAGATCACATGACGATCGATGACCGACTGCCAGTAGGCGTCGCTCGGCAGATTCTCGATCGGCACGGACAGCAGCGAATACACCCCGCGCGGGCCGAAGTAACGCGATCGCTGCGCCGCCACGGTGACATAGTCGTTCGCCATCGTGCACAGGTCATCGCTGGCGAAGGCGAGTCCGTAGCCGTAGCCGAGTGAGCCGAAGCTGCGGGCCGTGATGTGCGGGGTGCCGTAGGCCGTCCGCACAATGGTCGCCTGATACTCCGGCACTGCGGCGGACGGCTTTGCTGCGATCTGCCTGGCGCCAGCAGCCGGACTCGCCGCGCTCTGCGCGGCGCTGGCAGGCGCGGTGCCCGCTATGGTGCCGACGGCTGTGGCGACCGCGAGCCAGCGCCACCGGCCCAGGCTCCGTCCTGCTGCCCGTGCGCCCTCGCGTGGCCGTCTGTGGCCTGCCCAGCGGCTGCGCTGGTGAATCCAGTTAGCGTTCATCGTGCTCTCCTTGCCTTGCGGCGTGCCGTCCGCGGCGCACCCGAATCCGCGATCTTGGTGACGCTCGCGGGTCCGGCGCCCGGCGTCCGGGTGCCGCTCGAATCACGCTCACGCTAGGTGCGGGCCGGCTGGCTCCGGTATACGGCTGCGCGGTGTCTTGAAGGTGTACGCAGGTACACCCGCGTTCGGATCTGCAGACATGCGAGCGGGCCGCCGCCGGGCGGTAGCCGGTCATTTGTGCGACTGAACTGCTTGCGGAACCGGCGTGGCAGGCCCTGCGCTGCAACTGCGCTCGGTTCGCAACGTGCTGGCCGTGGTTAACCTGGCCTCCGGCGCGGTGGTGCGGGCCGCTGCTCTCACCAAGACACCCCGACTTCGCCACCGCTACTCGAATCCGGCTGCGGCGTGGCTGCGGGTACTCGGCCGCCACCTGGACCGTAACCGGCCTGGTGGCCGCCCTTGGCTGTGGCCAGAACGAGCCAGACCTGTCGCCGATGACACTGGTCCGGCTGAACCTGGCTGGACGGATTACCGCCAGGTGGCGGCTGCCTGCCTGCATAGATGGCGTCGGAGTGCATGCCGACCCAACCGCCAGACACGTGCTGGTCGAGGCCGACATTGGTTACGGCAACGGCCCGCCATGCGGGCTTCCCCATGCGGAGGGGCAGCCTCATCCGCATCGCGGCGGTCCGGCCGACCGGGCTGCACACCATCGCCGTGTTCCCGCAGAGCAACAAGACCCCAGTTCTGCATAACCGGCTGGTAGCCGCCGGAGTGCGGGAATTCGCCTGCTCGTGGTCATCGCTGGCTAATATCCGACAGATGAGCATGTTCAAGAAGAGTGCGCCGCGTCCGGTCGCTGCCGCTCCCACCATCGCCGAGTCTTTGGACAAGCTGGTCCAGTCATCGGGTAAACCATCGCTTTTCGCTCATTCTGATTTCGTCAAGCAGGTCAACTGCTCCCTGTGCGGTGCCCCGAAGCGACTGCCGTCCAAGACGGCCTACCTGTACTGCGACCACTGCGGGGCGCTGATGGACTATGACTTCCGCCTGGCAAATTCCGGTACCAACGCCGGACTGACCAACACGGTCTACCACCAGTTGATCGCGCCGGTACAGGCAGAGATCAACCGGGCTCGCGCCCTCAGGGATGCCGATCGCTGCCGTGAACTGCATCGAGGCGTCTTTGCCGAGTGGATCCGGCAGTGCCCGCAGGCGGTGTCGCCGCGCGCCAGGACAGGCGAGGACTTCCGGAACCGGCTGGCCAGCTACCTGGCGGAATGCACGGTACGCAGAGACCTCGACGCCGCTATCGCCACGATCGACCTGCAGATGAACGCGGTGATCGGCACGCTGCAGCGGCGGCCGACCGCGAACGGGCCGTGGCTCGTCAGCGACGGCATCTGGCAGGTGGCCTCGATGTTCAAGCAGCAGATGGAGATGGCCTACCAGATGTTCGACGCCACCGGCGTGTCGGCCATGGACCCTGACGAAGCTCCGCCCGGAGTGCAGCTTCGGATGGAATACTCCGCCTTCTGCCAGGGCTGGATCCCGCACCTGCTCCCCGCCGACGGAGAGCGGCTGCTCGGCATGTTCGGACTGACCGGCGAGTACTCCAGGGTGGACGTCACCGACGCGGTGACGAAAAAGTGCGGCGGATGCGGTGACGAGCTCAAGACGCTGCCCGGAGCGACCGCCGTGGTCTGCGAGTCGTGCGGCCGCAAGCTGGACATCGCGGGCGGTGAGACCCCGTGCCAGACCTGCGGCGCCGCCCTGTCGTTCCCGGTGGGTGCCAGCAGCCTTGAATGCCCTTACTGCCACAGTGGCACCCACCGGCTCTGATCTCGGTCGATCCGGTGCGCGAACTGGTCCGCTGATCCGGTGCACTACTCGAACCGATAGCCGGTCCGCTGCACCGGGTCGCAGGTCAGAGGGTGAACGACGTGCCGTCCGTGGCACTCAAGGCAGAACCTGGCGTGACGTCTGCCAGTGCCCTGATGCTAACTACGCCATAGCTGAGTACGGTCACCGCGGCCGTCGCTGTCATGACCAGGCAGATCAGGCGCGTGGTGGGGTCGGCGGTCGACAGCTCGACGAGTACCCCGAGGATGCCGAGCTCTGCCCCGATACCGAACATCGTTACGCATGCAGCAGCTAGCAGCGACCACATTCGCGTCGCGATGACCTGCGCTGTGTGCGGGACAGCGAACACGGTCTCGGATCGCAGGCACGACCGCTTGGCCGGGCGTGTGGCTAGGTGCGGGCTGCCAGCCGACTGTCGCGCTTGACGGTCGGCCGGCTGCCTGGCCTGCTGGTCCGGTGGTGTGGCCGCAGGCGCGTCCATACAGGTCCCAGCGGGCAGCACGATACTCGCCCGGCCGAGGAATGTGATCTTCGCGCCTTCGGCCAGCGCGATGCTGGAATCCGGCGGCAAGGTGCCGCCTCCTGCCGGCTGCGCGGGCGGTGCCTTGGCCAGGTGCCGCTTGGCCAGCCCTCGCGGTGGCACGGGCGCCACGAGGACGTCGCTGGCCGCGATGCTGACCGGCACGCTGATCTTCAGTTGTTGCCCGGCGAACACGGCGATGTCGTTGCCGCCGGGTAGGGCTAGGATCCGCATGGCGGCGCCACCCGTGCCGGATTCGGTACTTGGCCGCGACACGGTGATGCTCGCGCCGGCCGGTACGGTCAGAGCCGCACCAGCACGCAGCGTGCCGCTGGACTCGCCGGCCGGCTGGCTGGCGTCGGACGAAGCTAGGTCCCGCAGCTGGATGACCGGACTGTCCGGCACGGTAATGACGGCGCCAGCCGGCACGGCAATGGTGGCACTTTCGCGAGGCAGAAAGGCTGTCGTCTTGCGCTGCAGTGTTACCGTCTCGCCGCCGTCGTGCGTTATCCGGGTGCCCTTCGGCAAGGTCACTCCGCGACCGGAGAACTCGGCCGGGTGAGAGGACAGCTCAAAGCTGCCGCCTAGGGTGTCGACCCTGGTGCTGGCTGGAACGTTGACGACGATGCTCTCATAGCGGAACCTGTGCCGCAGCGACCTGATCACTACTGCCCGTGAGTCGTCGTCGGGAGTCGCCGCGCGCACCGGCGGCAACGTGATCACGGCCACCCCCGCGGTCGTCGGGTCTACTCGCGCGAACCGGTAGTTCAGTGCGCCGAAGACGAGTGGTGCAGCGACGGTGATTCCTCCGGCCACGGTGATCAGCAGGCTGAAGCGGCCGAGGTCGACACCAGGCAGCAACCCGCTGACAGCGCCGGACGCGGCGAGCACGGTGCTAGTGACAGTTCCGACCGCGGTTATGTTCGTAGCCCAGCTGTCGCCGAACGTCCAGGCGGCCGAGGCGTATAGCGATCTGCTCCAGAACTGTGCCCAGGGCAAGTGGGCCATGAAGTACAGCGGCCTGGCCGAGAACCGCGCCAAGCCAGCGCGTGCCGGGCGGTTCGGGCCTGGCAGCCCGAAGATTGTCGTCAACGCGACCAGCAGGAAAGCCAGCCCGAGGCCGCAGCTGATCGGGTACAACGCGTACTGGCCAGCCGTCACCAGGCGCTGCACGATGAGCGCGACCTCGATCGGCGCGGCCACGGGATGCTGAGGCGTGATCACGAGCGTAGCCGCGCCTGGTGCGGCGGTGCCAGACAAGCAGAAGGTGAGCAGCACGCTGGTCACTGGGCGTCGCGTGGTCGCTGGCCCTGGTGTGGCCGTGCCCGTGGGTGCGGGTGTGGTAGTCGGCTTGGACGGCGCCTTAGGTGTGGAAGTGCTTGTCGGCTTAGCTGTGGTCACGGACTTGGAGCTCGTCGCTGGCACGCACCGGGTCGCCGGTCCGCTGATGGCCGGCGCATTCTTACCGCATAGCAGCGATGGACTAAACGTCGGCTGTGCCGACCAGACGTGATCAGGGGTCGTCGTGATCAACCTGAAGGAAGGCGTCGGGCAGAGCGATGCCGTATTCAGGAAGACCGCAGTGCTCCAGGCATGCGCCGATTTCTGAGTGAGAACGGGACTCGTGGATAGCACGACCGGGCTCGGCGGCGTGGCGGCGGTGTTTGACACAGCGGCTGAGGCGGCGGCCGGACTCGCGCCGATAAATACCGCGAAGAGAAATGGCGCGATCCGCCAGCTGCCCATCCTGCATCCCCCTTCGCCGCAGGCTCAACTGGCGGAATCGTTTCAGCACTCGGACGGCCGGTCAAACTCGACGCGCATATGTGTCCCTATCTCCGGTATTCCGGACCCAGATCTAGGAAATCAATCTTGGCCAGGTATGACCATTGCTCTGTCCGAACCGCTCAGCCTCAGGCGGCTAGGTCCGCGAGCGCGTCGATCAGCTGGTGGCGGTGGCCCGGATCGGGTGACCGCGATCTCCGGCCGGAGTTGACGTGGCGGGGAGGGCATGCCGTCGGAGGGAGGAAGCGGACGGGGGAAGGCGCGCGGCAGGTACCAGGAAGCGGCTGGTGAGCCTGGCTCGGCCGGCGAGCGGCTAGAGTCTGCTGGCTATGACGCCGACCTGAAAGGTCCCGCCCGTGCTCTCCCTGGTCCTGCCCAAAGGGTCGCTGGAACGCGCCACCTTGGAGCTGTTCGACGCGGCGGACCTGACCGTCCGGCGCTATTCAGAACGGGACTACCACGCCTCGATCGACGACCCGCGGATCGAGCGGGTCCGGTTCCTGCGGCCGCAGGAGATCCCTTCCTACATCGAGCGCGGGCTCTTCGACTTCGGCATTACCGGCCGGGACTGGATCACCGAGACCGGAGCCGACGTCGCGTCGCTCGGCGAGCTTGGCTACTCGAAAACGACCGCGGATCCGGTCCGGGTCGTGCTGGCCGTTCCAGCCAGCTCGGGCTGGGAGTCGATCTCAGATCTTCCCGACGGGGTCAGGATCTCCACTGAGTTCCCCGCGCTGACCAGGCGCTTCCTGGAGGAGAACGGGGTCAACGCGGTGGTCATCCCGTCTTACGGCGCGACGGAGGCAAAGGTGCCTGACATCGTCGATGCGATCGTAGACCTGACCGAGACCGGATCGTCGCTGCGCCGGAACGGCCTGCGGATCCTGGAAACGCTGCTGACGAGTTATACCGAGCTGATCGCGAATCAGGACTCCTATCGGAATCCGGACAAGCTCGCCGCGATGCGGGACGTCGCGCTGCTGCTGCGCGGTGCGATCATGGCCCGCGGTAGCGTCCTGCTGAAGCTGAACGTGGCCGCCGCTCAGCTCGGCGCCGTCGCGGCGATGCTTCCGGCCATGTCCTCGCCGACCGTTACCTCGCTGGCCCGCGGCGACATGAACGCCGTCGAGGCCGTCGTGCCCAAGCGAGGCATCAACACGTTGATCCCGGCCCTGCGGGCGGCCGGGGCGCGGGACATCCTGGAGATCCCGATCTCCAAGATCGTCGAATAGCCGCGGGCGGCTGTGTGCAAGATCTGAACATTCGGTGGCTCAGATCTGAATAGATCGTTTTCCGCCGTGTGGTGCGGGTAAGCCGATCATGACCGGCTTGCCCCGCGCCAGGTCGTTTCCGCAGCCGGAGCACGCCGACATTCGACACCGCGCCGGAGGCAAGATGAGACAAGCTGGCAGCCCCCAGCCGAGCGCATCAACGGCTTCCCATTCACTGGCAGGCTCCTCGCGCAGACGTAAGGTGGCGCTACTGGCCGGTCTCGTCCTGGCGGCGTCCGCGCTGGCCGCGTGCAGCAGCGCCGCGGCCAGCGGTACTGTGACGCTGAATTTCTACCTCGCTCCGGACACGTCAGGAGCCACCACGCAGGAGGTAGCCGCTTGCAGCGCCCAGAGCCACGGCAAGTACACGATCTCCTATCAGCAGCTGCCCACCGGATCGGACGGGCAGCGGCAGCAACTAGTGCGACGCCTGGCCGCGCACGACAACACGATCGACATCATGGGCCTGGACGTGACCTGGGAGGCCGAGTTCGCCAACGCCGGCTGGATCCTGCCGTGGACCGGCGCCGATAAGCAGCAGGCCGAGGCGGACACGCTGCAGTCAATGCTCCAGACCGCCATCTGGAAGGGCAAGCTCTACGCGGCGCCAGACAACACCAACACCCAGCTGCTGTGGTACCGCTCTGACCTGGTGCCTAACCCGCCGACGACCTGGGCGCAGATGATCGCGGACGCGCAGCGGCTGGCGAAGGAGGGCAAGCCGCACCTGATCGAGATCCAGGGCGCTCAGTACGAGGGCGTGACCGTCTGGTTCAACACGATGCTCGCCACTGCCGGTGGCAGCGTCCTGACGCCGGACGCCAGCCACGTGGTGCTTGGCCAGCCAGCCATCACCGCGCTCAGCATCATGAAGCAACTCGCGACCTCGGTCGCCGCCGACCCGTCGCTTGATGTGCAGCAGGAGAATCAGAACCGGATCGCTATGGAGTCCGGCACGGCTGCCTTCGAGCTGAACTACCCGTTCGTCTATCCGTCGATGAAGATGGTCAACCCCAAGCTGTTCAAGGTCTTCAGGTGGGCGCCGTACCCGGGTATCTCGGCCAGCCAGCCGGCCCACGTGACGATCGGCGGCGTCGACCTCGCGGTCAGCGCCTATTCACAGCACCCCCAGCTTGCCTTCCAGGCGGCACTGTGCCTGCGTGACAAGGCCAACCAGCTGATCGGCGCCACCGTCGGCGGTGAGCCGCCGACCATCATCAGCCTCTACAGCGATCCGAAGATGTTCCCCGCCTACCCGTTCCACGCCGACATCCTCAAGGCGCTGGAGAGCGCCAGCGTGCGGCCGAAGTCGCCGGTCTACCAGGTCCTCTCTATCGACATCTCGAACCTGATCTCACCGCCGGCCGGTATCAGCCCGGCGAGTACCGAGCGGCGGATGGTCACCGCGCTCAACAACGGCCTGCAGTCGAAGGGGCTGATCCCGTGAATCGCTGCGCAGCGGGCGGCAGGCCGGCCGCGAGGAAGGGAAGAGGCCGATGAGTACCGAAACGCAGGTGACGGCCGGGACGGTTGCCGACTCGCCGACGGAGGGCAAGCGGCAGTTGTCGGAGGGCGCGCGGGCCGAGCGCAGGCTGGGCTTGCTGCTCTGCGCCCCGGCCGTCATCGTGATGATCGCCGTCACCGCCTACCCGGTCGGCTACGCCGTCTACCTGTCGCTCCAGCGCGACAATCTGGAGCTACCCAACGCGGTCAAGTTCATCGGGCTGAGCAACTACGCCGCGGTCCTCAGCTCCCCGTTCTGGTGGCATGCGCTGACGGTGACGCTGATCATCACGGTGGTCTCAGTCGCTTTCGAGCTCGTGCTCGGCATGCTGCTCGCGATGCTCATGCACCGGACGCTGTTCGGCCGCGGAACGGTTCGCACCGCGGCCCTCATCCCGTACGGGATCGTGACCGTGGCCGCCGCCTATAGCTGGCAGTTCGCCTGGACGCCGAGCACCGGTTACCTGTCCGCCCTGTTCGGCAACAGCGCGCCGCTGAGCCACACCGGTACGGCGCTAGGGGCGATCATCCTGGCCGAGGTGTGGAAGACCACGCCGTTCATGGCTTTGCTGCTGCTGGCCGGGCTCGCGCTGGTACCCGAGGACCTGCAGAAGGCGGCCAAGGTAGACGGGGCCACCGCCTGGCAGCGCTTCATCAGGATCACACTGCCGCTGATGAAGCCGGCGATCTTGGTGGCGCTGCTGTTCAGGACCCTGGACGCGTTCCGGGTCTTCGACAGCATCTACATCCTGACCGGCGGCGGGAACGGCACCGGCGCGGTGTCCCAGCTGGGCTACGACAACCTCTTCAACGCGCTGAACCTGGGCATCGGGTCGGCGATCTCGATCCTGATCTTCATCTGCGTGGCGATCATCGCTTTCCTGTTCATCAGGGGATTCGGCGCGGCCGCACCCGGCTCGAACCTGGGAAGAAGGTGAACTTCTGATGGCTGCAGTTGCCACTACAGGCAAGCAGAAGTGGGGCTGGGGGACAGCCAACACGGTTGCGGTGGCCCTGACCCTGATCCCGCTGCTCTGGATCGTCTCGCTGTCCTTCAAGGCACCAGCGGCGATCACGGATGCCAGCTTCTGGCCCAAGCAGTGGACCTGGTCGAACTACAGCGGGATCCTGAAGACCTCGCAGTTCATCCGGCCGCTGGTCAACTCGATCGGGATCGGCATCATCGCCACGTTCATTGCCGTGCTGCTGGCATCGATGGCCGCATACGCGGTTGCCAGGCTGGACTTCCCAGGCAAGGGCGTGCTGATCGGCATGGCGCTGCTGATCGCGATGTTCCCGCAAATCTCGCTGGTCACCCCGATGTTCAGCATTGAGCGGTCGCTAGGCCTGTTCAACACCTGGCCAGGGCTGATCATCCCGTACGTCGCGTTCGGACTGCCGCTGGGCATCTACATCCTGGCGGCCTTCTTCAGGGAGATCCCGTGGGAGCTGGAGAAGGCCGCGAAGATGGACGGCGCCACGCCGCTCCAGGCGTTCATGAAAGTCATCGCCCCACTGGCGGCACCGGGAATGGTGACGACAGCGATCCTGGTGTTCCTCTTCTGCTGGAACGAGTTCTTGTTCGCGATCTCGTTCACCTCGACGATCAGCTCCCGTACCGCGCCGGCCGCATTGGCGTTCTTCAGCGGCAGCTCGCAGTTCACCTCGCCGACCGGGCCGATCTCGGCAGCGGCCGTCGTCATCACCATTCCGATCATCATCTTCGTGCTGTTCTTCCAGCGCCGGATCGTCGCTGGGCTGACATCGGGCGCGGTCAAGGGCTAGCGGACGTTAGGAGTAACTATGGCTGACATCGTTCTGGACCAGGTCACCAAGCGCTTCCCTGATGGCGCGCTCGCAGTCGATAAGTTCAGCCTGGAGATCGCCGACGGCGAGTTCGTCATCCTGGTCGGCCCCTCGGGCTGCGGCAAGTCGACGACGCTGAACATGATCGCTGGCCTGGAGGACATCACCGAGGGCGAACTGCGGATTGGCGGTGAGGTGGTCAACAACAAAGCGCCCAAGGACCGCGACATCGCGATGGTCTTCCAGAGCTACGCGCTCTACCCGCACATGACGGTCAGGGAGAACATGG
>OCZU010002514.1_pt1 | contig 11667 bp, 13 predicted proteins | sample 1539001 | NCBI WGS metagenome assembly OCZU01 (sample SAMEA3539306, study PRJEB22396) | soil metagenome | biome: tundra; feature: field; material: soil | place: USA | collected 2010-05 | depth 0.15 m
CGCGGGGCGGTACGGCGAGCGCCCGCCTGGCGCTGGCCTGGTCGAGCCACAGACTCCTCCTCTGGAATGCCGGGGCACGGTGGCCACGGCAGCATGCCGCACAGTCCCGCGGCCGGGGCGGGGAACGTCCCGGGCACAGGGCCTGGTGCTTCGAACGCCGAGCCGACTTGCGGATCTCCAAGGATCGACGCAGCGGGCCCCGGCAAGCGTCTCACGCGGACCCGGAGCCGCTGGTGGGTGGGCTGGTGACCACGGCACGGGGAAAGTCGTCGTCGGACGACCGGCTCGGTTCTTGGGTACCGCTCAATGTTAACGCGTGCGAGGGCGCATAATTCCCGGCCGCACTGTGGGTGAACGTCCTCAATTGCAGCGATGAGGGCGCGGCATGCCGACAGCATGAGCAGAACTGGACGTTCTGCGCGCCGCGCATGGACTATCGACACGGCTGCTGCTGGAGACAGGGTCGGCAGGGAGGATGTGGATTCATCGACGTACGTTTCGTTCGTCACGGTGCGTCATTCCCGGCCCTGGCCGCAGGGTCGCTGGATAGGTGGCTGACCAAGTGGGCGGCCGGCGGCGGCCGGTCTTCGGGCTGCGGCCAGGCACGCTGGGTCCGGGGCGCTGGCGCGACGGCTGACCGGGGCTGCTGCGGCCAACGCAGAGGGGATAACACGGACGAAACGGCATTGCCCGGCACACGTCGGCACGCCTGCTAAACTGCTGCCGCAAGCTCCTGACAGGCCCATCTGCTGGTAAAGCGGGCTGTGGAGCTGCATTAGACACAGGCTCCCGGGTCGATGACAGACCTTCTGAAAAAAAACGACGCTCAGCCGTTTGTGTCCCGCCATACCCGGCGCTTCCCCGCACCTCTTCCGCCATCGCATCGGTACTGTCTCAGAGGGTGGCAGAAACGAGGGTCTGCTCGTCACCGGGTCTTGTCAGGATGGTGCTTTCGCGGTTCTGAAGATAGGCCGTACGGCGGCCGCCCGCGAGCGGGCCAGGCTCTACAGAGCGTGCGGTGTTCCAGGTGCAGGACCCATGGCCAGCGACCGTGCGTTCAGTCCGCGCTGCCCTCGCGAGTGCCGGCGCGGCCTGGGTCGGAGAGGAGACCGCGGGAAGATGCGCGACGCCCCGCAGTAACGCTCGGACGGCTGGAGGCTGCTCTCGACTGAGACCGGTGCTGGGCATGAAGCCGGGTTCGAAGACTATGACGCTGATCTGGTCGCCGACATGCCGTTGCAGCTCGTGGGCGTAGTAGAGGATCGCGAGCTTTGAGGTGGAGTAGGCCACGCCTGCTGCCTTCATGCCAGGGGATTTCTCGCCGCTTGCGGGTTTGGCGATTTCGACAGGGTCGCGCCAGTCCGGGCCGGGTACGCCCATCATCCGCAGGGCTAGGGTGCCGCGGTACACGTTGGAGCCGAGCAGGATGATCCGTGCGGGTGGCGCGAACGAGTCGAGCAGGTCGCCGATCAGTTGGGCGTGGGCGAGGTAGTTGACCGCGAAGGTCATCTCGTAGCCGTCGGCGGAGGCGACCCGGGTGTCGGCGGTCGAAAGCCGGCGTTGGCAACCAGCGCGTGCAGTGGGCGGACGGCCCCCTTTGTGAGGAGATCCTTGGCCGTGGCGGCTGCGGCGCGAAGGTCTGCCAGGCGTGAGAGGTCGCAGGGGATCGCTTCCGCGGTCGCACCGGCCGCGCGGACGAGGTCGACGACCTCTGTGAGCCGCTCGCCGGGACGTCCGACGAGCAGCAGGTCGGGACGGTCCGTTTCAGGCCGGCCGGCCACCTCCAGCGCCAAGGCCCGCCCCAGCCCACTGGTCGGGCCAGTGATCAGGACGGTTCCGGTGTCACCACCCGTCATCATCGTTTCTCCAGCAGGCCGAGGTCGCGCAGGCTCTCGGCGGTCTCGACGATCGTTGTCTCGGCCGGGCGTGGGCGCCAGCCGAGCTCCTCGCGGGCCCGGTCGTTGTGAATGATCAGTGGGGGCAGCTCCGGTCCGGGCGCTTCTTCGGTCGGCACTCGCTCGGCCAGCGGACCGAGCCGATCGCGCAGGATCTGGGCCATCTCCAGGAAGCTGATCGTCGGTCCGTCGGCCAAGGCCAGGAAGCGCTTGCCGGCGGCCTCGGGCGTGGCCATGGCACGGATGTGCAGATCGGCGACGTCGCGCACGTCGGCGACGCCGAAGCGCTGGCGTCGCACGACGGGCATCGTCCCGTCGAGCATCGCCTTGGTGAGCTGCAACGACGAACGCACCTGCGTCGTTAGAGTCGGGCCGAGGATGAAGGTCGGGTTGACCACGACCAGCTCGGTCTCGCCACCCTCACGTTCGATGAAGTCCCACGCGGCCCGCTCGGCGATCGCCTTCGAGCGCGGATAGGGCGCCAGGCCCGGCGTGTCAGGATCGGTCCAGTCGTCCTCGGTGAACTCGTGGCTCGGCTTAGGTGTGTAGCCGATCGCCGCGAACGACGAGGTCAGCACGACCCGCCGAGCGCCCGCGTCTCGCGCGGCGCGCAGCACCCGCAGCACACCCTCGCGGGCCGGGACGATCAAGTCGTCGGGGTCCTTCGGCTGGACGTACGGGATGGGCGAGGCGACGTGATGGACCTCCTCGCAGCCCGCCGCCGCGGCAGGCCAGCCCTCGTCGGCGGTCAGGTCCGCGGCGACGAGCTCCAGGCCGCTGTCGTCCGCATCACCGCGACGCACCGCCGCACGCACATCGGCCTCGCGCTCCAGGGAGCGAACCGTCGCCCGCACCCGACGGCCGTCCCGCAGCAGCGCAGCGATCAGCTGCGTGCCCACATAGCCGGACCCGCCGGTCACCAGCACCCGGCTCATCGCAGCACCACCTCTTCCAGACGGGGGTACATGTCCTGTACCCGGAGGTTCGCCTCGGTCTCCGCGTCGGCATCACCGCGGTCGCGGGCGTCCCACAACGCCGCCTTCGCCCGCAGATAGTCCAGATGCGTCCGTAGCGTCTCGATCTCAGCCTCGATCCGCTCGGCGTGACGCAACAGCAGATCGCGCTGCTCACCCGCCGCCTCATGCCCACGCGACCGGTTAACCTGGTAAGTGCGCATGTCCTCAATGCCCACGCCCATAGCGCGCAGGCAGGCCAGCGCCTGCAACGTATCGAGGTCCTCCTCGCGGTACCGGCGGTGCCGGCTACTCGGGTCGCGCTCAACCGGGCCTATCAGGCCGACCTCTTCGTAGTAGCGCAGCGTCGGCTCACTCAGCCCGCTGCGCCGGGATACATCGTGGATGGTGAGAGCTGTCATACGAGCAGCCAAACAAACCTCAAGCGCTTGAAGTCAAGGCCCCGCCAAATTAATCTCGGTAAGGCTGGAGGTCTGCGTCACGACCGGGGCCTTGCGAAGAGCGCTGTGGCGGCTGAGACGTGCTTAACGGTGAGCGGCCCAGCCGCCGTGGTCCGGGCGTCTCCCTATCGATCTACGACACGATGTGAGTCGGAGCCCGGCGTGGCCGCTGATCGTCCGCGACGTTCGGAGGCGGCGAGCGCGACCGCGGCCAGCAGCGCGAAGGCGGCTGCGGCGGTCAGTCTCAGCAAGACCCGGTGGAATTCCGCGAGACCGACCACGTGGTGGTCTTGAAGGATGACAACAACAGCGCGGTGCCCAGAGAGCCGCCGACGCGCCGCAGGATGTTGGTACGGCCCCAGCACCCGGCACGTCTGCACGCCGTGACGTGCACGAAACGGCAGCACGCGGTATTCTCCGGTACAGGCTGATACCTCGTAAAGCAGGATAAAGCGAACTCTTAATCCGCGGGCCGGGAGCTACAGGTCAGCCGGTTGATGCTGCGTCAGAGGGCAGTTCATAAGCCAGGCTGCGGCTGTGGTCGCCCTGATACTCAGCGGCTGCGGCCAGACTCCGACCGAAGTGAATTTCGCGATCTTCCGGCCGGTCAGGGACCCGGGCAAACCGCCAGGGGGTCAGCACCAACTCAGCACGCTATCGGGAACCGACGGGCAACAACCAGGAATAACGGGCAGACAACGAGCGAGCCGAAACCCAAGAGCCGACCGCCATACAGACCCTGCATCAGGGCCATGACCTGCGGGTATTACCGCACGTTAAGCCCGGTGACGGCCCTACCGATGATCATGCGATGGATCTCCGACGTGCCCTCGAAGATGGTGAAGATCTCGGCGTCCCGATGCCACCGCTCGACCGGGTACTCGCGCGTGTAGCCGTTCCCGCCGAGGATCTGGATCGCCTGCTCGGTCAACGGCCCGTCCGATGATCATCCACTGGATCTAAAGATGCTCACTACCGTCGGCAAGCCTGGTCAGCAGGTTGTACCGGTACACCATGATCACGTAGCCGTCCACACGATACGTGTGCGCTGGGCGGCCGAAGAACTCCTGCCCGGCGCTCACCGCGATCCCGCCCAGCGGCCCGTCCGGGTTCTCCACGGCGACGACAAAGTTCGCCCGGCGCGTGCCGGGGTCGTACCACGCGGCATCAGCCTCCCAGGCATAAACGGCCGTGCCCTGATCGGTGACCGGGGCGACGAGCGTCTTGCCGCCGCTGTCCACCGTGGTGCTACTGGCCTGCCAGTAGGCGGCAAGGCCCTCGGTGTACCCATGCGCAGTGAGCCACCCCGCCAGGGGCATGTTCTCGGCGGCGACCGGCGCCCCGGTCGCCGCGTAGCATAGCGCGGCCAGGCCAACCGCGAGCCATGCCCCTCCAGCTGGCAGCAGCGCCCGGCGGGCGGCGCGGACCCTATCCGGCAGCAGCCCTGGCAGCACCCGGCCGGCCAGCACCGCGCCGAACGGCAGCAGCACGGCGACCTCGTGTGCCTGGCCGACCGACGACAGCTCGATGGTGAGGATCGCTGCGGCCATCGTGGCTACCGCGGCGGCGACAACGACCTGCGTCACCCGGTCCACGCGGGTGACGTACCAGACGATGGCGGCCAGCAGCGCGAGCCCGGCGAGCGCCAGGCCGATCAGGTGGAACTGCGCGAGGAAGGCCAGGCCGTGGTTCCCCTGGCCGTTGGCGCCGAAGAGCAGCAGCAGCGTCTCCCCCAGCGCCCGGATGTGACCCGGCAGCTGCGACCTGGTGACGAGCAGCTGCTGCGGAAGTGGGAGCAGGTCGAAGCCACCGAGCGCGCGGATCGCCTTCTCTGTACCGGCCGCCAGCAGGATTGAGACCGTGGCGGCCATCCCCAGCGCGGCGTCGTACCAGAACTCCCGGAGCGGGCGGAGCCGGATGGCCAGCACGACCAGCCGGACCACGGCCACCGCGCCGACCGGGACGGCCACCGCGACCACGGCGAGCTCGTCCGCAACCTGGGCCCAGGCCAGCAGCCCGCACACCACCACCGGTACGTACCAGCGCTCCTGGGCTCGGTCGAGAACCAGCAGGATGAGCAGGATGGGCACGGCCGTGCCGAAGTGGTCGGGATTCTCCAAGAGCACCGGCGTGCCGCCGGCGATCGATGGCGCGAGCATGATGCCGACGGCCAGAAGGGCGCGGACCACGCCAGCCGGGCCCTTGGCCCGGCCTCGGGCCAGCAGTGCCGCGAGCAGCACAGTCAGCGTGTACGTGAGAGCACCGCAGATGTGCACCACATCCGGTCGCAGGCCGCGGACGAGATCGACGAGCATGTATTCCGGCAACTCGGTGGTGTAGAACGAGACGTCTCCTGTCCACCACCCGCGAAGCAGCAGGTTGCCGTGCAGCATGTCCTGCGCCTGCAGCACTTGGGCGGCGCCGTCGGAGTTGAACGACGCGACCCGTGACTGCCGAAAGTACAGGATGAACAGCCCGGCAGCGGCGAGCAGCAGGCCGCCCACCCTCAGCAGCCGCGACCGCAAGGAAGGCTGAGGGGTTTCGTCCGCGACTGACCCCGCCGCAGCGCTGGCATCGATCGCGTTTCCTGCCGGGTGCACCGAGAAGCCGCCCTGCCCTTGAGAACCTTGCTGCCGCTAGCTACGCCCGCTACCCGGTTGCCCACTGTAGCTGACGGATGCCATCCGGACGGCGGATCGCAATAAATCGCAATAAGAAGCCGCGGGCGCAGGCCGCGCCTACCGCACGTCCAGCCTGCAGGGTGCCAGAACTGCACCCCACGGCTTCAGACCTGCAGGTCAGAGCACGTGACACGAGTTTTGGCACCCCACAAGTCCCAGGCTGGTCGTGGCCGGGCCGAAGCGTCGAGACCGGTCGCCGCTGAGTTCTTCGCCAGGATCGGGCTCGTCCGCATGGGCCTGGAGGAAGTCACCATTCGAGCAGCGGGTCGTCTTGACCGCGGCGCCAGCGGGGACGTGGGTAGTTGTCCCAGACGTAGTCGGGGGCGCCGATGACTCAGGTCAACGGGACCAGCGAGCTAATGACTCAGATCCACGACGCCTGACTCAGATTGGATGGGACAGGACAGCAATGCCTGCACGATCTTGGTCCTGGCTGGAACCGGGTCCAATTGGCTCCCGGGATGGCAGACGGTCAGGTGGCTGCCTTCCGGGACGGGCTCGCTATTGACCACGCGCCAGACCCTGCCCCGCCAGCTGGTGGCCGATCCATTCCGCCGGTCCCGGCGTGACTGTGCTTACCTGGTGCGCCAGATATCGCAGTTGGCGGTTACGCTCAGTACCGTTCAGCTTGCCTGGCGTGCCTTGTCGGCTGCTAGCGCGTCTTTAGCGTCGGGGATGTGAGGAGCAGATCTCGCCCGGTTCGGCGTGGCTTCAGGTCGCCATCACGGCGATCAGGTTGCCGGCCATATCGGCTAGTTCCAGCTCGGCCTGGGCGTTGTGTTCCTGATCTTGCGCTGAGTTCTTCGCCCTGCCCGCGTGCCCGCCGCACCGGGACCGATGTAGTCAGGGCTTAGGACCATCGGCTGATTTCCGCCTGCTTGGCTGGCCGGTAAGACTTGGCCATGACGTCGGTGACCTCGACGACCGGCTGGGTCGATGACTATCTGGCCCGGATCGGCGTCACACGCCCTGTTTGGGCGGACCTCCAGGCGCTGCGCGACCTGCAGCTGGCGCATCTGCTGACCGTGCCATTCGAGAACCTGAGCATCCATCTTGGCGAGCCGATCGTCCTGGAGCAGGCGGACCTGGTGGCCAAGGTGGTCCGGATGCATCGCGGCGGCTTCTGCTACGAGCTGAACGGCGCCTTCGCGGGCCTGCTCACCGCGCTCGGGTTCCGGGTCAGCATGCTGTCGGCGCGGGTATTCGGCACCGGCGGACAGCCTGGGCCGCCCTTTGACCACATGACCCTGCGGGTGGACCTCGCGGAACCGTGGCTGGCCGACGTCGGGTTCGGCCGGTTCGCCGTGCAGCCGCTGCGGCTGAGCTTCCCCGGCGATCAGCCCGATCCCGCAGGAACGTTCCGGGTGGCAGATAGTCCCTCCGGGCACGGCGACTTCGACATCTTCCACGACGGCGAGCCCGCCTACCGGGTCGACCCCCGGCCCTACGCGCTGAGTGATTTCACGCCGGCCTGCTGGTGGCAGCAGACCTTTCCCGGATCGCATTTCCGCACCTCCCTGACCTGCTCGATTTCCACCAGCTCGGGTCGCATCACGCTGAGCGGCGACCGGCTCATCGTGACCCAGGACGGCCATCGCGAGGAGCACACGCTGGCCAGCGACGCCGAGATCCTGGCCGCTTACCGCCGCTACTTCGGCATCACCCTGGACCGGGTCCCGGTCATCGACGGGGATTGATCCAGCCGGAAGAACCGGGCTTCACCTGATCCGGCAGCGCTGATGCAGCGCGGTGCCCAGACGGCGAGCACGGCCAGCAGCCCGGTCACCGGGATCCCGCCGAACCACGCGGCGGCCACAGATTCGTACCAGCCCGCGCCCGCCGCGGCGGCTCGGGCGCAGATCACCCAGGCATGTCGCAGTCTCCACCACAATCGCATGATTGGCCTGCGGCGCATACCAGTGCCAGCTGCTGTCACGGGAAATGCACCCGCGGGTACCGGGATATTCCTGCCATCTGCGCGCTAGCGTGCCGCCATGGGCAGCCGTATGTCAATCACCCTGAATGCCAGGTTGCGCCCGTTGGACCGCGGCGCCCGCTATGAGATCCCCCTGCAGGAGATCCTCGGCGTCAGCATGCCCGGCAGCAGGGTCACCGGCGCAGGCACCCTGCTGAGCGCTGAGCGGGAGCCTCTCGTCAGTGATATCGACCTTGATGTCGACGGCGACGCGCCAGAGGCGCTCGAGCTGGTGACCGCTGCGCTGGAGGCAGCCGGCGCGCCCAAGGGGTCCCGGGTCCGGCTGGGTGAGAGCGGCCCGGTGCCGTTCGGCGTCACCGAAGGACTGGCGGTCTACCTCAACGGCACCGACCTGCCCGGCGAGGTATACGCCAGCAGCGACATCGACGAGCTCATAGCCGCGCTGTCCGGCGCCCTCGGCAACGAGGGCGACATGCAGTCCTGGTGGAAGGGCCCGCGAGAAACGGCGCTGTACCTGTACGGCCCGTCCGCCGCCCGCATGGCCGAGCTGATCGCCGACGTCCTGGCCCGGTTCCCTCTCGCCCAGCGCTGCCGCGTAGTTCCGCTCGAACTCACACTGCCCTCCAAAAGCTAACGTGCGAGCGCGACGCGCCTGCCGGAACATTGCGCCCGGTCGGCGGCCAGGTGAGTACGTTTCCGGCGCAGGTCGTGCCGCGGCAAGTTGGAGACCTCGGGTTGCCTCAGTCGAATGACCCGACCGCTATTTGGCCCGTGCGCTCGCGGTGCTTGCAACCCGGCCAGCAGCATGGCCGGCGCTGGCCTTCCTCGAGCTCCTCCTGGGTCCGGCGAATGCGGCGTTCCCGGGTCACCTCCTGCTTGGCATCCTCAACCCAGCAGATGAACTCATTGCGGGCCAGAGGCGTGATGTCCTTCCAGGCATCAAGGGCCGTGGGGTTGGCGATCAGCGCCTCGCGCAGGTCTACCGGAAGCTTGTGCACCACTCCACCGGGCACGCGCTGACTGCTCACAGGACCAGGATAACGGTCCAGGGCGAACGTGTTTTCACCATCTCAGCGGCACCGATCCTCATTAGGCGACGGGCTTGGCGGGGAGCAAGCGGGGGAGCCACATCGCAAAACGATAGAGATTTGTATGGCATGCAACAGGTCAGAGCTGAGTTCGGGTGACCGGGCCGAACGACGCTCCGTCTTCGTCACCGAGGTCCGGCCAGGCCGACCTTCGATCCAGCACCGATTGGACTGGTCCGGAAAAGGCCCATGAGCCGCTGATCACGTTCATGTCGACCAGCATCCAGCGGCGGCAGGGCGCATCATCTGGGAGCTAGCGCGCGATATGCGGCATGAGCGGATGCGGGTAGCGTGGCAGTATCGGAAGGGCTGGGCGATGCAGGCTTTCCTGGAGACGCGGCGTTTGGTGCTTCGCCGGTTCAGCGTGGCTGATGCGGACAACCTTGTGAGCCTGGATGCTGATCCCGATGTCATGCGCTTCGTCTCCGGCGGGATACCCACGCCCCGCGAGGAGATCGAAAATGACTACCTGCCCGCATTCCTTGGCTATTACCGGCGGTATGAGGGCTACGGGTTCTGGGCGGTCATCGAGAAGGCCACCGGGGAATTCCTGGGCTGGTTCCATTTCCGGCCGGGTAAGGACGCCGCGCCCGGCGAGGTCGAGCTTGGTTACCGGCTGCGCAAGTCGGCCTGGGGCAGAGGGTATGCCACTGAGGGGTCGCGTGCGCTGATCCGTAAGGGTTTCACTGAGTTCGGTGTGCAGCGTGTGGTCGCGGAGGCGATGGCGGTAAATCAGGCCTCGCGGCGGGTGATGGAGAAAGCGGGCCTGACGCTGGTGCGGACATTCCGTCAGCCGTCGCTCCACCCAGGCGATGGCGCCCAGCTCGAGGTCGTGGAGTATGCGCTGGACAAAAACGACTGGCACCTGCAGGACAGGGCCAGTGCCGCTAGCTGCCCACCGTCGTAAGATCACCGCGGCGGAACCGGTCACGCTCTGGAAGTCCCAGGTTTCCGGCTCTTACCATCCATGAAACCAGATACTGACGGTCACGGCAGCATCATCGAATGACAGTCATCGCGGCATGAGCGAGCGTTCTATCAGAACGATCAAGCCGTCTCAAACTGCTACGAGGAGCATGCGGTTTGCGAGCGCTGTCGAAGGCTACGACGAAGTGGTCAGGTCAGTGGCCGGCAGCTCCGTCGGGCGGCTGACCGCCAGGCGGAGCTGGTTTCAGCCGGCGCGTCACCGGGCGCCGTGAACGACGACGCGGCGCAGCACGGCTGCGGGGAAAGGCAAGGCGATGATCGCGCCGGGCTCACCGCCGGCTAGACCCGGGGGCATACTGGGGACATGGGCCGGATCATCGGGACAATCCTGGGCGCGATCCTCGCCATATGGCTTGCTGTCACGGCTGCGGGCGGGATCGTGGCCACGCTCAAGACGTTTCTCATCATCGGGCTGATCGCGATGGCCGTCGTCATCGTCGTGTGGCTCGTGGCCGGGCGCCCTCGTCGCGGCTAGCGCGGCGCAGCCGCCGCGGCCACCCGATGCCGGCCGCTGCGCAGCGGTACCCGGCTGGGCCGCAGACTCCGGGCAACAGGCTGGGCAGCCTGCCGGGCAGCCGGCTACCCGGAGGTGATCACCGGGCCGGGGATGAGCATGGCCGTCAAGGACACGCACCCGGCGGTGATGGCTGACAGCGGTTCCCCTTCCGCCCGGCTTGGCCTTGGCGCCGGTCTCCTCGCTCACTCGCCAGCCCGCCTGCCACCTCCAATGCGGCGGCCCGGCCGGCCAGCACGGCCGTGCGCGGCCTTGCTGGATCTGCTCGCTGTGGTGCGCGCTGAACGGGCTGGATCGCGCCGCGGCGACACCGGCTGACACCGGCGCCGCGCGTCCCGCCGATCTCGAAGCGCTCCTGCCGAATCGGCGCTTGCCGTCGGCTTACCCGGTAGATCAGCACCGTCAGGCAGATCAGCCAGTTCGGCATGCCGAGTGCACGGAGCGAACAGTCACGCTCATGTCGCGCTTACGCCAGGCTTCCTGCTCCCCAGTAGCACGGTCCCGCTGTCGCGGTGACCTTGATGTCCCACCCGAGTTGCTGGAGCAGTCTTTCCAGGTCTCCTGGCTGGTGGGGTACCTTCACTATCCGGTAGGCGGTTCCGTCAGGGATCTTCCGGCGGATGGTCGAGGACGATGGACCTTCCACGAGTTCGTCCGGGGTGCGGTAAGCGTCGTCGGCGAAGAACACGCGGCCCTGTGGTATGTCGTAACGGCGGCCGGGCCTCCAGGTGAAGAGGTCGGCCCGGATGAAGCGCACCCGCTCCCCGCCAGACCCGGGTCGCCGCGATGGCGAGCATCTCCGGGGACGCGTCTACCTCGGTGACGTCGTCCGCGCCCAGGGCCCGGTAGTAGGCGACCTGCTCATCAAGGAGATGCTCAAGTACTGGACTCCCGCCTCCACTCCGGCGCTCCACGGCACGGCCTGCGGCGGGATAGCCCCCATGGGGAGCTTGATCCGATTCTGTGTCCATGAACTCAACAATCGAGGTTGCCCTATCTCCACGCTTACGGAGGTAGCGCGCCAGAGGAATCTTTCTGCGCCCCGACGTGATCGGCGAACGGAGTGTGAAGATCGCGCATAACGGCGGCTACGACGTGTTCAGCGGACGATCCGCTCATCACAAGGCGCGACGGCCGGACTGCCCGGATGGC
>OCZU010002515.1_pt1 | contig 11667 bp, 7 predicted proteins | sample 1539001 | NCBI WGS metagenome assembly OCZU01 (sample SAMEA3539306, study PRJEB22396) | soil metagenome | biome: tundra; feature: field; material: soil | place: USA | collected 2010-05 | depth 0.15 m
GCCAGCCCTGCGACATCCAGGATCACAGCCACACGCCCGTCACCCAGAATGGTGGCGCCGGCGTAATCGGCTAGTCCTTTCAGATGCCGGCCCAATGGCTTCACGACGATCTCGACGGTGTCGTGCAACTCTTCGACCACCAAGCCGTACTCGAAGGCGCCGGTATCCACCAGGACCACGTTCATCGCACGCGACCCGTATTCCGGTCGCGGCGTGCCGAGCGCGTCCGCCAGGTGCACCAGCGGCACCAGCCGGTCGCGCACGTTCAGGATCTCGGCATCTCCCACCCGGTCCATGCGCTGGGCGATCTGCTCAGCCTTCAGGCGAATCAGCTCCCCAACGTTGACCTGGGGGATGGCGAAGCGTTGGCCGCCATCGGAGATCAGCAGAGATGGGATGATCGCGAGAGTGAGCGGCAACTTGATGCGGAACCGGGAGCCGCGGCCCGGGGCCGAATCGATCTCGATCTTGCCCCCCAGACGGTCGAGGTTGGTCTTCACTACGTCCATGCCCACCCCGCGCCCCGACACATCGCTCACCTTCTCGGCCGTAGACACGCCCGGCAGAAAGATCAGCGCCATCTTTTCGCGTTCCGACATGGTCTGGAGTTGCTCGCGGGTGACCTGGCCTTTAGCCACCGAGGAGGCCGCAATCTTCTCGACCGCCAGGCCCTTGCCGTCGTCGATCATCTCGATCACAACCTGGCCGGCCTGATGCGACGCCTTGAGGGTCACGGTCCCGCCCGGCGATTTGCCGGCGGCGGAGCGCTCCCGGGGCGTTTCGATTCCGTGATCGACAGCATTGCGCACCATGTGGGTGAGCGGATCGCTCAGCCCCTCCAGGATGGTCTTGTCGATTTCCACCTCGCCGCCCTCGACCTTCAGGTGGATGTCTTTGCCGAGGTCGCGCGCCAGATCGCGCACCAGGCGCGTGAACTTGGCGAACAGGCTGCCGATCGGCTGCATACGCGTCAGGGTGACGACCTCCTGCAATTCCGAGGTCACCAGGCTTACGCGCTGGGCTCCCGAGCGGATCCCGCGCTGGTCCTGTTTGGAGAGCGACTCGTTCAGTTGGTTGCGGCTGAGCACCAGTTCGCCGGCCAGAGTCATCAGGGTATCGAGCAAGGTGACGTTCAGGCGGATCGTGGTCTCGCTGGCTGGAGCCGGGGCCACTGCAGCGCTCTTGAGGGAGGGTTCCGGCGGCGCCGCTGCGGCGGTCTTGGGGGAGCATTCCGGCGGTTTGTCCACGGACCGTTCGGGCGGCGCAGGGGAGGGCTTACTCGGCGCGGGCGCCGGAGTTGCCGGCCTGGACGAAACGGCAGCGGGCGTCGCGGCCTGTCCGGCGGACCAGTCAGCCAGTAGCGTCACGGATCCGTCCTTTTCCACCACGCGGACCCGCTCCTTCGGCACTTCTACCACCTGGCCGATCAGGTCCGGCTCCAGCACGCTGGCGTAAAGCACTTCCATCAGCAACCTGTTGGAGGGCTCATCGTCCAGCGTCCCGGCCGAGTCCAGGTCCAGCACAGTCTCAAGAATCATGCCGCACTGCATCAGACTCTTGAGAACGTCGTAGGGCTTTTGGCCGCGCCGCTGGATGTCGTGAATCAGGTCGTACTCGATCAGGTAAATGGACTTGCCGCCCTTGCGCGCCTGGCTCAAGTCGAATGCCGAAGCCTGAATATGCCAACTCGCCTGGGGCGGAGAGATGGCTACCTGCTTGGCGGTGGAGCCCTTCTGGCCCGCCGGCAAATGGTTTTCGGCGAGTCCCGTCAGGGCGGCGACGAAGTCCGCTATGTCGGCCTGGTTGCTCTCCCCGGGGTTCTGGATGAGTTCGCGGAGCTTGTCGAAGGCCAGCAGCAGAATACTGACCACCTCCGGAGAGGGCACCATTTCCCGGGACCGGATCATGTCCAGCGCGCTCTCCGTCTTGTGTCCCAGTTCCCGGATCTTCGTGAGGTCGAAGAAGCCGGCGCCACCCTTGATGGAGTGCGCGGCGCGGAAGACGCGGTTCACCAACTGCTCATCGATCTCCGCTCCCCCCTGCTCGATGGCCAGGAGGTCGGTCTCGATGGTGGCCAGATGTTCGCGACACTCCGCCAGGTACTCGAGCAACGATTCGTCGTCGACTATGGGTTGGCTCATCGTTCCTCCGAAGAGTCTCCGGACACGCTGAAATGCTGGTGGATGCGCATGACTTTGAACAGTTCCAGAATGTCCTTCGAGGCGTGGACCACCGCCAGGCGTCCGCCCAGTTTGTGAAGCGAGTTGTGCGCGGAGACCAGCACTCCCAAGCCGCTTGAATCAATCATCTGGCAACCGGTCAGGTCCACGGTCAGTTCCAGTACGCCTTCGCTGACGACTTCGCGCATGGCGGATCGCAATCCGGGCACCGAGGCGGCCACAACATCTCCTGCCGGCCGGACCAGTGCTTTGCCGGCCTCCCGTGTAATCGTTACTTCTGTCATCTGCTCTTCTCCCTCATTTAGAACTGTTTCACTATCGTCACTGCATTCCCGCGGCTATTAAACCGGACGCGGGTGGCATACTCGCGGTAGATCGGGATGCCGAGGCCGGAAGGTTTCAAACTCCCAACCAGGCCACACCCGGCAGCACGCCAGTCGAAGCCATCGCCTTCGTCGCGCACGGTAATGACCAGGCGACGACGGCTCAACCGCAAAACACAACGGACCTGCTTGGCTGGGTCGCCGTGACTGCCGTGATTTACGGCGTTGGCCAGCGCCTCGCGCAACAGCAGTTCGATCCCGAACCAGCCGGCATTTTTCAGGCGGCACTTCCAACGCTGGCGGAATTCACCGAGAAACTCCTCGGCTGCCTCCAGGGTGGCCGGCAGCGCGGCCTTTAGTTCGCATTCTTTGCAGTTTGGGCGCGTCACGAAGGCATCTCCACGGCCAGCAGCAGTAAATCGTCCGCCACGGTTCCTGTGTCCGCCCGAAGCTCCCCGGCGATGCTGGCCGCGGCTTCGGCCAGCGGCTCCGCGCGGTGGCGCACGCATGCATCGGTGAGGCGCTCCAGTCCCTGCCGGCGGCCCCCGCCCGGCGTCGCTTCAATCAACCCATCGCTATAGAGGAAGAAGCGGTCCCCGCGCGACACCCGAACGTCCTTACGCTGCAGTACCAGGGAACTGAATAGCCCTAGCGGATCGCCATCCATCTCAACGGTCTGCGCTTTCCCGGATGCGCTTACCAGAATGAGCGGAGGATGCCCGGCGCTGACTACCGAGAGCCGCCTCGTGCGGCGGTTGAGACGCGCATAGCACGCCGTCAGGTATTGCTCCTCCCCGAGCATCTGGCGCATCACTGAATCGATGCCGCGCATGGTATCTTCGGGCGAGAATAGGGGCCCGGCGTACTGGCGCAGCAGCGCTTTGATCGCCGAAGTCAGAAACGCGGCGCTTACCCCATGGCCGCTGACATCCGCCACAAAATAGCCAAACACCCCGGAATCCACCTGGACGACATCGTAGAAATCCCCGCCGGCCTCTTCAAGCGGCTGGTAGAAAACCGCGAAGCACGCCTCGGGGCAGTCGGAAGGATCCACCAGGATCGCCTGCTGGGCGCTCCGTAGCTGATCGAGCCGTGCGCGATTTTGCTGGACCAGAATGCGATTCGTTTCGCGGATTCGCAGATGGACGCGCACGCGAGCCAGGACTTCCTCACCGTTGACGGGTTTCGGGACATAGTCGACGCCGCCGATCTTCAAGCCGGTTACCTTGCTCTTGACGTCATCGAGAGCGGAGAGAAAGATGATCGGAATATCGGCGGTCGCGGGGTCCGACTTGAGCCGGGCGCAAGTTTCAAAGCCGGTCTCGCCGGGCATGACCACGTCGAGCAGGATGAGGTCCGGCTGCTCGGTGCGGCTCAGCACACGGGCCGAGGGACCGTCGTTTGCCGTAAGCGTGCGGAAGCCTTCCGAGGCGAGGACGCTCTGCACAATCTCCACGTTCGTGGCCATGTCGTCGACAATAAGGATGGTCGGGGTATTCATAGGGGCGTGTTCCCTTAGCGATTCCAGCGACCGCCGGGCAGGCTGATCCAGCCAGCGGCCAGTCGATTCTCGGCGATACCACCAACGCCAGAGACTTTGTGGTTGGGAGCCCTGCCCTCGCGCGGCCGCCAGAGAGTCGATTTGGACGCCGTCACGTAATCCGCCAGTCGATCGATCGTGAGAACCTGTGGCTCGTTCACTACAGTTCTAATCGGACGGTCCTCATTATTTCTTTAGGGCCTCCTGAGGTTTTCCAGGAGCGACCGGCCGATGCGGTCATGGCCTCACCCCGATGTTCCCCGGGGTTGGTCTCCGATTGGGCCCGGCTTCCACCTTCGAGTGCTCCGCTGCACGCTGCCGCGAGCCGGCACGCCCGTGGGTTCGGCGACCCCCTCGGCGCTGTCCCCACAACACAACTGGCGCCCGCCAGGTTCTGCCGGCATATACCGATGAGGCGGACTGCTGCTCCCGTGGCTGCAGCCTTCACCAATGCGGGCAACGGCTTCGCTGATGTGGAACCATATCTGTGACATAATAGGGCCAAGTTCAGTTACCGAGAGGCTACGAAAATGAAGAATTCGGCGCTGTTTCTTCTCCTCGGAGCGATCGCAACGGTCAACCTCACGGCCCAGGTCAGTGGTGGAGGGATGGGCGGAACAACGCCGACTACCGGCGGCGGCGGACAAACCAGCGTGCAGGCAAACCCCAATCTGGGCTCCGGGGGCGGGGCCAGCGGGAACGATAACTCCCGGCCCATCTATATTTCCGGAAGAGTCGTCATTGAGGACGGTTCGGCCTTCCCGCAGAACGTCACGATCCAGAGAGTCTGCAGCGGGATCTCCAAGACGGTCGCGTACACCGATTCCAACGGGCGCTTCAATTTTCGATGGGGCGACCGCAATCTGGTCGTCACCGATGCTTCCGACGCCGGGTCTGGTTCCTCGCGGAACTCCAGTTCCGGAGGCTTTGGCAGTTCTCAATCCGCCGGCGGCGCGAACTCTTTGGCGACCGATCCATTCGGCAGCCGCATGATGAATTGCGAATTGCGGGCGAACGTCGCGGGGTTTACTTCCGACACCATCAAACTGTTCAATCGCCGGAGTGCCGATAGTCCGGATGTTGGCATGATCGTCCTCCATCGCATCGCGGGTATCGAAGGATCGTCCATCAGCGTCACGTCGATGATGGCTCCCAAAGATGCGAAGAAAGCCTACGAGCACGGCCTGCAGTCTCTGTTGAAAAGCAGGCCCGACGATGCCGCCAAGGATTTCGAAAAGGCGGTCGCCGTTTACCCCAAATACGCCGACGCGTGGGTGAACCTGGGCAAACTGCGCCTCGGGCAGCAATCGGTCGAACCGGCGCGCAGCGCTCTGATGAAGGCCATGGAATCCGATCCGCAACTGGTCGAGCCATACCTGGAACTCGGTCTCCTTGCCGCGAAGGATGCGAAATGGCAGGAGTCCGGCAAGTATCTGGATCGCGCGGTCGAACTGGATCCGGTCGACTATCCACAGGCTTGGTATGCCGATGCTGTCGCTAACTACAACCTCAGGAAATACGACGCGGCGGAGAGAAGCGCGCGTATGGCTGCGAAACTGGACTCGAGGCACGCCAACCCGCGATCCGGCTATCTGCTGGGACTCGTGCTCGTCGAGAAGCAGGATTACTCAGGCGCAGCCGCGGAGTTGACGGCATATATGAAGCTCGCGCCCAATGCGCCGGATTTGGCGCAGGTTAAGGATCAGCTCGGACAAATCGAGAAGCGGATGGGTGTATCAAAGTAGGCATGACCTTTGCCGTTTTCGGCGGCGTTGTTTTCGCTCTCGCCGCGACCGTGTCTGCGCAAAACGGCAAGCCGGACGCAAATGAGTTATTGGCGCGCGGCGCCCAACTGATTCAATCAAAGCCCGCCGAGGCTGTGAGGCTCCTGCAGCAGGCGCTTCGGCTCGAACCCGAACTTCCCGGCGTGCGATATCAACTAGGCGTTGCGTTCCACACGATCGGCGATGAGGCTGATGCGGAGGCCGAACTGCGCGAGGCGGTCGGCCTGACTCCGGATTCGGCCGCGGCCCACAACTATCTGGGCATTGTGCTATTTCAGATGGGCGACGCGAAGGCCGCTCTCGATGAATTTCGTGTCACGGCAAAGCTCGCTCCGAAAGATCCGAATGCGCATTTCAACCTGGGCGAGGCGTTGGCGCGTACCGGGGAAAGCAACAGCGCCGTGGAGGAGCTTCGAGTAGCGGCGGGGCTTGCTCCCGGCGATGCCGGGCTGGCGCGCCTGGTCAAAGTAGTGGAAACCGCACTCCGGGCGCCCGAGGGCACGATCAAGGTCGATGTCAGGCAAGTGCTGGTTCCGGTGGTCGTGACGGACCGGCAGGGACATCACGTAACTGGCCTTACCCAGGAGGATTTCAAAGTCTTCGAGGATGGCGTGGAACAGAAGATCACGGCGTTCAGCGTGGAGAACTCGGGCCTGCCGCAAGCCGGGATTCCGGCGAAGGTTGGGCCTTCGCCGGCGGCTTCCATAACATCATCGGAGGCCACGCGCAAAGCACCGTCTTCTCAACCCAAGCCACGCCGCACCTATCTGGTTCTGATCGATACCCTGCACACATCATTCCTGAACATGGCAGCGGCGCGCGCGGCCCTCGTGAAACTGTTCCAGCAGGAGCACTCCGCGGATTCCCAGTATGTGGCGATCGCTCTCGGCGCCTCGCCGGAGATGGTGCTCAATGTTACTCCCGATCCTTCGGCGGCCGTCGCGGCTCTTGAGAACAAGCGGTTTCAGAAGGTCTTTCTCGACGGCCAGATGGGAGGGTTCAGGGCGGAGATGGACAGATTCCGCCGCGGTTTGAATGAGACGCGCGCTGCCTGCGATGCCGCCGCCAGCGATGGCGCGATGAAAATAAAATGCGCAGCCGGGTTGGGCCGGGTGACCGAGCAGTCGCGGCAAATCGCGGAACTCGACCGGACGCTGACTGTCGGATTTCTGCGGCAGTTCCGCTCTGTGGTGGCGCAGCTCGCCCGTGCCCGCGACCGGCGCACCATCGTGCTCATTTCGGACGGGTTTCAGATCGAGCCAGGGCGTGAAGCGCTGGCTTTGGTGAATGCATTTTTCCCTCCGGCGTCCCACTGCCTGGTACCCTCGGACGTCTTCTGCCCGCCCAATGGGCTGCAATCCACCAGCCGCATGTCGGACGAGTTCGAGCCGATCCTCGAACTCGCGGCCGCCAGCAACGTCACGATCGATACCATCGACTCCCGCGGTTTATACGGTCAGAAAGCGTTCGATGCATCGAACCCCGGGACTTCGGTCCGGGTCGACGGTGCGGTAGGCCGGGTGGAGAGAAACATGGCTGCGGCCGACGGCAATACTCTCGGAGAAATTGCGGCGGCGACAGGCGGCACGGCCTTTCACGACAGCAATAACCTGCTGGGCGGACTGGAGCGCGCCTTTGCCGATGGCCGGGACTACTACACGCTCGCCTATGTCTCGGGCAATACGAACTTCGACGGGAAATTCCGTGCGATTGCGGTTCAGGTGCGCGACCCGAAGGCGGTGCTGAATGCCAAGCGCGGCTACTGGGCCGCGCCGGCTGCCCAGTAGCCGGATTTCGCCCGGACACTCAGCTTCTTATCGGTTGTTTCAACCGTAATGCTCCGAAATTTGCCGTCACGCGCACTGTTCTTCGGCACGTAGGCAAGCACGTAGTACTCGCGGCCGTCGGCGAGCGCGCTGCGGAATTGTTTCAGCATGTCGCTGCTGTCATGGAAGAAAACGCCGCCGGTGGCTCGCGCGAGTTGCTGCATCGTGGCGCTCTCTTCCGAGGTAAACGGATTGGCGTGGGGACCTGCCGCACTCTGCACGGGGCCGGCTCTCGATGGTGTGGCAGGCCGGTTGGTACCCAAGATACTGGACCCGCTGCCAGTGCCGCCCGAAACACTGGCATCCATTGGTCCGGCGCTTGCGAGAGGGGCCGTGGCGCCACCGCGCGAATCGACCGCATCGATGGTGACGTTGCGCTCGGAGGCAACCTGCAACAACTCCCGCAGACCGGGTTCAACGTTCCTGGATTCGTCCAGCTTGAACTGAGGACTGTTCGGCAAATAAGCCGACACGCATCCGTAAAACTCGCGCTTCGGGTTGATGTTGAATCCGTCGGAAACCAGGATGAGCGTGCGGCCCGTGGGCAGCTTTGCCAGTTCTTCCACCACGCTCCTGAACTGTTCGAGCAGTCCCTTGGTGGGCGCGGTCCAGCGCTCAGCCTCCGCGTCGACACTCTGCTTCAGCGTGTCTATCTCAGGATCGCAATTCCCTTGACTGGGCCCGGTCCCGCAGGCGCACCGCCTGCAAAACTCGTCCATGCGGGTTCTGATGTTTTGGAGTTGGGCCGACAGGGCCGAAGCGTCAAACCCTCCCATGGCGCTTTGAAATGCCGTGCCACGAATCTTTACCAGGATCGCGAGCGGGTTGGTGGTTGCCGCCTGCAGAACCTGCAGTTGACGGCCAATGCCGATCAGAACATATTGGGCGTCGGTTGGTTTTTCTTTTTCGAAAAGGTTTTCCAGGGCCTGGCGCGTCCGCGCGGCATTGGCGGATGAGGCGTGGAGCGTATCGATGCAGATTACAAAGGTGTGGCGCGGTCCTGCCTGCGCCGCTGCCGGTACGCCGCCTGCAGTTGGTCTCGAGAGAGCGACGATGTCGTCTACCGATCCGGCGGTATCGCGGGAAAAAGACGCGATCTCCTGCTCGACACCATCTTCCAAGATCTGGAAATCCGACGCATGAAGCCCGCTGACGTGGTGACCTTTCTTGTCGGTTACGACCACTGGTACCAGCACCTGCTGAACGTCGAGCCGGATAGTGGGTTCCTGCTGGGCGATCAGGCTCCAGGCCGCGATGAGGAGAATCGGGCGTGCTGCCACGATCGCGTTCATGCAACAATCGTAACGCCTTTTCGCGAGGTTGTTCTTTGCGGGCTTCCATCGCGGTTCAAGCCCACCTCTACCCGGCCCCGCGGGTCCCGGCAGACCTTGTCGCGCGGACCTTATCGAGGGACATTTCTACTTTGCCTTGACACCCTTATCGAGCGGATTGCATGAGCGTGCGGGTTCGGGATAGAATAGGGCCGACTTCGTGCTTCCTGCCCTGCTATTGCTGCTCGCGGCCGCTTCCTCGTTCGACGATTCGTTTCGCGCTGGGCTGATGGCTCTCGAGCGCGGCGACCTCCGGGCGGCCGAAACCAATCTGGAGACAGCGAGCAAGCTGGCGCCCGGTGAGGGCCGCGTCTGGGTCGCGCTCTCCCAGACCTACTGGAGACTGCACAAGGATGCCGAGGCTGAAGCTGCCGCGGGTAAAGCCGCGGCATTCGCCCCTGAGGACCCCGCGGTACTGCAGAGCCTTGCAATTTACTATTCGGAGACCAATCAAAACCTGAAGGCTGCGCAGGCGGCGGCGAAGTACTCCGCGAAGGTTCCGGGCAACGACGTTGCTCGCGAACGCGCCATCGAGCTGTATTTCGAATCCACCCGGCCGCTGCTCGACCAACAGAAGTTCGCGGAAGCAGTCGTCATACTCAAGGAAAGCGCCCGGCGGCTGCCGAAGAGCGCTCAACTCGAACTGGCGCTGGGGGTGGCCTATTACGGGCTGCGCCGATTCGACGATGCCGCGGACGCCTTTCTGCGCACCATCGAAATCGCGCCGGAAACGGAACAGCCTTACACTTTCCTCGGCAGGATGCTGGATCAGATTCCGAACCGGCTGGCGCAGGTGACCGAGCGGTTTGCCGCATACGAATCGGCGCATCCTGGCAGCGCCGCGGGGTATCTGCTCCACGCCAAAGCTCTGGATGCGCAGTCGCTTTCGCCGGAGACGGCGTTGCGCTTGCTTGAGGAATCGATCGCGATGAATGCCGGCGACGCATCGGCGCACTTTGAAATGGGGACGGTGCTGGATCGGTTGCGGCGTTTCGCGGAAGCGGCTGCGGAATTCGAGCGGGCGGCGCAACTTGCTCCGTCGGATCCAGCGGCGCACTACCGCTTGGCGCGCGATTACGACCGCATCGGCAAGCACGAAGCCGCCCAGGCCGAGCGGGAAATACACGCACAGTTGGTAAAGGCGCAGGAAGCGATTCGTTGACGTGGTTGCGGCCGCATGCGCCACTGGGTTTCTGCCTTCGAACCCGAACGACAACCTCGGGATGCAGGGGCGGGGAGCCCGCGCTCCCCGCTTAAAACCTGGTCCGCCGGGGTCCCCCTCGGGGGGAGCGCCCTCGTCGGCCTTTTGGCATCGGGCCGGATGTTGATTCCATTGGCGACGGAGGGTCCGGGGGGGACCCGCGCGGACCAGGTACCCCCTGCCCCCGGGCCGCTGGCCCCCGGCCCCTGATACGCTTGATCATGATGCCCAGCGAAAGCGACCCGAATCCACTGCTGAAGATCCAGTTCCGAATCCCATTCGACCGCATCGGTGCCACCGAGGTGGAGCCCGCGGCCTCTCGGTTGCTCCGCGATGCGCGCGCGCGTCTCGCCGCCATTGCCGCCGAGCCAGGCGAGCGAACTTTCGATAACACCATGCAGGCGCTGGACGACCTGACCGAACCGCTCGACTACGCCATGGGGGTGGTACGGCACCTGGAATCCGTGGCCACCTACCCGGAACTACGGGCCGCCTTCAATGCCGTGCAACCCGAGGTCAGCGCGTTCTACTCGGGCATCGCATTGCACGAGGGACTGTGGAAGTGCATCAAGGCGTACGCCGGAACGGCGGAAGGGGAGCGCCTGACCGGCGAGCGGCGGCGATTCCTCGATAAGACCGTAGATAGCTTCCGCCGGCATGGCGCCGACCTCGAACCGGCGGGCAAGCAGCGTCTGGAAGAAATCGACGTCGAACTGGCTCAGATCACGACCAAGTTTTCAGAGAATGTTCTCGATTCGACCAATGCGTACGAGTTGGTGATCTCGAACGAAGCGGATCTCGCGGGTCTGCCGCCGACCGCGGTCGCGTCGGCGCGCCAGAGCGCCAGGCGTAAGGGCCGTGACGGATGGCGTTTCACGCTGCAAGCGCCCGACTATGTGGCGGTGATGACCTATCAGGACAATCGTGCGATTCGCCGGGAGATGTACCAGGCTTTCAGCGTGCGCGCGTCGGGTGGCGAGCGGGATAATCGCCCGCTGCTCACACGCATTCTCGAATTGCGACGCGAAAAAGCGCGGCTGCTGGGATTCCAGGACTTTGCGGACCTGGTGCTGGAAGACCGGATGGCCCACAACGGGGCTCACGCCGTGGCGTTCCTCGAAGACCTCAAGAGCAAGACCGAACCGCGTTTCCGCCAGGAGAATCTCGAGTTGTACGAATTCCGGCGCTCGTTGGAGGGGCCCGAGGCTCCCGAAATCGAGGGCTGGGATGTGGCCTACTACGCCGAAAAACAACGCGCCGCCCGGTACGACTTCGACGAAGAGGCGTTGCGGCCCTACTTTCCGCTGGAGCGCGTAACCGCCGGGCTGTTCGACCTGGTGAATCGTCTCTATGGGATCCGGGTCATCGAGGAGCCCGGCGTGCCGGTCTGGGATCCGCAGGTTCGGTACTACAATATCCGCGACGAAAACGACACGTTCCTGGGCGGCTTTTACGCCGACTGGTACCCCCGCGAAAACAAGC
>OCZU010002516.1_pt1 | contig 11662 bp, 8 predicted proteins | sample 1539001 | NCBI WGS metagenome assembly OCZU01 (sample SAMEA3539306, study PRJEB22396) | soil metagenome | biome: tundra; feature: field; material: soil | place: USA | collected 2010-05 | depth 0.15 m
CTGCCGGCACAACGCGAAGAACACCCTGGTCAAGAACTACCTGTACCTGGCCGAGAGAGGGGGCGCGACCGTCTGTCCCGACACCACCGTGGTCGCGGTTCGGCCGCTGGACGGCGGCGGGTACGCGGTCGATACAGCGCGCACCGGCGCGTGGCGGCCCGCTCCGACCGCTCGGTCCGTGACCGCCGGGCAGGTGGTGTTCGCGGCCGGAACGTGGGGCACGCAGCAGTTGCTGCACCAGATGAAGGTGGCCGGCTGGCTGCCGGGGATCTCCGCCCGGCTGGGCGCTGTGACCCGTACGAACTCCGAGGCACTCGGGGGCGCGCTGACCAAGCTGCGCAATGCAGGGCAGCATGACTTCACCCGCGGCGTGGCCATCACCTCCTCGATCCACCCAGACGAGTTCACCCACATCGAGCCGGTCCGCTACGGCAAGGGTTCCAACGCGATGGGGCTGCTCAGCACCGTGATGACCGACGGCGGCGGACCTCGGCCGCGCTGGGCCAAGTGGCTGGCGCAGGTCGCCCGCCACCCGGGCCAGCTCACCTCGCTCTACGGCGGCATGAACCACTGGTCCGAGCGGGCGGTGATCGGGCTGACCATGCAGACGCTGGACAACTCGATCACGGTCCAGCCCAGGCGCACCTGGCTCGGCCGGGTGAGGCTGACCTCCCGGCCGGGGCATGGCGTGCCGAGCCCGACCTGGATTCCGGCCGCCAACGAGGCGATGCGGCGGATCGCGGCCAGGATCGGCGGCTTCCCGCTGAACAGCGTCGGTGAGATGGTCGACATCCCGATGACGGCTCACCTTCTCGGCGGCTGCGTGATCGGCGACTCACCGGCCAGCGGCGTCATCGATTCCTACCACCGGATGTACGGGCATCCGGGGCTGCATGTCGTCGACGGCTCCGCCGTCTCGGCCAACCTGGGCGTCAACCCCGCTCTGACGATCACCGCCCAGGCGGAACGCGCGATGGCCATGTGGCCGAACAACGGCGACGAGGACTCCCGGCCCGCGCTTGGCGCGGACTACCAGCAGGTCGCCGCCGTCGCCCCGCGGAACCCGGTCGTGCCGCCGGCCGCACCAGCGGCATTGCGGCTGCCGATCATCGAGGTTAGCTAGGCGACCTCGCCCGGCGGTCTCGCGACAAGCCAGTTGAGAAGGAGCGAGCAATGATGACATCGACCGAAACCCGGGCTGACGCCGGGCCGCGGCTACTCGGCCCGCGGATCACCCGCGGCCTGCTCGACCGGCTGGCAGCCCGCGCGGTGACGACCGGACCCAGGGAGCTGGCCCCGGTCGAGATGCCAGCGACCGGCGGGATTCTCGGGCAGGTCCCGCGCGGCACGCCGGACGACGTGGCCGCGGCCGCGGAGGCGGCCCGCGAGGCGCAGCGTGGCTGGGGCCGGCTGGCGGCCGCTGACCGGTCAGCCGTCCTGCTCCGCTTCGCGACGCTCCTGCTCGACCGGCAGGACGAGGTGCTCGACCTGATCCAGCTGGAGAATGGCAAGGCTCGCCGGCACGCCTTCGAGGAGATCATCGACGTCGCGCAGGTGAGCCGCTACTACGCCCGCACCGCCGCGGCCTTCCTGCGGCCGCGCCGTCGCGCCGGAGCCCTGCCCGGCCTGACCCAGACCTGGGAGTACCACCACCCCAAGGGCGTCGTCGGGGTGATCTCGCCCTGGAACTACCCGCTGACGCTCGGGATCAGCGACGCCCTGCCCGCGCTCGCCGCGGGCAACGCGGTCCTCGCCAAGCCGGACAGCCAGACGCCGTACACAGCGCTGTGGGCGGCGGAACTCCTGGCCGAGGCCGGGCTGCCTCCCGGTGTCCTGCAGGTCGTCACCGGCTCAGGCGCGGACCTCGGGACTCCGGTCATCGAGCACAGCGACTTCCTGATGTTCACCGGCAGCACCCAGGTCGGGCGGGACGTCGCCGCTCAGGCCGCCCGGCGGCTGATCGACTTCTCGATGGAGCTCGGCGGGAAGAACGCGATTCTCATCCTGGCCGATGCCGACCTGCACCGCGCGGTGCCCGGCGCGGTTCGGGCAGCGTTCTCCAGCACCGGCCAGCTGTGCATCTCGATGGAGCGGATGTATGTCGACGCCGCGGTCTGGGACCAGTTCGTGCCGCGTTTCGTCAGGGCTACCAGGTCACTGCGGCTGGGCCATTGCCTTGACTACACGCGCGACATCGGCTCGCTGATTTCAGGCAGGCAGCTCCATACCGTCGCCGCTCAGGTGAGCGACGCGACCGGCAAGGGTGCGACGCTGCTCGCCGGGGGCAAGGCCCGGCCCGAGGCCGGCCCGTATTTCTACGAGCCCACGGTGCTGACGGATACCACGCCCGAGATGACCCTGTATGCGCAGGAGACCTTCGGCCCGGTCATCTCCCTGTACCGGGTGAGCGGCATCGACGAGGCCGTCAGGCTGGCCAACGACAGCTGCTACGGGCTGAGTTTCTCGGTCTGGACGCGCGATGCCCGCAAGGGCCGCGCGGTCGCCAGGGCGCTGCAGGCAGGATCGGTCAACGTTAACGAGGCCTACGCCGCCACCTGGGGATCCGTGGATGCCCCGATGGGCGGCTGGAAGGACTCGGGCGTCGGCAGCAGGCACGGCGAGCACGGCGTGCTCAAGTACACCGATGCCCAGACCGTGTCGGTCCAGCGGCTGGTGCCGATCGCGCCGCCGGGCTTCGTGCCGGCCGCCGCGTACGCGAAGGCCATGACGGCCGCCCTGCGGACCCTGCAGCGCCTGCCCGGCCGGAAGTGACGACCGGGCATTCCCGAACCGGGGCCATATCTGGCTGCAGCGGGACCTTCGGCCCATTGCCTCATCGCGGCCGCCCGCCGAAGCTGGAAGTGGCAGAGGAGCTGCGATGACGAACCTTGCGACGACACTCAGGCGGACCGCCGCTGACTACCCGGACCGGGCCGCGATCAAGATGGACGGGCAGGTGCTGTCCTACCACGACCTCGACGAGCAGAGCTCGCGAGCCGCGTCGTGGCTGGCAGGCCGCGGCATCGCGGCAGGCGACCGGGTCGGCCTGATGCTCCCCAACGTGCCGGAATTCGCGGTGCTGTACTACGGAATCCTGCGGGCCGGCGCGATCGTGGTGCCGATGAATCCGCTGCTCAAGGCGCGCGAGGTGAATTACTACCTGAGCGACTCGCAGGCCAGGATCGCCTTTGCCTGGCATGGCGTGGCCAGCGAGGCGACCGAGGGCGCACGGCGCGCGGGATCGGATCTCGTGCTTATCGAGCCGGACGAGCTCGCGCTGGCACTCGGCCGCTGCGCGCCCGCACCCGATGTCGCTGACCGCCGGCCGGAGGACACGGCGGTCATCCTGTATACCTCGGGCACGACCGGGCAGCCCAAAGGCGCGGAGCTGACCCATGACAACCTGCTGCACAACGTCGAGGTCACCAGCGCGACGCTGCTGCGCCTGGAGCCGGACGATGTCGTCTTCGGGGCGCTGCCGCTGTTCCACTCCTTCGGCCAGGTCGTCGGGATGGGATGTGCCGTCGCTGCCGGCGCGTGCCTGACGCTGCTCACCCGGTTCGATCCCGCCCGCGCGCTGGAGATCATCAAGCGCGACCAGGTGACGGTGCTGCCCGGAGTCCCGACGATGTACGCCGCCATCCTGCACAACGCCGGCGGCAGCGCCGGCGACGTGGCCAGCCTGCGCCTGTGCGTGTCCGGCGGCGCGTCGATGCCGGTCGAGCTGCTCCGCGCGTTCGAGCAGCAGTTCGACTGCATGATCCTCGAGGGCTACGGCCTGTCGGAGACGTCGCCGGTCGCCTCGTTCAACCACCCGGACCGGGCCCGCAAGCCGGGGACGATCGGCCAGCCGATCGCCGGCGTGCAGATGCGCGTCCAGGACGACGACGCCACGCCGCTGCCCACCAACGTGGTCGGCGAGATCGCGGTTCGCGGGCGCAACGTCATGAAGGGCTACTGGCGGCGCCCCGAGGAAACCGCTCAGGTGCTGGCGGGCGGCTGGTTCCGCACCGGCGACCTGGGTCTGGTGGATACCGACGGCTACTACGCGATCGTCGACCGCAAGAAGGACATGATCATCCGCGGCGGGCTGAACGTCTACCCGCGCGAGGTCGAGGAAGTCCTCTACGAGCACCCGTCGGTCGCCGAGGCTGCCGTGATCGGCGTCACCGACGACCTGCTCGGCGAGGAGGTCGCCGCGGTCGTGACGCTCCGGCCGGGCGCGTCCGCGACTCCGGAGGAGTTGGCGGAGTACGTGAAGGGCCAGCTTGCCGCGTACAAGTACCCGCGCCACGTGTGGATCGTCGCCGAACTACCACATGGCGACACCGGCAAGATTCTCAAGCGCGCCATCGTCGTCCCCGCGGCCGTCGGCCAGAACTGAAAGGCGTATCCATGCAATTGCTGAACCCCCTGGACGCCTCGTTCGTGGACGCGGAAGACCAGGACAAGCAGACGTCGTTCGCGATCGCGTCGATTGCCATCTTCGAGGGCCCGGCCCCCACCTACGAGGAATTCGTGACGGCCATCGGCCGACGGCTGCCGCTGGTGCCGCTCTACCGCAGGAAGCTGCGCAAGGTGCCGCTCAACCTGGGCTCGCCCGTCTGGGTTGAGGACCCGAATTTCGACCTCCGCTACCACGTCAGGCAAACGGCGCTGCCGCCGCCCGGCGGTGACGAGGAGCTCCGCAGGCTGATGGCGCGGGTCATGTCGCAGCGCCTTGACCGTGACTACCCGCTGTGGGAGTACTGGTTCGTCGAGGGCCTGGAGCAGGGCCGCTGGGCGCTGATCTCCAAGGTGCACCACTGCATGGTCGACGGCGTGTCAGCCACCGACCTGTACCGGGTGCTCTTCGACACGTCCCCGGAACCGGCGCCGCCGCCGCCCGCCGCGGACCGGACTGTACCCGCCGAGCCGTCAGGTCTCGAGCTCGCCGCGCGTGCGGTCCTGGACATGGCCCGGCTCCCGCTGCGCGAGAGCACGGCCATTAAGCGCGTGCTGGCCGACCCCGACGCCGCGTTGCGGCAGGCAGGCGACGCGCTGCGGGGAATGGCGAGAATGGCGGGGGCGCTGTGGCCGGCTCCCGGCTCGTCCCTGACCGGTCGCATCGGCCGCCAGCGCCGGTACACCTGGGCGAGGGCGTCACTCGACGACGTGAAGATGATCAAGCGCGAGCTCGGCGGCACCGTGAACGACGTCGTGCTCGCGGCCATCAGCAGCGGGTTCCGCACGCTGCTGCTCGCCCGCGGCGAGGAGCCGACACCGACCATGGTTCCGTCGCTGATTCCCGTCTCGGTGCGAAGCCAGGGCGAGGATCCCAGCTACGACAACCGGGTGTCGGCGCTCGTCGCCAACCTGCCCGTGCACATCTGCGACCCGGCCGAGCGTCTGGCCGCCATCAGGGCCCAGCTGACCGAACTCAAGGAGAGCAAGGAGTCGACGGCCGGCGAGGCCGTGGTCTCCCTGGGCCGGCTGACCCCCTTCCCGCTGGCGTCGATGTTCGTCCGGCTCGCCTTCAGCCTCCCGCAGCGGGAGATCGTCACGGTCACCACGAACATTCCTGGCCCGCAGCAGCCGCTCTACGCCCTCGGCCGCGAGCTCGTCGAGATCATTCCTTACGTTCCGATCGCCACGACGCTGCGCATCGGCGTCTCGATCTTCACCTACAACGGCAAGGTCACGTTCGGACTGACCGGCGACTACAGCACGACGCCGGACATCGCTGTTCTTGCCCGCGGCATCGAGGCCGGAATCGCCGAGCTCCAGGCTGCCGCCGAGGACAGCCGGACGGGGCAAAAGGAGCCGCCTGGGCAATCCGGTGCGCCAAGGCACCCCCGGAGGCGGCATACTGGTAGTGATGAAACCAGCCCGCGCCGCGACCCGGCGCTATCTGCCTAACAGCCCTTTCAACACGCCGGTCGCCACTGCGCCTGCCAAGGAGTTCGCGATCCTGGACCTGGTCACCCATGACCGGTACGGTCTCGGCCGGGTCACCAGTGTCGAGGAATCCGCCGTCCTTGTTGACTTCGGCCCCACCCAGGTGTGGATCGTCGCGCCCTACACCAAGATGACCAAGCTCTAGCGACTGGCGCTGGCGACCTGAAGACGAGGCAGCCGAATCCGCGGCCGGCCGGGGAGCAGCGCAATCCGCCGCCCGTCCTGGCCGCACCGGTCAGGTCGTCATGCCCCAGGTGACGTCGCGCCGCTTGATCCGCCAGGCGGCATAGGCGAGCGCCAGGGCGCTCAGGCCTCAGCGGACGACTATTTCCCCGGTGTTCCACGGGAATCCCGCGCAGTCGTTGTAAAAGTACGTGCCCGGCTTGACGAAGCGAAACGAGCCTGACGTGCCAGGTGCGAGCGGCCCGAGCGTGAAGCTCGCCGGATCGAAGAACGATCTCGCACAGTGGTCGCTGGTGTTTCCTGCCGGGTTCACGAACGTCACCGTGGTCCCGGCCCGCACTGTCATGACCGGCGGCGCCATCGCCGTCTGGCTGCCCAGGTCTTCGGTCGTGCCCGGCGAGTGAGTCGACGTGTCCCAGGTGCGGCCCATGACGACCGTGTCGGCGACGGCACTGCCCGCGACAGCCGGGCCGGCGACGAGGACCCGGGCCGGCTGCGGCGCGGGCGCCTTAGCCGGGCGCACGGTGCCGTTCAGGCTGAAGGCCCATAGGTTGCACGGCACCGAGCCACCGCAGGCGAAGACAGCCACGTACTGCCTGCCGTGAGCGGAGTAGGTGACCGGCGTGGTCGCGATGCCCGCGCCCGTCTGCCACCGCCACAGCACCTTCCCGCTCGCGGCACTGCGCGCGTAGAGCTGTCCGTCAGGCGAGCCCTCGAACAGCAAGCCGCTCGCCGTGGTCAGGACCCCGTCGCCGTTCGCCTGGGAGTACCTGGTCGAGCGCTGCCAGACGATCTTGTTGGTCCGCGGGTCGATCGCGTCCAGGACGCCGCCGCGCAGCTCTCCGGCTGGCGACCAGAACGTCGGCTGGCCGTACGGGAGGCCGCTGCTGAACGCGGCGTTCTCCTCCGACGCCGGATCGTAGACCAGGCCGGTCTTCTGGTCGAACGACAGCGGCGCCCAGTTCCCGCCGCCTCCCCGGCCCGGTGACACGATGACGGGCTTGTTCCCGAACGGAGCGAACTCGCAGCCGCTCGCGTACCCGGGCACCGGGCGGTCGACGCCGGCCTTGCTCGGGCACGTCGGGACGAGTGAGTCACCGTCCGGTACCGGCTGAGTGGGCGACGACGCGAGCGCGGGCAAGACCGGCACCTTCTTCTCGTGCACCGGCACGGCCGGCTTGCCGGTCTTCGCGTCGAGGTAGTAGAGCCAGGCGGTCTTGCCGCCGTAGATGACGACCTTCCTGACCCCGCTGCGGTAGCGCACGCTGGCGATGACGGGCGCCATCTCGTTGTCGTAGTCCCACAGGTCGTGATGGACGGACTGGAAGTGCCACACCAGCCGGCCGGTATTCCATCGCAGGGCCACCAGCGAGTTCGTGTACAGGTTGTTCCCGGCCCGGACAGCGCCGTCGGTCCGTGGCTCCGGGTTAGCCAGGGTCAGATAGATCAGCCCGAGCCGCGGGTCGATGGCTGGTGGCATCCAGACATCTCCGCCGCCGAGCAGCCACGAGTTACCCGCCCAGGTTCCGTGGCCAGCCTGGCCGGGGCCGGCCGTCCCAGCGAAGCTCCAGGCAACGCTGCCGTTACTGGCGCGCAGGGCGTAGATGTGGCCGCGCATGCCCGAGCCCCCGCCGTTCTCGGTCCCGACCAGGACCAGCCCCCTGTAATACAGCGTCCACGGCGTGGCGGATCCATTCGCCGTGGTGTCCTGACCGGGCGTGCCGACCTGGACCTGCCAGCGCGGGGAGCCGGTCCGCTGATCCAGCGCCACGACGTCCTCACCGCCGAGGGCGGAGAACACGAGGCCGTTGCCGACCGCGACTCCTCGCTCGGTGCCGGCGAAGCCCGACGTGTACTTCCAGATGACTTTCCCGCTCGCGCCGTTGACGGCGAAGACGTCGCCCTGACCGGTCTGCACGTACAGGTTGCCGCCGACCGCGACCGGCGTGCTCTCCTGGGACGAGCTGACGACGGTGTCGTCGAGGCTGGTCTGCCAGGCACCCGCCAGGCCCCGCACGTTGACCGGCGTGATCGTGGACAAGGATGAATAGTCCTGGTCACCGTAGTCGCCGCCGAGCTTCGGCACGTCGGCGCCGGTCGGGGCGCAGCACTGGCTGTCCTGCGCGGGCACGCGCCCGGCGGCTGCGCTCTGGTGCGCCGCGAGCCGGCGCTGAGCCTGGCCCGTTGCGGACGCCGCGGACGCCGGGATAGCGCAGGCGAGGGCGGCCGCTATCGCGGCCGCCGCAACCCTGAACCGGACTGCGCCCCCGAAACGGCCTGTTCCCCGACTTACGCGCACACTCACTGGCAATATTCGTCTCCGCGGGGCTGACCGGGCTAGTCCGGATTCAGCAGGCGATTGTGGTAGATGCACCTAAGCACTAACCGGGCCGATTCAGCAACACCGGACGCCCCAGCAACACCGGACGCCCCAGCAACACCGGGCCGACGCTGCCCTCACTAGCCTGGCGAGAAAAGCGATATAGCTTGACATCAGAACGCGATAGTACTTATCGTCGCGCTGATGGCTGTGGACGCAATGGAAATCCTCACCGACCTGAGCACGTCAGCGGGCCGGGCCGATCCGTATCCCCTGTACGCCGCCTTGCACGAGATCGGCGAGGTCATCGAGATCGGTCCGAGCGACGTGATGGTCGTCGGCTACGACGCCATTAATGCCGTCCTGCGTGACCCCGGCTTCCGTGTCTCCGACGAATCGAGTCTTGACCAGGACATCCCCGGCTGGCGGGCGAGTCCTGTGTTCATTCAGGGCGCGGACTGGATCTTGAACCTGAACGCGCCCCGGCACTCGCGGATCAGGAGCCTGATCGCCCGGGCGTTCACCGCCCGGCGGGTAGCTGGGCTCGAGCCCGCGATCGCCGCGATGGCCGATGGCTGCTCGACGCCGTGGCCGATCGCGGTGCGGATGGCTCGGCGGTCGAGTTCATGCAGGACTTCGCCTACCTGCTGCCGGTGAAGGTGATCTGCGAGCTGATCGGGATCCCGGAGGCGGACCGCGAAGGATTCCGGCCGCTGGCTCGCGACGTGGCCGGAGTGTTCGAGCTCCACGACCTCATGGCTCTTCCCGCCATCAACGCCGCGGCTGTCCGGGACGGATCGGTATCAGCACCGGCCTTCGTCGAGGAAGTGCTGCGCTTCGACTCGCCGGTCCAGCTCACCAGCAGGCACGGCTACCAGAGGCGGCTCGGGAGCGTGGCGGTGTCCGCGGCGACCGGCATAATCGCACTGCTCGGGGCGGGGAACAGGGATCCGCGCCGGTTCGCCGATCCGGCCAGGTTCGATCCGCTGCGTACGGACGGCGGGTCCCTCAGCTTCGGCGGCGGTGCGCACTTCTGCGTCGGCGCCGCGCTCGCGAGGCTCGAGGGCGCGGTTGCCTTCCCCCGGCTGCTGCGCCGGTTCCCGAGGATCGCGGCCGCGGCCGAGCCGGTCCGCCGGGACACGCTTGTCCTGCGCGGCTTCGACGCACTGCCGGTGACGCTCACCTAGCGCATAGCGGCCGGAGAGTCCGCCACGGTGGCCGCCGAAGCGGACGGCTGCCGCCTCGCCGCGTGGCGAGCACCCCAATGTGTGTGGTTTCCCGCGTTCACGCCGGCTGGCCGGTACCGTACCGTCACTGGCAGTGAGCCTCCCTCCGGGGCTCCGATTTCCTCAGCAGAAGGAGCCACCATGATGCAGCACCGGACCAGGCTGCTCGCCGCCGCGAGTACCGCCGTCACCGCGGCGGCCCTCGCCGTCTCGGGCCTGGCCGCGGCCAGCGCCGCCACCCCGGCCGCCTCAGGAACCGAGCACTTCCAGATCATGACCACATCGTCGTCGGAGCGCGCCCCCTCCACGATTGTGGCCACCGGCGTGTTCACCGCCGGCGGGCTGGACCACCCGGGCAGTAAGGCCGACACCATTACCTTCCCCGGCGGCGGCTTCAAGATCAGTCACTCGCGCGGCCACGGCAAGCAGACCTTCAACCCGAAAACCTGCCTGTTCGTGATCAGCCAGCACGGCACCTTCAAGGTGGGCAGCGGCACCGGCAAGTACGCCGGGATCAGCGGCCACGGCACCTACCAGCTGTCGATCCTGGCCGTCGGCGCCCGCACCGCCAAGGGCGCCTGCAGCAAGAACGCCTCGCCCGTCGCCTGGGAGCAGGTCATCAAGGCCAGCGGACCCGTCACCCTCAAGTAGCGGGCCAGCTACGGCTCAGGCGCCAGATAGTGGCCGGCCAGATCCGACGGCCGGCCACGATCTGAGCGTCCCTCAGAGAAGATGCTCAGGCTGGAACCGGCCCGCTGGCGCGCGCTGCCCGCACGGGTTTCCTGACACCGCCCATACCTGGAGCAACTGCCAGAAAGACCCCGCGAGGTCAACGACCGCGTCCTGGCGCGGGTCAGCAGCTAGCCGCCGCGCCCGGGCGGATCCTCGGGCAGTCCCAGCGAGTGACCTTGGCCCCTTGGACCGATCCCGCCGACCGGCCAGACTCGCCTTACCGGGCCCGGCTCCCGCCGCCCGGCCCTCTCGCCCGGAGGTCGTCACCATGACTGCGCCCCTCAAGCCGGCCAGGCCGCTCGCGCCTCGGCCAGCGGTCAACTTCGACCAGCGGCCGATGCTGCTGTTCTGGGAAACCACCAGGGCCTGCCTGCTGGCCTGCCGCCACTGCCGGGCCAGCGCCACCACCGAGGCGCCGCCCGGGGAACTGAGCCACGCCGAGGGACGCCGCCTGATCGAGCAGGCCGCCGGTTTCGGGCGGCCGTACCCGATCCTCGTCCTCACGGGCGGCGACTGCCTGATGCGGCCCGATCTGTTCGACCTCGTCGGCTACGCCACGTCGCTCGGCGTGCCAGTGGCCCTGTCCCCCTCCGTTACCCCGCTCGCCAGTGACATGGTCGATCAGATCGCCGCCAGCGGCGTGAAAGCCGTGTCGATCAGCCTGGACGGCGCCAGCGCGGCCACCCACGACGGCATCCGCGGCATTCCCGGTCACTTCGATGCCACCATCGCCATGCTCCGCGCGCTAGCGGCGGCCGGGGTTACCGTCCAGGTCAACACCACGGTGATGCGAGCCAACGTCGCCGAGCTAGCCGACATCGCGCGCCTCGTCGCGCAGACGGGCAGCCACATCTGGGAGGTCTTCTTCCTGGTCCAGGTCGGCCGCGGGGTGGCGACCGGCGCGATCTCCGCCGCCGAGCACGAGGACGTCTGCCACTTCCTGTACGACGCGTCCGGGTACGGCTTCGTGGTCCGGACCGTCGAGGCGCCGTTCTTCCGCCGCGTCGTGACGGAGCGCAGGGCCGGCAGCCCGCAGCCCGGCAGTGCGCTCTACCAGAACCTCGCCCGCCGCCTGGCCAGCGTGCTCGGGCCGCCGGTCCGGAGACCGAGCGCGCAGACATCCCCGACCCGGGACGGCAAGGGCATCCTGTTCGTCGCCCATGACGGCGAGGTCTACCCCGCCGGATTCCTGCCGCTCGGCCTCGGCAATGTCCGCAGCCGGTCACTGAGCGACATCTACCGCAACGACCCGCTCCTGCGGGCT
>OCZU010002517.1_pt1 | contig 11662 bp, 10 predicted proteins | sample 1539001 | NCBI WGS metagenome assembly OCZU01 (sample SAMEA3539306, study PRJEB22396) | soil metagenome | biome: tundra; feature: field; material: soil | place: USA | collected 2010-05 | depth 0.15 m
CGCGGGCCGAGCAGTCGGATGTCGTGGCACAGGCGTATGCCGACGTCGATCTTTCGTTCGGGCCTGAATACCTGATTCCGAAACCTTTCGATCCGCGTCTCATCGTGACTGTCGCGCCGGCGGTCGCGAAAGCCGCCATGGACAGTGGCGTCGCCACGCGGCCCATCACGGACTTCAATCGCTACCGCGAGCGCCTGACGCAATTCATCTACCATACCGGGCTGATCATGAGGCCGGTGTTCGAGCGCGCCAAGCAGGCACTCAAGCGGGTCGTCTATTCGGAGGGCGAGGAGGAACGGGTGTTGCGCGCGGTGCAGGTCGTAGTCGACGAAGGACTGGCCAAGCCCATACTCATCGGGCGCCCGGATGTGATCACGGCGCGCATCGAGAAATTCGGTCTGCGGATAAGGCCCGGCGTGGATTTCGAACTCGTTAATATCAATGACGATCCGCGCTATCGCGCAACCTGGCAGCGCTACCAGCAACTGATGGGACGTCATGGAATAACGCCCGAAGCCGCCAAGGAAGCGGTCCTGCGCAAGCCCAGCCTGATCGCTACCCTGCTCCTAGAGATGGGTGAGTGCGATGCGTTACTCATCGGCACTGTCGGCCGCTATCACGCCCACCTGCGGCACGTGGCCAACGTTATTGGCAGACGTCCCGACGCCTGCGTGTTCGCGGCGATGAACGGGTTGCTGCTTCCCAACCGGACGCTCTTCGTCGCCGACACCTATGTCAATGAGGACCCGTCGCCGGAAGAGATAGTAGGCATCACCAAGATGGCGGCAGAAGAGGTCAGTCGCTTCGGCATAACGCCCAAGATTGCGCTGCTATCACACTCCAATTTCGGCAGCGCCGATTCCGCCTCGGCACGCAAGATGCGCGATGCCCGGCGGTTGCTCGTTGAGCGGCACCCGGAACTGGAGGTCGATGGAGAAATGCACGGCGACGCCGCGCTATCGGCAGCGCTTCGAACCCTTGTCTATCCGCAGTCGTCGCTCAAGGGCGAGGCAAACCTGCTGATCATGCCCAATCTCGATGCGGCCAATATCTCGTTCAACTTGCTCAAGGTGACGGGCGGGCAGGGCATCACCATCGGCCCTATCCTGCTGGGCGCCAATAAGCCGGCACATATCCTCACGCCCACCGCCACGGTACGCCGAATCGTGAATCTCACGGCACTGGTCGTGGTGGATGCTATGTCGTGAGTGTTATTCGTCTGCCACCATGACGCCTTATTATTAGACGTTCTCCATCTTTCGATGGGGGTCGTACACCACATCGAGCTTTGTTCTGGGTATACCCGGGAGCATTAAGCGCTATCTCTTCGACAGGACATTTGTGGCGTTTGACCGAGAATCACAATCCTCGTGTGGGCAAATAGCGATCAACGAATCCGGGAATTCATATGGCTACTCGACCTTTTTTCGCCTTGCTGGCGCCGATCCTGGTGATGTTGTTCTTGCGGAACGATGCGACCCTTGAGAATGGATTCGCGTCGTCTCGCCAATGCGATGACGTCCGCTCTTGGCAGTAGCGCCAGTTCGCAACCAACTGGCCGTCCGCTGACGGATTGATTCAACCCACTTGAATCGTTATATCCGTACCAGTATAATGCGTTCATGAAACCAGTGCAGTTCCTGGGGGACTCACTGCAATGCTTACGGGATTTTCCGGCGGAGGCGAGGCAAGACGCTGGCTATCAGCTCGACAAGGTACAACGTGGTTTGCAGCCCGACGACTTCAAGCCAATGCCAGCAATCGGCAAGGGCGTCGAGGAGATCCGGATTCGTGACGACTCCGGGATCTATCGAGTGATCTACACCGCAAGACTTGCCGATGTCGTATTAGTACTGCACGCGTTTCAGAAGAGAACGCAGCGCACGTCGCACCGCGACATCGCGATTGCGAAAGCTCGATTCAGCGAAACGATGAGGGATCGAAGATGACCAGAGTGAAGATTTACGCAAGCGTGTGGGACGCGCTCGCCGATACGCCGGAGCAGGCGGCAAATCTGCGCGCGCGCGCAGAGCTAATGCAACAGATTGCGGCGATTGTGAAAAAAAACCGGTGGACGCAGACCGAGGCTGCGCAACGGTGCGGGATCACCCAGCCTCGAATGAATGATCTGCTGCGTGGCCGCGTGTCGCGCTTCTCACTCGATGCGCTGGTCAACATCGCCACCGCGATCGGCCGCCGAGTTCACATGGAGCTGGAGTCCGCCTGACCTAATCGCCTCTTGCCAACTCAGACTCGACTGATCGACTCGCGAATTAATGGCTACATGTAGCAGCCGTGCGAATGCGGCGCGATTGCTGGCACGACGGCAAGCTCATGAATATCAGAGAAAGATTTGTGGTGGAATATATCGACCGGCGGATTTTTTGCTACATTTTTGTATACAGCGCTGGCGGAAAGATTCGAGGAAGTCTGCACAAATTGCTGATTAGCTTGGCTCCCCGACCAGGGCTCGAACCTGGGACCTGCGGATTAACAGTCCGGAAGTCGAACTCCCCGCAACGCTAAGCACAGAGCCGATCTCCGCATTTTGAACTTGGTCTATTCCACGGGACTTCCCATTACCTGCAGCCAGTTACGGTCCGCACTTCGCCAATTAATAGACCAAGCCGGATCCCGACCGCAAATGTCAGATCGTAATTGCCCTTGGTAGAGTCGGGATGTAGCGCGGTGGCAGTAGGAATATTCGCTCGCGCCTTAATTGGCCTCATCGAATATTTGCGGAGGACACCTCAGCTGCGCAGTCAGATCGACCCGATCACCGCCGTCGATATTTTTTACAGGCGCTGACCGCTTGCATCTCCTCGAAAATCACCGTCTGCCAGAGGGAAAACTTGTTGCAGCCACCGCACATGATCGCGGCGCGGATGTCGTGTTTCTTTACAATCCGGGACCTGCTCCGGCAAAGGCAAATCCGTAACGGACTGAAGAATTTGCTTTAATTAGGCACGGTACGAATTATGCTCACGTCGACTGAAAAGGTTTTCAGATTTGAGCGCGTAAACGCGCCCCGCGTGGACAAAGGGTTGAAACCCGTTGGAGGAGCCAGGAAACATGAACCCACGATCAGTCGACGCATTGGCGTCGGCGACGAAGCCAAACCAGACGGGCGACGGTGCCGGTCGGACCTTCTTCAAGGCGTTGCTGCTGGCGAGCACGCTACTGAGCGGCGGCCTGGCGGTCGGACCGGCAGACGCGTTTCTGCTGATCACGACAACCGGCACAATCACCTCGGGAAGCGAAACCGGCGGTCTGTTCGGCTTGGCCAGCAGTACCAGCCTGGTGGGCGACAGCTACACCTTGATCGTCAACTACGCCAATCTGGGCCCAAATTACTTTAGCTGCGGCGATGGAACCTGCGCGGGGGACAGCGAGAGCTCCCCGGGCATGACTGGGTACGTGACGGCGATCATCAATGGACACTCGCTCACAACCCAGCTGACGAATTCCCTCGGGTCATTCCTGTTTGAGGACTTGTTCAATTTCGGTGCCTCGAACCAAGGCTATAACGGCCCGTCCACTACTGGGGACTACGTCAACGTCTCGCAGAGCCTCAGTTGCAACGCTTGTGTGCCGTATGCAGACTTGATGCAGCCGTTCAGCTATGTCCTGGGGCCCGGTGACTTCGGGACGGACCTCTTTACCTTCGAGGGTGCCGGGTTCCCTGCTGTCGGTACCCCGATTGCCACCTTCACGGGAACGGAGGCCAGCTTCGCTTTCTTCGTTCCCGAGCCACCTTCCTGGGTGCTGCTGGCAACCGGGCTGCTAGGGCTGGGCATGATGGTCCGACGCCGCTGCGCCTAAAGTCCAGCCCGCCCGCGTGGCCGGCCCCAATCGATGTTCGGGAGTGAAAACCAGTCCAAAGGAATATCAGATGCGTGACTCACATTTGGGTGGCATCATCGGCTTGGCGTTGCTGGGCCTGACCATGAGTGCCGGAGCGGCCATGGCCGCCGGCAATCCGTGCAGTCCGCTGAGCTACGGCGCGGTCGGCGACGGGACCGTCGGCACCAACAACGGAACCCTCAACACCGTTGCGATCCAGTCCGCGATCGACGCCTGCGCCGCGCGCGGCGGCGGCATCGTCGCGCTCAACCCCTCGCCGAGCGGCAAGAACGTCTACCTGACCGGCCCGATCCAGTTGAAGAGCCATGTGTACCTGGAGATCAACGCGGGCGTGACCCTGCTGGCCACTACCGACCAGGGGCAATACAGCATTGCTTTCCTCAACTACCCGATGCCTGGGACCAATGTATTTCCGTTCGCGCCAACCGCGCCCTACGAGGCACTGGTCTCCGCCTACCAGGCCGTGGATACCGGGATCCTCGGGACCGGCACCATCAACGGCCAAGGCAACGTCGTGTCCACGTCGACAGACCGCCCCGCCGGCACCGGAATAAACGGCTTTGCCGCCGGCCCGATAACCGCTACCAACCCATCCTACGTGGATAGTCTACTGGGGGGGCCCGCCGCAAAATATTGCTGGTGGAACTCAGGGGTGGCGGGACTTACGTGCCCGGCGTTCCCGGCCCCGGGGAACGGGCTCGGCGGCGTCTCCCTCAATGGAACCACCTGGTACGTCGCGCCGCAAACCGACATTCCGACGTCGAACGGCCCGGCGCGGCCGTGGCTGATCGAATTCTATCAGTGCGGCTACGTGACGGTGAACGGCATCACGCTGACCAACTCGCCGATGTGGAATCTGGTGTTGCGCAACGACAGCTATGTCACGGTCACCAACCTTCATGTAATAAACTACAGCGACCCCGCCGCCACCATACCCAATGGCTCGATTGGAACGAACACCGACGGTATCGACCCGGTCGGCTCGAGCTACGTGACCATCACGAACATCAATATCCAAGTCGGCGACGACGATGTGGCAATCAAGTCAGGGTTGCCGTTGAACGTCATGAGCGGCGTGCCCGTCCCGGTTCCCCCGGGTGATCCAAACGAGGTAGGTCTGCCGACAATGCCGTCGCATGACATCACCATTGCCCAGGCCAACATAACCGGCGGCCATGGCATCTCGATCGGCAGCGAGGCATCGAACGGCGTTTACAACGTGCTCATCCAGAACATAAACGCGAACGGTTCCTCGTTGTCGGAGGGCTTGCGGCTCAAGACCGGCCGGACTCGCGGCAGCTACAACCCGGGTATCCACGATATCACCGTAGACAACATGGTCGCGACCAACGTCGTACAGCCAATCCTGATATACGACTACTACCCGGCGGGTGGCCCACCCAACGAAATCGGCGCCACACAACAGTGTACCGCGACCCTCGTGACCAACTGCATCGATCCGCCGCAGGCGATCCAGCCGTACACGCCGAATGTCTACAATATCTTCATCTCGGGACTGACGGCGACCGGCGCGACCTCGCAAGGCATCATCGCCGGCCTACCGGAATCCTGCATCCTGAACGTGGTCCTCAACAACGTCAGCATCGCGACCAATACGTCGTCGCCCTCCATCGGGAACGGCACCTTCCTGCTGCGGAACATGACCGGGACCTTCGCCAACGTGAACATGACCTCCACGCACTCGCCGCCGATCCCTGCATGGGTCGTGCAGGAGAATGTGCAGGTGACGGCCACGGGCACGCCTGGCCTGACCTCGCCAGTCGACACGCCGCCGCTGACGACCACCCCGCAGGGAATACCGTGCGCCGCATTTCCGCCAGGGAACGTGTATCCGATGGGGTACATCCCCCCGTCGTAAGGCCAGTGCTTGGAAAACGAAGAACCCGGGGCTCGCCTTGGGTTTTTCGTGTCTGACAGCGGCAGCGTCGGGCGATGTGCAAGGCACGCCCTCTGACGACCGCGCTGGTGGCCAGCCAGGTCGGATCAACAGAATTCGGATACAACAACGACTATCGTATGCATATGTCACGCCTGGCTGGCGCTACCTGCTTGGCGCTGTTCGCGCTGGCACTGGCAATGAACCCGGCCGCCGCCCAGGTCCTCCGCGGCGATCCCTGCAGTCCACTGACCTATGGCGCAGTTGGGGACGGCGTCACCGATAACACCACTGCGATCCAATCCGCGATCAACGCCTGCGCCAAGGTGGGCGGTGGTCCCGTACGGCTGCCCCTGGAGAGCGGGAAAGGCCTCTACCTGACGGGCCCGATCACCCTCGCCAGCTATGTCACGCTGCAGATCGACAAGGGGGTCACCCTGCTGGGCACCACCGATCACACGAAATATCATGTTGCATTCCTCAACTATCCGTACCACGCAAACGAGGCGCTGGTCTCGGCCTATCAGGCCGTCTACACCGGCATCGTCGGGCCCGGAACCATCGACGGCCAAGGCGGCGCGCCAGCGCTTGGTGGCGGGCCGAGCTGGTGGAAGCTGACACAGCCGTCGGGTGCCACCATCGACGGGACTACGCGGTACGCGGCGCCTTACGCCGACATCCCGAGCTCCAACGGCGTGCCGCGGCCGTGGCTGGTGGAATTCTATCAGTGCAACAACGTCACCGTGAACGACATCACGCTGACCAACGCGCCGATGTGGAACTTGGTGTTTCGCTACAGCAACCACATCACCGTGTCCGAGTACACGGCGACGGTCACGCCCGATCCTTTGATCGCGCATACCGATGGCATCGACCTTATCGGCTCGAGCGATGCGACCCTGCTGTTCCTCAATATTGGCACCGGAGGTGATTCTGTCGCGCTCAAATCCGGCCTGCCGCCGAACGTCCGGATCGCCGACGATCCGAATCACGCCGGTCTGCCGCAACTACCCACCCATGACGTGCAGATCGTCAATTCCACCTTCACGAACGGCAACGGGATCGTGATCGGAGGCGAAGCGGCGAACGGCGTCTACAACGTGGTCGCGCGCAACATCGTCGAAAACAACACCGGTTACGGGCTGCTGATCAAGTCGAGCAGGGGCCGCGGCAGCCATGCTACAGGCGACTACAACATCATGGCGCAGAACCTGACCTTCACGAGCGTCCGGCAGCCACTCGTGATAAGCGCCTACGACCCGGCGGTTGGGGGTCCCGTCGAACATCCCCATGATCCGCCGCAGCCGATCACGGCGCTCACGCCGAATATCCACGACATCACCATCTCGGGACTGACCGCGACCGGTGCGACGGCAGAAAGCCTCATTGTCGGCCTGCCGGAGTCCTGCATCCGGAACGTGAGTCTCAGCAACGTGAGCATCACGGGCCGCAACACGGCGCTCCGACTGCGGAACATGACCGGTACGTTCACCAGCGTGACCAGCACCCTGCCCAATGAGGATCCCCCGTTCGTGGTGCAGGAGAACGTGACCGTGACCACCGCGGGCACGATGCCGGCCATCACGAACACGCCCCCCTTGGCGTCGCTGATGACCCCGCCGGGCCTGCGATGCGGGCGCAATCCGGAAAACTAGGACTTCGGTGAGATCGCGCGCATCAGTCGCAGCCACGGCGAGCAAGCAAGGAGAAGCTAAAGCAGATTTACCAAAAGCTCTTCGCTTCAATCGCCACTGCTATGATTATCGCGTGTTCATTTGATCAGCTTGGAAGGAACCGGTGGCGGTAACCATTCACGATGTCGCGCGACGGGCGAAAGTCTCGGTAGCGACCGTGTCGCGGGCGCTGGCGGAGCCTCACCTACTGCGGCAATCGACGCTCGAGCGCGTTCTCGCGATCGCCAGACAGCTCGCCTACCAACCGAACCCTGCTGCACGCGGTCTGATCACCGGGAAAACGGGAAATATCGGGATCATCGTCCCCGACATTGCGAACCCGTTCTATCCGAGCGTGCTGCAAGGGGTACAGGCAGGAGCACACCAAGCCGGCTACTCCATTCTCCTCGGGAATAGTGAGGAGAATCCGGCCGCCGAGGAAAAGTTAGTCCACACGATGGCCAAGCAGGTCGACGGAGTGATCATGTGTGCACCTTTCGGTTCTGATGCTCAGCTTTTTCGGCTCGCCAAAATAACATCACTCGTTCTGATCAACCGACGACTGCGCGGCGTACCGGCAGTGCTCATGAACGTGGCGGACGGCATGCGGCAGGTCGTGAGCCATCTCGTAGCCCTGAGGCATCGCCGCTGCGCGTACTTGGGTGGCCCCCGCAATGCCTGGTCCAACCGTGAGCGCCAACGCGGGCTGCGAGTCGCTGCCAAATCGCAGGCGATTCAACTCGTTGAGATCGGCCCCTTCGAGCCGAAATTCGAAGGAGGTATTAACGGTGCCGATCTCGCAATAGAGGCAGGCGTTACGGCAATCGTTGCCTATAACGACCTTATGGCGCTCGGCGTCCTTGGCCGGCTGCACGCGCGGAATATTCGTGTACCCGAGGAAATCAGCGTCATCGGCTTCGATGATGTCCTTTACGCGGCTATGTGTGCACCGCCGCTGACAACCGTGTCAATGCCGATGGAGTCGGCAGGACGCACCGCCGTCGACATCCTCCTGCGCCGACAGAACGCCGACCTGTCGACACCAGATCGTCAATACAACACGCAGCTAGCTACCGAATTGATCGTACGCTCGACGACTGCTCGGCCATCCCGAGCAGAATGGCCGCCACGAGCGCAAGCACCTAACCTTGAAGAAGGAGGCCACCAAGCCCACCGCCCAGAACTGCCTCCAGCAGCAGAGTAAATTCGATGACTTCATCGACTGCTACAACCACGGACGCCCGCACTTGGCGCTCAACATGAAGTATCCCGCGGCGTTCTACCAGCCCTCACCGCGTCCGTATCACGGACTCAACGAGTTGCACTACCGTTCCACGACCAAACCATCACCGTCACCCACTGCGGCCACATCTGCTTCGGACGGCGAAAGATCGATCTCAGCACCGTCTTCCCCGATCACAACGTCGGGGTGATGCATCGGTGACGCTTCAACCATCTCATTTCCCACGATTGGCCGCCCTGAGCAGTAAAATAACGCGTCCCAACAGACGCAAGAGCCTCCGTTCCGGCCACGCATGGCGTGCGCTCTGGCGGAGTTTTTACCGGCGCATCCGCACGAAGGCGCGGTCGGCGTGCCCGATGGCGAGCGCCACGCGCGAGTTATCGCGACTGGAAAAAGTCTGACAACGGATCGTTCATTCAATCTCGCCGTCGCCTTCGAGCGAAGGAATGACGGGCACGGCAACCGGCTCGGCCGCGCCGTCGCCGAGTCGAGCTTTCACCACTTTGCCGACTACAACTGGGATATCGAAATGGGCTGTCCGAGCTTCGTGGAAGAGGCTCCGGGGAACGCAGTGAAGAAAAATCCAGCGCGGCTCGCCGATGTCAAGGCCTACGTGCGCAACCTGGCCCTGTGGCTGGCGCCCGTGTCCAACCACTGAGGGCTGTCAAGGAATTGACTCCGCGGCCGTTCCGCTGCGCATGACGGCTCCCCTGTTGATCATTGCAGCTGCTCAATTTTTGCTTGCTCGTTTACACACACGGATTGCCTTGCGGCAACCCACTTCTTGATGGTTGAGGTTTGGACGTTGGGGGAATCATGAAACCGAACCAAGACATGAAGCGTCCCAACAAGTCGCCGGGTGTATCTAGGCGAATCGCGGGGCGTCGGGTCACGCTGCTTGGCGGGAGGCGGTACGACTTCACTGACCTCTACCACCTGATTCTGACGCTTTCGTGGCCGCAATTCTTTGCACTTGTGTTTTGTTTCTATCTTGCGGTCAATGCGATTTTTGCTTTCGTATTCCTCGCCAGCCCGGACAGCATAACCAATGCCAGACCTGGGTCCTTTGCCGACGCATTCTTTTTCAGTATCGAAACACTCGCAACGGTGGGTTACGGATACATGAATCCGCACACCACGTACGGCCACACGGTGGCATCGGTCGAGATCCTCGTTGGCATCATGATCTTCGCCGTGGTAACCGGCCTGGTGTTTGCGCGCTTTTCGCGGCCCACTGCTAGGGTGATCTTTAGCCGGAATGCGGTCATCGATTCGTTCAACGGCCAGCCCACGCTGATGCTACGTGCCGGTAACCAGCGACAAAATCAGATTCTCGAAGCCTCCGCGAATGTGTCGTTTGTTCGGGACGAAACTACGTCCGAAGGGCAGCCCTTCCGGCGGTTCTACGATTTGCTACTCGTGCGCAGCCGCTCGCCAGCGTTTGCTTTGAGCTGGACGATCATGCATACCATCGACGCGACTAGCCCATTGCACGGGCTGACCCAAGAGGGCTTGCGCGACTGCACGGCGAACTTCGCAGTGACCATCAGCGGATTGGACGAAACAATTATGCAGGCTGTTCACGCGCGACATGACTACGCAGCGTCGGACATACTGCTCGGCTATCGCTTCGTTGATTTGTTCGTGACTAATCCGGATGGCGAACCGGTTGTCGACTTGAGTCGAATCCATGACGTGACGTCAATCGCGGCGTGATCGCATCGCTGTGGATAAGTAGTCGCGCAAAGGCCGCGCAGAACTGGCTAATGGATATTGACTTCCCGACCAGGGCTCGAACCTGGGACCTGCGGATTAACAGTCCGTCTGACAGTTACACCGGATCATGTACTTAGTCCACATTCTGCTCCGCAATCTAGGGCCTGTTAACACTAATCACTGAAATTGTGAGATACTGCGTGGATGGAAATCAGCGAAGCGCAGTACCGCCTGATCGAGCACTGTTTGCCGACCCAGCGCGGCAATGTGAGCCTGTCCAATCTGCGGGTGTTGAACGCGATCTTGTTCGTTGCCGAGCAAGGCTGCAAATGGCGCGGTCTGCCCAAGAGATTCGGCAACTGGCACACCATCTACACCCGAATGAATCGGTGGTCGAAGAGCGGGGTGCTGGATCGGGTATTTGCGCAGCTGCAGCATGCTCAGATCGTGCGCATCAAGATCGAAGCCGTCGGTTTGGACAGTACCGCAATCAAGGTGCATCCGGATGGGACCGGGGCTCTAAAAAAAACGGCCCCCAAGCTATTGGCAAGTCCCGCGGCGGATGGACCACCAAGATTCATATGGTTGCCGCGGATGCTCGAACGGCCATAACGTTTGCCTTGTCGCCCGGCCAGGCCCACGACGCGCCCGAGGGCCGCAAGCTGTTACGCAAGCTGGGCAAGACGCCATGGCCGATATATCTGCTGATGGACCGGGCATACGAAGGCGATGAGACGCGACAACTGGCGCTCGACCTTGGCTTCGTCCCGGTCGTACCACCCAAGCAGAATCGGGTCACGGCGTGGGAGTACAACCGCGCCATGTACAAACGACGCAACGAGATCGAACGCCTGTTCCGCCGACTTAAGGGCTTTCGGCGCATCTTCTCGCGGTTCGAAAAGCTCGACGTCATGTTCGTCGCTTTCATCAACTTCGCGCTCATCGTCGATGGCTTGCGTTAGTGTGAACAGGCCCTAGTCAAATTCGGTGCCCGCAAGCCCAATACTGGCGCGGTGTTTACCAAATTTGCGGAGCAGTCTCGAAGCCGCGACGGCCTGTCACTTCTCGCGTTGGAGGAAAAACGCGGACAGCTAGACTGCGTCAGGCTCGCAGGTTCAAATCACGGACCCGCATCCTACGTAAGAGACGACTGCGAATTCGGTAACCTGGGCCGCACCCTGCGGTCTGCCAAGAAACCACCACTTAGAGCAACTGATTCGTAATCAATAGGTCGGTGGTTCGACTCCACTCAACAGCACCATCTAGCTT
>OCZU010002520.1_pt1 | contig 11656 bp, 2 predicted proteins | sample 1539001 | NCBI WGS metagenome assembly OCZU01 (sample SAMEA3539306, study PRJEB22396) | soil metagenome | biome: tundra; feature: field; material: soil | place: USA | collected 2010-05 | depth 0.15 m
ATTGCGCGTTCGTGGTAGCGCCCAAAGTGCGCAAGTTCCGCGACAAATTCGCCTCCAAGCTGCGGGGCCGGTAGGCGCGACCTCTGGATTCTCTCCGTTCTCATCGTGGCAACGGCTGGGCGTCTATGGTCCGGTGCAAGAGTTCAGCTTACTGCCCCAATTGATACCGCACCGTCTGGAGGGTAGACAGACCCCGCTCCTCCTCCGTCACGCGGACCTCAGTAACCTGCGAGAGTATGCGGCTCAGGCTGGCGATATTGCCGGTGAAAAACGTAGGTGTGCCGCCCTGGCTGTTCCCCGATCGCGGCCCCCGGTTTCCACTGGATGACGCGAAGTCCAGGGCGGTCATCACGCGCTCATAGTTGGGCCGCTCGCGCAAATGGCGAAAACCAGCGGCAAACGTGAAAGCGCCCGCGGGCGGCCTCGTCCCCACCCGATCGAGCGCCGCACCAAGCAGCCGTGAGTCGTTGCTCAGGAACAGCAGCCGCCCGCGATCGGCGAACATCAGCGTTCCCAGTCCGTCGAGGCGTTCGATCGGATGCCCTCCGGATGTGCCGCCGACCCATCCGGCGCCCAGTTGGGAGGTGGTCCACAACTTTCCGGCGGCGGCGGTGAGAGCACTGCGGACCGAGTCGCGATCCCAATCCCTGGCGCCTGCCAGCACGATCACCGAGCCCATCGGCACGAATGTTCCGGCCGCCGGCGAACTCGCCTGGAGTGACAGAACGCTGCGCGCTCCGGCCCTTTCCACCATAGCGCGCGCGGCTGCCTCGGAATCCGAGATGCCCGCATCCGCCGGCAACGGCTGCTCGTCGATGCGGGTTTCCAGATCGGCTTCGCTGCCGGCGGCAAGGTCCGGCGAGAGCGCCATCGGGGCGTAACGCCAGTCGCGCGAGCGCTGGGTTTGCGGTCCGATCAGCTTCTGGACGATCAGCGCGGCGACTTCGGAAGAATCCGCGATGACCGACGCCTTGTACAGTCCCGCATCCGGCGGAACCAATGCCAGCAGGTCCGAGGGGCTGGCAGAGCCGGGGGGTTCGCGGGCAGGCTGCAACGCTTCCGGCGTGCGGAGGAAGACCCTGGTCTCGGTGATGTTGCCGCTGGATCGTTTCACGTCGGCCACACCGGCCCAGTACCGGCGGACCGTCGCGGCGTTGCGCTGCACCCAGTACGACCGAAAGTAAACGCTCTTGACCAGCGCTTCGAGGTTCATCACCAGCCGCAACTCCCCGGAATTTGGGGCTGCGGCCGTAGCATCGCGATACCAGTGGTCGGACGCAATGCTGGCAACCAGAGTGACAGGCCGGGAGGCCTGTCCCACGCCCGCCAGCAGTTCCAGCGCCTGGGCCAGCAGGTCGTCCCTGGTGGCGAGCAGAAGGAGACCCTTGGCGAACGCGAAGGCAACGGTTCGCTTGGACGCAGGGTCGGTCCGCAGGTAGAAGGGCAAGCCGCCGGCCTGCCGCTGCTCGAACTTGTCGCGCACAGCCCACAACTGGCTCTTCATGATGTCGGCATCGGCCACACGGCCGATGAACAGAAACTCGACATCGCGGATTTCGTAGAGTGCGAGCGCCGAATCGGTCCCGGCGATCTCCACGATGCTCTGGAGGCCGGGCACGAATCCCGCCGCCTCGCCGTACTGGCCGTACACCTCCTCCAGCTTGGTGAAGAGGTTGGAGCGGGAAAAGACCGCGTAGTTCCCGCTGTCCAGCCAATCGGCCTTGACCTTGGACTCATCCCAATCGCGCAGCAGGCGTCCGAAATCCGGAGCCTCCAGGTAGAGCAAGGCGCCGCGCGGCATGAGGGTGGCCAGTTGGGGGGCTGGCGCGGTGGTTTGGAGAAACACATAGCCGGCGGCGGACACCAGCAACGCAGCAAGCAGCAAGGCTCTTTTCATTGCGCACTCCTGAGAATTCGCGGGCGCACTACATGGTCCTGCTCAATTACATTCTCGACCGCCGGCAGTCGCGCGGCATTCTTCGCGCGGCGTTCCTGTTCGGCTTTCAGCGCATTGAGCTTCCGCACGAGCGCATCGCGCTGGTTGGGGGGCCGCAGGCCGATGGCGACACTAAGGTGACTCCGCGCGGAGTCCAAATCGTCGAGGCGCTCCGCGGCGGCGGCGAGGGCCTCGGCAACGGATGCGCGTTGCTCCTCGCTGAGTTGGGTCTCGGGCGGCACGGAGGGCCGGAATTGCGGCTGTGCCGGGGTTGGTTCGAGCGCCAGCGCGAGGCTGTCGCGGCCCGCGGCCAGCGCGGCGCGAAGCGCTCCGAGGCGAACGCGCGGGTCTTCCGGAGCGATCGCAAGCGCCTCCTGCCACAAGCGAAGTTTGACCGCGGCGTCGAAGGTCTCACGCGCCGCCTCCATGCGTGCTTCCACCCGATACGATTTCGCGGCGGCATCGGGGTTCACGGTGGCCAGGGACAAGATCGCTAGTTCCGTGCCGGAGAGCCCTGCCGACGTCTGCTCCGCGCCCATTCGGGCGGCTTCGGCCCGCAGTTTGTACGGCGCTTGTGAATCGATGACGGCGGTGGTCAGCAATCGCTCACGCTCAGCGTCGCCGGCGGGCATGATGCGGGCGAGGTGCACCCTGGCCGCGGCATCCCAGGGCACGGCTTGGATTCGCCGCCTTAGGAAATCCGCGGCCTCCGCGGTCTTCCCGTATTGGACCAGCAGCTCGGCGGCGGGCGGCAAGGTCTCGAAGCCATCTTCCAACACCCGTGCCATGCGGTTCATCAGCGCGACGGCCGTCGAGGTATCTCCGCGCTGGAGTTTCACTTCGGCCAGGCCGAGAAAGTTGGACGCCTCCAGGCGCCCGCTCCGGAGTTCGCGGTCGTAGAGGTATTCGAGCACAGCTCGGGCGTCATTCTCGTCGTGCTCCCGCCGCAATGTGACCGCGGTGTTGCGCAGGGTCTCGACGGAGGGCGCCGCTTCGGGTTGGTTACGGTATCGCTCCAGCAGCGCGTCGAGCGCGCTGGTTCGCGAAGCCAGACGGATCTCAATCTCGTCCCGATACCGATCGGCGTCCCAGCGGGAGCGGCTGGCCGGAGCGGGAATCTGGCGCCACTCCGCGGAGGCGGCCTGCACGTCGCCCGAGTCCAGCAGCATGGAGACCAGTTGCAGGCGATTGTCGGTAACCTGCCTCTCGGCGTAGTCGCGATTGTCGCCAAACTGAGCTTGGGCTTGCTTCGTGGCCAGCGCGACCCGGTCGCGCTGCAGTTCGATCCGCTGCCGATCGCTGAGGCCGGGGACACGCCCCAGCGCGTACAGGATCATCTGGGGGTTGTCCATCGAACGGCTCAGTTCCACCAGCCACGCCGCTCCTTCTCCGGACGCGATGGACGCGCGGGCGGCCGGATCGATCAGTTCCTGCAGACGGTACTGATTGTTGCGCTGGTAATAATCGCCCAGCAAATGCGCGATATCGCCTTGTAGTTGGCCCAACGCGTGCCTTTCGCCGATATCGGTGAACGTCTCCGCGACCTGGCGCCAGAACGGCTCGGGAACCCGCACGCCGCGGCTCTGAATCCGCAGAAACGTAGCCAGCGCGGTCTTCCAGCGGGCGATGGCGTCCGCCTGCCTGCCCTCGGACCACAGCACCCTGGCGATGCGATCGTGAGCATCGCCCCGATCCGCGTCGAGCTGGAGCGCGAGCTCATATTGTGCAATTGCCTTGGCGCCCTGGCCGGTTTCGGCATACCAATCGCCCAGCGCCAGGTAAGCCTGCGGATTTCCGGGCTCCGCCTCCAGGGATGCCGGAAGCCACCCATCGGCTGCGTTGCTCTTGCCGGTGGCGAGGGATTCGCCGTAGCGCGCTCCGTAGTAGAACCAGACCGGGCCCACGATGATGGAATCGGGCTTGAGAGGCGTCTTCAGGCGTTCACCGATGGTGCGCGTATCCAAGGCCGCCTGGAACGCCCGATCGATGGCGGGGGCGTGGTCATCGAAGTATTGGCCGGCGAGCGCGGTGTAAGCCCTGCTCCAGACTGCGGGCATCGCGCCGCCGCGGCTCGCGACCGCCCGGTACGCCAGGTCCTGCCGGCCGCTGCCGATGGCGATCTGAACCGCGCGGTTGCGCACGCCGGCTGAGGCGTTGCCGTGGGCCACCGCCAGCAACTCCTCCGGCTGCCGCGCCACCAACAGCGTCAGGTAGCGGTCCAGCAGAACGCCGGTGAGGGCGTTGCGCGCCAGGGCGTTGCGCATCACGCGCATCTGGCTTTCGATATCGCCGTCGGCGATGAAGGCCTGGGCGGCCTGGGCCAAAGCGTTCGCCTCCACCGGCTGGCCGGGGAATTTCGCGGCGTAGTCCTCCAACTCGCGGCCCAACGCACTGTAAAGCCCCCGCTGCGATTCGAGCGCTACCAGCCTCTGGTCCAACTGACTGCTCTGCCCATTCATCAATTCGCGCCGCCATCGCGATTCCAGGTCAACCAGCCCCGCGGCTGTGGCGAGTGGCAGCAGTGCGCCATCGCGGACCGCAGCCCCCGCCCGCGCGGCCTCCGCGATCATCGTCCGCTCCAGCCGTGCCTTCTCTTCCGGCGTGTAAGTTTCGGCGATGACCTTCCCGGCCACCTGCGCGGCCTGGCCATCCCCTGGTAGCGCCACCGGTGATTGCCCCGGTAGCGCCGGCGGCGATGCCGCCGGCGATCGCACCCCCAAGCCGCTCAGCACCGCCTCCATGCGCCGTCCGCGCGTCATGATGCGCGCGAAGGCCGCAAAACACTCTCCCGTCTCGAACAATTCGGCCCCGCCGCGGGTCGCGCCCCGTTCGGCAAACGTCACCGCCTCTGGGATGATGTGCCACGATTCCAGTTGCTCCGCGATGGCAAAGTCCGCGTCCGCTGTCTCCGTCCGCGCGCCGACGATCGCACTCTTCAACGCGCTGACAGCTTCCGACGTCCGCCCCATGCGGGCGTGCAGCTCCGCGACCCTGATGAGCCACTGCGGATTCCGATACGCCAGCTCATACAGCCGTCCATAACTCTTGATGGCGTCGTCGAACCGCATCAGCCGCTCTTCCAGCCGCGCTTTCGCTTCGAGCACGTCCGCGCGGTCCGGCCGCGCTTTGATGCCGCGTTCGTAGTCGGCAATGGCCGCCGGGAAGTCTTCGGTCACGGTTTCGATTCGGCCCAGCACGATCGGCCACCGATAGTCCAGCGGCGAATCGCCGATGGTCTTCCGGTAGAATGCCACCAACGTGCCGGCCTGGCCATGCGCCGCCGCATAAGCCGCCGCTTCTTTCGTGAGCCCTTCGTCTTCGGGGTAACGGTTCACCACCTCGATGTACTGTTGAACGGCGCCACCGTAGTCCTTCAAGCGGTCAAGCGCCGGGATCAGGCTGCGCCGGATGGTGGCGATGCGTTCGATGCGCTCGGCCGGCGTCAACCCGGATTGCTGCAACCGCTGGATGGTGGCGAGCTGGTAGTCGCGGAAGCCGCCATCGTCCTTCGCCCGAAGATACGTGTCCGCCATCGCGGTAAGGTATTCGGCGCGGAGCGGCTCGGCCCCCAGCAGCCCAGCCAGCAGAGTGCGCGCACGATCGAACAGGCCTGCTCCGGTGGCCACACGAGCGGCTTCCAGTGTGAACTGCGCGGCCAGATCGGTTCGGGCGCGCTTCGAGGCGTCGAGCAGCAAGTCGATGGCCTCCGCGGGCTGCCCGTTGCGGGCATGAAAATCGACTGCGCCGCGCACCACTCCCAAAATCAGCGGATGGCCGCGGTAGAGGGCATCCACCACGCGCCCCGCCTCGGCGATCTCCTTTTTTGATTCGTGCAGCCGCACGTTGGCCAACGTGAGCCGCATCTTGTCCACGGGATCGTTGGTCAGAGGAGCGATGCGCTCATTGGCGCGCTCTTCGATACGGTCGAAACCGAGGCGGCGGGCGGTCTCCTGAAGGCTGGCGAGTTCGACAGGCGACTTCTCCGCTTCCACTTGCGCCCGCAGCAGCGCTTCCAGGTCCTGCCGCCGCTGCTCGGCTTCCAATACCGAGACGCGTAGCGTTACGGCCTGCTTCGAAGGGCCGGATGCAACTGAGGCAAAGACAGGCCGGGAGGCCTGTCCCACTGCGGCTACGGTGGCCCGTTCGATCAGGTCGCGCACTGGGGGCCGGTTCAGCAGGCGGAGCAATCGGCTGCTGCTGGCGCTCTCCCCTTCTAGGGCGCCGGCCACGTACTCACGCACCGCGCCCGCATCGTCTCGCTTGCCTTCGTAGATCGCCCCTGCCTGGTAGGCGAACAGAGCGGGATTGTCGAACTTCTTCCGCGCGGCGGCGATCCAGCGCAGCGCATCGTTGTACCGGTAGTAGTCCCAATAGACCGTAGCGGTGTCGAGATAGGCTTCCGGATTTCCCGGTTGCGCCAAGGGCATCCGTTCCCACCACATGCGTGCCCGCGTGAAGAGCTCGCGATCGGCCAGTATGTCGCCCATCCGCGCGAGGATGCTCGGGTCCCGCGGATCGGCTTTTTGCTCATAGCCGGCCAGCGCGACCGCGATTTCGGTGTTCCGCGGATCGTATGCCGCGAGCGACCGGTAGAGCGCCGATGCCTTGCCGGCGAATTCGCGCCGGCCCGGCCAGGCGGTGGCCAGCGCACGGGCCGCCGGGGCCGCCGCTTCAAAATGCGAGAGCCACGTCTCAGCCTCGGCTGCGAATTGGACCGCGGCCGGATTCGCGGCCAGCGCCTGGTCGAACTGTCCGTTCACGACACCCGGATTGGCAGTGCGGATCTCGGCCAGCTCGGGATAAAGCCGTCCCGCGGCCGAAAGCTGTTCGAAGAGCGTGGAGCGAAGCCGCTCGTCGTAGAACCAGTACTGGCGGAGCAGGCGCTCGGCAGCCGCGCTGTCGCGAGTCTCCTGGTTGGCGTACGCGCCCAGCAGGTTATGGACGAAGACAAGGTCTTCCGGGAAGCGCTCGTGCGCGTACAGGTTCAATTGCCGATAGAGCACGGCATCCGGGTGGAGGGAGACATTCTCGCTGAAGTAGCGTTCCAGTTCGGTGCCCGAGAATATCGCGATCACGTCGCGGCTGATTTTGCTGAAGGCGTCAAATTCCCGCCGGCGCAGATACCAACGGGCAAGCTTGTGATACCACGAGCGGTCGCCGAACTTCGCAATCGCCTGGGTATAGACGCTCTCGGTGTCGCGCGCCACGCCATGCTGCTCGACGCGATCCGCCAGACGCTCGTAGAGACCCCGATCGTTGGGGTTGCGGTCGATTTCGGTGCGATACACCCGGAGCGCATCCAGCGGGCGGTTCAGGGCCGCCAGGCGCGAGAGATACTGGTCCAGCACCTGGACGTATTCGCCCGAGCGCGCGCCTGTGGGATTCGGTTCGGCAGGAGCGGCTCCCCCGGGCAGGGTAAGACGCAATTCCGCCGGCCGGCTGAGGACCATGCCGCTCATCCGCGCGGCCACATCTTCGGCAATCGGTTGGCAGGCGAAAGCGCCTGCCCCACAAAGTGGCGGATTCGTACCGATCGGCACGCCGCCAGCCTTGGCCGCGAGTTCCCGCAGCAGTCGATCATAGAGCGTAAACTCTTCGTTGGTGCGGTTCCCGCGTGCCAGTGCGTCGGCCACCTGCATCGCCACGGAGACGCGCGCGGCTCCGGCAGGGAACGCGGCCAGATACTCGCGACCGACGCGAATCACGCTCTCATCATCGCCGTATGCGGCGTATGCGGAAACCAGCGAGGCCCGCAGCGGAGCCCGGTACCCGGAGCGCGGGAATCGCCGCTCAAGCAGGGTGACCAGTTGGCCCGCGGCAGCGCGGTGGAAGTAGGCTGCCGATCTTTCGTTCTGGTTCCGATACTCCCCGCGCGGCCCCGTCCAGTTCAGCAGCAGCGAAAGAATCCCATTCAGAAAGCCGGGCGATGGATCAACCGTGGCGATGTCCTTATAGAACGAGAGATCGCCCGACCCGAACTGGATCGGCTGATCCGGCGCGGTAAGCAGCAGATTGGCCAGACCGTACAACGCCCGCTCCGTGTGCGGCCCGCCGGCCGGCGGAACGCTGTAGAGCGCATAGTACAGGCGTGCGGCTTCGTTCGCATCCGGCAGCCACTCAAACAATTGCGCCAGCGTCTGCAACTCCCCGGCGGTCCACGGCTGGCGGCCGGATTCCTTGGCGATGCGGTATTCCAGCAGCGTGCGGCGCGCGGCGGGGATGTTGTTCTGAGCGCAAAAATAGTGGAACAGCCGCGCGGTGGCATCCAGGCCGGTGGGGTTCGATGCCAGGGCCGTGCGGGCTTTCCCGGTAAACTCGCGAAGCTGTCCCTGTTCCTCGAGCAGCTTGAAATAGCTCGCCCGCATCTCTGCCGGCCACAGCGGCTGAAAGGCGGCGTCGTAAATCGCAATGGCGGCAAGCGGGTCGCCACGGTGGATCGCCAGCTCGGCGCGCATCCTCACGGGTTCGTAATCGTCGTGGAAGGCGCGGCCATAACTGGCGATCTCGGTTTCAGCGGCGGCGAATTGGCGGCTGGTTCCGAGGTGCTCGATCAGCTTGCGCCACGCCGCGGGCTCCTTGGGATAGCGGGCCACCCACGCGCGGAAGACCGGTTCCGCTGCGGCGTTTCCAAGAGCGGCCTCGCCGTCCACCACCGCAGCCATGCGCTCGAACGCGCGCCAGCCGCGCTGCAGTAGGACAGACGATCGGTTTTTGTCGTCTGTCACAGCCGCCGCGGCTCGGTTGAGCGCTGCCAGTTCGTCCGGAGGCCGGATTCGCCGATGGTAGAAATCGGCCAGCTCAATCCGCGCGGCGTACCGGTCGGACGCGTTCTGCGCGTAGCTCTTCCAATCGGCCTCGGCCGCCGTGAAATCCAGCGCCATTTCGGCTTGCTGCGCCCGCAGGCGGTAGAGAACAGCGTCGCCGGGCGCGCTGGAAAGCAGCCTGGTCAACGCCGGCCGGGTCTCGGCGGGCGGCCGCAGGATCGGCACCGGGCCGCCGGGCATGGAAACGCCGCGGAAGAGCGCCGCGATCGCCGGCCCCGAAGGAAGATGCTGCACCAGCGGAGCCAACTGGCCGTGGACGAGGAAGGCCCCTGAGACCAGCAGGCCCGCGGCCATCCAGACGGGCCATACCACTGCAGCGGGACTTGTTCTGGTGGGACAGGCGTTTTCGCCTGTCAACCGGCTGAAAGCCGGCACGAATGCCCGTCGGCAGCCTGTCTGGAGTCGGCTTTCAGCCGACTTGACAGGCGGAAACGCCTGTCCCACCAACACCGCCGGCTGGCTGGGAAAGCCGGGATTGGCCGCCCCACCAGGCTTACCAGATTTCAAGAGCCACCTCCTCCGTGCCGATATTGTGCGCCACGTCCTCGGCCGTCACGTGCACCAGGTACTTGCCTGGCGGAAGAAATGCGGGTACCACGAGTTCGGCCATGTTCGCCTTGGCCGCGCCGTTCCAGCGCAGGGCTACCGGCAGTGCGCCGTAGAGCCTTGCCGTGATGGTGCGCGCATTTCCCGAAACCTGCGCGAGAATGCGCAGCGTTTCGCCGGCGTGCACCCGCGACTTTTCCAGGCGGGCGCGCAGCACAGGCGTCTTGCTGACGATCGTGAAAGTCTTGGATTCGCGGTACACGTTGCCGTCGCGGTCGCGCAGAATCAGCCGGACCTGGTACTCGCCATCGGTCATCTCCACCGGAGCCAGGAACCGCGTCTGCCACGTGTCTTCCTGCTTCAGGTAGCGTAACGTCTTGGTCAGCCCGAAGGGAAACAGCGCGATCACCGACACAATCGATTCGTCGGTTTTCAGGCGCAGCACCGGGTCGCCCGGGCGGATCACCCGCGGCCGTAAGAGCGCGCGCGGCACTGCCAGAAAACTGGTGTACGGCGTCACGAACTTGTACTTCTTGGAAAGCCGGATGATCTCGTCGACGGTGGCGCGGTCCTCGCCTTCCCGCGCAATCTTGTCCAGCAGGGCGTCCACTCGAGCTTTGGCCCAGGTGCGCGGCAGATCGGGATGTTCGGAGCCGGCGGCCGGCAGCGCCGCCGTGCCCGAAAGCCGGAGCGCCTGCTGGCCGCGGATGCCCTGAACCGTGAACGTGGCTTGCGGAATCGGCAGCTTATACTGTCCCGCCCAGGTGGCCATCGAGCCGGCGAAGCGCGAGTCTTCGAGCGGGTACACCAGGTCCACATTCGATGCCGGCGTCACCGCCAGCGTCAGGTTCTTGACCGGTTCCTCGCCAATCTTGTTCAGGAAGGCATTCAGCTTGAATTCCAGCGGCTCGGTGGACCGCACCCCATCGAAATACCCGTTGTTGCTCGCCAGCATTCGAAGCAGCGGCAGGTTGGCATCGTCGCCAACGCCGAAGACCAGCGTGTGCGGCCGCTGGGCCGCGGGGCGCTTGCGCCACTCCGCCCGGTACCATGCCGCCAGCTTTCCGTTGTGAACCGTGCCCTCGGTGGCCCCGCCATCGCCGATCAGCACGAAATAGGGTTCGCTCGCCGTGGTTTGCCCGAGCGCTGCCGTCAGGGCGCGCTCAAGGTCGGTTCCTCCGCGGATCCGGCTGTTGCGAATGAACGCCAGCGCCTGCTCGATGTTCTCGGGCGTTGCCGGCCGGGGTTGCGGCGCGAACCGGCTCACATCGGAGTTGAAGAGGAGCAGGTTGAACGAATCGCCCGGCCGCAACCGCCGCAGCGCGGTTTCGCAGGCGGCGAAGCTCCGCTCCAGCTTGTCCCACTGCATGGAGAGCGAGTTGTCAAACAAGAGGATGAGCGTCCGCGGTCGAGACGAGATCGGAGGGCGCCCACTTTTGTCGTCGGCGCTGCCGTTGGGAATCTTCAGCAACGCCTGCGCCTGAAAAAAGCCCGGCCCTGAAACCGTCTCCCGCTCGGCAATAACGCGCAGCGTATCGGCTTCGGCCGGGTCCAGCGCATATCGCACCGTGAAGTCCTCTTTCAACTCCACGTTGTAGGCATAGAACTCCGCCTTCACCAGGTTTGGCGTGCGTTCGCGAATCTGCAGAGGATACTGCCTGGAGATCGCCTCAAAATCCCGGATCGCGTGGTCGGACCTCAGTTCCAGCCGGATGGAGAGGTGACCGGCGGTCTCGACTCCGTAAACATCCGGCTTGAGCGGCACTACAAATTCGGACCGATACCGCTCCACCAGCACCGGATGCTGGTACTCCATCTCGATCCGTTTCGTGCCGAAACGCGGCATCGGCACAATGCGGGCGGTGAACTGCCGGCTGCGCCCTGCCTCGCCGGCATCGCGCTCGCCCATTTGCAGCAGGCCTGGATCGATCGCCTGCGCCTTTGCCTGCTGGTAGATTTCTCCCGCGCGGCGCCGTTCCAGAATCACGCCGGGTATCCGCGTGACACCGTCCCAGACAGCAAAGCCGGAGACCGCAGCCTTGTCTGGCAGCGCGATAAGGTACACGCCCTCTTGAATCGTGCCGCTGTGGTTGCCAAACACCTGCCGCACTTGTACGCGCGCCACGCCGTTGTCGATTCGAATCTCCAGCACCATCTCGTTGAGAGAGAAAATCGCGGGGTCGGGCTGCTGCCGGCCTCCCGGAATCAGCACCCCCGTGTCCGCCAGCGCACAGGCAGAGAAGGCGAGGAAGGCGACCAGAAGGGTGAGGCCGGCCCATGAACTGGAAGATCGGTGAGCCCCGCCACGTCCTGGCTCACGTTCAGGATCCCGACCTATTAAGAAGCCCAT
>OCZU010002521.1_pt1 | contig 11653 bp, 8 predicted proteins | sample 1539001 | NCBI WGS metagenome assembly OCZU01 (sample SAMEA3539306, study PRJEB22396) | soil metagenome | biome: tundra; feature: field; material: soil | place: USA | collected 2010-05 | depth 0.15 m
TGGAATACGACCTCTACTATGTGAAAAACCACACCTTGCTCCTCGATCTGTTGATTCTGCTGGAGACGGTGCGGGTTGTCATGCTGGCAGAGGGAGCACGCTAAGGTCGGGACCGCCACGTAAGACTCGTGCCCGGGCCGTTGAGGCCACGATCTGCACCGCCCGGACGGGAAAAATTCCGCTGTGCACGCCTCGCCGGGAGATCGAACTTGGGCGGGGACTTCCTCCGGCAGCGAAGCGGCGCTAGAGTCGGTCATTTCCAGCACATAGATCACACGACCCTTGAGCGGAAACACCGTCGCCACCTTTGCGGCCTGGAGTTATGGCATTGCCGCGGCGATATATCTCGCGTTCGCCATCCGCATGCTGGTTGGATCGACCGCCAATCCGCGCGCTAGGTTGCTTCAGGCGGCAATAGCTGCCACTGCGATCTGGGCGGCCGCTGGGGCCGGCTTGGCGCTATGGGAATCCCCTGCTACATGGCTCGTTTCGAATGGCGCGGACACCCTGCGCTACGCGATGTGGTTCTTGTTCATGCGCACTCTCCTGCAAAGCAACGCTGTCGGTCAAACATCTGGCGTAGCGCTCAAACCCGTGCCGGATTGGGTAATCGTGGCAGTGGCAGTCGCCTTGGCGGCAAGTCTCGCCATGTCGAGTGGCCTGCTGGTCCTGGATATATCGGGGGCCGAGGGACAGCGGGTGGAATTCGGCCTGCGACTCGGCTTGGCGGTCTTCGGTTTGACGCTGGTGGAGCAACTCATCAGGCGGGCGCAGCCCCAGGCCCGTTGGGCGATCAAGCCGCTTTGTATCGCGCTCGGAGGCATCTTCGCTTTTGATCTCTTTTTCTACGCCGATGCGATGCTTTTCGGACGCATCGAAGTCGACATCTGGGCCGCGCGGGGCATCGCCAGCGCCATCGTAGTTCCCTTTATCGCCATCGCGACCGCGCGAAACACCGGGTGGACCGTAAACCTACACTTGTCGCGCGACGTCGTTGTGCAGTCGACGACTCTGCTAATCTCAGGCGTATTTGTCATAGCGGTAGCCGCCGCCGGGTACTTCGTACGATACTTTGGCGGCGAGTGGGGTCGGGCTCTGCAAATCGAGCTGCTCTTTGCCGCATTGTTGTGCGGTGTCCTCGTCGCGTGGTCAGGGTCATTCCGCGCCAAGCTGCGGGTATTCGTCAGCAAGCATTTCTTCTCCTATCGCTACGATTACCGCGCGGAATGGCTTCGCTTCACGCGCACCCTGTCGACCGAAGGCACGGCTCAAGGCATCAAAGAGAGCGCGATCATGGCGCTCGCCACTCTCGTCGAGAGCCCGGCGGGCATGCTTTGGCTGAACGAGGAGCGGGGCTATCAGCCCGCGGCCCGATGGAACCTGCCCGCGATCGAGGCCACAGAGCACGGCAAAGGCTCGCTCGCATCGTTCATGGCGCGCACAGGCTGGATCGTCGATCTGAAGCAGGTTTCGGCCGAGCCCGACCAGTACGAGGGGTTGGCGCTGCCGGCCTGGCTGGACGCGATCCCGGGCGCTTGGCTGCTTGTTCCTTTGTCGTCCGGCGAAGACCTGCTGGGCTTCGTTCTGCTCACGACACCAAGGGCTTCGGTCGAGGTCGATTGGGAGGTTCGGGATCTCCTCAAGACCGCGAGCCGTCAGGCGGCGAGCTATCTCGGTCAGCTGAGGGCCACCGAGGCGCTGCTGGAAGCGCGAAAGTTCGACGCCTTCAATCGCATGTCGGCGTTTGTCGTGCACGACTTGAAGAATCTCGTGGCGCAACTCTCTTTGATGCTGAGGAATGCCGAGCGACACGACAACAATCCCGAATTTAGACGCGACATGCTGAGCACCATAGCGAACGTTGTCGGGCGAATGAACAGGCTGATGTTACAGTTACGCACTGGCACGACACCGATAGAAAGCCCACGGCCGGTGGATCTCGAACCTGTCGTCCGAAGAGTGTGCGAGGCAAAGAATAGTCAGGCGGCGCCGGTTGAGATGGCCCTCGCCACCGGTGTCGTTGCGGTCGGCCATGAGGATCGGCTGGAGCACGTTATCGGGCACCTTGTCCAGAACGCCCTGGACGCGACCGTTGCGCGCGGCAATGTCTCGGTCCGGCTGCACCGCGACGAAAGCAATGCGGTCCTGGAGGTCGTGGACACCGGCGTCGGCATGAGTCCGGATTTTGTGCGACAGCGACTCTTCAAGCCGTTCGAGACAACCAAGACGGCTGGGATGGGCATCGGGGTTTACGAAAGCTCGCAATATGTTATGGGTCTCGGAGGACAACTTTTGGTCGACAGCACACCGGGAGTCGGCACGCGAGTGAGCGTTCTGCTACCGCTGGCTGACGGAGCATCTGCGGCATCATCTCCGATGAAGGAGGTTGCGTGACGGAGAAGCGCAAGCCTTTGCTCATCGTCGAGGACGACCCTGCATTGCAAAAGCAAATGCTGTGGGCGTTCGACAAGTACGAGACGACGGGTGCCGGCGATCGCGAGTCGGCGATTGCGCAGCTTCGGCGCTGCGAGCCCGCGGTCGTGACGATGGACCTCGGCCTGCCGCCACATCCTGACGATCCAAGCGAGGGGCTCCAGTTGCTGGAAGACATTCACGAGCTTGCGCCCGACACCAAGGTCATCGTGCTAACCGGTCAGAACGATCGCGCGAATGCGCTCCGGGCAATCGCGTTGGGCGCCTACGATTTCTGCACCAAGCCGTTCGAGCCCGACATCCTGAGCCTGACGATCGATCGCGCGTTTCGCGTTCATGAGCTCCAGCAGGAGAATCGACGGCTGCAAAATACCGATGCCGAACAGGCGATGTCGGGCTTTATCACCCGCGATCCAGCGATGCAAAAGATCTGCCGCACCATCGAAAAGGTCGCCCCGTCCCTCGCGACGGTGTTGATCCTGGGCGAGTCCGGGACGGGGAAGGAGCTTCTCGCGCGTGCCCTGCATGACCTGTCGCCGCGACATGGGGCACGCTTCGTCGCGATCAATTGCGCAGCGATTCCCGAGAACCTGCTCGAAAGCGAGCTGTTCGGATACGAAAAAGGGGCGTACACCGGAGCCGCCAAGATGACCTTGGGAAAGATCGAAACCGCGAGCGGCGGTACGCTCTTTCTCGATGAAATCGGCGACCTGCCGGTCTCGCTGCAGGTCAAGCTTTTGCGTTTCCTGCAAGAACGGGTGATCGAGCGCGTTGGCGGACGGCAGGAGATTCCGGTCGACGTGCGCATCGTGTGCGCGACGCATCAGAGCCTCAAGGACCAGATCGTGTCCGGGAAGTTCCGCGAGGATCTTTATTATCGGCTGGCGGAAATTTCGATCGAAATCCCGCCGCTTCGTGCGCGGCACGGCGATGCGGCCCTGCTCGCGCATGCTTTCGTGCGCCGCTTCGCCGCCGAGCAGCGGCGGGGCGGCATGACGCTCCTTCCGGACGCTATCGATGCAATCGAGTCGCACGCGTGGCAGGGCAATGTGCGTGAATTGGAAAACGTCATCAAACGAGCAGTTATCATGGCCGACGGCCCGACGATCAGCGCAGCGGATCTTGGCCTGGAGGCGACCGATGCGGACGCGACCGTGCTGAACTTGCGTCAGGTGCGCGAGCACGCCGAGAAGAACGCCGTGGTCCGCGTTCTGGGCCGCGTCAACGGGAACCTCAGCAAGGCGGCGGACCTTCTAGGCGTAAGCCGCCCTACGCTGTACGATCTCATGCACCGTTTCGGGCTCAGGTAGCCGAAGCCCGTTACGCAACCACATTTGGGAATCCAATGGCAACTTTGAATCTACGCCGCTTCCTGTGCGTTGGAATCTCGACCTTCGCTCTCCTTCAAATTGCGGCTTGCGGCAAGAACGATGCGCCCGCGCTCGTCGCGTCGGCGAAGTCCTATATTGCGAAGTCCGACTACAAGGCCGCGACCATACAGCTAAAGAGCGCACTCCAGGTGGCGCCCGAAAGTGCGGAGACCAGATATCTTCTCGGAAAATCGTTGCTCGAGACGGGCGAGCCAGGGGCCGCCGAGACCGAAATTCGCAAGGCGATCGAGCTGAAATATTCGCCCGATGAAACCTATCCATTGCTAGCACGCGCGTTGCTTGCGCAAGGCAACTACGCCAAGTTGATTGCGGACCCTGGCGCCCAGAAGCTCGGCAGCGCGCAAGCCCGGGCCGATTTGGGAACGTCGGTCGCAACTGCTTATCTCGCGCTCGGCGACGCAAAGAAGGCGCGCGAGGCGATCGACGTGGCACTGGCCGGACTGCCTCCTGACGCTCACGCTCTCACGGTCGAGGCGCAGATCGCCGCGGTGTCAAACGACATTCCCGAGGCATCGAAGCTGATCGATGCAGCGCTGGCCTTGGCACCCAAGGATCCAGAGGCAGCGCTCGTCAAGTCGCAGCTGGAGGTGAGCGCAGGCCACCCGGAGCAGGCGGTGGCGACGCTCGAAAGCGCGGTGGAAGGCGATGCTAAAGCGCTTAATTTGAGGTCTGCACTTGTATCGCTCCTGGTTACGTCCGGCAAGCTGGACAAGGCCGCGGCTCAAGTCGACGCGATGAAAAAGGTAGCCCCTCAGCAATTCGGCACGATTTATTCGGACGCGCTCGTGTCCTTTGCGCGCGGTGACGCGGCGCATGCGAGGGACGTGATTCAGCCCGTGCTGGCAGCGAAACCCGATCATCTTCCCAGCCTTCTGCTGTCGGGCCTGATCAACTATCAGCTCGGGTCGTACTCGGTTGCAGAGGAAGCGCTGAGCAAGGTTATCGCGCAGGCGCCGAAGGCGGTAGGGGCGCGACGGGCTCTCGCGATGACGTACATGCGGAGCGGTCGCCCGAACCTGGCGATCGAAACACTCGACCCCGCTCTTCGAGTGGCGCCGGACGACTTGTCGCTTTTGCGCACTGCCGGCGAGGCTTATCTTGCGTCTGGCAATCTTCCCAAGGCCGCCCAATATTACGGGCGAGCAAGCGAGATCGACAAGGGGGATATATCGAGCAAAGTGCGCTTGGCAGAGGTGCGCTACGCGACCGGCGATACCGCGCGAGCACTCAACGATCTTGAATCCTTGTCGGCGGCGGATTCTTCGGAATATCAGGCGGACCTTGCACTGATTACCGCGCACTTACGCCGGCGCGAGTTCGATCAGGCGCTTGCTGCCGTCGCTTCGTTGGAAAAAAAGCAACCGGCCAATCCCCTTACGTACAACATAAAGGGCGCCGTTTTCGTAAGCAAGCGGGATATCAAGAACGCTCGCACCAGTTTCGAGAAGGCGCTGGCCTTGCAGCCGGGTTACTTTGCCGCGGCGCGAAACCTCGGACTGCTCGATATGCAGCAAGGCAAGCCGGACGATGCCAAAAAGCGCTACGAGGACATACTCGCCAAAGATCCAAAGAACGTGCAGGTGCTGCTCTCGCTCGCGGAACTCCTCTCCTACACCGGGCATAGCCCGGAGGAAGTCAAGGCGGCGATCGAGCGCGCCATCGCTGCCGCCCCGACTTCCGTTGCGCCGCGCCTGGCGCTTATTGGCTACTACTCGAATCAACGCGATTTCAAGGGCGCGTTAGCTGCGGCTCAGTCGGCGCAAGCTGCGCTTCCCAACGATACACAGGTCATCGCCACACTCGGCGCCGCCCAACTTGGCGCGGGCGACTCGAACCAGGCGCTGGAGACTTTCAGACGCGTAGTGCAGCTGCAGCCGGGCGAGGTCGCGCCGCTCCTGCGCCTCGCCGACGCGCAGGTGGTCGCCAAGGACTACACCGGCGCGATCGAGACGCTGCGCAAGATGCTTGTCATTCAACCCGACCAACCTCAGGGGTGGGTCGCGATAGCGAAGGTATACGTGGTATCCGGCCATCCGGAAGACGCTATTGCCGAAAGTCGCAAGATGCAAAAAGAACACCCGGATCGCGCGCTTGGCTTTGCCCTGGAAGGCGAAGTACTCGGAACGCAAAAGAAATGGACCGAAGCCGCCGCAGCTTTCCAGGAAGCCCTCATCCACCAACCGCTTCCGGTCCTTGCGATCGCACGCTACAACGCATTGCAGAATGCTGGCAAGGCCACCGAAGCGACCGCCATCGCGGAGAATTGGATCAAGGACAACCCGAAGGACGCGACATTCCGCAGTTTTCTCGGCGAGCAAAGCCTCGCTAAGAGAGATTATCGGACAGCGGCGGTGTATTACCAGGCCGCGCTCGCGAACGAACCGGACAATCCGATACTCCTGAACAATGTGGCCTATCTGCTGACCGAGTTGAACGACCCGAAAGCCGCCGAGATAGCAGAGCGGGCGTACGTGCAGGCGCCGTTCAATCCGGATGTGATCGACACATTCGGCTGGGCCCTGGTCCAGACCAGCGACGTCAAGCGCGGCACCGAGCTTCTTCGCGCTGCCACGAGCCTGGCGCCGACGAATCCGGAGATTCGGCTCCACTTCGCGAAGGCGCTGCTTAAATCCGGTGACAAGAGTTCGGCGAAGCGTGAGCTCCAGACACTGGCCAAGCTCGATCCATCGTCGCCGATTCGCGCCGAGGCGGAAAAGCTTCTGGGCACCCTCTGATCTCGAGCGCCTTGATGGAGTCATCGTCTGCTGCTGTGGGATCCGAAGTTTGCGTTCGATCGCGGCGGATCAACCTCGACAGCCTCATGACATGACCGAGACCACGACTATCGCCGTTGTCGGACTGGGCTACGTCGGCTTGCCTCTCGCGGTCGAATTCGGCAAAAAGTACCCCACGATCGGTTTCGATCTGTCGACGGCCAAGATCGCTGCGTATCGCCAAGGCGTCGATCCGACGGGGGAGGTCGTCTCCGACGAGTTTCGCGCCGCGACCGGTTTGCGTTTTACGACCGAAGCCTCGGAATTGCGCGATGCCGACTTCATCATCGTGGCCGTGCCCACGCCCGTCGACGAGGCGCATCAGCCCGACTTCGGTCCGCTCTTGAGCGCCAGCGCGGCGGTGGGTGCGAATCTGAAGCGCGGAGCGACCGTCGTTTTCGAGTCGACGGTTTATCCCGGCGCGACCGAGGAGATTTGCATACCGGTCATCGAGCAGCATTCCGGCACGCAGTGGAAGCGCGATTTCTTCGTCGGCTACTCACCGGAACGCATCAATCCGGGCGACCGCGAGCACAGCCTGACGCGAATCACCAAGGTTGTCTCGGGCGATACGCCGGCAACGCTGGAACGTGTCGCTTCCGTCTATGGCAGCATCGTCACCGCGGGCGTGTACCGCGCGAGCAGCATCAGCGTTGCGGAAGCGGCGAAGGTCATCGAGAACACCCAGCGCGACCTCAACATTGCGCTGATGAACGAGCTCGCACTGCTCTTCCACAAGATCGGCATCGATACAACGGAGGTGCTGGAGGCGGCTGGAACGAAATGGAACTTCCTCCCGTTCCGTCCTGGCTTGGTCGGCGGTCACTGCATCGGCGTCGATCCGTACTATCTGACGCATAAAGCCGACAAGCTGGGCTATCACCCACAAGTCATTCTCGCCGGACGGCGCATCAACGACGGCATGGGCAAGTATGTCGCCGAGCAGACGATCAAGCAGATGATCCAGGGCGGGTCGCCGGTCAAGGGCGAGCATGTCACCGTGCTCGGGCTTACGTTCAAGGAAGATTGTCCCGACATCCGCAATTCACGCGTGATCGACGTGGTGCGCGAGCTCGCTTCCTACGGTTTGACGGTACACGTGCACGATCCGGTCGCCGATGCGGGCCAGGCGCGCCACGAATACGGCGTCGAGCTCGAGGAATGGGACGCGCTGCCGCGGTCGCGCGCAATCGTCGCAGCGGTCGCGCATCGGGCGTTCAAGCAGCGTCCGGCCGAGGATTACGTAGGGAAGCTGGAGCACGGCGGAGTGTACGTCGACGTCAAGTGCCAGGCCAACGCTGCCCACCTGCGTGCCCACGGCGTCAACGTGTGGCGGCTCTGATGTCCGTCCCCGAAGGAAATGCGGCAGCGGTGCCGGATGCATTGAGCGCTGCGTTGCGCTCGGAGCGTCGTCGCTGGCTCGTGACCGGCAGCGCTGGCTTCATTGGATCGCACTTGCTCGAGCATCTGCTGCGCCTGGAGCAGGACGTCGTCAGCATCGACAACTTCGCGACCGGCTACCGCCGAAACCTGGACGAAGTGCGGCAAGCAGTGGGCGAGCGCGCGTGGCAGCGGCATACTTTCATCGAAGGCGATATCGTCGATCTCGACGCCTGCGCGCGAGCCTGCAAGCGCGTCGACGTGGTGCTGCATCAGGCGGCACTTGGCTCGGTGCCACGTTCGATCGAACAGCCGCTCGCCACGCATGCGGCGAACGCGACGGGATTTCTGAATGTCCTTGTTGCGGCGCGCGATGCCGGGGTCAAGCGCTTTGTATACGCCGCCTCGAGCTCGACTTACGGCGACCATCCGGGACTTCCCAAGGTCGAGGACGAAATTGGCCTGCCGCTTTCGCCTTACGCGGTGACCAAATACGTCGACGAGCTCTACGCGCAGGTGTTCGATCGCTGCTACGGCATCGCCACGGCCGGACTTCGCTATTTCAATGTCTTCGGACCGCGCCAGGACCCGGATGGTGCCTATGCAGCGGTCATTCCACGGTGGGCGGCGGCAATGCTCACCGGGGCGCAGGTCACCATCAACGGCGACGGCGAGACGACACGCGATTTCTGCTATGTTGCGAACGTCGTCCAGGCGAACCTCCTTGCGGCAACGAGCGGTGCGGAGGGAGCGATGGGGCAGGTATACAACGTAGCGGTGGGCGGCAGGATGTCGCTCAACGACCTTTTTGCGGCACTCAAGGAGTCGTTGATCGAACGCCATCCGGGACTCCACGTTCCTGCGCCGGTGCACGGCGCTTTCCGGCTCGGAGACGTCAGACACTCCCAGGCCGATATCTCCAAGGCTCGGCGATTGCTGGGCTACCATCCGACACACGACACGCTTGCCGGTTTGCGCGAAGCTTTGCCATGGTACGAGGCGCTTGCGCCTGGCGACATTTCCGGACGCGTACGGGAGACTCAGGGTGTGCGCGGCATGGCGTGATTCGCGCCCGGCGCGCGGCGTCTTTGCCACCGTCGGCACGATGGCGGTCGTGATGATTTCGCTTATCGCGGGCCGCGCCGGCGCGCAAGTCGATATCGCGCCGCCGGCGAGCCCGCAAAACCCTCTGCTTGCGCAGGCGCTCGCCTACGAGCACGGCGAGGGCGTGCCCAAGGATCAGCGCAAGGCCTCGCTGTTGTACTGCGAAGCGGCACGTGCGGGTGACGCCGAAGCCATGTTCAGCCTGGGTTGGATGTACGCCAACGGGCGCGGCGTGGCCCGCAGCGACGCGATGGCCGCGGTTCTCTTCGCGCGCGCGGCGGCGGCCGGGCATGTCTACGCACGGCAGATGCAGCAGTACGTGGGCGACGAGCAGGGCGCAGTCCCGGACTGCATGCGACCCTCGGAGCCCGATCCGCCCACTGCGCTTATGGATGACGGTCCGGACCCGTTCGCGGATCTTCCGAGCGACAAACGCAAGATTGCGGAGCTGGTTGTCAAGATGGCGCCGCAATACGCGATCGAGCCGCGGCTTGCCCTCGCGGTCATCGCCACGGAGTCGAATTTCCGCCCGGACGCGCGGTCGATCAAGGATGCTCGGGGCGTCATGCAGCTCGTCTCGGAGACCGCGACGCGCTTCAAGGTCACGAATCGGCTCAACGTCGGCGACAATGTCCGCGGCGGCCTCTCGTATTTGCGATGGCTGCTGGCATACTACGAGGGTCAGGTCACGCTTGCGGTGGCGGCCTACAATGCGGGCGAAGCCGCAGTCGACCGCTACAAGGGTGTGCCGCCTTACGCCGAAACGCGCGACTACGTGCGCCGCGTACGCTTGTTGTACCCTAACGAGCGGCACGCGTTCGATCCGCAGGTGGTCGCGCCTTCGCCGATGCTTGTTCCCGCGCCAATGGGCACGCAGAAGAGCGCGCTCCGAAAGGGACCATGAAGCGAATCGCATTTCATTGTGTCACGCGTTTTGCATGCTCGAGTGCATTGTTGTTTGCACTTGCGGCACCTGCACGTGCCGACCCGGTCGCCACGATCGAGAAAGTCAAGGCCTCGGTCGTTGCTGTGGGCACGTTCGCGCGCACCCGCACGCCGCAGTTCCAGTTTCTCGGGACCGGATTCGCGGTCGACGATGGAACGCTGATCGTCACCAACGCGCATGTCGTGCCGGCGTTACTTGATCCGGGCAAGATCGAAGTCCTGGCGGTTCTCGTGGCCACGCCAGGCAAACCAGGCAATGAGCAGGCCCAGTGGCGCGAGGCCAAGGAAGTCGCGGTTGATCCTGGATCGGATGTCGCAGTGCTTCGCATCCCGGGACCGGCGCTGCCGGCGCTCAAGATCCGAGGCTCGGACGCGGTAAAGGAGGGGCAGGAAGTCCTGTTTACCGGCTATCCGATTGGCCCGGTCCTCGGCCTTTATCCTGCAACGCACCGCGGAATGATCGCTTCGATTTCGCCCATTGCGATTCCGCAGGCAAGGGCCGGCGAGCTCGACCCGCACACCATCAGGCGCCTTTCGGCGGGCCCGTTCCCGATATTTCAGCTCGATGCGACCGCGTATCCGGGGAACAGCGGCAGTCCGATCTACGACCCCGTAAACGGCGACGTTCTGGGAGTCATCAACATGGTGTTCGTGAAGGGCACCAAGGAGTCGGCGCTGACGCAGCCATCGGGCATCACTTACGCCGTACCTTCGAGCCATATCGAGGAGCTGCTCAAGAAGTCGCGTTGATATGATCGATCCGATCTGGTTCAAGGCGGTCGCGAAAGCCCTGGTGCTGCCTCCGACCGGACCGTTGCTCTTGGCACTGGTCGGATTGAGCATGCGGCGCCGCTTTCCCCGCACGGGGAGCGTTGCGTCGTGGACCGGCGTACTGGTTCTGCTGGTGCTTTCGATTCCCGCAATCTCGGTATTGCTCGTCGGAATTCTGGGCGAGTCGCCGGTATTCGATCCTGCCAAGGCATCGAGTGCGCAGGCGATCGTCGTTCTCGGCGGCGGAACGCGCCGCAATGCTCCAGAATACGGGGGCGATACCCTGGGCGTCCTCACGCTCGAGCGCCTGCGCTACGCCACCGTTGTCGCGCGCATGACGCGGTTGCCGATCCTGCTCACGGGAGGATCCGTCCTCGGTGGCGAGCCGGAGGCAAAGGTCATGCAGGCGTCACTCGAACACGATTTTGGAATGCAAGCGCGCTGGGTCGAGGACCGGTCTCGCAACACGCACGAGAATGCGCTTCGCAGCGCCGAGATCCTGCGCGCTAACGGCATCCAGCGTGTCATCCTGGTGGCGCATGACTTCGACATGAGGCGCGCGCGAGCAGAATTTGCGGATGCGGGAATCGAGACCATCCCCGCTGCGACGGGCAGCGTCGCTGACGGGCCGGACACGCTGTTCGACTACCTGCCGGGCATGGCCGGATTGAGGACCAGCTACTACGCGCTCTACGAAATTTGCGGCAACCTGGTTCGCTGGGTCGCGCGCGCCGGGTGAAGTACTGAGCATCGAGTTGCGGCTCCTTTTCGTGACACCGCCGCCACTCACTGACTCGAAGGCACAGAGCATGGGCAAATTGTCCGAGTCGATGCGATTGTGAGCACCACATACCG
>OCZU010002522.1_pt1 | contig 11650 bp, 10 predicted proteins | sample 1539001 | NCBI WGS metagenome assembly OCZU01 (sample SAMEA3539306, study PRJEB22396) | soil metagenome | biome: tundra; feature: field; material: soil | place: USA | collected 2010-05 | depth 0.15 m
GATTTGCCGCCGTTGGGCTGCGAGAGGATGCGGACGTTGGGACGATCGCCGAAGTTCCGCCGCAGCACTTCGAGCGTGGCGTCGTGCGAGCGGGCTGTCACACCACCATCTTGCGAACCGTGAAGATGGTTTGGCTTGAGATTCGCCTCCTCCACAACAAGTTCCTGTTCAAATTCGGGACAGCAACTTGCCCTGGTCGACAGTCGCGGACGGTTCTGAACCAGATACGACGAGCATGTCGAGTATTTTGCCCGCCGTCGGGATCGGCTCCCTTTGCAGAGCAGGACGCGGGCTTCCGCATCCAGGGAGCTGGGGCTGAATGCGGAGCGAGGCATTGTTTTCAATCAGTTGAGATCTCCAAGAAGGTTTTAGAGCAGTTTGAGAACGTTTGATGCGCCGCCCAAGAGTTTGAGAAGCCTTCGGTCCGATGATCCAAGGCATGATATGCCACAACAGGAAGGCACTCACCGGAATGTGTGTAATCGGTTGGCTTGCCGGATTTCCGAGCGAGCCTACACGGCTAACCGCAAGAACCATGACTGAAGTCCCATCGGCCAACCGGCCTACTCCCGAATCCAAGATCCGAGGATACAGTTCTCACATATTCGGTGCCATCCCCATTCGACTGCCTGGGGGCTGTACTTCCCGGGCGCTCTATTTCCCTTGCAAGTCGCCGCAGCAACCGACGGAGTTGATGGATCGCGTCCTCGCCAACGCGCTTCCCCAGGCGGGTGCGACTGCGCTCGGGAACGACACCTCGCCCGGTGACGATGCGGCGGCGCTCATTCCAGTATCATCGGCCCTGATGCCTGGAAAGGCCTCGGAACTCCGCGTGAGTGTCTGTATCGATAGGGGCATCGGCCTGCCCGACCTGCAGCTTGCCCGGATGCTCGCCGTCCGGATCTTCGCTGAGATCGGAACCAGAATCGAGTGGCGATGTTCCAACACCTCGGAACAGCCCATCATGGTCACCATGAGCACCGAGACTCCTGAGGCGGGCCACCCGGGCGCGCTTGCCTACACCCAACAATTCATCGGCGTTATCCGGGTATTTTACGACCGGGTCGAGAACTACGCGCCCGCGATGCGGGCACATCTACTGGCTTATGTGCTCGCCCATGAGATCACGCATGTCCTGCAAGGCATCACGCGCCATTCCGAAAGTGGAATCATGAAGGCGCATTGGGACGACCGCGACCTCCGAAAAATGATTTCGAAAGGCTTGGTGTTCACCCCATACGATGTTCTGCTGATTCACCGGGGGGTGGCAGCGCCTTTGTCTCGCGGGACGAGTGCCGGCGCGTGATCTCAACTGTGGTCTGCGGCAGGTGAGAGGGAACCTCGCGTGTAACGACGGCACAGTCGAGGAGTAGCATGGATGTTCACGTCGCAGAGGCGGCCAACAATCTGGCGTGCGATGCGTTATTAGCTGCCCTGCAATCGACCGCATAGGCCGAAGTGTCTGCACTAAGAACCGGACGAGGAGGACGGACCCGGCTCGTTGCCGGATTTCAGCAACCTGCTAAAACGTTCTATAATGCGGTGAACGTCCAAACCTACGTGAGAGCAGGCAATGGCTTTGTATACCTTTGGCCCGTTTCTGCTAAATGAAGAGGCACGCGTTCTGTTGCGCGCCAACACGCCAGTGCCGTTAACCGGCAAGGTGTTCGATACACTGACCGTGCTCGTCAAAAACCGCGGCCGCGTGATGGAAAAGGAGCAACTGCTGTCCGCGGTTTGGCCGGATGCGGTAGTGGAAGAAGCCAATCTGGCTCAGAACGTCTCAACACTAAGGAAGGCGCTCGGCGAAAGTGCGAAGGAATACCGGTTCATCGCGACTATCGCGGGGCGGGGGTATTCGTTCGTGGCGCCGGTGCTGGAACTGCCGGAAGCAGCCACTCAAACGCCCGAGCCGTGTCCAAGACCGAGGCCGAAACGCGGAAAATTGCTCGCCGCGACCGTGCTGATTGCACTAATTGCCGGGGTGACCGGCTGGGTTCTCGTGGCTAAGCCGGGACGCCGCGCCAACCTGCCGGAGCAGCACATTGTACCTTTCACGACCTATCCAGGTCTTGAAATCATGCCGGCGTTCTCGCCAGACGGACAGCAGATCGCCTATGTTCGCGGGGAAGAAGGCACGGCGTACGTGAACCTCTGGAAACCCCTTCACGGCCGCAGCAGCATCTACACCAAACTCATCGGAGCTGGAACGGAAATACGCGTCACCAAGGGCTTCGGTACCGACTCATATCCCGTCTGGTCGCCGGACGGCCAGTACATCGCCTTTGCCCGCCGCGCACCCGGGGCTTCGGGCTACTACGTTGTTTCGGCCCTCGGCGGGGCGGAGCGGCGGATAACCGGTGCTACTGAAGACCCGTGTGCCGGTCTCGCGTGGACTCCGGATGGGAAGGGACTAGTCGTCTCGGAGATGTCGGAGAGATCGCGATCTTCGCCCCTGGTCGCCGTCTCCATCGAGACGGGTGGACGACGCGTGCTTACCTCACCTCCCGAAGGCAGCATGGCGGACGTCTATCCGGTGTTTTCGCCGGATGGTCAGTGGCTGGCCTTCATACGCGAAGGGGATTCAGGCTCTGACGTCCACGTACTTCCGGCGAATGGCGGTCAATTGCGCAGGCTGACGTTCGATAAGGACTGGAAAGAGCAGGTTGCCTGGATGCCGGGTAGCCGTGAAATCCTCTTCTCCACCGGGGTTTTCACCGACCGGCTGTGGCGCATTCCGCTCCGGGGCGGAGCGCCAGTTGCAATCACGTCGGGCGACCAGTCAACCTGTATGCCGACAGTCGCCCGTAATGGCGAGCGGCTGGCTTACGCGCTAGTGGCTAATTCCATCAACCTCTGGCGTATCGACTTAACAAGCCTCGGCCTGGGGGTCGCTGGAACGCCGAAAAAGCTCATCGCGTCGACTCGCATGCAGAAGGATCCGCAGTACTCGCGGGACGGCACCAAAATCGCGTTTCTATCCGATCGGTCCGGGACACCTCAACTTTGGGTCTCGGACGCCGAGGGACGGAATCCAACCCAGCTAACGCATATGGAAGGCGATCCAGGGTCGCCGAACTGGTCCCCCGATGGAAGCGAGATCGCGTTTGATTCCTCGCCGAATGAGAACGCAGACATATGGGTGATTCGCTCAGATGGCGGCGCGCCACGGCGCATCACCACTCACGCCGCCGACGATTTCGTGCCGAGCTGGTCCAAGGACGGTAGATGGATCTACTTCGCATCGGCTCGCGGCGGTGAGTTTCAGATCTGGAAGGTGCCGCGCGCCGGCGAGAGTCCATCGGGTCCGGCGGTGCAGGTGACAACCGGCGGCGGATTCCGCGCATTCGAGTCATTCGACGGCGGGTATCTGTACTTTTCGAAGGGGCGCGGCAAACCCGGCCTGTGGCGGCGTGCGCTGGGGACGAGTCCGAATCGTAGCGAAGAACCGGTGCTTCCGTCTCTTCAGAGTTGGGGCTGGTGGACGCTCGCGCCGAACGGAATCTACTTCCTTGAAGAGCAGGGCGGGATTATTTCACTGAAACATTTCGATCCGTCCCGCCGCGCGACGGTTCTCGTCACCCAATTGCCGGCTCTGGTTATCGACGCCTCTCCCGCGATGACCGCGCGTTTCGATGGGCGGAGCATTGTGTATGTACAAATCGATTCGGGCAACTCCGACATTATGCTTGTAGAGAACTTCCGATAGCTACGCGCGGCGGACTGCGCTAACGCCGCACCGGTGGCCGCCGCGTTTGTGGGTGCCATGGGATGCCGCGGTGGCAAACAAGAGCGCAAGTAATGCTCACAACTGAGATAGTGCGCTATCCCTGCACTGTCGCGCGGCGCTCCAGCTTGCCCCAGCCCACCACACGCCCGCGCACCGCGTAGATCAGCGACTTGGCAACTACGTAGTACATCAGCTCGCGGTAGTAGATGCGCTGGAAGAACAACAGCGCCAGATCCCAGGGCTTTTCCCCTTCCAACCAATAGGCCATGAGGCCCGTAAGAAACTCCAGCACGAAGAAGCCGAGATAGAAGATCAGCACGATGCGCCAGTTGCCCGCGAACAGTGCCACGATCATGGCCAGCTCGGCGAAAGGCGAGAGCGCCGAAAGCAGCACCTGAAAAATCCAGATGCTGGGCAGCGCCACGAAACCGAGCGTCCCGTATTTCGGGACGAACAGCGCGTCGCGGTGCTTCCAGGCGGCCTGCAAGGTGCCAAAGGCCCAACGGAAGCGCTGCTTGGCCAGCCCGCGCGTGTCCTCGGGCGCCTCGGTGAAAGCCACGCCATCCTCTTCGTAGCGGATCTGGTAGCCCGCGCGGCGAATCTTGAGGGTCAGGTCGGTGTCTTCGGCCAGCGTGTCGTCGCCGAATCCGCCCAGCTTCAGGATCAGGTCCTTGCGCCAGGCGCCCACCGCGCCGGGCACCACCGTGATGGCGTTCAGCAGGTCGAGCGCGCGGCGATCCAGGTTGAAACCGTAAATGTACTCGATCGACTGGAAGCGCGTGATCCAGCGGTTGCGGTTGCCCACGCGCGCGTTGCCGGAGACTGCGCCCACCCGCGAATCGGCGAAGTGCCGTACCAGCTTTCCGATGGTGCCCGCGCGGAAGATGGTGTCCGCGTCCAGCGCGATCAGGATATCGTGCTGAGCGTGGGCGATGGCGTTGTTGAGCGCCGAGGATTTGCCGCCGTTGGGCTGCGAGAGGATGCGGACGTTGGGACGATCGCCGAAGTCCCGCCGCAGGATTTCCAGCGTGGCGTCCTGGGAGCCGTCATCCACGATCACCAACTCCAGATCGTCATAGCCGTTGCGCAGAATCGACTCCACGGTGCGCACGATTACCTTCTCCTCGTTATACGCGGCGATGATGACAGAGACTGGCGGCCGGAAAGCGGCGTCGAAACGGGCACGCCGCACGCGCCACTTTTGCGCCACCGCGAGAACGCCGTAGAACAGCGAGCGCGCCAGGGTTAGGTAAATGGCCCAGAGAAACAACATGCCGATGACCTTCTTGAGCGCGCCCTGAGAGTCGAAGGCGCCACCCTCGATGTGCGCCCAGCGCATTTCCACGCCGGAAGGCGCCGGCATGAGTTGTGCGCGGGTCTGCCCCAGCAGTTCGCTCAGCGGAACAAATCGATACCCTTGCGACTGCAAGCCCTCCAGGATGCGCGGCAGGGCCGCCACCGTGGCCGCGCGATCGCCGCCCGCATCGTGCAGCAGAATCACGTGGCCGGGGTCATCCGCGGACAGCAGTTCGTCCCGGATTTCCGACACGATCTCCTCCGCGGAAACACCCTTCACCCAATCGCGCGGATCGATGCGCTCACCCACCGTGACGTAGCCGGCCTTCTGCGCGCGCAGCAACGGCAGGATTTCCTCGGGAGTCTGCGGCTGGCTGTCGGCGTTGTAAGGCGGCCGGAACAGCACGGTCGAAACACCCAGCGCGTTTTCGATGATGCGCTGGGTGGTGCTCAGTTCCAAAGCGGCGCGCTCCTCGGAAACCAGCGCGATGTTGGGATGCGTGTAAGTATGGTTGCCGATGTCGTGGCCTTCCGCATATTCGCGCTTGACCAAGCCGATGTTCTGGTCGGCATTGGCGCCAATGATGAAAAACGTCGCGCGCACGCCGTGGCTGCGCAGAATATCCAGGATCGCGGGCGTGTAGCGCGGATCGGGGCCATCGTCGAAAGTGAGGCACAGGACTTTGCCGGCCTGCCCCTTGGCATGCGTGCCGCCGCTCGATTCGATCGTATAGTATGACGGCAACTGTCCGTACCGCTCGGCATACCGGCCATCGGCGTCGCGCCACACCGTGCGGCTGCCGTCATGCGGCGTCTCGACGATACGCAGGACATCGCCATCGCCGTACTGGATCGCCGATTTTTGCGCGGTGAGCACGGATAGCCGTTTGGGATCGTAATCGGCGGCGGGCCACGCATCGGGTTCGAGCACGTTCCACAGGTCCGGATCTTCCGCGCCCAAGCGCCACAGCGCGACGCCGCGGAAGCCGCCCTCCGCCACGGCGCGCGCCTCGTTCAAGGCGGTGACGGCATCCAGGAACCAGACTTCGTGCCGCTGCCCGCCGGCCTGGTAGCGGTGGACGGGATTGGCCATGCCGGCATCCCACTCGACGGCCGTGCGATTGGATGCCGCCTGGGCCATAACCTCACCGAATTTAGTCTCTGCGGACCCCGTGCCGCCAATCGTCCAGTCGTAACCATAATTGCCGATCCCGATCAACATCTTCGAGGGCGGCGCGATCTGGCCCAGGCGATCGATCTGCTTCTGAAACCAGGCTTCGGACGCGATGGGTCCGGGTTCGCCGGACTGATAGTGCTCGTCGTAGACCATGGGCACGAGATAGTCGTTGACCTCGGCCAGTTGCTTCAGGTCGTAAGCGGGGTCCTCGATCGGGACGCTCTCGGTGAGCAGCAGACCGGCCGGCTGCAGCTTCGCGCGGAGTTGGCGCATGAAGGCCACGAAGGGCTCGCGGTCGCGCGGCGCGAGCTCTTCGAAATCGACGTTGACGCCGGCAAAGCGGTGTTCCGTGAGGTTGCTGTAGATGTTGTCGATGAGGTCGGCGCGGGCATCGGCGTCGTGCAGGATTTTGCGGACATCGCCCGGCTGCCAGCCATCGCGGTAGTTGGTGACCAGGGCGAGGATGGGCAGCTTGGCTTGCCCGGCGATGGCCATTACCGTGGGATCGCTCTGGTCGTCGAGATCGCCCTTGGCATTGCGCAGAATCAGCCATTCCGGAACCAGGTGCGTCAGGTGCGAAAGGTGCATGCGCAGCGAGACCATGCTGCCCTGGTCCCAATTCACATAGAAGCCGAACACGATGGGGCTGTTGGTTTCGACGCGCGCGGCGGTCTTGGGATGCAGCACGGGCGAGGCGGACCGCACGTACTTGATGTTGCGCGCGGCCTTCCGCAGCTTGAAGGGGACGTTGCGCATGGTCCGCTCGCCGCGGATGATGGCGGGGACCTCACGCAGATCGGGTATGTGCTCGACCGGCGGCAGACCCAGGGCGGGGATCTGCGGGTTGATCGCCATACTCAGCACGAACAGGACAAGCAGGATGCCGAAGAAGATGGCGCCGGTCTGCAGGCTGCGGCGGAAGCGCTGCCAGCGCTTGCCGCTAGGATCGTGGAAGACGAAGGAGCGATGGTTGTCGGGCACGGTGGGTAGGTTGGGGTTCTCCAGTCTATTGTAGAATCCCACGGGCCGAGCTTTCGGGTTTCAAGCCCTGGGAACTCTCGGCCAGGAAGACCTTGTGACCGAATTCCACCGGCTTGCGCGCCTTACCCCGCTTGATCAGGTGCGTGTGGGACTCGAAGATGGAGTACACCTTCTCGTCGGGAGGAACCTGCTCACCGTCCAGCACCCGCCGGCTACTGCGGGGTGCGGGGGAGAAGACGCTGTTTTTCCTCGACTTGGAAAGCGCCACGGCCTCAACGAGCACTTTACCCGACCCGGCCCAATGGCGGTCCTTACCGCTCCTTTTGATGCCTGACATCCAGTACTCCTGGCCCGTCTCATCGAAATAATCACCGCCGCAGACGCCCCGCTGCTGTCCTTTCGTTTTGCCCACGGCGTGTCCGTTGAAGTAGACCGTCCGCTTGGACGACCGCCGCCTAAAACGCGCCCGCCGATTCAATGCCCGCCGAGCGGAGGCTGACGGCCATCTTCTCCAGCGCGATCTTGTGGATCTGCGATACGCGGCTTTCGTTCACGCCCAGCACCTGGCCGATTTCTTTCATCGTCATCTCGTTGGTGTAATAGAGAAACACGACTTTCTGGTAGCGTTCGGGCAGGCATTTCATGGCGCCCGCCAAAACGGAACTCAATTGCCGCTGAGCGCAGATGCGGTCCGGTTGCGAATCCGGCGCGGCGGGGAATTCGATCGGTGCGCTGTTGTCCGGGTCCGGCCTTAAGGATGAAGCCGATACGAGGCCGAGATTCTTCAACTCCAGTGCCACTCGGCGCCAGCGGTCGAGTCCCAGCCCCAGGGTTTCGGCGATCTCCGCCTCGGTCGGCGTGCGCCCCAACCGGGTCATCAAGTTGTGAGTCACCGCATCCAGTTGCTTCTGCCGTTTGCGGAGGTCACGCGAGGCCCAGTCGAGCTGGCGCAGACTGTCCAGAATGGCGCCCTTCACGCGGTGCTTGGCGTAGCTCTGGAAAACGACTTTCTTGTCCGGATTATATTTCGACGCGGCGTCGAATAGCCCCAGCACACCGGCATGCACCAGGTCGTCCAGATCCACGTGCACCGGCAGGCTCTCATGGACGCGGATCGCGATGGCCTTGACCAGCGAGAGATTCTCGAGAACGACCCGATCCCGCACCGCCCTGGCGGTTGATTCCTTCTGCCGTGCCGTTCCGTTTGCGCGTCCCATATTCCCGTTCTCCTTTTTGATCTCGCCGGGTTTCCTTCCGGCAATCCGGTAGAATGCAACGCGATTACCAGAGCCTAATATCGGAAAAAGGCCTTAGTTTCAGTAGGTTTTAAGCTCGGGAAAGAAGTAAGGCGGTTCGATTCGGAACTCGCGTTTCAATGCGGAGCACCGAAACGGGAAAGGAGGCCTGCTATCGGCCCGCTACCAGCCGGCTTTATAGGCGATCAACGTCTTGAGAGTCAGTCCGCCGAGAAAAATGCAGACTGCCGTGCGCATCTGGACGAGCCTGCCGCCAACATAAAAGCCAGCGCCGCCGAGCGTGAACCAGGCCAGCAGGGCCAGCACCGCATAGCAGCCCAGCGCGAATGGCAGGCGTTTGTGCACGAATCTTCATTGTGCCACGCGCCGCACTTCGACGAGGCCCAATCCCGAAAAGGCACTGCCGGCCCGCGGATCGCCGATAATAGGAGATGCCACCGGTAACTATGTGAACATGCCGGACATCGCGCTGCTCTACTCTCCGCCGAATCGCGCGCGCGCGCTCGCCGCCGCCGCCGCGCTGGTCGCCATCGTCGCGTCGGTAGACTGGGTCATCAAGCCGAATTTCTCGCTGAACTTCCTGTACCTGTTCCCCATCATGCTGGCGGGCGGTTTTCTGTCCCGCTGGCAGATCGGGGCATTGGGCGTCTGCTGCGCGGTCCTCGGCGAGTTGTTCAGTCCGTTTCCGCAAGCCGACGCCGCCACTCGCATGGCGATGATGAGCGTCGCTTTCACCGGCACCGGTCTGTTCGTCTCCGAACTGGTGCACAAGCGGCAGTTGGTTGTCGAACACTTGCAGCAGCTCACCGAACAGGTCCGCCACCGCGAAGACGCCGAACAGCAGATCCGGAGTCTGATCGAAAGCAGCCCGGCCGCCATCGTTACGGTGGATTCCTCCGGTTCCATCGATCTGGCCAACCAGGCCGCCCTGCAACTGTTGGCGCCCGGCCAGGCCCTGGCCGGCGAGCCGATCCGCAACTATTTGCCCGCGCTCGAATCGGTGGCGCGGGGCCACCGGTCGCAGTCCTTCCGCACCACCATGCAGTGCAAGGGGCAGCGGCGGGACGGCGAGGTCTTCCTGGCGGCCATCTGGTTTTCCACGTACAAGACGCTCTCCGGCCCCAAGCTGGCAGCCATCATCGTGGACCTTTCCGAAGACTTGCGCGACCGCGAAGACCTGAGTCTGAATCATTTGCTCAAGAACATGCGCATTCTGATGGGCGCCATGTCGCACGAGATCCGCAATCTGTGCGGCGCGGTTTCGGCGGTGGGGAAGAATCTGGCGCGCGTGGAAGGGCTGGCGGGGAACCAGGATTTCGAGGCGCTGCAAACGCTCATCCAAGGTCTGGAGAAGATCGCTTCGCTCGAGCTGCAGGCTTCCCCGGAGGATCAAGCCATCGCGGTGGATGTCATTGAGGTGTTGGATGAGCTGCGCGTATTGATCGAGCCGTCCTGCCGGGAGGCGGAGGTGGCCGTGCACTGGCAAATCGCGGCAGGGCTGCCCTTGGTGTGGGCGGACTCTTATGGGCTGCTGCAGGTTTTCCTGAATCTGGCGCGGAACAGCCAGCGAGCCATCGAGACCTGCCCGCGCAAGGATCTGACCATCGCGGCCAGCGCGGAGGAAGATTCGGTGGTCATCCGGTTCGAAGATACCGGCGTAGGCGTGCCTTTTCCGCAGCAATTGTTCCGGCCTTTTCAACCAGGCGCCGACGGCGCAGGTCTGGGACTATACGTATCGCGCGCCATCGTGCGCAGCTTCCGCGGCGAGCTGCGTTACGAGGCGCGTCCGGAGGGATGTTGCTTTGCGGTGGTGCTGGCGCCGCTAGCCGAAACCTGAGGCCATGGAAACGCCTAGCCGCATTCGCATCCTGGTGGTGGACGATCACACGCTGTTTCGCGAGAGCGTCGCCCGGCTGTTGGCGGCCGAGCCCGACTTCGAAATCGCGGGACACTGCGCGTCGGCCGGCGAAGCGCTACGGCTGGTGGCAATGACGCCCGTGGACGTGGTGCTGCTCGACTACGATTTGGGTGACGGCAAGGGCATGGACTTCCTGGCGAAAGCGCAAAGCGTGGGATTCACCGGCAGGGTGTTGGTGGTGACCGCGGGTGTCAGCGAACTGGAGGCCGCCCAAATGATCCGCCAGGGTATCGCCGGCATACTGCGGAAGCACTGCTCGCCCGCCGCGCTGGCCCAAAGCATCCGCGACGTGAGCGGCGGCAAGGATTATTTCGAACCGGGCTACTTGCGGTCGGTCCTGGCGGGAATCACAGCGCCGGCGCCGGAGTATCAACGCAAGAAGCTGACCGATCGGGAACGCCAAGTGCTGCAGTATGTGTTCGAAGGGCTGGCTAACAAGGAGATTGCCGACCGCTTGCAGGTTTCGGAAAGCTCGGTGAAGGCCACCCTGCAGCAGTTGTTTTCAAAGACGGGGGTGCGCACGCGCAGCCAGCTCGTGCGCACGGCGTTGGAGAATTACAAGGATCAGCTTTGAGCGGGGAACTGCGTTTCACGATTTTTTCATCGCCGGAATAGCCCGCTGTGGCTGCCGGTTCGGACCAGAACCAATTCCTTTTCGGTCACTCTGTAGAGAAGGACCCAATCGGGGCCCACGTGACAGTCCCAATGCCCGGACCAATTCCCGCTCAGCCGATGAGCCCGGCAACGCGTGGGCAACTCTTCCTGCGACTGAAGAAGATTGACAATCGCTTCCAACTTGTCCAGGTCCCTGCCCTGCTTTCTTGCGCGGCCGAGGTCCTTTTCAAAAGCGGTTGTCGTCAGAAGCGCGAGCGCCATCAGATCTGGTCGCGCAATTCGCGAAACGAACGATAGCGCTTCAACCTGGCTGGAGTGTTCGCCTCCGCCATGGCGGCGATCGTCTGCTCGTTCGGAATGGAGACAGGAAACGGCAGACCCTTGTGCAATTCGACTTGTTTCAGGAAGAGCCGGATGGCTTCCGTCGTCGATATCCCGATTTCAGAGAAGATACTCTCAGCCGATTTCTTCAGCTTGGGGTCAATCCGGGCATGGATCATCAGAGTCTTTGTGCTTTGCCTTGGCATACCGCCCTCTCTGCGTATTGTATCTCAATTGAGACCCGCATAGCCACAGTTGCTTTCAAAGGCGGGCGTGCGCACGCACAGCCAGCTAGTGCGCACGGCGCTGGAGAATTATAAGGATCAGCTTTGAGCGGGGAACTGCGTTTCACGATT
>OCZU010002523.1_pt1 | contig 11647 bp, 10 predicted proteins | sample 1539001 | NCBI WGS metagenome assembly OCZU01 (sample SAMEA3539306, study PRJEB22396) | soil metagenome | biome: tundra; feature: field; material: soil | place: USA | collected 2010-05 | depth 0.15 m
TGTAGGCATATACCTCGGGGTCGTGCAGCGGGTCGCCCCACTCCTCCCACTCGGTGACCGTCAGCGGCATGGACGGATCGAGGATCGAGGTGAGCGCGTCCACGAAGGGCACCTGCGCCACGATGGCGCCGAATGCCTCGGGCGCCATGTTCGCAACCGCCCCCATCAGCAGACCGCCCGCGGATGCGCCGCGAGCTATCAGGCGATCCGGGCTGGTCCAGCCGCGAGCCGTGAGGTACCTGGCGCAGTCGATGAAGTCCGTGAAGCTGTTGACCTTCTGAAGCAGTTTGCCGTCGTCGTACCAGCTGCGGCCCATCTCTCCGCCACCCCGAATGTGCGCGATCGCGAAGCCAAAGCCGCGATCGAGCAGCGACATGCGCGGGATGGAGAAATACGGATCAATCGAATTCTCATAGCTCCCATAGCCATAGATCAGGAACGGAGAACTGCCGTCGCGCGGCATCATGCCCTTGCGGCAGACCAGCGAGATCGGAATCGCGGTGCCGTCCGCCGCGGTCGCCCACTCCCGATGCTGCTCGTAGTCCTCGATCCGGTACTCGCCGCGGCCGGGCAGCCCGAGCACGGGACGGCGCCGGAGCAGGGTCAGCTCACCGGACTCGGTGTCGCAGTCATAGACCGAGTCCGGGGTGACCAGGGAGACGTAGTCAAGCCGGAATAGCCGGGAGCCGTATTCCGGATTAGGCCCAGGCGACACGGTATAGACCTGCTCGCCGAACCCGACCTCATGGTCGGTGCCGTCGGCGCGCAGGATCCGCAGCCCGGTCAGCCCGTCCCGGCGGAAGTAGATCACCAGGTGGCTTTCGAATGCTTCCACATCGATCAGCCGAGTATCGTCGCGATGCGGCACGATAGCCGTCCAGCTGCCAGGATTCGCCAGCGTCGCGACGGCGAGCTCGAAGTTCTCGGCCTGGTCGTTGTGCAGGATCAGCAGCCGGTCGGAGCCGTCGGCGCTGATCTGATGGTCGATGCTGTACTCGATCCCCTGTCGCCGCGGTACGACCACGCGGAACTGGCCGGCTGGCTGGTCGGCGTCGAGCAGCCAGGACTCCCCCGTCAGCTTGCTGGCCGTCGAGATCACCAGGTAGCGCTCGCTCTTAGTGAGCCAGATACCCACGAAGAAGCGTTCGTCGGGCTCCGTGAACACGATCTCGTCCTGGGCCGACGATGTGCCGATCAGGTGCCGCCAGACCCGGTCCGGGCGCCAGGCGTCATCCACCGTGACGTAGAAAAGCGCGGAACCGTCGCGAGACCAGGCCGGGTCGTTGTAGGTGTTCGGAATCTCGTCAGCGGCGATCTCGCCGGTGATGAGGTCCTTGACTCTCAGTGTGTAGCGCTCGTCACCGGCGAAGTCCGTCGAATAGGCCAGCTTGGTGCCGTCCGGGCTGATGGTGTAGGCACCGAGCGAGAAGAATGGCTGACCGCTGGCAAGCTCATTGCCGTCGAGCAGGATCTCTTCGTCGTCCGGCGCCGAGCCATCCGACGTCATCGGCGGGGCCTCGTCATCGCGCAGTACGGCGCGCCGACACTGCACGCCGTACTGCTGCCCTTGCACGGTGCGCGAGTAGTACCACCAGCCGCGCTTGCGGGTCGGCACCGACAGATCGGTCTCCTTGGTCCGGGCCTTGATCTCGCCGAAAATCGCCTCACGCAGCTCGCTCTGGCCAGATGTCAGCGCATCCGCATAGGCGTTCTGCGCCTGCAGGAAGGCGATCGTGTCCGGCTTCTCCTTGTCCGCCAGCCAGGCATAGTCGTCCACGAACGTGTCACCGTGGTAGACGCGCTCGCTCGGGATTCGCTTGGCCGACGGCGGTCCGGGCGGCGCCTGGGTGGCAGTTCCGGCGGCCGCGGCCGCCGGTGCAATGGTCACAGGATGGGTGCCGACTGGCTCGGTGCTCATACTTCGGAGTCTATTGACCGCCGCGCGGTAGCGGGATAACGCAGCGATGGCGTGATCATTACGAACGCGGGCTCGGCGGCCGAGGCGCTGGACCCCACGGCGGCGTGCCGGACACCGTCGAGGCACGGATTGTTGCCCTGCCCGGCTCGGGTCCAGCTACGTGCCTGGCCGCATATTTGGTCCGGCCGGGCTGACCGATAGCGCTGCCTAGTGGGTGCGCTGGCCGGGCCGCAGTGAGCCGGACCGCCACGGGCCTGGCGGGAACAGCAGACCCGGCCTGATCGTCCGGCACCGGCACGCTGTAAGCCCCCGACGGCAGACGAATCACGGCGTAGAGCATCATCGCCAGCAGCAGCACCAGGAAAGACAAGAACACCAGGATGCCATCGCTGATCAGCGCTGGGCCCATCCATGCCACCCAACCCTCTCCAACTTGGCCAGCTCCGCGTCACCGGTCCAGCCGCGGGGCGCGGACGGCGGATTCGTGCACGCCACGCAATGACGATCACACGGGTCGCACCGACTTCGAAACGGCAGGCTTTAGCCTAATCAGGGCAAGCCGGTCGTGCGGTCCGAAACGGCTTGATTGCCCGACTGTCGTTGTGGGGGTGCTGTGCCAGCGCAGGACGTCGATGTCGAGGTCGATGGCTTCGTCGACCACCATGCCCACCTGCTCAAGGACTCCTCGGGCCTCCCGTTTCCCTGGCAGGGGATTGGTGTCAGGGAGTTCCATCAGCAGGTAGTGCGCGACGGCGGCACACCTATGGACGTCGCCGAGCCTGCCAGCCCGGCGTCACTCGACGTGATGGCGGATCGCCTCTACCTCGGCCTGGCCCGCGCGGCCCGCGCGGGCCTGGTCGAGGTGACAGAGATGGGCATGCGGGAGTGGTGGTACCTCGATGCCCTGGCCAGGATCCAGCAGAGTCGTCCGCTTCCGGCGCGAGTGCGGATTTACCTGGCCAGCGGTCTGGCCGAACAGGCCGGCCCAGCTGAGCTCGAAGCCAGGAGGGCCGCTGCGGGCCCGTGGTCACGGCTGGACGGCGTCAAGTTCTACGCCGACGGGTGGCTCGGGCCGCGCACGTGCGCGATGTGCCGTGACTTCGCCGACCAGGACCATGACGGCGTCCTGTTCATGGATTCCTCGACTCTGGCCGCCAGGATTGAGCCCTTCGCCGCTCGCGGCTGGCGGATCGCCACCCACGCCATCGGCGACCGAGGCATCGAGACGGTACTTGATGCCTACGAGATGACGTGGGGGCATGACTACCAGGCGATCGCCGCCGCCATGCCGCGGATCGAGCACGGCAGCGTGCAATCACGCGATCTCGCCGACCGGATCGCGTCGCTGGGAGTCGCGGTCTGCCTGCAGCCATCGTTCGCCGTTACCGATGCCCAGCAGGTGCGGACCGCGCTCGGGCCCGATCGGGCCGCCCTGGCGTATCCATGGGCCACGCTGGCCGCCGCAGGCGCCCGGCTGCTCCTGGGCACGGACTACCCAATCGAAGTCATCGAACCGCTGGTGGGCCTAGCCCGCCTAGTCAACGGACGTTCGGATCGCGACGGCTTCAGCACCACCGATGGCGCACCTGAGCAGTCCCGGCTGCCGTTGCAGCTGGCATGTCAGCTGGCCTCGGACGAGCAGGCTGGACGAACCTTCCTGTCCGCCGATCCACGCGCCATCCCAGCCAGCCAGATCGACCTAGTCGAAGTGCGCGGGACAGCCCCAGTTCCATTCTGATCGAGCGCGGCGAGCAGTTTGGCCAGCCGGTCAGGCGACTGTAGCTCGTAAGGACACGGGGAGCTACACTTGCAGTTATGAAGATCATCACGCAGCGGGAGTTCCGGAACAACTCCGCCGCCGTCATGAACGCGGTCGAAGCCGGTGAGACGTATCACATCACCCGCAACGGCAGCGAAGTCGCTGAGCTGAGACCTCTTGGGCGCAGGCGTCGGCTGAGTGCCGAGGAGCTAGTTACCCGGCACCGAGGACTGCCGAGTGTGGGCTATCAGCGGATGCGCCAGGAAGCCGACGAGTACTTCGGCACCAAGGACCGGGCTGATGGCAGTGATACCTGGGATCGCGCCGGTGGCTGACCGCTACGCGTCCGGGGTGATCGACACCCGCGTCTACATCGATCTCGGCAGCATCGATCCGGCGAACTTGCCGGCTACGCCGGAGATCACCGCCATCACGCTGGCCGAACTGCATCAAGGTGTCGCGATGGCCAAGGATCCCGCAGTCAGAGCAGCTCGGACGGAGAAGCTTGGTGCGGCCGCCGCCGACTTCGAGCCCCTGCCGTTTGACGGCCCCGCCGCAGCCCGGTACGGCACGCTCGTCGCACTGGCCATCGCAGCTGGCCGTGATCCCATGCCTCGCCGCACGGACCTTATGATCGCCGCAATCGCCTCAGCCAGGGGCCTTCCGCTGTACATGCGCAACGCCGACGATTTCAAGGGCATCGAGAGCGCCGTCACCGTTCTCGCTGTGTAACGCCTGGTTCTTTCGGGCCGGAGCCCGCCTTCAGACGTTGAAGCGGAACTCGACTACGTCGCCGTCTTGCATGACGTAGTCCTTGCCCTCGATCCTGGCCTTGCCGACCGCGCGGGCGGCCGGGACTGAGCCGGCGGCCATCAGGTCGTCGAACGAGACGATCTCGGCCTTGATGAAGCCGCGCTGGAAGTCGGTGTGGATCACGCCAGCCGCCTCGGGCGCCGTCGCTCCAGCCGGGATCGTCCAGGCCCGCGCCTCCTTCGGGCCGGCCGTCAGGAACGTCGAGAGACCGAGTGCGGCGAAGCCGGCCCTGGCCAGCTGAGCGAGGCCGGGCTCGCCGAGACCTAGCTCGGCCAGCAGCTCCGCCGCCTCCTGCTCGGTGAGGTCGACCAGCTCCGATTCGGTCTTGGCGTCCAGGAAGACCGACTCGGCTGGGGTGACCAGCTTGGCCAGCTGATCGCGCAGGGCGACATCGGCTAGCTCTGCGTCGCCTACTAGCTCAGTGTCTACGTTGAACACGTAGACGAACGGCTTGGCCGTCAGCAGCTGCAGCTCACGTAGTCGCGCCAGCTCGATCCCGGCCGCCACCGCACCGGCCGACAGCGTCGTGCCTCCATCGAGTAGCTGCTGCGCCCTGGCTGCCGCATCGGCTACCGCGAGCCGTTCCGGATCTCGGCCGAATTTCGTCTCCTTGGCAAGTCGCGGTACGGCCTTCTCTAGCGTCTGCAGGTCGGCCAGCATCAGCTCGGTCGCGATCGTCTCGATGTCACGCTCGGGCGAGACTTCGCCATCTACGTGGCTGACATCCGGGTCAGTGAAGACCCGGACGACCTGGCAGATCGCGTCGGTCTCGCGGATGTGAGCGAGGAACTGGTTGCCGAGCCCCTGGCCCGTCGACGCGCCGCGGACAAGGCCGGCGATGTCCACGAAGCGCACGCTGGCCGGCACGATCTTGACCGAGTCGTACAAGTGGGCCAGGGCGGCCAGCCGCTGGTCCGGGATGCCGACGATGCCGACGTTCGGCTCGATGGTCGCGAACGGGTAGTTGGACGCCAGCACGCTGGCCCTGGTCAGCGCGTTGAACAGGGTGGATTTGCCGACGTTGGGCAGGCCGACGATGCCGATGGACAGGCTCACCCGGGCGAGTCTAGGCCGCTGCCGGCCCTGACCCGTCCAGCAGCAGTTCCCGGCGCCCGCCCGCGTGTCAGGCAGGAAACTGTCGGGTCCGGCTGCGAGCATGACCAGAATGAACGCCCTCACGCTGCTTGCCGGGCTCTGCCTGGGCATCGTCCTCGGGGCCGCGATCGGATACCTGCTGGCCAAGGGACGGCTGGCGGCAGCCACCGCGGACCTGACCGGACAGGCTCGTGCCGCCGACGAGCGGGCCAGGGCCGCGGAGGAACGGACCGCGCAGGCGGAGCGCACCGCGCGGGAGCGGGCCGCGCTGATCGACGGGCAGCTGGCCGAGCGGTTCCAGGCGCTGTCGGCCGAGGCCCTGGACGTGAGCACGCGGCGGTTCCTGGAAATCGCCGAGGGCCGGCTGACCGCGGCCAACGTCACGGCGGCCGGCGAGCTGGACAAGCGCCAGGTGGCGGTCGAGCACCTGGTCGGGCCGCTGAAGGAGACCCTGGCCCGGGTCGAGTCGCAGCTGCGCGAGTCGGACGCCGAGCGGCACCGCTCCCATGCGGCGCTGGCCGAGCAGGTCCACATCGCCCGGCAGAGCTCGGACCAGCTTCGTGTCCAGACCCAGGCCCTGGTCACCGCCTTGCGGCGGCCCGAGGCCCGTGGCCGCTGGGGCGAGATGCAGCTGCGCCGGGTGGTCGAGCTGGCCGGGATGAGCGCTCGCTGCGACTTCGACGAGCAGGTCAGCATCAGCGACGACAACGGCGGCGTCCAGCGCCCGGACATGGTGGTCCGGCTGGCCGGCGGCAAGAACATCGTGGTCGACTCGAAGGTGTCGCTGGCCGCGTACCTGGAGGCCGCCGAGTCGGCCGACGAGGACGTGCGCGAGGCCAGGCTGGATGCGCATGCCAGGCATCTGCGGGATCACGTGGACAAGCTGGCGGCCAAGGCCTACTGGTCGGCTATCAGCCCGACCCCGGAGTTCGTGATCCTGTTCATCCCTGGCGAGGCATTCCTCGCGCCAGCGCTCGAACGCGACCGGGCGCTGCTAGAGGACGCGATGATCCGCAAGGTGCACATCGCGACGCCGACCACGCTGGTCACCATGCTGCGGACGGCGCAGTACGCCTGGCAGCAGGAGGCGCTCTCAGAGAATGCCCGCGCGGTGTTCGACCTAGGCCGGGAGCTCTATGACCGGCTGGCCGGGCTCGGTCGGCATGTCGATGCGGTCGGCAGGTCGCTGGCGAGCGCGGTCGGCCACTTCAACTCGGCAGTCGGCTCCCTTGAGTCCCGGGTCCTGGTCACCGCACGCAAGCTCAACTCACTCGGCGTCACCGACGCCGAGCTGGACCCGCCGAAGACGGTTGACGCGTCGGTCCGGACGCTCTCGGCGCTTGAGCTGGTCACCGAGACCGCGCCGGAACTGACGTCGGTCGCCGACGATCGCAGGAATGGCCGGGCCAGGGATAGCGCCAGGGATAACAGGGTGGAAGGACTCGCTGGGGGCGATCAGCAGCCGGGCGGCGGAATCTCCGGGGTTGCTGAGCTAGTCAGCGGCTCGCGGGCGATGGGAGCGGCAGGTTGACCGGCGCGGCCGGCCGGTCTGGCGCGGCCGGCCGGGCCAGCCAGGTTCGCGCGCGTGCCGCCATCGCGGCCATGTTCAGCGTGTTTCTGCTCGCCGATCTAGCGGCCGGATGGCTCGGCGTGGCGGGACTAACGGGCTTCGGCTTCGCGGCCGGGAGCATGATCGCGGCCGGGTTGGTCCGTCGGAAAGATCTGCTGATCGTGGTCGCCGCGCCGCCGGCGATCTTCCTGGGCGCGGTGACCTGCGGCGAGCTGATCACCGCGCACACGGATCACGCCACCAGCGTCGGCTCTATCGCGGCCGGGACCTTCCTGACCCTGAGCAGCGCCGCTATCTGGATGTACTGCGGTCTCGCCGCGACCATGATCATCGCAGTCGTTCGGGGCCTTCCGCAGTGCATTCGCGACCTACGCACTGGCCTGGCGGGTGGGAGCAGCCGGGCGGGTGGGACCGGTATCGCGGGTGGGAGCAGCCGGGCGGAAGGCGGCGGCCGGGCGGCAGCGCGTCGCGCCAGGCGTTACCTGACTACAGGTCCGCTCGTCGCAGCTCATGAGGCAGCGCGAAGACCAGGCTCTCACGCACGGCTTCGACCTCCTCGACCGTCGAGAAGCCAGCCCCTGCCAGCAGTTCCATCACTTCAGTGACCAGGTCATCGGGAACGGATGCGCCGCTCGTCACGCCGATCGTGGTCGCGCCATCCAGCCACGCTGGGTCAAGCCCGCTGACATCGTCGACCAGATAGGCCGCGTCTGCGCCTGCTTCGCGTGCGACCTCGACCAGGCGGACGGAGTTCGAGGAATTCTGCGAGCCGACGACGATCACGACGTCGGATTCCTTGGCGATCTGCTTCACCGCGGCCTGGCGGTTTTGCGTCGCGTAGCAGATATCGTCGCTCGGCGGATCGATCAGCAGCGGGAACCGCTCGCGCAGGGCACCCACCGTTTCGGTGGTCTCATCTACCGACAGGGTCGTCTGGGAGAGCCAGGCGACCCTCGCCGGGTCGCGAACATCGATCTGCGCCGCGTCGGCCGGACCGTCCACCAGGCGAATGTTCGCCGGCGCCTCGCCGGTCGTGCCAATGACCTCTTCGTGGCCCTCGTGGCCGATCAGCAAGATGTCGTATCCCTGGGCGGCGAAGCGGCGCGCCTCGTTATGCACCTTGGTGACCAGCGGGCAGGTGGCGTCGATCGTGCGCAGCCCGCGAGTCTTCGCAGCCTCGTGCACTTCAGGGGAGACACCATGCGCCGAGAAGACGACCAGGGCACCCTCGGGCACCTCCTCGGTCTCCTCCACGAAGATCGCGCCACGCTTCTCCAGCGCCTTGACCACATGCGTGTTGTGCACTATCTGCTTGCGCACGTAGACCGGGGCGCCGAACCGCTCAAGTGCCTGCTCCACAGTCTGGACGGCTCGATCAACCCCAGCGCAGTAGCCACGGGGCTTCGCTAGCAGGACACGCTTGGTCGACAGGGCCATGACATACATCGTAGGTGACCCCCGGAGCCACCGGTCTAGCAGCAACCCGCATCCGGCCCGCTCATGAGGCTGCCGCCACGGGTGCTCATGCGGCACCATGACGGGTGACGGGATCACCGCCCGGCGTCAGTCGCGTAGAACCTGCTGGATAGCGCGGGTGATGCCACCGCTTTCAGCCGCGACACCGGGCCGCCTGCTGGCGGGCAGGTCTGAGGGAAGGCGATAACGATGCGCTTGCCGGAAGTCACCGACCGGATCGTAAATGTCCCGGTACGGGCGCTCCGAGCTGTGTTCGCCGGAGTCGGCCAACTGCTGCTCGCCACCGACCGGCTCAAGGGCGAGTCGCGCGACGCCGGCCAGCCCATAGACGACGAACCCGGCGCCGATCGTTCCATGGGCGACGAACCTGACGCCAATGTGGCAGCCGACCAGACGCCAGTGCAGTCGAGGCGGCGGTCGCTCGAATCGACCGGCAACGTCCGCCTGCTGGCCTCGAAGGACCTGGCGCAGGCCCCGGCGGACACCGCGGCGCAGGTCCTGCCGAAGGTCTCGGCGGCTGGCCTGCCGCTGCCTGGCTACGACGGGCTCTCGGTCCCGTCGCTCCGAGCCAGGTTGCGGAACCTGGACGCGGCACAGCTGGGCATCCTGATCGAGTACGAGATAGCGAACGCCAGCCGTGAGCAGGTGGTGACAATGTTCGAGCGCAGAATCGGCAAGCTCGGCAGCGGGGCACCCGATGCCGCTTGAGACCAGCGCCGAGTCACCCGTGCCGGTGCGCACTGTCCTGCGGCTTGTCGGCGACTGGGTCGGCCGCCTGGGCCGGGTCTGGGTCGAGGGCCAGATCGCCGAGCTGAGCAGGCGCGGCAGCACTGTCTACCTGACTCTGCGCGATCCGGTAGCGGCGGTGTCGGTCCGGGTTATCTGCCCGCGCCAGGTATTCGATGCGGCAGATCCGGCACCCGCCGAGGGCGCGAGGGTCGTGATCTGGACCAAACCGGACTTCAGCATGGCCAAGGGCTCATTTTCGCTCAGCGCGCTCGAACTTCGCGCGGTCGGGATCGGTGAGCTGCTTGCCCGCCTGGAACGGCTGCGTCGATCCCTGGCGGCCGAAGGCCTGTTCCGGGCAGAACGCAAGCACCGGCTGCCCTTCCTTCCCAAGATGGTCGGCCTGATCTGCGGCCGGGACTCGGCGGCCGAACGCGACGTGCTGCAGAACGCGGCCCGGCGCTGGCCGGCGGTACGATTCCGGGTCGAGCAGGCGGCCGTGCAGGGGCCGTACGCGGTGCAGGAGGTCACCGCCGCGCTACAGCAGCTGGACGCCGACCCCGCAGTCGAGGTGATCATCATCGCCCGCGGCGGCGGTTCCATCGAGGACCTGCTGGCCTTCTCCGACGAGTCCCTGATCAGAGCGGTCGCCGCGTGCCGGACACCCGTCGTCAGCGCGATCGGCCACGAGCAGGACGTTCCGCTCCTTGATCTGGTCGCGGACCTGCGGGCATCGACGCCGACTGACGCCGCCCGCCGGGTAGTCCCGGACGTGACCGAGCAGCTCGCGCTCATCGGCGAGCTTCGGTCCAGGGCGCGCCGGCACCTAGCCGGCCGACTTGACCGGGAGAACGCGTGGCTCGCCGGGATCAGGTCGCGGCCGGCCCTGTCAAGCCCGGTCGCTGAGCTCGACCGCCGCCAGGAGCAGGTGCTGGCCCTGACTGAACGGGCCCGCCGGTCGATCTCTGCCCGGCTGGACCGGGCCAGCGCCGACCTCACTGGCGTGAGGGCACGGCTGGTTGCCTTGTCGCCAGCCGGGACCCTGCGCCGCGGCTACGCAATTGTTCAGCGCACCGATGCCAGCGTCGTCCGGTCGGCCGCGGAGATCAGCACCGGCGACTCACTCCTGGTCCGATTCGCCGACGACCATCTTTCTGTCACCGCTGATGGCCGACCCTGACCTGCATGGTCATAACAATGTGAGCAGAATCACTCACCGTGCGTGGCGTTTCCTCCCGGCGGCATGCAGCAAAAACTAAGCTGTCCTTTGCTATCGGAGCGCGGCAGACCCAAGTGCGCGGGCATTCGGCAGACCTCCTGAGATGAGATACCTGCGGAGTCGCTCGCTTTTGCCGTTTTCTGGTGCGCGCAAAGTGCCGATTAGGAAGGACATCTCGTGGCGGTCCAGCCCTCGTCTGCCGCTGCGACGACCGCCGGACCGGTCCAGGAATCCCCCGGTGCTGCTAGCAAGGCGTCCTGGCGGGCCCCGGGCCTTGACGGGCTGCGGGCGCTTGCCGTACTGACCGTGCTGGCGTTCCACGAGAACCTGCCCGGGTTCCGAGGCGGCTTCCTTGGCGTCGATATCTTCTTCGTTCTCAGCGGTTACCTGATCACGGACCTGCTGGCAGCAAGGTTCGGCCGCGACGGTCGGGTCGGTCTGGGTATCTTCTGGCTCCGCCGGGCGCGGCGCCTGCTGCCTGCACTCGCGGTCATGCTGGTGTCCGTCACCGCCGCGATCGCGGTGCTCGAACCGACTCAGATCGCCGCGCTGCGGCCCGCGCTGCTCGGCGCCGTCACCTACACCAGCAACTGGTGGCAGGCTCTGGCGCACCAGTCCTACTTCGCGCAGTTCGGGCCGCCGCCGCCCTTGCAGCATCTGTGGTCGCTCGCGGTAGAAGAGCAGTTTTACCTGGTCTGGCCGGTCATTGTGGCCGTGGTTCTCATTGGTGTGCACCGCCCGACCCAGCGAGCGCTGGTCGCCTGGATCGGCGCCGTAGCCTCAGCCCTGGTTATGCTCGCCATTTACGTGCCAGGATCTGACCCCTCGCTGGTCTACTACGGAACTGACACGCACGCCAGCGCGCTGATGATCGGCGCAGCCCTCGCCCTGACCTGGCCGCTGGCGAAAGTAGCCGCAGCGGCCGGGCCAGTGCGGCAGCGGCTGGACATCATCGGCCTGGCCGGCCTCGCGATCCTCGGCTGGGCGGTCTGGCACTTCTCCGGCGCCAATCCGGCGGTCTATCCGTTCGGCCTGGTCCTGGCCGCCGTTGCGGCCGGTGGTGTCGTGCTC
>OCZU010002524.1_pt1 | contig 11644 bp, 11 predicted proteins | sample 1539001 | NCBI WGS metagenome assembly OCZU01 (sample SAMEA3539306, study PRJEB22396) | soil metagenome | biome: tundra; feature: field; material: soil | place: USA | collected 2010-05 | depth 0.15 m
TGTGTTACCGGAGTCAGTTGCTCCGATTAACAAGTAAGCCGCCCTTCGCGGCATAGCCAGTAAGGTTCAACCTTCTCTGTAAGTCTGCTGGCCGATCTCCCCCGAACGAAGGATAGCCGTACACGCTGTCGCCTTACCAAGACAGCGATCCGTAGTTTGCTGGGAGGCAAACCATGCGCCTGAACCGTCTTCACCTCGCTCTTTCAGTTCTGATTTTCTCACTGCTTCTGGCCAGCCCTGCCTTCGCCAACTCGGTCACTATGACCTACGAGGGGCACGGCGCGGGAAATAACACAAGTTATCCATGGCTTTTCTCCATCAACGGCAGCGGCCAGCCCTACACAACGCTGATTTGCGACGCCTATGACAATGTCAATGCCGTCGGAGAGACCTGGCAGGCAACCGCCACGCCGCTGCTGCAGGCCATCGGCTTGTTTGGCTCGGGTGCGTCGCTCGATTACAAAGCCGCCGGATTGATCTTCAAAAGCATCCTCGCGGGCACCACTGGTGCCGGAGCTGGGCAATGGGCCGTTTGGGGGCTGTTCTCGCAGAACGCCGCCAACAACCCATTGTTCGTGAGCAGTGGCGGCGCGGCTGTAGAGGCGCAATTCCTCGCGCTGGCAGTAGGCGCTCCCAACAGCTCTTTCAACGGCTTGATCCTCTACACTCCCATCGCCGGCACGCAGGGCAACAATAGTTTGCCGCAGGAGTTTATCGGCTACAGCGCAGTCCCTGAGCCGGGCAGCCTTATGCTGATGGGGACTGGTTTGATCGGGCTAGCTGGCACGCTGCGACGAAAATTTCTGAAAGCGTAGTTCGGCTTAACGCTACTTAACGACGGCGTCGCTTCACCCTTCGCGACGCTGAACCCTACACCGCGCTGCCAACGGCAGCGCGGATTTTTCTTGCCCGTCATTTGTTGATCGCTGTTCCTAGGCAAAGCGCAAGGTGTTACTTCTTGACAGGTGCCGATGGGGGATACACGGGAGGAGGCAGGGCGGTTGCGCTCTCCAGCCAGGCGGTATACCAGAGATCCAAAAGCATCTGCGACCCTGCGGCGAGGCGATGGGTCGTGAACTCGAATGCCTCCGGAGAACCTTTCTCGCGAAAGCCGCCCGCCTTTTCGATCGCATAAACTTTTTCCACCAGCCCGTTGGACTGCCTCAGGTAGGCGACGTAGCGCGCGAAGGGATCATCCAGCTTCTCTGGAGCGTGCACGAAGCCAGCGAAATCCTTCCCTGCAATGTTCGCCGCGACATAGGCAGTTTCGAACTGAGCGTGGATGTCATGCTGCGTCGTATAGCCGTTCGGGTTCGGTCCCACCCAGCCGTTGTACTGGATGGTCGTGTGCAGAGGCTGGGCTGCATCGGCGACATAGTGACCCAGCCAGCCCGCATAAAAAATGATTGCATGCTCGACTGACGCCGTCGGCTGATGATCGGACTTCAGTTTGCGATACTCCCGGAATGCAGCTTTTAACCGTCCGTAAACCTCCATGGTGATGTAAGGCTGTAAGCCAACATGCTCGGGAAGGTAGTCGTCAGGGTGGTCGGTAGTCGCGGCGCGCTTCTCGTAAAGCTTCCGATAAAACTCATAGCGCCCGCGAGGCAGCGGATCGAGCCAATCGACTCGCTCCAGATCGATGAAGTGATCCGGTTCCTGCGCGTTCTTGAGCGCGAACTCCGTGGGACTGCGCCAGCGGTCGGGCTCCGGCCCAAGGTAAGCAATCTCCGTGACAGCGCGACGGAAAAATCGCGGCATGGTCGCCGGAATTTTCTCCGCCGCAACCCGGTTCACGTAGGTGTGTCCTTCGTTGCCCCATCCCTGGGCGGCATCGGATTGCAAAAGAATGAGGGCGACCAGCATCCAGCCGATCAGCCCTCTTCTGAGCTTATCCATTCTCATTTCAACCAAGTCAAATCGTCCCTCATTGTCTAAGCGTGCCTTCCTCAGAACACAAGATGCATTGCCAACTGGAGAAAGCGATTGCTTCCGACGGTCTGCGCGATCACGCCAAAGTTCTGCGAATTAGGGTTCGAAGGTGTCAATATCTGGTTCATAACGGGAAAGCAAGGGGAGGGATTGAAGCATCCATTCAGCGCAAAGTTGCCGTTTGGGGCATCGAAATCCGGATGGTTGAAGATGTTGAAGGCGTCAGCTTGGAATTTCAGCGCGATGCGTTCCCCAATCTTGAAATTCTTGAAGACCGAGACATCGAAGCGCGTCTGGAAGGGAGCGCGGAAGAGGTTGCGGCCGTTGTTCCCGTAGTTGGTTTCCAGAGTGTCGCAAACCGTCGCCCCGCCGAGGGTCGGGCCGCACGGCGGAACTCCACTTTGGCCGGGTTGAAGGAACGGGATGGAGAAGTCATTTGGGTTGACATAGGGAACCCTGACCGTGCCTGGGTTATATCCCCCAGAGGTGAAGAAACTATCTGTGCCGCCCTGGGTAGCTTGTTTTGGCGAAATTCCGGGAGCCAGCGGGAGAATCGGGTTGGTGATGAAGTCGTCAGCGCTGAAGAAAATACTGCCGGCCGTTCCCGAGAAGTCAATGACGCTGAAGGGCTCGCCGCTCTGGGCCACGGTGACGCCCTGAATACCCCAACCATTCGCCACTTTGTCTACGAAATGGGATGAATAGGTTCGAGTCGGAACCTGATACACGTAACTGATGGTCAAGACGTGCGTGCGATCGAAATCGGAGGAGGCGTAAGCAGTTCTTGGCACAAGGGGATTATTTCCATTAAAGAAGAGACCCGCACCTAGCCCGCTGCCTTCATCGAGAGAATGCGAGTAGGTGTAGGACGCATTTACCTGCAGGCCATGAGACATCTTCTTGGTCGCCTGGAACTGCAAGGCGTTGTAGGTTGAGATGCCCTCGGCTCTCCAGAAATCCGCATTGGGATTGAAACCGATATAGGGTGTGCGCAGAGCCGTGTTTCCATCGGAGAACGGGAACGCCCCGATCGTGGTTTGAACCTGCTCTGTGAGGAGCGGGCACGAAAAATTATTCCCGCTGCAGGCAGGCGACGTACTATCGGCGGCCTGGAAGCCGTAGCTGTAAGTCTGCCCGTTGATTGGATTCGTCGGGGTTGCGACGCCGGGCTGGTTAAAGGGTATCGGTATCGGCTGGTGCACACCGTGATTGCCGATATAGGCCAGGGTCAGCACCACGTTGTTTTTGGGTTGCCACTGCAGGTCAAGGCTCCAGTTTTCCGAATAAGGCAGCTTGTTCGCGGGATCGTAGGCACCGAACAGGAAGTCGGAATTGGCGAAGCCGGTCGGCGCGCAGGTGGGAGTCACCGGCTCGGGGCAACCGCTCAATTGAGACTGATTGTAGACAAGGTTGGCTACGCCCGTCAGATTGCTTGGCGGGGGCGTAAGCGCAGTCGTGCCAAACGGGCCGAGGGTAAGGCAGTTCGTACTGGCGCACGTGGCCACGACCGGCACGGTGAAGGGCTGCTGAGTCGTCACGCTAAAGGGACCGCTGATGCCCAGGCCGGCGCTGGCCGAAAGCTCGGTAAAGTATTCGCCGCGGTCGGCGTAAATTCCGAAGCCGCCGCGGACCACAACGTTCTTCAGGGATTTCGGGCTCCAGGCAATTCCGATGCGCGGGGCGAACATCCATTGGCGGCCTGTCAGGGTAGAGTCGCTAACGCCTTTGAATCCAAACGCCTTGTTGTTTCCGGCGACCACGAGGCCAATTCCCGGCTCGCCATTAGCGAGGGTTGCGAAGGTATCGCAATTAGCAGGCTGTGTGGGAGTAGTGCAAGGCCCGGTCCACTTGTAATCTGACGGATAGAAGTTGGTCAGCAGCCCATTGATTTCATTGAGCGGGCCGTCCCAGTCCCAACGCAGACCCAGGTTTACCGTGAGATTCGACTGAAGCTTAATGTTGTCCTGGGCGAAAAGGCCGGCGGATTTCGAGCGGAAGTGGCGGTTAGTTTCGCCGTTGAGGAGCAGGCCGCTGCTGTGATCCGAGCCTATTGTCCCGGAAAGGAAATCGGCGAAAGCATTAAAGTTCAGGCTGGCAACTTCATTCTCGCGGTTCTCAACATTGAGTTGCACGTAATCAAAGATGCCTCCGAAAGACCACGAATGACGGCCGTGGACCCAGTGAAGGGTCGACGAGCCTTCATGCTCATTTTGAAAAATTCCCGCGTTGGCGAAGTTGGTGGAGGGCCCAATCCTCATCGCGTTACCGTGAGTCGGAGGCACGAACTGGTCGTTGCCCAACGGCGCCCCAGCGTCCGCGTTTGCGATGGTGATGCCGGGAAAGAACGGACTGCCGAGAAGGTTGAGGCCCACATCGCCGGGCGTCAGGGACTGGCTGGTCGTGGCATTGGCCACCTCGCGAATAAAGCCGTAGCGGTTCTCCCAGGTCGCATTTGGGGTGAGAACGGTGGTGTTATCGAGGGAAAAGAGCTGGCTTCCGGCATGCAAGGTTTGCGGGAAGCCGGGCACCGCGCTAACCGCGAAAGGAATGTTGGTAGGATCGTTTTGAAAGTAGTACTTGCCGGCAAGACGGTCCTTCGGACTGAAGTTGTAATCGATGTTGCCATTGATCTGCGTGGCATTGAATTGGCTCGGCGGGCCTTTGACGAAGGAATTGAAAGGCTGCGTGCCGCTTTCGTTAGTAGAGGCATTTGACGAAGGGATAATGAACTGGCCGCTGGGTGTCTTGGCGTTCAGGATGGCTAGCGCCACCGGATCTATTGCAGTGATGCATGCCGGATGGTGCGGCGCACCGCACTGGTCATTGGCATTCGCAAGGCTCATAAGGGCCACTTGATCATTCCGATTTGTGTCGGTCAAACCCTGCAGTGTTGGGACCCCGCTGAATGCGCCACTGAGAGCATCGCTGATTCGCTGTCCCTGATAAGAAACAAAGAAGAACATCTTGTCCTTCTTGATGGGCCCTCCCAACGTCCCGCCAAACACGTTGCGATGGAGCGGAGGAGCGCCGCTGAAGAACGGATTGGGTGCCAGAAAGGTGGGTTGCGCGTCGAAAGCATTGTTCTGGAAGTATTCGTAAACCTGACCGTGAAGGAGGTTTGTCCCGGACTTCGTCGTGGTTTCGATATGAGCGCCGCTGGCCGAGCCCATCGAGGCGTCGTACATCGAGGTGCTGACATGAACCTCCTCAATGGTTTCTACCGGGGGTGTGGGCAACGCCTGGCCGATCGCGTCGAACACTGAGCTGTTGGTTTGAACCTGGCCGCCGGCTCCGAAAATTTCTCCGGTGTTCAGAGTGAACCGGCTGTCGGAAATGTTGCTGGTTGAGTTTCCGTTAAACAAATTGTTCGCGTTCACGCCGTTGAAAGTGAACAAATTGCTGGTGTCGCGCTGTCCGTTGGCAACAATTCCCTGATTGCCCAGCCCTTGGTTCGAGCCCGAACCTGACAGAAAATCCGCGCTAACGCCGGGGGCTTGGATGGCTAGTTGTGTGAAGCTGCCGGTGCCCAGCGGGACCGACTCTATCTGGTTTGCGCCCATCGTATAACCATTGGTCGTGTCGGTCTCATTTAGCAATGGCGTCGCATCAACCGTCACCGTCGACGACACTGCGCCAGGCTTGAGCTTCGCGTTCACCGTCGCCGTGCGATTGCCTTGCACGATGATCTGAGGGTAGGCATCCTTTTGAAATCCTTCCTTGCTGAACGTGACTTCGTAGTTCCCGATCGGCAGGTCGGAGATGCTGAAGGAGCCATCCGACTTGCTGGTGGCCGATACTTCCAGATTGGTGGCCAGAGCGCGCGCTTTGATATTTACGTTCGTGACCACGGCGCCACTGCTGTCAGTCACCGTGCCGTTAATGGCGCCCAGGGTTTGCTGGGCGAGCGCGAAGTGCGATGAAAGCGTGAGAGTTAGGACTGCGATGAGCAGCGCGCGACAGGAAAACGTCGTAACGGATAGGGCGGACAACCGACGACGGGAGATCACAGGAGGACCCTCCTTTAGAACGCCCCGCCGTTATAGCAAACGTTATGGTTCCGGTTCAAGACCAGGAACGTTAAAAAACGGTGAAAACCCGGCTAATATTTTTTAGATTCGCGCCATTCGAGATTTCGCTACCCGATATTTTCACCGCCGCGCCCGTTTTTTCCATCTGGAGGAAAACCAGTTGCAGAAAGCAGAGCCGGTGTCTTACGCTTTTGCACAGGCTTTAGAGGATTTTCGTCAGCGCTAACTCGGCCCGAATCTTGCCCACGATCTCCTCCGGAGAGCCGTCGGCCTCGATCACAATGGCATGCTCCGGTTCTTGCAGTGCCGCCAGTTGACTGGCGAGCATCTGTTCGGTCAGATAGTGCCCGTGGCGCGTGCGCAACCGCTGCTGCAGCAGCATCGGCGTGGCTTTCAGATAGACGAAATGTACTTCCGGACCTACCCGCAAGCGGTCTCGATACGCCCGCTTCAACGCCGAACAAGCCAGGACCGTATTCTTTCCTGCCGCAAGCCAGCCGGAGATCAGCGCCCGTAGCGTCTCCAGCCAAGGGGCGCGGTCCGCATCGGTCAGCGGAAAGTTGTTCCGCATCTTTTCCACATTCGTTGCGGAATGGTAATCGTCCGCATCTTCGAAGTCCCAGCCGAGTTCTGCCGCCAACAATTGTCCGACCGTCGTCTTCCCTGCCCCCGCCACTCCCATCAGCACAATGACCAAGATTTCCTCCCTCGCCGTAGACTGCCGATTCCTGCTTTTGATATTTCGGCGCGCACAGGCAATGTGCCAAGTCGCCGCCGACGATCAGGTTAGACGATAAATGAAGAAGGGATACGACAGAATCGCGAACCAAGGCGGGAGTCGTGGAGGATGTAGCAAATAAGTGCCTGAAAAGATGGTGGAGCTAGTCGGGATCGAACTATTCATCGGTGTTGAGCACGCGTAACTTATTGAGTTTTATACTGCCGAGAAGGCCTCAAAAGGCACCATTCCTAACAACTGGGTACGTTTTGGGTACAGTGACTTGCTTCGCACCCGAAGCACTGCAGGTCCGTCGAACCGCAATTGTCCTAACTTCCAAGTTGCCGACAGTCCGGAAGTTCGCCCGATCAGTCAACACACGCGCGTTTTGCGGGACCGATCCCCACCGATTTCGCGTACATCGGTGTCGATGAGCGGGGTGGCATGGTTTCGTCAACCAAGTGCAGAGTCGCCGTTTGCCAAATGTCACCGGCGATTCACTTATGTTGGATTGTTACCGGGGGCCCGACCGTCCCAATGCTACCAAGATGGGTCACCCGTTCCTGTGTATCCAGCAGCGGAAAACGTAGCCCTGGTCTGCTGTGCTCGGCATTGATCATTACCAATGCCACCAGTCCCACTTTTTGCGTCTTAACCATTTCTTCCTGTTCTTCGATGCCTTTAGTCCCACTCACGCGAAACACCTCACCAGTGGTCTTGCCGACGAGATCAGCCGACTTCGTTTTGGCGATGTTCCGCGACGCAAACTGATTGGTCCACAGATAGCGTCCAGCGAGGTCTTTGATAGCGGCGGCCACTGGAAGGTGATCAAGAAACGCTGCAAGACAATCCAACTTTGAGGCGGCGGAATCTGCGACGGCCTTTGGGATTGACGCTATGGGTAAGAGAACCTTCTTTCCTTGAAGAGCAGACTCAATATCCGCATTTGGCAGAAGCAGGTCTCCGACGTACTCTTTCTCGCTGGCATCCCAGAAATGAAACTGGATGGAGTTAAACCATTGCACATCGGATACCGGTTGCTGGTCTGTACTTCTCACTCGCACTTTCAGGTCGCAAAGACAAACTGCTCCGCCGGCTCTATCTTCTTCATCGATTTTGGCGAGGTTGTCATCGTCATCAGCTTCTCGAAAAACTTCGCAATACGCTGGGTTCTTCCAATGCATCCGGCGGTCTTTATCACGGATCAGCACAGGAACTGGGAGACAGGATAGGAAGCGGTCAACCACGGTCATCAGAAATTCGCGATTGCCTGCTTCCCGGTCCGCTAGCGTGTTTCGTATTTTCTCAAGCTGATTACGCAGATTGGCTTCGATGTCCCTGATGAGTTTGCGTTCGCGCAGAATTCGCTGTTCATCCTGAGTCAGTTCGCCAAAACGGTCCTGAGCCAATCCGCTCAGCTGGTATTCAATTGCTTGTCTGACTAGCACTTCAATAGTGGTTCTTTGGTTGAGCGCCTCTTGCTTAAGGCTCGCATGCATTTCTCTCGGAAGCCGGATATTGGTTCGGATTAGCTCTTCCGCCATAGCAAAACCATTCTACTGCTTCGGAAAAAACAAGTCGCCCCCATTTTTCTCTCTCGGATCCAACCTTGTCAACCTTCAAGGGGAAATTGCGTTTGATATGCTGGTTATCTTCTGTATTAGCAATATGTTACCAAGGATATTCTCTGGCACTGTCTCCCGCGCTAGGTTATTTTATTCGACGTGAAACTTTTTTCTTTACTATATTTGCTTATTTTCATACAATAGAGAGACCGAGATCGCCCGGCCGGGTGGCAATCACCCAACTGGACAATTTTGGCAAACACTGGTGACAGGAGATTCTTTATGGGAAACAAAATAACCGTCACAACGGAGAAGGTAGGGGGAGGATTCTTCACGCTCCCTGCCCACAAGTCAACTGCGTACGAAAATCACACGAAGGTTGCGGAGGCGTACAGCAAGCCCTTCGGAACCGCGTCCGAGGCACGCGAGAAGCTACAGGACAAACTCGCTGAACGGGGAGCCAAATAAGTAGCCGGAAAGTCACATCGCATTTCACTGACAGGGCCCGCGAACGCACTAAACATTTCAAGACACGATAAGAGGTAACGAAATGACACAGGTTGAAAATGAACCAATGACAGAAGTCCAAGAACCGCTGGTCTTCCAATTGAGAGAACGTGTGATTCCGCAGGGGCAGGAGAGTGCTGCGTATTCTGGCCGCACTCAAAGCAGCTGCGGCGGCGAAGACACGCTCTACGATGAACTCTCTTAGACAAATCAAATCATGGGGGAACTGTTCGTTTTAGTCTGAGGTGGGTCCTCAATTTGCATCGACTGATAGGTCTCGGAGATCGATCTCTAAAATTCCGGTGTATCGGTCACCGAGACCAATTCTCCCGATTCCCAATTGTGTTTCCTACCATCCAAGACAGCTGGAATCCACAGTTCCTCTTTAGTCTTCAACAGATGTTGTGCAATGTCGACTTGAGGAGCCTCTCTAGACTTCAACATTCAGGAACCTCGGGTTTCGAATCCGCACCCACAGACACCAGGGATGGTTTGGATCATGACGCTGCTAGTCGTCGCAAAAGCGATGGATCGAACCGCCGATTACGCCGTTCGCCGGATGGAGGCGCGGGGCTTAAGCTATGCTCGTCTCGATTCCGACCGCTTTGGAGAGGCGAATATTGAGCTTCACTTCCCGGAATCGTCCCCGTCAGGTCTCATCCTCGAGAACAAGCACGTCAGGCTTGCCGACATTCAAGCAGTATGGCTCCGACGTTTGGTAAAGCCTGGCGCCGACCACATTAGCGCACCAGAACCTCGCAGGTTTGCTGAGCAGGAGCTCGATTTTACTCTCCGGTGGCTAATCGACATATTGGACTATCGCTGTCCTGTCGTCGATCCCGAGAGAACATTCGCTTCTGGGCAGAATAAGTTCGGTCAACTTGCAATTGCACCAAAGCTTGGTTTGATGAGTCCTGCAACGCTCATTACGAATAATCCGCAGACGGCCAAAGACTTTGTCAAACAGTACCATCACGTCGCTTTGAAGAGTGTTGCTGGATATGGCCGCAAAGTACCGGGTGGATTTTACGCGGCTTACACTCGGCTGGTTACCCCGGAAATAGTTGCAAAGTTCGACTCGCTTGGACTAGCGCCAGTATGCCTTCAAGAGTACATTCCAAAAGCTTTCGAATTGCGAATAACAGTTATTGGCGCGAATATCTTTGGCTGTCGGATAGACTCTCAGGAGACGGAACGGACGCGAATCGACTGGCGCAGATACGATGCTTCTACCCCACATTCCATTTACGCCATAAATAGTCAGCTGGGCGATAAGCTGCTGGGGATGATGAGACGTTACGAACTCCGGTTCGCGTCTTTTGACTTCATCGTGACTCCAGATGGACGTGAAATATTCTTGGAGATGAATCCTGCCAGTCAATATCTATGGATAGAGGAGCTTACTGGAATGCCGATAACGGATGCCATCATCGACGAACTGCTCCGTCTGTCCGAGACAGCGAGAGAATATCCATTCGACAGCGGCCGAGATGGCCGATGCTTTAATGGGGCTTTCCGCCATGAGACGGGCTACCTCTAAGGCACCAAGCACCCCTCTGACTGTACCGGCGTGAATACGGACATCGGTCCCATTCAGATCGCTGCAAATATCGTGAGTTTGCCCTATTTTCGCACTATCATGGCGTCAAAGTAGCCCGCTTCGTCCCGGAGGTTTCTTCGTGTATATTCTCGTGCCTTGGAAACCCGTTGTAATCGTGTGGGCGCTGCTAAGCGGGATGATTCTTGCCGGGTTCATCGGGTCATCTGTGCTTCAAGGAAAAGACCCCTTCGCGCCGCCAACGACCGTACAAAGGTCGACTGCCGCGAAAGCGTCCGCAACGCATACCAGACAACAATCGAACCACGCACACAAAACCTCTGAGTCAGGCTCTCGTTGACGGTGTCGCGCGCACTGCGACTCAGTCAACATGGCTGAAGTAGGACCTACTCGATGGATCACCCCGCCGAATCAGCGCGCTCATTCCACAGAAATTCACGACAGCTATAACCAGGTGGAATAAGCTCGCTACGAAAAGTGATTGGACAACAGAGATTCTGCCGATTACGGTGAACCGAAACGCAGCGATCTGACAGTCACTGCCGGAGGTTCTCATGGCGCATTTGGCTCGAATCAAACTTCCCTCCCCCATTCGGTTAGCGGCCTCTTCGAGCCTCGCAAAATCGGCGCTGTTGGTGCTCTCGCTTCTCGTGTTGGCTCCCCTCGCAGCTCATGCTCAAGGAAGTCCCTTCGACACCGGCTTTAATGCCATCCAAGGCCTCTTTACTGGAACTATCGCGAAAGTGGCGAGTCTGGTCGCAATTGTGATCGGCGGCTACGGATTCGCGCACGGCGAGCCCGGCGCAAAAAAGGCGCTCGCTGGTGTTGCCGCCGGAACGGGCATTGCCGTTATGGCAGTGAATGTCTTGAGTTGGCTTTGGGGCGTATAGCACCCTTCCCAGCCACCCTCACCTGCGCCGAGACGAGGAAGCTATGCCAGATAAACCACAGCAGCAGCGTCGCACGAACCGAGTCTTTAAGAGCCTGCACAAGCCACTCACTTACTTGGGAGTGGAACGGACGCTCTTCTACTTCGTCTGTGTGAGCGCCGTCGGCGCCTTCAATCTCTTCAATTCTATCCTCGCAGGTATCGCTGTCTTCATTGGCGGCTTTGCCTTCGGGCATTGGGTAACGAACAGCGATCCGGCATTCCTCCGCATCCTCGCAAAGTCCGAACGGTACAAGCTGCGCTATGACGCCGCGAAGCAGCAAGTTCCACGCGTGGAGGTGGTTTGAATGTTGCGCCTCGATAAAGTCATCAAGCCGTGGAAAGAGAGTGCGTCTCTCAACGACCACATCAACCTCTACGGCTTCTGGAACGAGACAGCCTTCCTTA
>OCZU010002526.1_pt1 | contig 11629 bp, 5 predicted proteins | sample 1539001 | NCBI WGS metagenome assembly OCZU01 (sample SAMEA3539306, study PRJEB22396) | soil metagenome | biome: tundra; feature: field; material: soil | place: USA | collected 2010-05 | depth 0.15 m
GAAGGTTTTCCTGCCCCGGACTTGGCCAGGGCTTGCACGATTGCGGGCAGATCGGTATAGTACACCCAAGTTGCCCTCTTCAATGCATTCACAAATACGCCGTTCCCTGGCCATCCTGTGCATCGCGGCTTTCGTGATCGTGCTACGCACCAGCGCCTGGCAGCAGGACCATGCGATGCCCATGATCCCGCTGCCCGAAAAGACCGGTCCGCTGCGCAAAGCCCTGCTGCTGCTGCGCGAAAGCAAGACCGCCGAAGCCCGCAAGGAACTGGAGGAGCAACGCAAACAGCATCCCGACGACGCCGAAGTGCTCTATCAGATCGCGCGCTCCTATCTCCTGGATTTCTACAGTTTGCAGGATCCCGAGCGGCGCCGCGTGGCGCTCTCGCTCGCCATGGAGACGCTCGGCGACGTGCTGAAGCACGATCCCGACCACATTCCGACGTTGCGCGCCAAGGCCGTGATCCACGCGCGCGCCGAGTTGCTGTACTACGATCCCAATCTCTCCTATGAACTCGCCGCCAGGGTAGCGAAGCTGGAGCCCCATGCCAACGCGTTCCTGTTGAATCTCAGCGAGTGGATGAGCGGCGAGGTGCGCTTCTCGCAAGAGAGCGGACATCGAGTGCCGCACGATCCTCTGATCGGGCTGGACCGCTCCGTCGACCTGGTGGGACAGGTCATCGACAATGCGCTGCCTTACAGCAACGAGGAGACGGCCGCCTATTTTCTGATGGGCAACACGCTGTCGCGCCGCGGCAATTTCCGCGAGGCCATTGGCTACTACGAGCAGGAATTGCGGCGCACCGTCACGATGACCCAGCGCATGGCCTCGCTACGCGAAATGGGTGCGGCCTACTACCGCCTGGGCGAGTATACCGACGCGGCCAGCAAGTTCTACGAGGCGCTGCAATGGCAGATTAATTCCGTGGACCAGTGGCTGTTCACCCTGGCGCTGGACCAGATAAAGGGTCCGCGTCCGCCGCTGCCGGATTTTGTGCTGTTTCCGGTGGAAACCGATAACGCCAGTGCGCCCCTGCTGGCTTTCGAGGACATCGCGCCCAAGCTGGGCATTCATCACTTGAACGGCAATGGCACCGCAGCCTGGGGCGATATCGATGGCGATGGCAAGCAGGATCTCATCGTTGGCGGCAGCGGCACTTTCATCCGTGTCTATCGCAACGAGGGCGACAAATTCACCGACGTCACCGACGCGGTGGGACTGGGCAAGGTGCCCTCGGGCTATGCCCTCAACCTGATCGACTACGATAACGACGGCTGGCCCGATCTCTACATCTCTCTGAATGGCTGGAGCGGCCCCATGCGCAACCGGCTGTTCCATAACGACCACGGCAAGTTCACCGACGTGTCGCGGCAGAGCGGCGCCGACGACCCGGGCTCCGGTTTCTGTGCGCTGTGGGGCGATCTGGATAACGATGGCTACCTGGATCTGGTAGTAGCTAACGGCGTGCTCATGGACGGCAGCGTGACCCAAATCTATCACAACAACGGCAACGGCACGTTTACCAACGTGACCAAGGCGGCGGGATTGAACGAGCCCCCCGAGTACGGCGCCATCGGCATCGCGCTGGGCGACTACGATAAGGACGGGCGGCTCGATATCCTGATCAACGGCCGCGACAACGCACCCAACCGCCTGTATCACAACGACGGCAAGATGCACTTCACGGACGTCGCCGCCAAAGCCGGCGTTCTGCAGCCTCCTCACAATGGCTTTGTGTGCTTTTTCATGGACTACAACAACGATGGCTGGCCGGACATTCTCACCACCAGTCTGGCGCCTTGGGAGGCCACCGTGGAGGGACTGAAGAAAGGGTACGCGCCGCCCAATGCGCGGTCGATTAATCCCGACTCCAGCCGCCTCTTCCGCAATAACGGCAACGGCACGTTCACCGACGTCACTTTCCAATCCAAGCTGTACCACCCCATGGGCACGATGGGCGCGGGCGTGGCCGACCTGGACAACGATGGCTATCTCGATGTGTACATCGGAACCGGCGATCCGCAGATGAGCCGCCTGGAACCGAACCGCCTATTCCACAACAACGGCGATGGCACTTTTGCGGATGTGACCAACTTCGTGGGATTTGCGCGGCCGGGCAACAAGGGACACGGCGTGGCGTTCATCGATATCGATGACGATGGCGCGCTGGATATGTTCGCGCAGTTGGGCGGACATTATCCGGGCGACCACGCGTATAACGCGTTCTACCACAATCTCAAGGCCGGCCAAAATCACTGGCTGGAAGTGGACCTGCGCGGCGTCAAGAGCAACCGCATGGCCGTCGGCACGCAGCTTACCGTGAAAGCCGGCGACCTGTTGGTGTACCGCGAGGTCAAGGGTAGCGAGGGCTTCGGCGCCACCAGCACTTTCCGCCAGCACTTCGGGCTGGGCGGCAACGGTCGGGTCGATTCGCTCGAAATCCACTGGCCCAGCGGCGTCACTCATCAGTTCACCGGGCTGGACGCCAACCAGATCATCTCGATCAAGGAAGATGAGCCGAAGTGGACGCGAGTGAAGTAGAGGCAAGAGCGCGACCAGAGGGTCGCGCGCGGACGGGGGCGTCCGCTCCACTAAAGTAAAGGCGGCCCGTTGCCGGGCCGCCTTTGTGCTACGGGGTATTTCCGCCGCTTCTTACCAGTTGAACTTGAAGCGGATCTGGATCTGCCGCGGCAGGATGTTCTGCGTCGATACCTGCGACGGGAACACGCTGCCGAAGTTGGCGCTGGTCGGGTCGGTGTTGAGATTGTCGCGGCCGAAGTAGTTGTGGTTGAGGAGATTGAACGCCTCAAACCCAAACTGCATCCTCATCCGCTCGTTGATCTTCGTGGTTTTGAGCAGCGACGCATCCATCTGGAACGCGTGGTGCACGCGGATCTGGCCGGAGCGGTACGGCGTCATGCGGGGAGCGTAGCTGGTGGTTTGCAACCAGGCGTAATTGCCCCAGTTGTTGCTCCAGTCTGTGCCGCAACCCAGCCCGATACTGGCCGGTGTCGGGGCAATCAGTCCGGTGTTCACATTCTGTTGCAGGACGCACGGGTTCCACTCGCGAACCTGGTACGCCTTCCAATCGACGGAGCCGTTGTAGCCGCCGCCGGTTGCTTTGGCAGGATCCTTCAGCATGATCGCGTTGCCGGGGAGGTTAGCCGGATACCCGGACAATGCGTCATTGAAGAAGTTAGTCACCTCCCAGCCGGAGATCAGCTTTTTGGCGAGGCCAGTGCTGGCGGCGCCGAATTTCTTGTGTTCGCCGAACGGCAGTTCCCAGATGGCCGTCAACTTGATGACGTGCGGACGGTCCAGATAGTAGGGACCTTGCTGGTACACGTTGTTGAAGCGGTCGTTGAAGCCCCATTCCTCAATCTGCTTGGAAAGCGTATAGTTCCCGACTAAGTTGAGGCCGCTGCGCACGCGCAGGTTGTAGTTGATCTGCATCGAGTTGTACCGGATCGACGAGTCGTTGCGGCCATACTGTTGCAGCGTGCCGCTGAACTGCGGGAACGGCAGCGTCATCTGGTAGTACGAGACGGTGTTGGCCGTAAAGTAGCTGGTACCGTTGAACGCCGGGATGCCTTTGAACGGGTTCGGCACCTGGGTGTTGCAGAAGGCTGCATTCCCGCCATCCAGGTAATTGCAGGTCTTGCGCACAGCCAGGCTGGGGATATTGTAATCGGCATTCATGTTCAGGTTATAGCTGCGGCTGCCGACGTAGGAAGCCTCCAGGGTCGAACTCTTGGTCAACTGATACTGGAAGCCCCAGGAGAAGGACCAGACGCTGGGAATCTGGAAGCCGGAGTCGAACCAACTGGGGTTCTGTCCGACAAAGGTTGCCGCGCCAAGCGAAGATCCGGTCGGGTACTGAATGCCATTCGGGTAGGGGTTCGACAGGATGTTGCTGATGGGCGTACGGCCGCCGTCGTTGGAGTTCACCAGGCTGGTACTGGTGCTGAAACCGTTGGTCTGCTGGATGGAATTGTCCGGGTTGGAGTGGTACAGCCCGAAACCGCCGCGCATCACCAGCTTTTCACCCAGCTGGTATGCGAAGCCCACGCGCGGTTCGAACCCGGTTTTTCTCAGGGTGAAAGGCGAACGTCCCTGCCCGTTGACACCGGCGAAGGTAATGCCGCCCTTCAGGTTTGCCAGATTGGCATATTGCGACGCGAGATTCGCCGGAATGGAGCCGGCTGCATTCAGCGCGGCGACGTTGGCGGCAACCTGCGAAGCGATCGGGCTGGCAACCGTAGGGTCGAACGGCCCGTTCATGCGGTTCCATTTCTCGAACTGGGGACCATTGAAGTCCCATCGGAGTCCGAGATTCAACGTCAGGCGCCGGGAAACCTTCCAGTCGTCCTGGACGTAGGGAGCGGCATAATACTGCTTCCACCACGGATACAGCGGGTAAGACGAAGATCCGCCGACCAGTCCCAGCAGGAATGACGCGTAGCTATCGCCGGCAGTGGATTCACCCACGTTGTAGATTCTCTGCGTCCAGGAGCTGTTTCCGCTGAACTGCAGGATATTTCCGGTGTTCTGGATTTCGTAATTGATCTGGCGAATATCGAAGCCGGCTTTGATGGTGTGCGAGCCGGTGACTTTGGTGGCACTGAGTTGGAGCTCGAACGTGTCGGTGAAGTTGTTACTCTGGCTGCGGCCCAGTTCGCTGTAATTGTCGAAAGTCCAATTGCCGAAGTAGACCGGGCTCGGTAATTGGCTCAACAGCGACTTGGGCAGCCCCAGGCTGGACATGTCGAAGCCGGCATTGGCTGCGCCGTACCCTTTCTCGATGAAGCGGTTGTAGGACCCGCGCGCGTTCAGGATCAAGGTCGGAGAGATGGTGCCGACCCAGTCCACCACGTACGCGTCGTTGATGCGCTGGAACGGCTGCTGTCCATCGGTGCCCGGCTTGTTGTCGATGCCGTTGCTGGCGCGGTTTTCCGTGCGGTCATTAGAGGCGTGACGGAAGAACGCGCGGTGCTTGCTGCCGAAGTTCCAGTCGAACTTCAGGATCAGGTTGTAGAACTTGTCCGCGTCGAAATAGGCGGGAAGCGACAGATTATTGTTCGCGTAACGCGATCCCGCGGGCGCTGCCCGGTTCGGCAAAGGCATGTACTGGGTGACTGCCAGCGCAATCGGATTGATCCGGTCCGAGGGAATAATGTTCCCGGGGAATGGCGTGCGGTTGGTGAGGATGTTCCCGGCGGCGTCGTACGTAGCCGTAAAGGGATCGTAAATTGTGATCGGCTGGCCGGCGGAAGTCACCATTTTGGAGAAATCGCCTTTACGCATTTCCGCTTCCGGATAGGAAACGATCAGCGGGTTGGGTGTGCCCTCACGATAGTTTTCAAATGCCCCCATGTAGAACAGCTTGACCGCGCCGTCTTTTTTGAGAAGGCCCGGTACGCGGATCGGTCCCTCCACCTCGAAGCCGTACTGATCCAGATAGTGGGTCGGCTTCGGCTTACCAATGGCGTTGTTCTGGAATGTGTTCGCGTCGAGTTGAATGCGGCGCATGTACTCATACGCGGCGCCATGGAACGTGTTGGTGCCGCTCTTCAGCACCACGTTCATGATTCCGCCGCCGGTGTGGCCGTACTGCGAATCATACATGTTGGCCATCACGTTGAATTCCTGCACGGCATCCACAATGGGTACGTAGGCGACGTTGTTGCCGCCCATCTGGCCGTTGTTGGACGCGCCGTCGAGCATGAATTCGGACGAGGAATCGCGGCCTCCGTTCATGGACCATTGCGCGATTGCGCCGTTGTCGAACGGACGCTGCCAAATGGCCGCTCCGTTAAACGTGACGCCGGCCATCATAGCGCCGAGCATGAAGGGATTGCGTGCGTTTAGCGGCATTTCCGCGACTTGTTGCGTCGTGACAACGGCAGAGCGTGTGGCACTCTGGGTATCCAGAGCTATCGCCCCCGCGGTCACTTCCACGCTCTCATTCACGTCGCCGACTTCCAGATGAATGTCGATGCCGGCGACTTTCGCGGCTTCCAGCGTGAGTTTGTCCTGGGTGTACTGTTTGAACCCGGCGGCAGACGCCGTGAGCTTATAAACTCCAGGGCGCAGAAACGGGATCGCGTAGGCTCCAGCGCTGTCCGTGGTTGCCGTCGTAGTTTCGTTGTTGTCTACGTTGACAGCGCTTATTTTTGCGTTGGGCACGGCAGCGCTGCTCGCGTCAAAAACGTGACCCGAGATGGTGCTGCGAAATTCTTGCGTCAGTGCCGGCAAAGCTAGCAGGCACAGCAGCGATAGCATCGTGGGCAGTTGTTTCTTCACTTAACCTCCACCCAATTTCGGTTGAATTGCGCCAGTGTTACGAGACTGGCCTTGCGCAGGATACTATCACGCGCCGCGTCCGAATGGAATCCCTTTCTTGTACGCGCTTTCCAAATTCCGTAGATGTGGTAAATTCAGTGCGAAACAGCATGTTTGCCCTCCGAAATCTCACCGGTATGGTGGTGCTTGCAGCCCTACTGCCGGCGCTTGTCTGGCCGCAGGACGCCGACGAGTTCTTCCGGCGGGGCGAGCGTTTCTTCGACGAACATCAATTGGAGGCCGCCATTGCAGCGTTTCAGCGCTCGGTAGAGCTGCGGCCGGCGTATGCGCCTGCCTGGAAAGCCCTCGGCGTGGTGTATGCGTCGCGCGGCGAATTCGAGCGCGCCGAAACCCCGTTTCGGAACGCCTGCGAACACCAGCCCTCGCTGCCCGACGCCTGCCTCTACTATGGCCGCACGCTCTATCTGCTGAACCGTTTCCAGCCGGCGATAGATGTGGTCCGCCGCACAATTCAGAAAGAGCGGGAAAACGGCGAGGCATACCGGCTGCTGGCACTCTCGCTGGAAGCGCTCGGCCAAGCCGCCGAAGCCGGCGATGCCTTCCGGCAGGCGGTGCGCCTGAATCGCGGCGCGGCGCCCAATGAAGACCCGGGCATCGACTACGCGGTGTTCCTGTTCCGTCAGGGACGCGCCGAAGACGCCATCGACCCATTGGAAGGCACCTTGAAGCGTCATCCGGACGCTGCCCGGGCGCACCTGGAACTGGGCTGCATCCAGCTCGCCCTGGACCACCTGGAGGAAGCCGCGGCGCACCTGGAACGAGCCCTGGCGCTGGACCCGCGATCCGCTCCCTCACCGTCAAGTAGCGGTCCGCTGTCACCTCTCCCAACTGCTGTACCAACCCGCTGGGCCAGTGAACCTCCACCGCCGCCCGCGCCGCCCCGCCCAGCCCGAAGTGCACGCGAACGTCGCTCGAACTGGCGTAGCCCACCGACGTCGTCACGTGATCCCACTGTGCGCCGGCGGGGGTTTGGATTTTGATCCACGCCCCTATGCCATCGCGATTGCTGCGCCGCCCCACCAGTTTCAATCCCAGCCAGTGATTGGCGCCCCCGGAGGTGTTGCGCAGGAACACGGGCTTCTCACCGATGCGCGAGACCACCGCATCCACCAGGCCATCGTTATCGAAATCACCGAACGCCGCGCCGCGGTAGCGCCCGGCTGGCCCGTATGCCGCCGGCTCGAAGGTCCCGCCGGGTTGCTGTACCAGCACCGTGTTGGGCTGGCGCGCCACCCGGCCCGAGAGGGCTTCCGCGTTATCGTTCAAATCGCCATTGGCGCAGAATAAATCCTTCCATCCATCGTTGTTGAAATCGTAGATCCCGTTCGCGAACGCGGTGTGCGTTATGGTCGCCGCGCCCACCCGCGAGCGATACGTGAAATCGGCGAATAGACCCTTACCCAGATTGCGGAAGAGCGGGTGGGTTTCGTTCACCAGGGCGGTGATGAAGAGGTCCGGGCGCCCGTCATTGTCGATATCGCGGAAATCCACCCCCATGGAGGACAGCGCCCGGCCATCGTCATTGAACGCCACCCCGGCTCTGACGGCGGTTTCGGTGAAATGCCCGTTGCCATCGTTGTGGAATAGGAAATTGGGGACCGTGTCATTGGCGACGAACACGTCCGGGCGGCCATCGCCGTCATAGTCTGCGAAGGCCACGCTCATGCCTTTACCGATGTGTGCGCGGATGCCGGCCTCTACCGACACGTCGGTGAACGTGCCATCGCCGTTGTTGTGATACAGCGTGTTGGGGAGACCCTGGTAGAACTTGGGGTGGCAGTGCGCGGTCTGGCCCGACTGGGGATCCTGGCAAACCTGCTCGGTGTCCGGATTCCACTCCACGTAATTCACCACGAACAGGTCCAGAAACCCGTCGCCATCATAGTCGAACCAGCCGGCCCCGATCGACCAGGGTTCGTCGTGAATCCCCGCCTTGGCCGTTACCTCTTCGAAAGTCCCATCGCCGCGATTGTGATAGAGCGCGTTATGCTTCACCCCGGCGACGAAGAGATCGGGGTAGCCATCGTTATCGTAGTCCGCGGCGGCCGCGGCCATGCTGTACCCCTGGCCGCGCAAACCCGCTTTCACCGTGACGTCCTCGAACACGCCGCCTCCGCGATTGCGGTAGAGCCGGTTCCACCAACCGGCATCGGGTTTGACCAGGCCGGGCAGGCGCGCGCCGTTGGTGAAAAAGAGGTCCAGCAGCCCATCGCCGTCGTAGTCCAAAGCGGCGACTCCTCCCAGCATGGTTTCGATCTGATGCCTGGCGGGCGTGGCGCCGTTGTGCAGCACCATATCGAGCCCCGAACGCGCGCTTGCGTCTTCAAACCGAGCGGTGAGCGGGGCCGTCGCGGGCTGGATCATGCCGGTCAAGAGGAAAAGTCCGCATCTGGAAAGCAAGCGCAAGTCCGTATTCTATACGGTATTCGGGAGTTCTACCCCAAATACCGCTGTAAATCGTTAACAAGCGGGGCCGCCCCCAGATAAACAGGCGAATAACAGATATTCAATCATTGCATCCATTGGGCTTACGGCTCTACGTCCTGGGTGAAGAACTCGCTGGCCGATGTCGCGTTGATCGTGCCCGAGATTTTGCAGCGCTTGTACGCCATCTTGAAGATCGTGTTGACCGCGTCGAAGATGTCGGGTTGAGCTTACGGCCAGTCTCCTGGCCCTCGATGCCGCCGATGGACAAACTGGCCGAGGTGTTTTCCAAGCTCGGCGTGAGCAACGATTCGCGCGTGGTGGTCTACCGGCTCAAGGACTGGCTGACGCCCACGGCGCGCGTCATTATGACGCTGGACGCGATGGGACTCGGCAGGAATGCGGCCAGGCTGGACGGCAGTCTGGCAACGTGGAAGGAAGACGCCTTGCCCGCAGAGCGACGTGATCGCGGATCTGGATTTCGTGAAGGCCAACCTGCATCAGGCCGGAGTGCGGATTTTGGATGCGCGCGATCCCAAAGTATACAGCGGCGAAATTGCGCGTGCCGGGTTGGCGCCGGGGCATGTCGGAGCACATCCAGGGCGCGGGCAACGTGCATTACGATTCGCTGCTGGATGAGAAGACCGGCAAGCTGAAGCCGGTGGAAGAACTGCAAACGAAGGTCCGCGATGCCGGGGTGAAGCCGGGGGATCGCGTAGTGACATATTGTTTCATCGGCCAGCAGGCGAGCGCGCTGTACTTGATTTCGCGATACCTGGGCTACGACACGCGGCTCTACGACGGTTCGTGGGATGAGTGGACCAAACATCCGGAACTGCCGACGGAGACCGCGGCCAACGGGAAGAAGTAGTGGCGCCGGAGATCCTTATTGCACTTGGGACATGGGGATGATCACGGAGCCCGTCACGCCCGAGTCGCGATCCATCACGATGACGCGCAGTTGGGCCAGCCCGGGCTTGGCTCTCACGGTTTTGGCGAACGACATGCCGGTTTGCAGATATTCGGGCAGCGACTCCCGCTTGAGGTTCAGTTTGATGGGGTCGGTGATGCGTTCCAGCACCTTCCCATGCGCGTCGAGCTGCACAATCGACTGGCGGAGGGCACCCTGCCAGCGATCTTCCTTGAGAGCCAGCGTCAGTTCGCGCGCGCTCACCAGCAGGTCCAGTTGCAGAGAATTCGGCTCGAGCTGGTTGGTGCGCGTCACGTGCACGCCGATCTCGATTCGCGAGGACTGAAGCGGTCCCGCTACCGCCTGCTGGAGCGCCGTCTGCAACGCCGCGTCCGGAACGGGCGCCTTATCGCCGGCGTAGTAGCCCTGTCGCGCACGCAGTTCCAGACCCTTGCGGCCGGGCACCTGCACGCGCAGTTCGTGGTACTTTCCGTCGATGTCGGCCTCTTCCGGGTAGAAGCCGAGTACGTAGGACACCTTGGTGTCTTCGATCGCCCGGCGCACGCTGCCCCCGATGTCGTTGGTATTGTAGAACGCCTTGCCGCCGGTGCGGCTGGCAAGTTCCTCCATCGTGTCCTGGGCGCCATTGATGGCTGCCACCCACGACGTCAACTCGTTTAGACTTGCGCCCGTGCCAAAGATCAGCGAGAGGGATGCCTGATATGCCTGGGTGACCATCAAGCCGCGGGCATCCACCGGGTAAATCGCCATATTGGCCTGATTGAGCGCGCGAGCCGTCCGCGCGATATCGTCGCGGTAGATCTCGTGCGGGTTACTGACGGGGTTTGCCAGGCCATCGGGGCCGTGCAGCCCGACGCTGAAGGGGAAGGAGGCGGAGATCCAGACGAGATTCTTGCGGCCCGGCAGCGGGGCCAAGTGATTGGCAATTGACTCCAGGGCCTGTGTGGTCAGCCGCACGCGGGCTGTCATTTCGGCATGGGCCACAGTCTGGGTCATGTTGTCCACCATCTGGTCGAATTTCTCTTGGTCGAATTTCTCGCCGGTGGCGGACGGCGCTTCCCGCTGCACGGTATTCGATCCGGGGCGCTGGAAGATGGGGCCCGCCTCTGGGGTGCCGTCCGCAACGCCGCGGTAGCGCTTGATGAGGCGCGCCAGATCCCGCGGGTCGTCGGTGAAATCGTGGAGGATCTGTATGGACGACCGGCTCAGGGAGTACAGCGCGACGCCGTCCTCGGGTTGCAGCGTTCCCAGGAACTTCGCCACCTGATTTCGGGCGTAACGCTGGTCGGTAACGGGGGTGTTCAGCGTGTCGAACAGGATCGCGGTGACGGAAGTGGGGGTTTCGGAGTGGCGTTGCAGGGAGTTCACGAAGACATTCGGCTGCAGCTTGGGCATGGCGCCCGGGATGGTGCTGGTGGCGGTTTCCACGGCGAAAGACGCAATTTTGCGCTGTTTCCTGCCATCGAAGACCACGAAGTCTTCCTGTTTCAGGTCCGCCACCGCACCGTTCTTATCGTGGACGACCACGTTGACTTGCACCAGGCGGGTGTTGGAGCGGATGACAGCCGGAGCTCCGGACTGGGTGCCCGACTGGGCAACGGCGAGGCCCGCGGACAGCGCGAGGGTGAAAAGTGCAGGTTTCATGGATGTTCTGGTTGAACCTCCAAATTATAGCCGGATGGAAAAGGCGCCGCTGTCCTGCCACAAATAGCCATCCTAAGGATACGAGGATAGCTGGTTTGGCGTTGCTGTCGGCGGTGGTGCGCGTAGCGCACTACCCTGCCCAAGCACTCCTCGACGCGAAAACCCACCGGAAGAAGATGACGCACGACTTCACTTACAGCGGCATCATCACCTGCGGCCACTGCGGGTGCAGCATGGTCGCTGAGCTCAAGAAGGGCCGGTACGTG
>OCZU010002527.1_pt1 | contig 11629 bp, 15 predicted proteins | sample 1539001 | NCBI WGS metagenome assembly OCZU01 (sample SAMEA3539306, study PRJEB22396) | soil metagenome | biome: tundra; feature: field; material: soil | place: USA | collected 2010-05 | depth 0.15 m
CCAGCGGCTGACGGCCGCTTCCCAGCCGAACGGGGGCAGCATGTGACCTCCTCCAACGAGGAGCCTACTCACCGTCATCCGGCCCGCCCGGCCTGGCTACCGCCTGGCCGGTGCGGTCTCCGCGCCCCTGCCACTGGCAGATAGGCCGACGGCAGCTTGCGGTATCCGGGCGGGATCGTAGCGTGCCGGAACGTGGCGCGCAGCTCCATGGTCAGCCCACGGGCACGGTCTGGGCGCACCATGGCAGCGCGCCGGCGACGGCGAGGTATGAGAGGCTGGAGCGGCCGGGCTGTTCGCCGTAGCCCGTTGCTTGCAACTGCGGACTAGCAGCGGACCAGGCGGCCCACGGCGGCCGGGGCCCGGGACGAGTCCGCGGCAAGGAGGGTTCGCCTAGTGGCCGATGGCGGCGGTCTTGAAAACCGCTGTGGGGTGCAAGCCTCACCGTGGGTTCGAATCCCACACCCTCCGCTCTGACCAGCCGGAACGCCGAGAAGTGAGCTAGCCCGGGCGCAGCGGTCACCGCCCGCCGGTGCTGATGTGCGGACATCGTGCGGACAGCGCGTCATGCTCCTGCCTCCCGGACCAGCCGGGCGACCGCCTCGGCGGCCTGCAGGTGGGCCTCGGCCTCGACGTGCGTGTAGTGGTCGGTCATGGTGCCCGTGGCGTGCCCGAGCTGCGCCTGGCGGATGTTCCGGTCGACCCCGGCGTCCCGCGCGAGCGAGGCAGCGGAGTGCCTGCCCTCGTGCAGCTTGATCACGGGCACTCCCGCCGCGGCGGCCAGCGCCTTGAACCGGCGCGACACCGAGTCGGGCGGCCAGGGCGAGCCGTCCTCGCGGCAGAAGATCAGGTCATTGTCCTGCCACGCGGTTGAGGCACGGAGCCGCGCCGCCAGCTGCGCCCGGCGGTGTGCCTTCAGCAGTGCGATCGTCCCGGCGTCGAGCCAGATCTTGCGCTCCCCGGCTTTTGTCTTCGGCCTGCCCTCAATGACCTCGCCGCCGATCTGCAGGACGGGCCGGTCGACGGTGACGTAGCCCGCATCGAGGTCGGCGCCAGACCAGCGGAACCCGACCGCCTCGCCGCGCCTGACGCCGCGCAGCACCACTATCCGGAACATCAGGCCCAGCGGGTCGCCCGCGCTGGAGACCAGGAACCGGGCCGCTTCCCTGGCGCTCCACCGCGCGGCCTCCGGAGTCTCCTCCGGCTCGAGCTCGACGGCATACACAGGGTTGAACGGGATCACGTGCCGCTGCTTCCACGCGTGATTCAGGAACTCGCGCAGCGCCGCGTACACCCGGTGCTGGGTGGCCACGCCGACATGCTGCGGGCGGGCGCGCACGTCGTCGGGCAGCAGCGGCAACCGCTTCTCACTTCGCGCTGAGCCGATCTCCTCGTTGATGTTCTCGATCCGGTCGAACACCGCCGCGCAGTGTGCGCCGCTCAGCCGCTCGAGCGGGACGCCGACGAGAACGGGCAGCAGCCAGTGTGCGCCAATCTGATCCAGGCGCCGCCTGCTGGACGGGCGAAGCCGCTTCTTGCCGGCCAGCCACGCGGGCCACGCCACGCCGAACGTCTCACCGCTGCTGGCCGGGTCGGCGCCGAGCGCCAGGCGGCGGCGCACCACGTCGGCGGCCGGGAGCTGGCCACCGTGGCGGGTGCTCTCCCAGATCAGGTCACCGATCCGTGCCGCGTCGGCGGGACCGGCCGCAAGGCTCGTGAGGTCGCGGATCCACTGCAGCGCGGCGTCCGCATCGGCGACTTTGGGGAATCCGGACCGATGCAGCTTCCGGCGCCCGGAACTCGTGTCGATCCGGATCTCGATGTAGTAGTCGCCGTGGTGGCGCTTGCGCAGGTCCGGGCAACGCGTGCCGAGTTGCCTGCCCGTCTCCGGATCCCGGCAGCCGCACCTCTTGCCCGTCGAGCCCTTCATCCGGCTCTCCCCGTGTGCCCTGGCCTCGCACTGCCGAGGAATGCCTTCAGCTCGCCGAGCATGGCGCGTGATGCGTGCCCGCGCCTCGCTTGCAGCGTTTTCGGCGGAACCTCCACGGCGTCCCCGGCCCGGGCGTCGCGCTCCTCCTCGAAGTCACGTCCCCACAGTTCCCGCGAGGCGTACTTGAGCTGCACCGGCTCGGCCTCCAGTCGCCTGGCCGCGTGTGCCTCGGCGTCCGTCGGCGGGAGAAACACCTTGTGCATCTCGTCCGGAGGCAGCTGCCTGGGCGAGATGTCCACGAGCGGCTGCAGCAGGCTCCGCTGCCGGTCGCGCTCGGCTCCTGCACGCGCAAGGGCGTCCTCCATCGCCGACTCGCCCGGAAAGTCAAAGTCTTGCGGGCGACGCGGAAACGCGTCCCAATTACGCATCAGCTCGCGGACCGCTGCCGCAGTCATGGTCGCCCCCGTACCCAGGTCAATCCGCTCGTCAACATCGAGCACCAGATCTGTGAGGCTGACCTCGAGTGCCGCACACGCCAGTAGAAGCTCGCCGATGGAAGGCTTGCGCACACCCGCCTCAACCTGCCCCACTGCCCCCGGCTTCCATGTGGGGAGACCGTAAGCACGGAATCGCTCGGATGCGTCCTGCTGGCGCCAGCCCTGCCGGAGGCGGGCAGCGCGGATGCCTGCGCCAAGCAGCTCATGGATCTGCATGGGCAACATCATCGCGGAACAGGTCACGTCCGGACTGTACATCTTCATGCCCACACTTTTCAACAGGCTTGACCGAGGGAACCTGAGCGGTTAGCGTCATGCCATCAGATATTCGATGGCATGAGGTGGGTGAAGTGGGTGAAGTGGGTGAAGTGGGCAGCAGCAGTCGGCTCCTGGAATGGTGCGCCGAGCACGAGGTCACGATCACTGACGTCTCTGGCCTGTCTGGCTACTCGGTGCCATACCTGTCACTGATCTCACGCGGCAAGCGGGTCCCGCCGCCGCGCGCCAAGATCGCGATCGCCCGTGCCCTTCATGCCCGCGTAGGAGACCTGTTCCCACCTGAGCGCGAGGAGCAGAGCGTATGACGGGCCGCACTTGGACAGAGGCTGAGGTCCGCGCTCAAGGCGTGCGGACAACCGTCGAGGTCGCCGGCTCAATCCTCGGCGGCCTGTCAAGGACGCAGGCGTACCTGGCCGTGGAGCACGGCAAGTTCCCGGTGCCGGTGATTCGCGTCGGCAGGCGCCTAGTCGTTCCGACGGCGCCAATCCTGGCTCTGCTCGGCCTCGGCCCCGACATGAGCGCGGGCGGTCCCGCACCACCGGAACCGCCCGCCACACCTATCAGCGCCCGACCCCTACCCAGGGAGACGACTACCTCACATGATAACTGCCCGGACCGTCACTGACCCGGCAGGCGGTTCCCGGTCGCGCCGTGTGCGGCCGGCGACTGCCTACGTCTCCCTGTACGCGCCGTCAGGCCGAAGGCGCTGGTGGTGGTATAGCTACCGCTGCGCGCGCTGCGGCATGCACCAGCTCGGCAGAGCACGCCAGCTCGAGGACGTGACTGGGCCGCGGCGGGCAGGCTGCGGCCACCACGTGTCCGTCGTCGTCGCCAGGGTCCACGGGGAGCGCGCGGCGTGAGCGGTAACCGCGGCGCAGCCCTCGAGCGCGTCATCGCCGCCCTCCGCGAGCACGGCAGCCGCGGTCAGGACCGCGGTGGCTCGTCGATGTGGCAATGCCCGGCAGATGATCACGACGACCGGACGGCGAGCTTGTCCGTCGGTCAGGGCGACGCGGGCGCTGTCGTGTGCTGCCAGGCCGGCTGCGACACGGAGGCCGAGATCCTGCCGGCCCTCAAGCTGACGTTCGCTGACCTGTTCGACAAGCCGTGCGGCAACCGGAAAGCGCCCCCGTTCCGGGTGGTTGCCGAGTACCGCTACACGAACGAGGACGGCGAACTGCTCTACGCCAAGGAGCGGCGCGAGCCGAAGGACTTCCGGGTCAAGCGCCCGGGTGCGCGGGGTGACTGGATCTGGAACCTCGGCGACACGCGCCGGGTCCTGTACCGGCTGCCGGAGGTGCTCGCCGCCATCAAGGACGGCCGGGTGGTCTACCTGGTCGAGGGGGAGAAAGACGCTGACCGGCTGGCCACCCTCGGGCAGGTCGCAACGTGCAACTTCGACGGGGCCGCGAAGGCAGGCCAGAAGTCAAAGTGGCGTGCCCAGTACGGCGACACCCTGCGCGGCGCGGATGTCGTGATCATCGCCGACCGGGACGAGACAGGGATCGCCCACGCCCGCGCGGCCCTGGCAGACCTGAGTGGCAAGGCGAAGAGCGCCGTCATCATGCTGGGCGCCACCCCTGGCGAGCACTCCGACGTCAGTGACCACCTCGACGCCGGCCACACGCTCGAGCAGCTCGTGCCTCTGCCGCCCGAGCCCGCAGGGGACGGCGGCGGTGAGCCCCGGGAGAGCCGCAGCCCTTCGCAAGCATCCGTCCTGGTAAAGATCGCGTCCGAGCGATACCGGCTACTTCTGGGCGACGATGGCCAGCCATATGCGGTCAGCAAGTCGGGCCCCAACATCGCGCTCCCGTTCCGGGGCAACAGCGGCCTGCGAACGCAGCTTGCGAAGGTGTACGCAGACCAGTGCGACGGCGGCGTCCCGTCGTCCTCGGCGCTCACCGACGCCCTGACGGTTCTCACCGGCCGCGCCGAGACATCTGACCCGGAGCCGGTGGCGCTTCGCGTCGCCCGCCACGAGGACGGCATCGTGCTGGACCTGGGAACCCCTGATGGCAGGTGCGCGGTCATCAGGCCAGGCGGCTGGAGTGCCGAGTCACGGTCACCCGTCCTGTTCCGCCGGACGCGCCTGACCGGGGCGCTCCCCGACCCGTACCGGAGAGGTGACCTGTCTAGGCTCCGGGCTCTGCTAAACGTCGAGGACGACGACTGGCACGTTATCGTCGGCTGGCTTCTCGCCGCGCTCATGCCAGGCGTCCCGTCGCCGATCCTCGCGCTGTTCGGGCTCCAGGGAACGGCGAAATCCGCGGGCACGAGGATGATCATCAAGTTGATCGACCCGTCCCCGGCGCCGACCCGCACGGCGCCGAAGGACATCAGGACGTGGGCAGTGACGGCCAACGCGGCCGTGGTAATCGGCCTCGATAACGTGTCGAGCATCCCTGACTGGCTGTCGGATGCGCTGTGCCGGGCGGTCACCGGAGAGGGCATGATCGACCGCGCCCTGTACACCGACGCGGACGTGAGCGTGATCGCCTTCAGGCGCGTGATCGTCCTCAATGGCATCGACGTCGGCTCCCTGGCCGGTGACCTCGCCGAGCGGCTCATCCCCCTTGAGCTGCAGCCCATCCAGCGGCGGCGAGAAGAGGCCGCGATGTGGGGGGAGTACGACGAGGCGCACCCTTACGCGCTGGGCGCCCTCCTCGACCTGCTTGCCCGGGTACTCAAGGTGATCACGGATGTCCGGGTGGACAACCTGCCCCGGATGGCGGACTTCGCCCGCGTCCTGGCAGCCCTCGATCACGTGAACGGATGGGACAGCCTCCGGGCGTACAAGGAGGCGACCGACAGCGCACAGGAGATCGTGGTGGAGTCCAGCACGTTCTCTTCCTCGGTGCGTGACTTCGCCTTTCGGCTACCGCACGGCACCGAGTGGAAGGGAACGGCTACCCAGCTCCTGGCGCTGCTCACGCCTATCGACGCGTCCGGCAAGCCGCGCTCGCCGGACAAGTGGCCGAAGAACGCCCGGGCCGCGAGCAGCCGCCTTAAGCGCGATCTTCCGGCGCTCGCGGCGGTCGGAGTGAACGTCGCATTCGTCAAGGACGGTGAGCGGTACGTCGTCGTCAGTGCCGATCCTGAGAGGTCCCAAGATAGAAGCCAGGAAACTGCGTCTCTTGCGTCCTTTGCGTCCGGCACCGCCGCTGACCAGCCAGAACGCCCAGACGCAAGAACTGATGCTGCTGCCGCGTTTGCGTCCGGGACTCACGGCCAGGACGCAAACGGGCCGGCGAGCACGTCCTTTGCGTCCAGCCCGGAAATGGGCGCTGACCTGCAGGAACATGCTCCGCTGGACGCAAAGGACGCAAAGGACGGTAGTTCTCAACTTCTATCTGCTGACCCCGGCGCGTGCACCGCTTGCGGCGAGCCGCTCGATCCCGCGCTCATCGAGGGCGGCTACACCACGCACGGTGAGGACGAACCATCATGACGACCTGCGAGCACGAGGCGCGCATGTCCACCACCGACGTCGGCTCCCTGCCGGTCGTGAGAATGCTGCCGTTCGGGCTGAGCGCATGACCACGCTCGCGCGGCCGAGCGACGGCGACCTGTCACCAGCCGCAGCAGCCTGGCGGCACGTCTACGCCCAGCGCTGGGCAGCCGGCCTGTGCGTGGACTGCGGCACGGCCAGGCCAGCCGGTAACCGCACGCTCTGCCAAGCGTGCGGCGTGCTGCGCTCGATACACCCAACCCGGACGGAAGGACTAAGACCATGATCATGACCATGGACATCGAGACGCCGCCGCTGCTGCTGCAGGCTGTCAGCGACATCATGGCCAGCTCGCGCAGATGCCTGCACACGTACGAACCGGGCGCACTCCGGGCGCTGCTCGCCTACGCGCGCCGCGAGAACGTGCCCGAGCTGGGCGCTATCTGCTCGGCCGAGCTGCGCCTGCGCAGGGAACCGGAGACGGCACCTGGTAACGGCGGCCACGGCGGTGGCTGCCCGAACGGAGGATGACATGACCACTGACGGCGCGGACGACCAGCCGAAACGAGGGCAACGCGCCCCGAAAATCGCGCGCGCACGCGATAGGCAACAGGCGCCGCTGGTCTCAGCGGAGGATAACCGCAGGTCAGGCGATTGTGACCGGGTAAACGCACGCCCAGGTAAGCGCACATACACCTGCAGGCCGCCAGCACTCGGCCCGCAGGGCATGGTGCGGCAGGTCAGCGGCACGCAGCCGTGGGGCCGACCGGACCCTGCCAAGACCGCAGAACTGCGGGAAACACTCGGCGCTGAGCTGACCAGGCTGCGGCGCGAGCGCGGGCTGAGCGGCTACGCGCTGGCCAGGCGGACCGGCGTGCATCGCTCGACCGTCCTGCGGCTGGAGCGCGGCGAGCGGCGCCCGCGTCCGTCAACGCTCGGCTGGCTGGCCTGGACGCTGGCTGGCGCCGAGCAGTCCGACGCGCTCAAGCAGCAGCTCTGCGCGCTGGCCGGAGACTCGCTGATATCCGAGTCGCGCTGGAGCGCCGAGCGTGCCGCGCGGAAGGCCATGCGGCAGGTCAGGGCCGGCGCGATGGAACTGCCGCCCTGGCTCGCCGCCCCGTGGTGCGTCGCGATCCTCGGCAGCGTCCGGCCGGACCAGCTCGGCAAGCTGGAGCGGGCGCAGGAACTGGCCAGGGCCGGGCAGTACACGTGGCCTGCTGCGGCGCGGCGCTCTGACGAGGCATACCGGCTGGCGGCCGAGCTGGACGAGTGCACGACATTTGAGCTCGCCGGGATAGGCCGCGGGATGCTCGCGGCGCAGCAGGCCGAGATCAAGCGCAAGCGGCAGGCCACCAGCGAGCGCGCCGACCGGCTCCGGGCACGCCTGCGAGCCGAGATAGCCGCTGACCGTGCCGAGCTGGCGCGCAGGCCGAGGCCGCGGCGGCTGCCGAAGGGCGTGCCCGAATCGGAGCGCTGGATTGTCGAGGGCGCGCTAGCGATCGGCGGCACCAGCTCGAGGCGGGGCGCACGGTGACCGGCCAGGAACGCAGCGAGCGGGCCGCTGGCGGCGACTCCCCGGACGACCTGGCCGACGCCACCCGCGAGCGGCTGCTGGCCATCCGGCGCCAGCTCAGGGATGACGAGATACGCAACGGCAGCCGTAAGCCGCGGAGCATGCGCGAAACGGAACTCTGGCTCGCCGGCCTCGCCGAGCGGACCGGCCGCCGGAACGTCCGCCAGCCGCCACCGTGACCGGCGGTACGTACCGTCACTGTGAGCGCGTGCCCGGCCACATTGCGTCACGGCTGGCGGTACGGTACCGCTATGGCCAAGACCAGCGTCTACCTGAATAAGGCGCTCGCTGCTGCCATCGCAGCGGACGGCCGGACGCCGCTGCAGCTCATCGCGGCCGGACTGACGGCCGGACAAATCAGAATGACGACTCTGGCCGATCGGCCAGAAGCGCACGGCAAGTCCGCAGCGGCTGACCTCCGGGCAGATCCGGCCGAAGGGCACCAGGCCGCCGAGCCAGCGGCCAGCGACTGCAAGCACAAGCGCGCGCTCGGCGGCTGGTGCCGCGAGTGCAGGACCGGCGGCCACTTCCCTGCCGCGGAAGCCCAAGGCAACATGAAGGGCACGACATGAAGATCCGCAGTATCGCAATAGTCCTGGCCACCGCGGGAACCTTGCTGGCCACCGCCGCGTCCGCCAGCGCGAGCACAGCCAGCAGCCACGTCTACCACGCGGGCAAGTGCCATGCCAGCGGCCAGGACGCGCTCTGCTTCACGCCGGACCGCACCGCCAGGGCCCCGGTGAACATGCACGCTCACCTGGATGCCAGCCCGTCCCAGTACGTCGAGGTTCAGTGGAACATCGACTGCCAGACGCGGGACGGCGGGTTCGCCAGCAGCGACGGCGACGTGACCAGGAAGGCGCCGTTCCGGGTGAAGGTGAAGCTGCCGGTCGGCCACCCGGTCTCGTGCGACATCGACGGCAACGCGGAACTGATGGGCTCCTCGCCTAACGGCTTCGACGGCAGCGGCTACGTGAGCCTGCGGTTCACCTACCACCGCCGGTAACACGAAGATGACCGGCAGCATGCGCTTAGGACTCGCAAAGCTCGGAACGCTCGCGCTCACTGCCTGCGGATCATCAGGCACGCCGTCACCGGCCACGGCCACAGCGCACCCGGCAGCGCCCGCAGCTGCCAGCCACGCGCCCGCCGTCCCGGTCCTGCGCGACCACGCCGCCGTGTCCTTCGCCGACCTGCAGCCAGCCGGGCAGGACAGCGCCACCCGCGAGCTTGAGACGTGGAAACTCGCCAGCGTTCACTACATCAGCCGCGCCGCCGCGGACAAGGGCGGCACCGACGGCGACGTGTCCGCCGGCCTCGGCTCATACTCGCTGCGGCCCGGCCAGCGGTGGCTAGTGCTCGGGCTCACCATCACCGACCACGGCCCGGCCGGCATGAGCAACACCACCTACACCGTGAGCGATGCGTCCTACGGCTGGCAGCAGGCCAGCGGCGCAACCGGGCTCACCGCGGACTACTGCCTCGGCCAGTCGCCGCCGGGCTCGCCGCAGATTTTCCCGCGCTTCGTCTCGGATATGTGCGTGACGAACGGCATGCAGCCGGGCCAGCACGTGACCGGGCACCTGTTCTTCGCCGTGCCAGACGCGCCGGCAGTGGTCTCGGTCACCGGCCAGGACGGCACCGCGCCCGAGCTGTTCATCAACCCTGACGGCCTGCCGAAGATCCCCGGCTAGCGCTCTGCCGCTGCTTTTCGATCATGTGTTCGTGCTCTACTGGCCAGGTGGGGGATGCGCAGCTTCCGGACTGGTGGTGCTACCCAGCGGCGTGCCCGCGTGGCCATCCGCGGGGGCCGGGCCTGGTCATCGTGTCCTGGACGGTGTGCGGCTGCGCGGGCGGTGACGGGCACTTGCGGGTGCGCTGCGGCGAGCGCGGCTGCGCGAGCGTCTGGTACCAGCCGCCGCACCAGCGAGGCGCTGAGATCACCGGCCGTCCGGGCGGCGGAGCGCCCCGCCAGCCGTAGCCAGCGGGGGCGCTTCGCCGGCCGCCGCACACACACTCCGGCGATCAGCTAATTGAGTCGGCGATCTCGGCTGCTCGCCTGAAAATGGCACCTGAGCTGCGGGAACACCGTGTTCAGGCCAGGAAACGTAGCCAGAAGAATCCAGGGCGGACCCGGGCGTGATACCAAGTTGATCATCAAAGGACGACGCGAACGCCGCACCGGAGAGTGGCATGTAGCCAGAATGCCAACTCGGCCCGTTCATCGTTTGCCCAGCTCCATGCGGTATTCGTGTGCTGGCATGGGCTACGTAACTCCGGGTTAGCGGGCCGGGATGGGCTGTAGAGCGGTGTCGGCCGGAGATCTTCTGCCGGGTCTTGGCGGGGCCGCAGGTCGCGTTCCGCCTGGTTTGAGGTGGGCGGGATGCCCAGGTTAAACCTGGGCGACGGCGCCACGCACTCATCGGGGAACCACCTCAGCGTTCCCCGCTGGGCTGCGGTCTTCGCTCGGCTGTGGTCCTCGTTCGGTGCCGGCCGGTCAGCGGCCCGCTGAGGTTCAGCGCCTGTTCAGCTGGAGCGCCAGCTTGGGGCAGAGCCGCACCGCCTCGTCCGCCTCGCCGACCAGGCCAGGCGGCACGTCGCCGTCACGGATAATCGGGAAACCCCAGTCATCGAGGCTGATCAGCTCGGGAAGGACCTCAGCGCACACCCCCCGGCCGTCGCAGGCGATCGGGTCGACCCGGAGCCTTGACCGGGACCTCATGACTGCCTCCGCGAAGGGACCGGCAGCACGCGGGCCGCTGCGGTGCCGCAGCACCAGCCGCGGGCGTGCCGGTCGAGCTCGGGCCCGAAGACCGCCAGGGCGCTGCGGATCAGCCGCACCGCACCATCCGGATGGCTGCAGGCGCCCCGGCCGTCGACCTGGCCGAGCCAGCGGCGCAGCAGGCTGAGATCGGACGAGCGGCCCTCGGCGATCTGCTCCACCCGGCCGGCCACCGCATCCAGGCCGAACAGGCACGGCCCGCACTGGCCCGCCGATTCGTCGGCGAGATAGCGCACGACCCGGGCGGTCTCCGCCAGCCCGCACGCGTCCTCGGGGAGCGCCGCGACCAGGCCCGCACCGACGCTGGCGCCCAGCGTGGCCAGCCCCCCGGCGGAGAACGGCAGCGTCGGGGCCGCCGCGGCGTTCACCCAGCTGCCGAAGTAGCCGCCGATCAGCAACGCCTGCAGTGGCACCGACGGGCCGCCGGCCAGGCTGAGTACATCCCGGACACCGGTGCCGATCGCGACCTCGAGCACGCACGGCTCGCGTACCGCGCCTAGCACGGTGACCAGCATCGATCCTGGTTCTTCCGGCGTGCCGACCGCGCGGAACCACGCTGCGCCGTAGCGGGCGATGAGCGCGAGGTGGGCCAGCGTTTCGACGTTCTGGACGAGGGTCGGCCGACCGCCGAGCCCCTGGTCCGACGGCCGCGGCGGCGAGGCGGTGGGAGTGGGGATGCCGCGCTCGATCCAGTGGATAACGGCGCTGGCTTCGCCGCCGACGAACCGGTCGGCTGCCGTCACGACCTGGATCCGGACCGGGTCGGATCCCGCGCGCCTCCGCTCGGCGACGGCGTCGCCGACGATCTCGCGCACCGCATGGTGCACCACGATCACCGCCCGGCGCGCGCCGACCATCGCGGCGGCCAGCACGGCACCGTCCAGCACCAGGTGCGGCGACCGGGCCAGCAGGACCTTGTCCTTCGCGCTGGCTGGCTCGCCTTCGGTGCCGTTCGCCACCACGACGGGAGCAGGTCCCGCGGCCACCGCGGCCAGCTTCTTCGCGGTGGGGAACCCGGCACCGCCCCGGCCGGTGAGCCCGGACCGCTGTACCTCCCCGATCAGGGCCTCGCTGCGCCGCCGGTCCAGGGCTGCTGCTGGCAGAGGGCCGTAGCGGCCATAGT
>OCZU010002529.1_pt1 | contig 11618 bp, 11 predicted proteins | sample 1539001 | NCBI WGS metagenome assembly OCZU01 (sample SAMEA3539306, study PRJEB22396) | soil metagenome | biome: tundra; feature: field; material: soil | place: USA | collected 2010-05 | depth 0.15 m
GTCGTCCAAGACCTCCTAAGCAGTAGGCCGCAGGTTCGAGTCCTGCTCGGGGCGCCAACTTATCCTGCTAAATCGAGTTTATCGATATTGCATTCGAATCATGGGTGAGTGACTGCTCATCGGCAGTCGCTCGTTCGTGGCCGTCGACATCTCGATCTTGTCGGGGAGGGCCTGCGACCGGCGCGGACCTGCGTGTGGTGCCCGCCAGGAGCGCGCACCACCACGCTGATCAGCTAACGCTGATCTGCGCGATCTGGCCGTTGAAGTAGTCGAGGGTGCGTTGGCTGCCGTTGTGGGTTTCGCTGGGCCACTGGCCGCCGATCAGCGGGTCAGGGCGTGATCGCAATCGCATAAGGGTCGCGTCCGACCTTGATCGGCTGGCCGGGGGTGTTGGTCGCGGTCGCGATGGGCGTGACCGTGCCGGACCCGTTGTTGACGACGTAGGCGGTCTTGCCGTCCGGCGTGATCGCGATCGCTGATGGATCCTTGCCGACCTTGATCGGCTTGCCGGGTGTCTTGCTGGCGATGCTGATCGGCGTCACGGTGCCGAAGGCCCGGCCCTGGTCGAGGACGTAGGCGGTCTTGCTGTCCGGCGTGATCGCGATCGCGCTGGGACCGTACCCGGCCGCGATGGGCGGTCCGGGCGTGTTGGTGGCGGTCGCGATCGGCGTGACCTTGTCCGCTGACAGGACGACGACGAGGGCGGTCCTGCCGTCGGGGGTGATCGCGATGGCGTACGGCTCCGGTCCGACTCTGATCGGCTTGCCGGGCGTGTTGGTGGCCGTCTCGATCGGGGTCACCGTGCCGGACTCGAAGTTCGCCACGTAGACCGTCTTGCCGTCCGGTGTGATGGCGATCCCGGATGGATACAATCCGACTTTGATCGGCTTGCCGGGCGTGTTGGTGGCCGTCTGGATTGGCGTGACCGTGCCAGATCCCTGGTTCACCACATAGGCGGTCTTGCCGTCCGGCGTGATCGCGATCGTTCGGGGGCGGCGCCCGACTTTGATGGGCTTGCCGGGGGTGTTGGTGGCCGTCGTGACTGGCGTCACGGTGTCCGCGTTCATGCTGAGGATGTAGGCGGTCTTGCCGTCCGGCGTGATCGCGATCTCGTCCGGCGTGTGGCCGGCCTTGATTCGTTTCCCGCGCATTCCGCCCGGCAGGAAGATCGGCGTTACACGCGGATAGGTGACGACGTAGGCCGTCCTCCCGTCCGGCGTGATGGCGACCCGGTCAGAGACCGGGACGGGCAGGGGCTTCCCCGGCGCCCCGGTGACTGCCCCGATCGCCTTCAGGCCGCCGCTGGTGAGAACATAGGCCGCCGGCATCGGCGACCCTGTACCGGGCGGAGCGCTGAGATTGCTTCCGAGTCCGGCGGCGAGCAGCGGAATTGCTGCCGCGGCCACGCCGGTGCCGATCACCCACCGGGCTCGGCGCCGGCGCCGGATCCGCGTTCCCTGCCGCTGGGCGCCGTGGGCAACAGGTCCGATCGGCGGCTCGCCGTCCAGGGCAATGCTCAGCAGGCCGCGCAGCGACGCCTCATCCATGGCCAGAGCCCATCCCATCGTGCCGGACCTCTATCGGGTGATCAGGAGTCCGGGATTCGGTCACCGCGTCGCCGAGCATCACCCGGAGCTTGTCCAGAGCGCGGGCGCTCTGGCTTTTCACGTTGCCCGTCGAACAGCCCAGGACGACCGCCGCCTGCTCGACGCTCAGGTCCTCCCAGTAGCGCAGCACTACCACTGCCCGCCCCCGCGGCGGCAGGCTGGCCAGCGCATCGAGGACGAGCATCCGCATCTCCGGCATCGGCGACTCGGCGGGCCGCTCCGGGAACCTCGTAGTCAGAACCTCGCCGACACGCTTGACGCGCCGGTCAGCCAGGTAGGCGTTAACCAGCGTCCGCGTCGCATACGCGTGCGCCGCGTCCCGCTGCCTGATCCTGCGCCAGGCCACGAACACCTTCGCCAGGGCCGTCTGCGTCAGGTCCTCCGCCGTATGCCAGTCACCGCACAGCAGGAACGCGGTCCGCCGCAGACGCGGCGATATCGCCTGAGCGAACTCGACGAACTCCTCCGCCGACGTCACGGCACCAGCGCTCCCTCACAGCCCGGAGGCATGCACTATGCCGGCATGTCCGGCACCCCCTGCCGGACATGCCGACGCACAGACAGATGCGCCGGACACCACATCAGGTTGCAAACAACCGCAAAGAAACTTCGATGACCATCAGCCAGCCCGCGCGCCGGGCACCCGGCCGTCGAGCCGCGTTCCCTAAATGTGCACGGCTGACCAGGCCTGCGCCCGCCGGGCTTCGATCACCAACCTCCCGGCACCGAAAGGCCGCCGCCGCGACGGCCTGCTCCTGGGCCGGCTCGCCGCGGCGGCGGGCTCGGGTCGGCCGGCCTGGCTGCGCCACCCCCATGCAGGTCGGCGCACTCCGACTCCGACAACGGCCGGAACGCCGCTGAGGACGTCGATGATCGAGTGGGTGCCGGACGTTCCCATGAACTCCGAGTATTGCTCCTGCTCGGTCAGGTCGTCCACGCTGGCGGCGCCGGGCAGGTCGAATACGTCGCCCTAGGAACTCGGCTTGACGTAGTCACCTGCCGCGAGGTCCTCGCGGCGAAGGGTGTCGAGGGCGGCGCCGATGTCCTGCTTGTACGGGACGACGTATTCCCGGCCTGATACACCCATGGGGATATTCTTGGTATTTAGCATAAAAAAGCTGGCATCGCGTGCGGCCCAGAATCGTAGCACCCGGGCGGCAAGGAGAGGCGTGCACCTGGGTTGCCGGCGAGCTGGCCATCGCCCTGGGGCTAACGACCCCTGAGCGCGTGCTGGCGCTACCGATCCCTGAGGTCGCTCCTGCGGCTCCCTCGCCCGCCGGGCTGACGCAGACCGCGGCCGCGGCTACCTCGCCGTCGGCCGGAACACCAGCGGACCGGGGCCATTCCCGCGGAGGTTCTTCCGCGTGCTGAGGTGCAGCGTAGCCCGTAGGATTCTCGCCAGGAACCAATGTGGTAAATGGCCGGCGGTGCGCGCGATGGAGGCAATCAGATGACTGACTGGTCATTTGAGCATATCGCCGAAGCTCGGGCCGCGCTACGCATGATCGTGTCCGATTCCGCATACGGTGCTGCTGCTCTGTCAAATGTGCGGATCATGTCCGATCTGCTTCCCCGCCTGCTGGGCGGGGCGCCGCTCGAACGGTCCTTGCTCGTCACGGCGGCCAGCGAGAGCCTGCCGAGCACCATGCTCGAGCGCGTGTCCGAGGGCATGGACGTCGGCACGGCTATCAGGCTGGGCGCCCACTCTCTCGCCGCGATCTCGCACGTTCCTCTCGGCGCCTGTTACGGGGTGGCCGCGGAGCTCGCCCTGGCGCTGGGTCTAATTACCGCCGAACAGGCCGATGAAATCGGATCTGGTGGCGGATCTGCCGCGCCATCTGAGGCCCCTGGCGCCGACGACTTCCGGCAGTCCGATCGCGAGCAAACTGTGTCGCGCTCGTCTGCACCGCCTGACAGGGCCGCCCCGCCGTCCACTGCGTATGAGAATGAGTCGGCGGCGCCTGAGCCTGCGGCAGACTTCGCTTCCGGCCGGAGCAACCCCGACAGCCACGGCGGTGGCTCTGGACGGTCTGCCCACGACGGTCAGGGCGGCCAGTATCAGGGCGGTGCCGGATGGGGCCAGCCGGGCTCATGGCAGCCGGGCTCATGGCAGCCGGCGGGCGGACAGTCCCAGCAGCCCGCAGGTGCGGAGCCCACGGAAATGATGACGGGAGCGCCGATAGCGGACACGTCTGCCGCCGGGGTTCCTGCGGGCCCTCGTCCGGCAGGTCAAGGGTACGCGGGCAGCGTTGCGACGGCCGGAGCAGGTGACTGGGTCAGTCGCGCGGTCAGGGAGATTGTCCAGCCAGGATTGCTGGCCTTCAATCCGCCGCCGGAAATGTACCAGGGCCGGACAGAACGCATCGAGGTCGGTGTGGCTCGCTCGCTTGAGCTCCGTGATGCGCTCACCGCCGGGTTCCGGGGTCGCGGGCTTCCTGAGGTCGTCCAGGTCGGCACCTCGCCGGCGATGGGCGTCGAGCTGAGGGGATCCTCGTTTGAGATCACTGGGTACAGCCCGCTGGAGCAACTCGTGGCCCCGCTGGCGCGGTGGGAATTTGACGTGACGCCGGTCCGGGCAGGCAATCAGACGCTGACCCTGTGCGTGAGTCTCCGCATCAATTCACCGTTCGCGACGGGCGGTCAGATCGCGGTCCCTGTGCTGGAGCGAAAGATCCGGATCCGGGTAGACGTAAGCTACGGGGCGCGCCGTTTTGTCATGAGCAACTGGCAGTGGCTGATCGCCACGGTGCTGGGCCTGGGCGGCGCGCTCGCCGCCTGGGTTGCGCTCTTTCACTGATCGAGTCCGTGGCCCGCAGGCGAGGACTGGACGGCCTGAGCTGCGATAAACGAATTCTGATAAGTGACTCTTGCCGCCGAGCGCCGATTCTCACAGGGCAAGCTGGCAACTCGTTCGAAGCCAGACCACGCAACCGCGCAGCCGGCAGAGCCTTCGGGAGCCAGCCCGCCAGACCCCTGAACGTTCCGGGCAAACCCGCATCGCTTGCACGTACACAATCAGAGCCATCTGGTGCGTGATTGCGCTGTTGTCTTTAGAGTTCCCAGAGCGCGGAGATCGGGGCGGCGATGAGCCGGTCGCCGAAGGGGAGGACCTCGTGTCCGGCGTAGAGCGCGATTCCGGCCATGAACTTCTCTCCCAGGGTGTCGCGCATCTGCCCGAGCCAGCGGAACCATTCAGGTTTGGCGGTCTGGCCGGTCTTGATTTCCAGAGCGGCTATTCGCCCGTCGGCGGCTTCCAGGACGATGTCGACTTCGGCACCGGACCGGTCCTGCCAGTGGAAGAGGCTGACGTCGGAAGCCGCCCAGGTGAGCTGCCTGCGCAGCTCGTTGAAGACGAAGGTCTCGACGAGCTGGCCGGTCGCCGGGTCGGCGGGATCCTCGAGTGCGTCGGGGGTCTTGCCGAGCAGCCAGGCGGCGAGGCCGGGATCGGTCACGAAGATCTTCGGGTGCCGCTTGACGCGGCGGGTGAGGTTCCGGGACCAGGCGGGCAAGGTGGTGATCAGGTGAATGGTCTCGAGCCAGGCCCGGTGGTCGTAGACAGCCTGCCGCTCGAGCGGGGCGTCGTCGATGATGCCCTGCATGACGAGTTCGCAACCGGTGCGCGCGGCGAACAGCCGGAGCAGCTGGCCCATCTCGGCGACTTTGCGGATGCCGGACAGCTGGACGATATCTCGCTCGATGGTCGTCAGTACGTAGTCCCGGAACCACCCGGGCCGTTCCCTGGCCGCGAGCCGGTGGACCTCTGGGTAACCGCCGGTGCAGGCTCGCTGCAGCAGGTCCCGTCGGCCCAGGCGGTCGGGCTGGTACGTGCCGAACGCCGTCGGCCCTGAGAGGGCGCGATCGATGAACCGGTCGGGCCTGCCGCTGATCTCGGCTTGGGTGAACGGCCATACCTCGACAAAGCCGGCCCGGCCAGCCAGCGACTCGGAGATGGTCGGAACGGTCAAGAAGTTCGACGAGCCGATCAGCACGAACTGGCCCGGGCTGGGGTCGCGATCGACGGCGAGCTTGATCGCGCGTACCAGGGGCTCGCCGGCGCGCTGGACCTCGTCAACGACTAGCGGTCGCGCGCCCAGGGCGAGGAACCCGCTGGGATCGGCGAGCGCTGCGTTGAGAGTGCCCTGGTCATCCAGGCTCCGCAGCGTGCCGCCGCGGAGCTGGCTTTGAACCAGGGTCGTCTTTCCTGACTGGCGCGGGCCCGTCACCACGGTCACCCGCCGGGCTGCGACCGTGTCCTGGTAGCGGCCCGCAACAGCCCGCTCCACCAGCATCCGGCTATCATACAGAACGCCGCGACCAGATCATACGTTTCGCCGCTTGCCGGCCATACAGCCTGCCGTCCCGCGCCCTAAGGCCAAGACCGCCGGCGGCGGTCAGCCTGCCGGCCATGAGGTCATCGCCAGTCCCGGCGCCCCGTTCCGTCGGCAGTTGCGCAGGGGAGCCAAACTGGGAGGGCGGATTCCAGCGATCGTTGCAACGCGGTGACTGATGCTGGTGGATGGTAGTCGTTTCAGCGCACTGCGGTGAGGGTTAGGTCGCGGACTGGCGTGTTGGTGCTGGCTGCCCAGGTCTGGGTGGCGGCGGTGAGAGCGAGAGCGCTGCCGTGGAGGACGTGCTCTCCGCCTTGCCTGGCGATCAGCGTGTCGAGTGAGCTGAAGGCGCGTCCTTTGCGGGCCAGGACGAGGATGTCGGTCGCGGCGCGTTCGCCGTGCCAGTGCCCGGCTGGCAGGCGCACGCGCCGGGCGAGATCGGACGGCGCGTGCGGGTTAGTGCCGGACAGCCAGTCGTCGAGGAGGCCGAGGGCGACGCCGATGCAGGCGGCGACGGTGGGATCGGTGTTGCCGTCGGATTCGGGCCGTGCGTGGGCCAGGATCGCGGCGGCCTGGGTGGTGTCGCTGTCGGCGAGGGCCTCGATGACCGCGCGCAGTGTGGTGACGGCCAGGTCGCGGCCGCGGCCGACGGGGGTGAAGCGGTTCATGTTGTGCCGCTCGACGGCGCGGTCGAGGGCCGCTTGCAGGGTGTCCGGGTCGGGCACGTCGATGTGATCGACGTCAATGCCTTCCTCGGCGAGCAGCGGCGCGAGCTCGTGCAGTGTCTGGTCGGCCAGGCCCGGCGTGAGCTGGACCCTGGGCGTTCCCGGTGGCGGTTCTGGGCTGCGGCGGCGCATGTCGGCCATAAGCCCAATCCTGACAGCACCGGCACCGGGTTGTTGCCAGCGCGCTACGTGGGGCTTGCTTGCAGCGCCGCGGCCAGCAGGGCAGCCGGCGTTTCCCAGCTGAGGGTCTTGCGCGGTCGGTCGTTGAGCTCGGCGGCGACTGCGGTCAGCCGCTGCGGGGGGTGAACCCGCAAGTCGGTGCCCTTGGGGAAGTACTGGCGCAGCAGCCCGTTGGTATTTTCGTTTGTGGGCCGCTGCCAGGGCGCGTGCGGGTCGCAGAAGAACACCGGCATGCCGAGCAGCCGGGTGATGTCGGCGTGCAGGGCCATCTCCTTGCCCTGGTCCCAGGTCAGCGAGCGGCGCAGCTGCGCGGGCAGTTGTCCCAGGGCCGCCACCAGCGAGTCAGCGACGGCCTCGGCGGTATGCCGGGGACCGGGCACGTGCAGCAGGATGGTGAACCGGCTCGCCCGGTCGACGAGAGTGCCGATCGCGGACTTGTTGTCGCGGCCCATGATGTAGGGGTCGGGCCGGGGCGCGGTGCCGGGATCTCTCCCTGCCCGTTTCCCCGGCCCGCCCTCCGCACCGGACGTGCGCGTCTCCGCGCATCCGGCGCTCCGCGGGTTCTTGTGTCAGGCGACGGCCATGGCCGCCGCGTCGCTCGCCCACGGCGTGGGGATGTTGTGGCCCCGCCAGCGATAGCGGGTGACCTCAACCTGCGCGGCGTCGAACATGATGATTCCGTTTTCCGCAGGGCGGTTTCCTGGCCTTCCGGTCAGGAACCGCCGGTAGAGGTCCTTCCAGGTGATCCCACGGTGTCGCTTGCGCAGCCAGGTCGTCACCCGGTGCCATGCGAAGGCGTCCAGGTATCCGAAGGTCGCTTTGGAGACGCCGTGCCGGAAGTATGCGCACCAGCCCCGCAGCACCAGGTTGAGCTGGCGCAGCAGGTCTTCGAGCGTGAGGTGCCGTGACCTGTTCGTCAGCGCCCGCACCTTTGCCGTCACCGAGAGCAGCGCCTTCTTCGACGGGTAGGTGTAGACGTGCTTCTTGGTCGTGCCCTTCTTGAGGTGCCGCTGGATGCGGAATCCCAGGAAGTCGAACCCCTCATCGATGTGGCAGACCCGGGTCTTGGACTCCGACAAGCGCAGGCCCAGCGGGGCCAGCACAGCGGTGACCTCTTCCCAGAGCGCGTCCGCGTGCGCCTTGGCACCGCATACCATGATCACGAAATCGTCCGCGTAGCGGATGATCCGGTAGTAAGCGCCGCCGTGCTTGCGGTGCGCTTCGCGTCGCCACCTGGTGCCGTGGTCGTCCTTGGCGCAGAAATGCTCGTCCAGCGCGGACAGGGCGATGTTGGCGAGCAGCGGCGACGCGATGCCGCCTTGGGGGGTGCCGGACGCTGTTCCCTCGACCTGCCCCGCCTCGGCCATGATGCCGGCCTTGAGGAAGGACTTGACCAGAGCCAGCACGCGTTTGTCCCCGACGCGGCGCCGCACCCGGTCCATGAGAGCCGAATGCGAGATCTCGTCGAAGCACGCCGCGATGTCGGCCTCGAACACCCAGTGGTAGTTCCGGGAGCCGAAGGCGTGGATCTCGGCGATCGCGTCCTGGGCGCGGCGCTTCGGGCGGAAGCCGTAAGACACCGGCTTGAAGTCCGCCTCGATGACCGGCTCCAGCACCAGCACCAGGGCCGCCTGCACCAGCCTGTCCATCGCGGACGGTATGCCCAGGCGCCTGAACTTCCCCGGTGACCCGGCCTTGGGAATCATGCGCTCCCTGACCGGCAGCGGAGTGAACGTACGGGCCTTAAGCTGCCCGCGCGCGTCGTTCAGGAATGCCGTGACATCGTCCGCTCCGGAGATGAAGGCCGGGACAACCCGGTCAACCCCTGGAGTGCGCGCGCCCTTGTTCCCGGCCACCCGCTCCCACGCAACGGCGAGGAAGTCCGGGTGGCAGATGAGGTTGTACAGATCATCGAACCGGCGGCCGGGATCACCGGCCGCCCACAAGTGCAGCTTGACCTGCATCCGCCGTACCCGCGCCTGCGCCCCGGCTGGGGCGAGCCACGACTCGCCAGTGTTCACCAGCGTCTCCGTCCCTTGCAGTACCTCGCATGCGTGAACCTGCTGGACCCCTTCGCCGTGTGCACGGGCTTTCCCCGGCCCGGACTACTACGGGTCCTCCGCCCCGCTCCGGAGCCGTCGGCGGACAACGCGCCAGCCCGCTCCGCCCGGCCTGGACGGCCAGACAGAGACGGAACCCCGGAGTGGTTCCCACGTTCACCATCAGCCGATCGTCGGGTGAGGTGCCCAGCTATACCCCTGCGGCATCGCCACGGCTACGCCGCAGGCATTCACCGTGGCCTCCCCCGCCAGCGACCTCGATCCGGCCGGGAAGTTCCCCGCTCGCAATGAGGAGCGGGTGCGCACCGCCATCCAGCCCATATCCGCCGGATTTGAGCTGGCGGGAGACTTAAGGAGCGTTACAGCGCTGGTTCCTCTCGTACACCTTCCCGTCTCGCTAGCCGGGCCCGCACCGTCCGGCAGTGCCAGCACGTCCCGTCGTTGTCGGGGCTGCTTTCCGCCCTCCCCGGCGTTCCCCAGGTCAGGCTGCCCCCAGCTTCACCGCGCTGCTGCGACAGCGCGGCGGCGGAGTCCTCTCACCTCCGCTCGGCTAAATGGCGCCTCGTGGCGCTCCAGGTCGCCTTCCCAGTGTCCCGCCACGGCCCGGCCGGCGGCCTCAGCCGGCCGATCGCTGATGCTGATCATGCCCGTCAGCACCCCGGTCCGGCGGGCATCAGCGCGACGGTGCGCCTTGCGATGCCGCCGCCCGGTGCGCAGCACCTGCCGCGGGTCTCGCTGCAGCCCGCCCAGCTCCGGCCGGTAGATCGCCTGGTAGATCGTCTCGTGCGCCAGATGCCGCCCAGCATCACCGGGAAACTCGCCGCGCAGCGCCTGGCTGACCTGCTCAGGGCTCCACCGCGCCGTCAGCCGGCCTGCCACGAACTCCCGCAGCACCGGGTCGCGCAGCAGCTTGCCGCGACCGGGCCGGGCGCGCCGCCGGGCCGCCAGCAGCTGCGCGGCGAACGGCCGGTACTGCCCGCTCCCGTGATCCCGGTTGCGGCGCAGCTCCCGGCTGACCGTCGACGGGCTGCGCCCCAGCTGTGCCGCGATAGCCCGAACCCCGAACCCGGCACCTGCCAGGTCCGCGATGCTGACCCGGTCATCCTGGGACAGGTACCGCTGCGAGATCACCTGCTTCCGCGTGCTGATCACAGGTGCATACTGCAGCCTCGCGCCGCTGCTGCTGGTCATGACACGGCCGCGCCGCCAGCGTTTCCCGGTCTTCGGGTGCACGCCCACAATCCGGCACGCCTCCGCGTTACCGACACCCCGCGCGATCAACCGCGCGAACTGCTCCCGCTTCGCCGCCAGCGGCGGCCGACCGAGCCGACCCTCCACCATCGCAAACCCCTGACCTCGAGCGTTGCGACGGCCATCAGAACCCGCGGAGCCAAACGTCCTCTGGCGGCCGCCACCACAGATGTTCTCTGCGAGTTGATGCAACTTACCGAGGCGACGGCCGTCGCGGTCTTTTAGTGCTGCGGATGACGTCGGATACGGGCGATTCGCCGACTGGGTGCGGTTCACAGGCGGCTCCGCTCCGTGGACCCACCACAGGCACGCCATTTTGTATATGAGCCGACGCGCTGACGTCCCTCACAGCGGCATGTGCGTGCGTTCGTCTCAAGCGCCAGATACCTGGGCCAAAATGCGTGCCAACAACGGGAACGGTGAGGTCAGCGAACTTCGGTGTACTCGCTGCGGTCCAGCTGCACGACGTTGGTGTAGTCGCTGCCCCCTGGCTGTGCGACGTCGGTGTACTGGCTGCCGTCCAGCTGCACGACACGGAAGCTGCGCCCGGAGACCAGCTTGCGCAGGCGCCGCATCCCGCTCATGCCCGCGAGCGCGACAGCTATGGCGGCGGCGAGGACCGAGCCGCCCAAAAGCGCGAGCCCGCCGACGACGTGCCCCAGCATCATGATGACCACTCCGGCCAGCAGGGCTACCGGCACGACCGCGACCAGGAGCAGCGCGAGCAGTGTCACAGCGATCACGGCGGCCTTGGCGGACCTGTCCGGCGTCCGCTCCGCGTACCAACCGGTCATCACGCTCACCTCTCAATGCCCAGAGCCTTTCGAGGGCCCGGGCCTGCCTAGACGACACGATATGTCGCGTCCTCTAGATCAACGCGCCTGTCGATCGGAATCATCCCGTGACCGTCCGCCGCGCTGACCGCGGGCGGACAGCCCGCCACGGGAGTATTCCATAGCACGGTCGGGCCGGATACTGAAAGGGGCCGTGCCACAGGCACGTGGTGGCGGGACGCGCCGATGGTAGCGGTCTTGCCGTACCGGGTGCCGGGCCTGGGCCAGCAAACCCGCCCCACCCTGACCGTCGGATTGCCACATGGCAAGGTCGCATTCGAGTTGCTGAGGTTGGTGCCATGCGGCATGACCGCGTGTTGCATACAACAAACGGTGCATGGCCGCGGCACCAGGTTTGTGGCCGGGAGGGGGACCTCGCGAATTGGTTGCTGCAGTGACGGCCGCACTGGAATCTGTCTCGTGTCGGTCTATGCGTCGTCGAGGACCTCTGCGAATGCGATCACTACGCCTCCGGTGGCGTGCTCGAGGGTAGCGCCGACAAGGGCGCCCGCCTCTGCGGCGGCGTCGCTGGCCGCCGCGTAGTCGGCAAAGTACAGGTCCAATAGTCGGTATGCCGGGTGAGCACGAGTTCGACCGGATGCGTTCCTGGCAGCGCTTGCGGGAGAGCGAGCTG
>OCZU010002530.1_pt1 | contig 11616 bp, 12 predicted proteins | sample 1539001 | NCBI WGS metagenome assembly OCZU01 (sample SAMEA3539306, study PRJEB22396) | soil metagenome | biome: tundra; feature: field; material: soil | place: USA | collected 2010-05 | depth 0.15 m
CCCCGCCGCCACCGAAGAACCCCCCGCCGTGATGCCCGCCGCCGTGACCACCGTGCTGCCCGCCGTCACTGCCGCCGAGCGATCCGCCGTCAGAGTAATTCTGGCCGCCGAGCGCGCCCTCCCGCCTGGCCCGCGTCCGGCGGCGGGAACGGCTGACGGACGACACTGCGGCCCTGACGAACATCAGCGCGACCACAGCCACGATCGCGTACGAAAAGATGCCCATGGGATGCCTCCTCATTGCCGACGTGCAGCCGTCGGGCAGTATGGCTAGTGGCCCATGCCGAGGCCGCCATCGACAGGGATCACCGCGCCGGTGATGTAGCCGGCGTCGTCTCCGGCGAGGAACGCCACTACTCCCGCCACCTCCTCGGCCGATGCGAGGCGGCCGAGCGGCACCCCCGCCAGGATCGCGGCCTTCCGCTCGTCCGGCAGTGCGGCCGTCATGTCAGTGTCCACGAAACCGGGCGCGACCACATTCGCGGTGATGTTACGCGAGCCGAGTTCCCTGGCCAGCGAGCGCGCCAAGCCGACCAGGCCCGCCTTGGACGCTGCGTAGTTGGCCTGGCCGCCGGAGCCGAGCAGCCCGACCACCGAGGAGATGAACACGAGCCGCCCTCGCCGCATCCGCATCATGCCGCGCACCGCCCGCTTGGCCACCCGGTATGCCCCGGTCAGGTTGGTGTCGATCACCGAGGTGAAGTCGTCCTCGCTCATCAGGGCAAGCAACTGGTCATGGGTGATCCCGGCGTTGGCCACCAGGACCTCGACCGGCCCCTGCGTGGCCTCTACCTCGGTGAAGGCCTTGTCGACAGCGGCTGTGTCCCGGACGTCGCACGCGACGGTAGCCAGTCCGGCAACAGCTTTCCCTGAACGAGAGGTCACAGTGACTCGGTCGCCGCCGGCGGCGAGCCGTTGGGCGATCGCCAGACCGATGCCCCTGTTTCCGCCGGTAACGAGGGTGGATCGAGTCATCGGTACTGGATACCTCCTGGGCACGGCCGGCGGGCGCGGGCAATCCCCGCGAGCGTACCTGGCCGCACGTCAGGCCAGGCGGAGAATACCCGGCCGGCCGTCAGGCTCCGCAGAACAAACCCGCCGGCCGTCAGGCTCGGGAGAAACTACAGGTGGGATAGGTTGCCATTCGTGGATGAGAGCACACACCGCGGCGGGACAGCCCGCATCGACCCTGAGTTCACCGCATACCCGCTGAGCGAACTGGCCGACGTCGCCCTGCAGCGGGCTGCCGACCTGGGCGCGCAGCATGCGGACTTCCGCGCTGAGCGCGTCATGAGCCAGCAGATCGGGCTTTCCGACGGCAACCTGGAGACCCAGTTCGACGCCGACGAGCTCGGCTTGGCTGTCCGCGTCGTGGTCGACGGCACCTGGGGTTTCTCGGCCGCGGTGGACCTCACCAAAGAGGCGGCGGCGCGCGCCACCGAGGAGGCCATCGATGTCGCACGGGTGGCCGCGGCGATCAATACGGAGCGCATCGAGCTCGCCGATGAGCCCGGGTACGGCGACGTCAGCTGGGTCTCGAGCTACGACATAGATCCCTTTAGCGTCAATGTCGCCGAAAAGGTGGCGCTGCTGGCTGAATGGAGCGCTGGGCTGCTCGCCCACGACCGGATCGATCATGTGGACGCCTCCCTGTACCAGGTCAAGGAGTGCAAGTTCTACTCCGACGGCGTGACCACGGCCACACAGCAGCGGGTGCGGTTGCACCCGCAGGTGACCGCGGTGGCCCTGGAAGAGGGCGGCAGGTTCGAGACCATGCGGACACTGGCGCCACCTGTCGGGCGTGGCTACGAATACCTGACTAACGGCCGCATCCCCGCGGAACTGGCCGAACTGCCGGGCCATCTCGCGGAGAAGCTGGCCGCCCCGGGCGTCCAGGCCGGCCATTACGACCTGGTCATCGACCCGTCCAACCTGTGGCTGACCATCCACGAGTCGATCGGCCACGCGACCGAGCTTGACCGCGCGCTCGGCTACGAAGCCGCCTACGCCGGCACCTCGTTCGCCACCCTGGACAAGCTGGGCAGCCTGCAATACGGCTCGCCGGTCATGCATGTCACGGGCGACCGGACGGTTGAGCACGGGCTGGCCACGATCGGGTATGACGACGAGGGGGTCGCCACCCAGTCCTGGGACCTGATCTCGGGCGGCGTGCTCACCGCCTACCAGCTCGACCGCCGGATGGCGAGGCTGACCGGCCTCGGCCGGTCCAACGGCTGCGCCTTCGCCGACTCGCCGATGCACATGCCGATCCAGCGGATGGCCAACGTCTCGCTGCGGCCCGCCGCGGGCGGCCCGTCTACTGAGGAGCTGATCTCGGGGGTGGAGCGCGGCATCTACGTCCTCGGCGACAAGAGCTGGTCCATCGACATGCAGCGGTACAACTTCCAGTTCACCGGCCAGCGGTTTTACAAGATCGAGAACGGCAGGCTGGCCGGCCAGCTGAGCGATGTGGCCTACCAGGCGACCACTACGGACTTCTGGAACTCCATGGAGGCCGTCGGCGGCCCCCAGACGTACGTGCTCGGCGGCGCGTTCAACTGCGGCAAGGGCCAGCCAGGACAGGTCGCACCGGTCAGCCATGGCTGCCCCGCGGTGCTCATGCGGGGAGTGCGGATCCTCAACACCACGGAGGAGGGGGCGTGAGCGAGGTGGAGGGGCGCGGTGCCGCCTGGACTGACGCGCCGAAGGGGCGCGGCGCCGACTGGACTGAGGAGCGAGGAACGAGCGACGAGGGAAGGAGGCGCCCCAAGGCGGCCCCGGAAGCGAGTGGAAGGCACCGCATGAGCCCGCAGAACACGATCGAGCGCGCCCTCGCGGTGGCCGAATGTGACGACTGCGTGGTGATCGCCGACGAGACCTCATCGGCGAACCTGCGCTGGGCGGGCAACACGCTCACCACCAACGGGGTGTCCCGGTCACGCCAGCTGACAGTTATCGCCATCAGCCGGAGCGGCGAAGAGGCCTCCGTCGGCGTGGTCTCCCGGGCCGGCGTGCACGACGATCAGATCGAGGAGGTCGTCCGGGCCGCCGAGAAGGCGGCCTCGGAGGGTTCGCCCGCGGAGGACGCGCGGCCTTTGCTGGGGCCCGGCGACAGTGATGCGTTCCGGATGGACGCCCCGGCCGGTAAGCGGGGTCCGGGTTGGGATGACCCGGTTACCGGCACCGAGATCGGGATCTTCCGCGAGTTCGCGGGTGCGCTCGGCCAGGCGTTCGACGCCGCTGGCACGGCTGGGCGGAAGCTGTACGGGTTCGCGGAGCACTCGGTCGTCAACACGTTCACCGGCACATCCACCGGGCTACGGCTCCGGCACGACCAGCCGACCGGGAAAGTAGACCTCAACGCCAAGTCCGCCGATATGGCCCGCTCGGCCTGGGCCGGCCAGGGCACGCGCGACTTCAGCGATATCGACGTCGGCGCGCTCGACGCTGACCTCGCGCGGCGGCTGGACTGGGCGGCTCGGCGGGTGGAGCTTCCAGCCGGCCGGTATGAGACGATCCTGCCGCCGGCTGCCCTGGCCGACCTGCTCGTCTACCTGTACTGGTCGTCGGGAGCGAAGGACGCGCTGGACGGCCGGACGGTGTTCAGCAAGCCGGGTGGCGGCACCCGGGTGGGCGAGCGGCTGGCCAGCCTGCCAGTCACGCTCCGCAGTGACCCGGTTGCGCTGGGCCTGGAGTGCCAGCCGTTTGTGGTCGCGCACGCCTCGAGCCGGGAGTCCTCGCTTTTCGACAACGGGCTGGCGCTGCGCCCGACCGCCTGGATCCGTGACGGTGCCCTGGCCGCGCTCACCCAGACCCGGTACACCGCTGATCTGACGAGCCTCCCGGTCACCCCCGCCATCGGGAACCTGATCCTGGACGGCCCGTCCGGGCCCGAGGGTCCGGGCCGCGCATCTCTGGATGACATGATCGCCAGTACCGGGCGTGGCCTGCTGCTCACCTGCCTCTGGTACATCCGCGAGGTGGACCCGCAGACGCTGCTGCTCACCGGACTGACCCGGGACGGGGTGTACCTGGTGGAGAACGGCGAGGTAGTCGGTGCGGTGAACAACTTCAGGTTCAACGAGAGCCCGGTAGCCATGCTGGGCCGCCTCGCCGAGGTAGGTACCACCGTGCCCACGCTGCCGCGCGAGTGGGGCGACTACTTCACCCGCACGGCCATGCCCCCGGCGCGCGTCGAGGGCTTCAACATGTCCTCGGTCAGCCAGGCCAGCTAGCCAGCCTCTCCAGGCTGGCTAGCTGGCCTGGAGAGGCTGGCTAGCTGACCCTCTGGCTAGCTGTCCTCCAGGCGGAAACCCACCTTCAGGCCGACCTGGAAGTGGGCCACGCGGTCGTCCTCGATATGACCGCGAACCTGGGTGACCTCGAACCAGTCCAGGTGGCGCAGGGTCTGCGCGGCCCGCTGCAGAGCGTTGCGGATCGCCGGCTCGATGCCATCAGGTGAGGTGCCGACGATCTCGGTCACCCGGTAGGTGCGGTCTGGCATGCCGTCTCCGTTCCCATTCATGCGGTGTCCTTCATGCGGTGTCCTTCCATGCGGGCTCCTCGATGCGCGCCCGGAAACTGTGCCGCTGGCCGCTATTGGCGCTCTGATCGGCGTTCGGGCAGGCTGTCTCCGTGACCCCTGACGCTGCCGAACTGCACCGGCAGGCTCGGGCGCTGCTGCGCCCCGATGTCTATGACTACTACGCGGGCGGCTCGGGGCGCGAGGCCACACTCCGCGCCAATGAGAAAGCCTGGCGGCGAATCCGGCTGCGGCCCAGGATTTTTCGGGACGTGTCAGCCGTCGACACCAGCGTCGAGGCGGCCAGCTGGGCGGGCGGCCGCCTGCGCACTCCGCTGGCCGTCGCGCCCACGGCCTTCCACCGGCTGGCTCACCCTGATGGAGAGATCGCGACGGCCATCGGCGCTGCACGCGCCGGAGCGCTGTATGTGATGTCCACCCGCAGCTCCCGCCGGATCGAGGACGTTGCCGCAGCGTCCACTGACGCGGGCGGGACCTGGTGGTTCCAGGTCTACCTGATGCGCGACCGGGAGCTCACCGCTGGCCTGGTCCGGCGCGCGGCGGCAGCGGGCGCCCAGGCGCTGGTGCTGACCGCGGACACTCCCGTAGTCGGCCGCAAGGGGCGTAGCAAGGGCCGCAGCAAGGGCGACGACATGGTCCGCGATGCCGATTTCCTGGTCAACCTCGGCCAGCTGGCCGACCTGAATGCGGCCGAGCTGGCCAGCGACGTCACTTTCACCGACATCGGCTGGCTGAGCGAGATCAGCGGCGGCCTGCCCGTAGTGGTCAAGGGCGTGCTCCGGCCCGATGACGCGGAAGCTTGCATGGCGCACGGCGCGGTCGGCGTCATCGTGTCCAATCACGGCGGCCGCCAGCTGGATAGGGCGGTGCCGACGGCGTGGGCGCTGCCGGGTGTGGCCGCCACAGTGAGGGGGACACGGGCCGGCAGTGTGCCCGTTGATGGTGCTGTGCCCGTTGATGGTGCTGTGCCCGTTGATGGTGCTGTGTCGGTGGACGGTGGGGTGCGCAGCGCCGAGGATGCGCTGGCCGCGCTAGCCCTGGGCGCCCAGGTCGTATTCCTCGGCAGGCCCGTGCTGTGGGCCCTGGCATGCGGCGGCGCCGACGGCGTCCAGGCGCTGCTGGACGGGCTTACCGACGATCTGAGGCATGTGATGGCGCTGGCCGGAGCCGCCTGCCTCGCCGACCTCGCGGGGTTGGCCGAGCCCGCGTTCCTGGCCGGTCCCGTGCCTCTAGCGGTACCGTCGTTGCCGGGCGCCCAGCTCCGGCATAACGTGGAGTCGTGAGAGGCATCATCCCGGCCCGTCGCGGTCGCGCGCATCTCGTCACCGAGGCCCAGCGGCCGCTGTCGGAAGATATTGCCTACCGGCAGCGCCGGTACTTGATCATGATGGCAATCCGGGGTGTTTGCTTCGCCGCGGCAGTGGCCCTGTTCGTGTACGTCCCGGGCTTCTTCTGGGCGATTCCGGTGGTTGGCGCGATCGTCATCCCCTATTTCGCAGTCGTCTTCGCCAACGGCGGCCGCGAGCCCACCAGTACCGCCGGTTTTCGCGCCTATGAGCCGCGGCTGCCAGTACCGCAAGTCCCCAGGGATCGGGGCTTCGAGCCGGGTGCTAGCGGGCCGGCCGACGCCTCGCCAGAGCCGGGACCCTTTACTGCCAGTAATCACCGCCCAAAAGGCGGCCAGGAAACGGTTGATCGACAGTGAGAACCTGCATGCGCGACGCGACCGACTCGTCATCCGGTCTTGACGCACAAGGGGGGGTTTCGGTGTAACATGCATAACGGTGCTCTGGTCCCCCGTCGGAGCACCTGCCGGCGTTCCGGGCCCCCGTCGGAACGCCGATGAATGCGACGCCGGGTGGTTTGCCCCCGTAGCCACCCGGCGTCGCCCTAACTTCGCTGATCCTTGATCAGCTTCGCCACGGCTCGCCGTATTTTCCCGGGGGGACGACCCCCCGGACCCCCGCGAACGTCGCCCTAGCTTCGCTGACTGGCCCTCGTCCCGTCGCCCTGACTACTCTGGCGGCGGGCTAGTTGTTGGCCTCACGCCAGGGGAAGTCTTCGTTGGCTGCGGGAGTAGTTTTCGCTAGCGGCATGGCCAGATCTGGCGGGGTTACTCGGTCTTGCTGAAAGCGACGATGGCGATGCTCATCATGGCCAGGCCCATGGCAGTGACGATCCCCAGGGACAGCCAGATCGGGACCACCCAGCCGTCCCAGGTGACGCCCGGTGACAGCGCGTGCTGGGCCAGCGGGCTGATGTTCAGGTGGGTGACCACTGCGTGGCGCATCGGGCCGACCACGTACGTGAGCGGGTCGATGCGGGTCAGCACGCTGAGCCAGCCCGGCAGCCCAGTCAGCGGGTAGAGCGCTCCGGACAGGAAGAACAGCGGCATCACCAGCATCTGGGTCAGCGCCATGAACGCCTGGAACTGGGTGATCCGCGCGGCCATCATCACGCCGAACGCGGTCAGGGTGAATGCCAGCAGCAGCAACTCCCCCACCAGCGTGATCAGCAGCACCGGGTTGTACGGCACATCCGCGAGCCCGGCCAGGACCAGCATCAGGATGCCCTGGAACGTCGCGATGGTCGCGCCGCCCAGGCACTTGCCGATCACGATGGCCGACCGGCTCACTGGCGCGACCAGCATCTCGCGCAGGAACCCGAACTCCCGGTCCCACACGATGGACGCGGCCGAGAAGATGGCGGTGAACAGCACCGACATCGCGACAACGCCCGGGTAGATGAAAGTCTTGAAATTTACACCCGGCGGCATGCCGCCCTTGGCCAAGGATGACAGCCCGGTGCCGAGGATGAACAGGAACAGCACTGGCTGTATGAGCGCTGTGACGGCCCGTAGCCGGTCCCGGCGGAACCGGATGAGCTCACGGCGCCACACGATGCTCGTCGCCCGCAGATCCGAGCGCAGGCTGCGCTCGGGAACTGAGACCCTGATCTGCCCGGCCAGCACGCCAGCCTCAGCCAGAGCAGCAGCCCCAGCCGTTTGTGTGTCAGGCGTCCGTGTCTGAGGCGCCATTCTCATCGCCTTCCCCGGAAGCGGGCGGCCATCTGGCGCATAGCATCACTGCCCGTTGCCTCGGCGTCGCGAATGGTGGTCCCGGTGTATGACATGAACACATCGTCGAGTGATGGGCGCGACACGCTGACCGTGCGGATCGGCACTGTCAGCCGCGCGAACAACTGGGGCACGAACTGCTCCCCAGAGGTAACCGAGAAGGTGACGGCGCCCTCATGCACCCCGGCCTCGATACCGAAGGCAGTGGCCAGTTCACCGATGGCCGCCGCGTCGTTCTCGGTGTGGATCTGCACCCGGTCCTTGCCGACACTGGCCTTGAGGGCTTCCGGGGTGTCTATCGCCACGATCTTGCCGTGATCGATAATCGCGATCCGGTCGCAATGCTCGGCCTCGTCCATATAGTGCGTGGTGAGAAAGATCGTGATGTCCTCACGCGTCTTCAGGTCGTTGATGTACTCCCAGATCGACGAGCGCGTCTGCGGGTCGAGGCCGACCGTCGGCTCGTCGAGGAACAGCACATGCGGCGCGTGCAGCAGGCCCCGCGCGATCTCCAGTCGGCGCTGCATTCCGCCGGAATACGTCATCACCAGGCTGTCGCGGCGGTCCCAGAGGTCCACCATCTCCAGCACCTGCCGCATCCGTGGTGCTACCGCCGCCGCGGGCACGCCGTACAACTCGGCGTGGAAACGCAGGTTCTGCGTGCCGGTCAGGTAGTTATCGAGCGTTGTGTCCTGGAATACCAGGCCGATATTGCGGCGGACCGCGTCCCGCTCGGTCCTGACGTTGCGGCCGGCCACCCAGGCGTCGCCTGAGGTCGGCTTGGCCAGGGTGCAGAGAATCTTGATCGTGGTCGACTTCCCGGCCCCGTTAGGGCCGAGGAAGCCGAACGTCTCCCCCGCCGGAACCTCGAAGTCGATCCCGCGGACCGCCTCGATCTCCCCGTAGCTCTTGGTCAGGCCGGAGACCTTGATGGCCAGCCGGGCCTCGCGTCCGTTCCCGGAATCTGCGGCCGAGTCGGCCGGCTCGCCGCCTGGCCGATGCTGGACACCGTCGATCCCCGGATCCTCCGTGCCGTTCCTGGCCCCCGCGTTGGCGCGGACGACCGTATCGCCCGCGCCAACGTCTGGGCTGGTATGCGCTGCCACCGTCACCGCCTTCCTCCACAATCCGTATCGAGCCTAGTCCTGACCTCCGTCGGGCTCCTCCGCACGCGCGTCGCCCGATGTTGCATCGTCGGCGTCGTCGGCGGCAAGGATCCCGTACAACCGCCGACGGGTGTCGGCCAGGATTCGGTGCGCCTGCTCGATCTGAGACGTGCTGCCGGCCTGGGCCACCTGAACGGCAGCCGCCATCACCTGGCCGAACAGCCTGCGCAGTTCTCTGGCATCAGAACTGACCGAACCGGCCACCACGTCCCATGGCGCGCGGAGTTCCTCCTGGTGGGCCGCCGCATAGGTGCGTCCCTCGTCAGTGAGGACGTAGGCCCGGCGGCCACCCTCGCCGGTCTCGGCCCGGATCAGGCCCTCATCTTCCATCTGCTGCAGCGCCGGGTAGACGGATCCGGGGCTGGGCCGCCAGACTCCCCCACTGCGCTCGCCTATCTCCTGGATGATCTGGTAGCCGTTCATCGGCTCCTCGGTCAGCAGCGCGATGGCCGCCGCCCGGACGTTGCCGCGCCGCACTCGCGGGCCGCGCCTGGGCCTCGGCCCGCCCATCCACGGCCCGAAGTCCGCGAATCCCCGCCCGAAGCCGGGGCCGCCAGGAAATCCAGGCCCGTCAGCGAATGGCACCGGCACCGTGCGGCGGCGCAGGCCGTGGCCATGGCCACGGCCACCTCGGTGGTGCCGCCACTCGCCTTCTTCTTCGTCTCCTGGGTGATCCCAGGCATCTCCTTCATGCATCTCTCTTACTCCTCCGCGAAGCTGACTGGGTGTGGGATTTCGGTAGTCCACGTAAGCCCAAGCCCTTCTTCGTTAGCTCAACGATATATCGTTATGGATCGGATGGCAACAGGCGAGTCAGGGCAGCAGGACTCAACTTGAGCTGGGGTGCGGGCACGGGCGGAACGCCATCTACCTGGCCAGCCTGGGGTGCAGTGTCGATGCCGTTGACTTCTCGGCACGGGCGATTGGGTGGGCCCGGGAGCCGGCGACGTCGGCGGGCGCGCCGGTGGATTTCCGGTGCTGTTCCGTCTTCGATGCGGCGTTCACAGCCGGATCCTACGATCTTGTCTACGACTCGGGCTGCTTCCACCACCTTCCTCCGCACCGCCGCAAGGACTATGCCGAGCTCGTGGGCAGTGCCCTGAAGCCAGGTGGCAGCTACGGACTGGTGTGTTTCCGGCCCGAGGGCGGCAGCGGCTACACCGATCAGCAGGTGTATGAGCGGGCCAGTCTCGGTGGCGGCCTGGGCTATTCAGAAGATCGCCTGCGTGCCTTGTGGGACACGGCGCCGTTCTCTCTGCGTGTGCTCCGGCAGATGAAGAAGGTGAACGGGCAGGGGCCTTGCTTTGGTGAGGACTTCTTGTGGGCACTGCTGGCCGCGAAGGGCGGCTCCGCATGATGGCGACGGGTGGTGCAGAGGACGGCCCGTGCGGCGTGTCACCCAACCCGGCGAAGGTTCATGGACACCGCTAGCCGAGCGGCAGGTCGTAGACCCGGCGGACGCTGGAGCCGAGCCGCGAGATGTCGGCGCCGTAGACGTGCATGGAGATCGCCACATCGTCGCCGATGTTGCGCACCCGGTGAATGTCACCGGGTGGCGCGAAACCGCTCACATCGCCGGTGCCGCTGACGTTCCTGGCGACTTCCGCCAGAGTCGTGCCGCTGCGCCGCAAAGCGAAGATCTCCTCATATTCGGCGCCCTGCAACACGCCGGACACGCACCAGGTGACGTGGTCGTGAATGGGTGTGACCTGGCCGGGCAGCCAGACCATCGCCACGATGGAGAATGACCCGTCCGCTTCGGCGTGCAACAGGTGAGACCGGTAGCCAGCCGGATCGCCGGTGCGCTCGTGCGGCGTGAGAAGCTGCGGGCCCGGCAGGTTCCGCCGCAGCCCGGCCGCGACCTGCTGCGCCGTCCGCTGCCAGTCGTCGCGCTCTCGGACGGCCTGGCGGATCGCTGCCACCAGGCTGGCCGGGCACCGGCTGCCCTGACTAGGCATGGCGATCGATGGTGCGCTGGCCAGCGCCATGTGCTCACCCCTCGCAGTCGCTACCGGACTCTTCCACGGTAGGGACTGCAGGCCGTCGGGCGCCAATGCCAATGGCCTTGGCCACGCATCAAGACGGTGGATGAGTCGGCGCCGGGCTCGATCTACTACGAGTTGATCAGGATGCCGCGTCCGGCCGCGAACCTGGCGAAGTCGTGCACTGGGACCAGGGCGTTGCGCTGGCTGGTCCCGGGGAGGCCGGAGGGATTGTGCATCCGGAGCATGCCGTCAGCGACACCAGTCACAAGCACGAGATGCCCGCCGCGCTCCGGCGGTGTCCGCTCGGGCCAGCGGATCCACGAATGCACGGACGCAATCACGGGCGTGCCCGCGACGGTGTGCGCGATCAGCGAGTCCATCGGCAGGTCGGCCGCAACCTCGGCGCCGATGCCGTAGTCCCGGCTGACCCAGTCCACGAACGGCCGGTAGATCAGGCCGCGGACGCGGTCGCCGTCCGGCTGGTAGGCGCCCACGGCCAGGGCGCCGGCGACCAGGCGCATCATGGGCGGTACCGGCACCCCCCGCCAAGCCATGATCATCTTCAGGCAGGCCAGGCCGCATACCTTGTGCGACCAGAACTCGTACTCTTCCGGCGTGCTCGCGCCCGAGTCTGCCCACCGCGGATCATCAGCAGCCCGCCGGGAGCCGTCGATGAACTCGGCGGCGAGTTCCGGGGACTCCCATTGCGAGAAGTAGGGCACGTTCACGCTCCCGCAGTATCCAGGCTCGCCCCAAGCCGTGGATACTGATTAGCCGTTAAGATCCTGCCCCCCGTGCGGGGGGGACAGACTTAACCACTCTTTGTTTCAGTCCCCGGCGAGTCGG
>OCZU010002532.1_pt1 | contig 11615 bp, 10 predicted proteins | sample 1539001 | NCBI WGS metagenome assembly OCZU01 (sample SAMEA3539306, study PRJEB22396) | soil metagenome | biome: tundra; feature: field; material: soil | place: USA | collected 2010-05 | depth 0.15 m
TTCCCGCGCCAACCGTCTCGGGTTGGTAGTAGTTGGCTGTGATGAGGATATTCACAGCGCTGTCCTCATGATTCGTTGGCCGCTATGATGACGTTCATCGAACATGCCGATGGACTCCGCGACGGCGTCAACGGCATCCACGGCCATCTCGGGATAAAGCGGCAGTGAAAGGATTTCTCCCGCAACGCGCTCCGTAACGGGGAGCGGGCCGGCGCTGGCACGAAAGTAAGCAGGCTGCTGGTGAACGGGTACCGGGTAGTGTATGCCGGTGCCGATGCCGTTGTCGGCCAACCAGTTCCGCAGCGCATCCCGCTCAGGATGCCGGATCACGTACAGGTGATACACCGGGTTCGTGCCGGGCGAGCATTGCGGGGTGCACACGGCTGTGCTTGCGAGGCGCACTCCGTACCGCTCAGCGAGCTCGATCCGACGGGCGTTGGCACGGTCCAGGCTGGCCAGCTTAACCAACAGGATGGCCGCCTGCAGTTCGTCCAAACGGCTGTTGAATCCGCGCGATTGGCTGATGTAGCGCTGCCGCCAGCCGTACTGACGGAGTTCACAGAGGTTGCGGTAAACCTCCTCGCGCGCGGTGACCACTATTCCGCCGTCACCAATCGCACCAAGGTTCTTTGTGGGGTAGAAGCTGAAGCAACCAGCCGTACCGTACGAACCAACCTTTCGACCGCCATACACGGCTCCGTGCGCTTGCGCGCAATCCTCAATCATCTGTAAGCCTCGGCGCCGGGCGATGACGCCAAGCTCATCAAGCTTGGCTGGCTGACCATACAGGTGGACGGCAACGAGCGCTTTCGTTCGCACGGTAATCGCCCGTTCGACTTGCACCGGATCGATCGTGTAGCTACGCTCATCGACGTCGACGAAAACGGGCGTCGCCCCGGCCATTTCGATCCCGACAACGGTTGCGACGGCGGTGTGCGAGGGCGTTATTACCTCTGCGCCAGTTCCGATCCCTGCCGCGCGCAAAGCCAGATGAATGGCGTCGGTCCCGTTGGCCACGCCCACCGCGTAGGGAACGCCGATGTACTCGGCAAATGCCGCCTCGAAGGCGCGCACCGAGCGGCCCAGGACATACTCGCCGCCTTCCAGCACCGAAGCGATGGCAGCCTCAATCTCGACTCTCGAATCGAGAAACGCGGCCCGGGGGTCACACTGGGGAATCTGATGCAACTGAGTCATGAGAACTCTTTGCTTCACGCCCGGCCTGCGAACGACGCAACGTACAGCAGCCGACCCGTTATTCCTCTGTGCTCAATAAGGTCGCAGCCGCGTTCCTTCGTCCCCGGATCGAGGTAGTGATCGATCTCGGATGTGTAGAACTCGATGGTCCGCCGCAGACCCTCGCTGAAGCCGACTTCCGGTGCCCAGCCCAGATCCTGCCCGATCCTGCCGTTATTCGTGTAATAGCTCCCGATGTCGATCTGCTTGCGTTCTTTCGGGAACGGACGCAAGGCGACAGCCGACCGCCCGGTCAATTGCGCGGCGGTTTCCGCTATCGCCATGAGGCTGAGTGGCTGGGGGCCGCCCACGTTGTATGTCATCGAATTCAGCGACATAGCGGCGCCCACGGCAAGGAACGCGTCTACCGCATCGTCGACGTACAGCGGATCGCGAAGCTGACTCCCATCGCCGAAAACCTCCAGCGTTTCCCCCAACATGACTCTTCCCACAAATGTGCTCAGAAAGCCCTGGCAGGGGATGCCGAGCGCCATGCGCGGTCCATACACGTTGCTGAGGCGTAGAACTGCGGCATCCAAGAGCCCCATCCGAGCGAACATGAGGTGATACATGGTCCCCGCAAACTTGTGCACGCCGTTGAAATCCACGGGCCGCACTGGGTGATTCTCATCCACCGGCAGACTCTGGGGAACACCGTAAACTTGACGTGTGCCGGCGTAGACAATCCGCACACCCGGCGCCTCCCGGGCGCACACTTGAAGGAATCTCAACTGTGCGAGGCTGTTGATCCGCAGATCGCGCTCCGGAAACTGCATGCTGTGTACGTGACTGATCTCGCCGGCCAAATTGAAGATGACCTCCGCGCGCCGGATCAGTTCGACGGCTTTGTCCGCGTCTGCGATATCGAGATTGACGACCGTGCATCCATCGGCGATCGGCGCGATGTTATAAACGTCTCCGCCACAGCCGGGTTCACACGAATCGATGATTGTAACTCTGGCGCCCAACTGACTCAGGCGGATCGCCAGGTTACTTCCGATAAAACCGAGACCGCCGGTTATCAGGACCTCTTTCTTAGAGTAGTACATGGATCACCTCGGGTTTTTCTTGAGCCGCATGATAGTGCTATGGTTCTGTTTGCGAGTCGCACGGACGCTGTGCCTTTTTTGCGAGGACGATGAGATCCGCCCCCAGAACCGCCGGCCATTTCGCTCGGATTTTCTGGAGCCGTCCGGAAGTCGAAATCGTCTGCACTCGGAGACCGCACGAACCCAGCGCGTCCACCAGCGGGGTCCGTGAAAAGTAATGCAGTGTGTTGCCGTCCCAGCCATAGAAATAGCTGGTGCGGACTTCGCCTCGGAATAGAACGCTCAGGCGGTGGCGGAGGAATCCCAGATTATTCGTCTGCACAAGGAGCGCGCCGCCGGGCTTCAGCACCCTCGTCATCTCGTGCAGGGCATGATCGACGTCGAAGACAAAGGGAAGAACGGCGACCGCCACCACGGCGTCGAAGAAATCCGATTCAAACGGGAGGCTCTCCCGATCCAATTTCACCGTTCGTAGGTCACAGGGCTGGGGCAGGTGTTTGAGCCTCTCATTTGCTCTTTCGACGCGATTCCGCGCGATGTCCACGCCGAACAATTCCTTGAACTTGACTGCAGCCTGCTCTAGCAGTTGGCCATCGCCGCACCCGACATCAAGAAGGCGGACGCCGCCCGGCAACAGCGAGACCGCAACGTCAAGCCGGCTGACCGAGGGCAACCACGCATCGAGGATACGTGGGCGGGTCGGGACAACTAGCGGCGCCTCGTACCCTGATTCGTAGAACTGCCGTTGGAAGTCCTGCCCAACGCTCCCAGCTTGACTCGCAGCGGCGGGATGCAGCGGCCGAAGTAGTGGTATCTTCATAGGATTTTGATATATAGTGTCAGCACGGCTGACCATGAGAGCCGCGAGAGCGCCGTTTCACTGACAGCGGCGCGCGTTGGCGGATCGCGCAACCGTCTTCCAATGCCGCGGGCATTCGACGAAGTCGGCGGAGTAACCAGCCGCTGGCGATGAGCGTCGATTGTTGCCGTTCATGTCGGCTCAAACCTCCCGGCGGAGTCGGGGCTTTGCCCATCGGCCTCATAACACTCTTGGAAACACCGGCCGTCTCTTTAGGGTCAGGTTGTGGAAATCGCCGATGCCTTAACCGAGGCTGTGCGATGCGGCCGCGGCCCGCCGCTCGTCGTTATCCAAATGGCTTATGATTTGTGCTGGGTTTCCAGCCGCCACTACCAGCTCAGGTATGTTTCGGGTTACCACGCTGCCAGCTCCGATCACGCTTCCTCGACCGATGTGAACGCCCTTAAGGATCAGCGAGTTCATTCCAATAAAAACGTCATCTTCGATGGCGACAGGAATGGATACCCCGGCGTTCGGGCTGTTTCTCCGAAGTTCTGGCGTCAATGGATGGAAGTCCGTGTCCACGACGACGACATTTGCTCCAATCGAGACCCTGGCTCCGATGTCGACTGCAGATGCAGCTACGATGGTCGTTCCGGTGAGACCGTTCGACTGCCGATGCAAATTCTTGCGTGGGAGCTCCGGGTTGCCAATACGACCGGCTGGCTAGGTACGATCGGATTGGAGCTTAGGGAGGATCTCAGTTGCACTCCTTGTCCCAGTTCGATGTGGCTTCCGCGCCACCTTTGGACTATCGGCATTCCATAGAAGCGGACTCCTTTAGCGATACGTACTCCGCGAAGACCGAGTATTAGCGCCACTACGGGGTGCGTGATCAGACGGATGAGTTCAGTTCTCACCGCCCAAGGCGTCAATGCTGCCCTGGAAATCATCCCCTTAAGTGACTTTAGTCTCACGGCGGAGGTTCCTCAGTGAACGGCGGACGTCTGCAGGGTCAGCGCCCGCTCGTAAACCGAGACATACCGGCGTAGAACCTTCGACCACTCGAACTCCGCAAATGCCATCTCGCGCGCCGCTCTGCCGCGGTTTTGGATAGTCCCGTCGTCAGCGACAGCGGCAAGAATGGCGGCCACAATTTCCCGGACGTCGTTCTTCACCATCGCGCCAGCTCCATACTCGACCAGGTGCGGGATCTCTGCCTCCTCCGTCACAATCGCTTGGCTGCCGCAAAAGCAGGCCTCCACTCCTGCAAGGCTCGTCTCCTCGAAGTGTCGCGGAGTGAGAATAAACGCGTCTGCATCGACGTAAGCCTTAACGACATCGGCGCCGTAGAGCGGTCCCGCCCACAAGACGATCCCGTGCAAGCCAATCGACTGAATACGGCTTCTTAGAAAGGCTTCGTGCCCGTCATCGCGCCCCACCACTACCAAGCGGAGCAGCGGCTCGCGCTTGCATGCGATCGCCAGGGCGTCAATTAAGATATCCAGACCCTTCAGCGGGTGAATGCGGCCAACGAAAAGCAGCACCCTGTGCTTGCCGGTGAGTCCCATCCTGGCACGGAACAATCCGCGCTGAGGAAGCTGCCGGAAGCGATCGCCGTCAGAGGCCAGCGGGGTCAGGTGGATTCGTTGCAGGCTGACACCGAATTCTGTGTACACTGCGGCCTCATGCTGCGTCTGAGCAAGGCATGCCGCAGCATGCTGGACTGTGCGCCTCGTGATCAGTCGGTCGAAATACGGCTTGACCATGCCCCTCCAACCAGGTCCGGTGGCTGGCAACGTTCCGTACGCCGCCAAAACATAGGGCCGCCTGCATTGCCTGGCGAGCGCGGCGCCGAACGTAGTGAAATAGTCCCGGCTCCCCGAGAGGTGGACGATATCCGCTTTGTCGATGTGGCGCCGCATCTCGCCAGGATAAGCAGGGGCGATAAACTGCTTGCACTGGAATGCCAGATACTGGCTGACCGTCTTGCACCGGACGACTCGCACGTTATCTTCGAGCGAGTCCGCGCCGGCATATCGTCCGGCTCCATCGGAGGCATCGGACGTGATCACCGTCACTTGATGCCCGCAGGCGCTCAGACGGCCGGCCAGCTCGTACAACAGCCGCGTGGGACCGCCGTAGCCCCAAGCTGGCGCGAAATAACAGTTCGCAATCAGAATTCGCATACGGCCGCCCTATTGCAGATCGTCCGTCGGATTCCGCTCCGCCGCGAGGCGTGTTAACCGGCGAATTCCCTCTGCGAAGTTCCGTATTTTCTTTTCGAATGTGTAGTCGCATTCTATCCGGCGCATTGCATTGGCCGACAGGAACATCCGAAACTCGTCGTCATCCAAAACTCTGCTCGCCTGTTTCACGAAGTCCGCTGAGTCGCCGGCCCGATAGGTCAGGCCATTCACCTCGCTTTGCAGTACCTCGAACTCCGAACTCTGTGTCAGCGCACTGTCATCGGTGACAACCGGCACGCCATAACACATGGCATGATGGATGCTGAGCCCGATGCAGGTTGCCATCACAAACACGGTCGCAGACTTGAACCAAAGGGCGAGGACGTCTTCATCGTAAATAGGGCCCAGAAAGCGCATCCGGTCGCCGACGCCCAAATTGGCTGCTAGCCGCCTGGTGCTTTCCTCCAATGGCCCTCCGCCTATCCAAACAAGCAACACGTCGGAACGCTGCTTCGCCAGAGCCGCGAAACACTCGACCATGACCTCCGGCTTCTTGATTGCCGTGAGCCTGACCACATGTAGCAGCACCTTTTTGCCCTCGATGCCCTGGTCTCGTCTAAAATGTTCGACCATGTCCGCGGTCACACCGTCCCTGACTTTCATCACAGGCCGTTCGGCGATGGCCGTAGAAAGTACCACAATCTTATCCGCTGAAACGCCGCGCCGGATCTGCTCGCTGCGCCCCTTTTGGCCGTAGCTAAGCTGGACATCGCCGACGGCGCCAATGACCCGCATGTAGATCTCGGTGAACAAACGGCGCTTTCCAATGCGGTGGAACATGCTCCATACGCCCACCGGGACGCGTCGAATTCTGGCCCAGACAGCCGCGAATAACTGCGAAAGCTCACGGGGGTCGCCATTGATAATGACCGCTCCCGGATTCAGTTCCCGCAATCGCCTGAACAAGCCTGGCCGCAGGAAGAATGGGCCGAGCGGCCGCCGGGGCAAATGTTGGGCGCCAAAACGAACCGCACTGGCATCATATTGGTTCAGTTGGCTTGAAGACCGCAGATCCGCAAGCACGATTAACTCAATACCCGGAATCTCCGCGAGTCGATCGAAGAGTGGCACCTCATATTTCGGAACGAAGGCTTGGATTAGGACCACACGCTTCGTGTGCAGCAGTCTGCTCATCTCCTGCGCACCCCGCGCCGGCCGCGCTTTAGCGATTCCGTAGAGCTGATCACGGCGGCATACAAGCACCAGAACATCCAGTTATCGTAAAGCGCCCCCGAGAACAGACCCAGCACCAAATATTGCATGTAAAACAGCGCCAGCCACATGCGGCGTTCGTCTTGCCGTATCAACCAGTACGACCTGATGAGTCCATGGACCATCATGAACAATACCAACCCGCCACCGGCGGCGCCCGTTGAGAGAAACGCCTCCAGTAGGATGTTGTGCGGATAGCCCCCTTCCGGAAGATCGATGGATGTGCCGAAGACCGGCCGTTCCAGAAAATGTTGCCACGCATAACCCCATAAAGTCGACCTAATATCGCTTTGCACGTTGCTGCGGCTCTGTAGATAGTTGACGCGGCCTACCAAGCTCCCGCCGGCGCTGGTGAGGTTGTCGACAGCGTAGGGCAGTAACGCAATGCCCACGAGAATGATAGCTACGATCAACACGATGCGACGCTGCTTGATGTGCGTGGCAACTATAACGCAAAGAGAGACTATCAGCGCAACCAGCGGAGATCTCGATCCGGCCAATAACATCACCGCCAGACCGAGAAGCGCCGCCAAAGCGCTCGGTATGACATTGCGGAGTAGCGGCGCTTTTTTACGGACAAGAGCGCAGATTCCCAGGACCGCCAGGGAGACTCCGATGTGTCCCAGGTCGATCGGATTGAACGTGTCGTTTCCCGCTAGGCGTCCGTCGCGGGACGTTAAGTGCGGAAGGTCGACGACGATCGCGGCCACGCATGTCAGAATTAGGAAGATCCAAACGACCCGGAGCTGCGTAGCGTACTCATCGGGCTTCAACGTCTCGAAGAATGTGAGCGCCGGAATGACGCAGACGCCAAATGCCATGGTCCAATACATCTCCTTGGGACGCGCCATTACCATATCGCGTATGAGCAAGTCGTTGATCATGCGCGCGGAGTAGAGTATCCAGAACACGGCAAAGGCGGCGAAGCCAAGCGACCGTCTCGCGCGAAAGGGTGTCGGCCTTGTTAACAACACGGTGAGACCGGCTACCAGAATCAGCACGTGGTAGCCGATCGAGATTGGCCGGGACTGCGTTCCCAACATGCTAGGCATGAATGAAACCAGGCCGAAGCCAAAGAGCGCCGCGGTGTAGTAGAGCGCCAGAAGCCAGTCGCCAGGCGAAGGAACCGCGGATCTTCGCGCGTACGCCGGCTCGGAACGTCCTGGTACGCGCGCTGTGCGCAGCCAGTTGTCCGGAATCGCAACCGGCGCGGGATGCGCAGCAGGAAACGCAGTGGACCTCATTTACATGCGTCCTTCGGCGCCGGCTTGGGCATCGAACTCCGTCATGATTACTTCGGCAAACGCGGCGGGCGAATACTGGTCTTCTACGCGTTGTCTGCCATTGGCTCCGAGCGCTGCGCGTCGCGCTGGGTCGTCCAGCAACGCCTCAATGGCCTCCGCTAGCGCATCTGCGTCGACCATGGGAATTAGAATTCCCACGTCGGGAGTTACCACAGCGTCGGCTCCCCCCGATCGCGTCGCAATCACCGGCAATCCGCAAGCCATGGCTTCCAAAATCACCGTGGCAAAAGCCTCCGGGCCGGCCGACGCCAATACGGCCACGTCCGCGGCCGCCCAGAAGCTTCCGGCGTCGTCGATGTAATCGAACCACACGAACCGTATTTGCCGCACTAGATCTAGACTCAGTTGCAGCAACTCAAGCTCGTACGCCTCGCTGATTGGACCCGTTGGTTTGACGCTGGAATGCCCTGGGATTTTGCCGGCATGGATGAAGACGACGCCGCGCCTGTTTGCGCACACCCTATTCGCCGCTTGAACGAAGAACCGCTGCCCCTTCTGCGGCGTGAGGCGCCCCATCATGCCAACGATCAGCGCGTCGTCGGGGACACCTAAACTGCGTCTGGCACGGGCGCGGCGCGCGGCAGATGGTTTGGGAAAAGCCGATACGTCCAGGCAGCCGGAGACAGCGCGCGATTTGTCTGCGACGAACGCCGGAAGACTCCCTTCGATCGTGTGTCTTGTATGGGCAAAGAAACGGTTCGCTTTGAAGAGGAGGCGCCGCCCAGTGGGAAACATATCTATGTTACGCAGCATCACTGCGACCGGAACGTTAAAGAACATCTTTGTCAGCATCGCGTCCCGGCCGGCCAGGGCGTTGTCGGCGTAAAATAGCGCGGGTTGGCTGAGGCGCGCGAGTCGTACAGCCTTGTAAACAAATGAGCTATATTGCCACAGTTTCGTTATGAAGTGTCCGCCGCCATGAGGTAACACATACGTGGCCACCTCTGCCGTCTTTAGTGCGGCCTGCAGTTCGCAAGCTCGATTAAGTATTACAACGGGACGATAGCGGCGTTCGTCGAGATTACGCAATAAGGTGGTCAACGCGTGACTGGAAAGCATTGCGTCGACAACCAGGTAGTCAAATATGAAAACAGTCCTAGGATGTAGTTCGGGCATGTTTAAATGAATCGGCGGTCCGATCATCCGCCGGGCGGGCGAGGCTGGAATAAACCTCGGAAAGCCGATGTGTAAACGTGGAAGCCGAAAACGCACCGGCTCGCAGGCGCGCATTGTCAGCAAGGCGGCGGTGAAGGAACGGGTCGTGGTACAAGCGGAATACGGCGTCCGCCAGTTCGCCGGGCAGATTGGGGCGAATCAGAATTCCCTCGACGCCGTCTCGCACGAGTTCCGGAACACCTCCTGTTTTCGCCGCGACCAGAGGCAAGCCCGCTTCCATCGCTTCGAGGACCCACATCGGACAAGGTTCGGGGGTGATCCGTAACTGTAAGCCAAGCCATGCCTTCCGCGCCAGTTCTCTGACCGCACTGACGTGTCCCAACAACACTACTCGGTCGCCCAGACCATGATTCGTGATCCTGCGTTTAAGGACCGATACAAACGGATTCCGGGCGTCGTCCAAAGGGCCCCCAGCTATCCAGAGCCGAAGGTCACACCCCCGGTCGCGCAGTGCCGCCATCGCATCCACAGCGACAAGGTGCCCCTTCTCTTCGGAGAGGGAAGCGGCGATCAGCAAGCATTTTGCCTCGCTGCACGTTTTGCCTTCCGCCAGATATGTACCGACGGATGGTTCCACCGCATTGTAGACGACCCAAACGCGGCAACGAGCCCCCTTCCAGTAACCGCTCACTGCACTGCTAACACAGACGATCGCATCCACGCACCGCCCGACTACATTAACTTGGGCTACCTGGACCAATCCCCAGAGGCGATTGCTCATTTTACCGTGATAGTGGAGGATGACGTACGTCTGTTCCCCGCGTCTCCGCACGCGCGCCAGGGAGGCCACGAGCGCCGTGAATTGGCTATGGCAGTGCAGAATCACCGGGCCAGGCCCTAGTGCGGACACAATCTCTCCGGCCGACTCCCACCAACTTACCGACCTGCGCAATACGCTCCACAAGATACCGGCCGTCGACCGCGACGTAATCGGCGCGCTCCCATGTCCCACAGCCAGGAGCTGCCGCCCCGGTATCTCACTGCAAAAGTCGCCTGGGCCGAGTGAGACGAACGTCACCTGTTCAACCCGCTTCGCAATGAGCCTTAAGACCGCGGCCACGCCGGATCCCTCTCCGCCCTCAACCACCTGGACGACCCGCACAGACATACTCGCCGCCTGGTCCGCCCGATCCTTAACGCCAGCCCCGGTCATGGCATGAGGCGCCTGCGCGCCCGTCTTACTGAGTCCGGTATGCAGCGCGATATGCCGCGCCGCGATCGGAACCGAAGCGCCGAAAACGGATGTGAGATATTCATGTAAACCGTGTACAGCGTGGGGTGTACAAGACGGCGAACGTTGCCGTCTGTAATGGCTGCCTTCTCTGGCAGCAACCGGGCGTAAGCGCGCTCGTTCAAATAAAGTACGCAGTTTTGCTTATAGTGCGTCTCAACGTCCTCACGGTGCCAGAACTGTTCCCGCAGTACGTCCAGTGCAAAGTACTTGTGCCTCAGGAATTTCTTGGCCCAGTAGTCCGGCCATTGTTCGTTTATGTGGCCAGTTCCAAACTGGCCGGGAATCGCGCCTGAAAAGAGGACGGCATCCGCGGCTCCGACTAGGTCGGAAACCAACGAATCGGCCCGGCTTTCGGGAAGGTGTTCCGCAACTTCCAGGCACATCGCCAGATCGAATCGGCGAGTGAGTTGAAGCGGCAAGGACAGGTCGCGGGGTTCGAAGCACTGTATTGGAATTCTAACTCTTTCCCTGGGAACATAGCACCCGTCGATACCGACGATGTCGGTTATACCGGCTTGCTGCGCCGCAACCAACCAGCTACCCACGCCACACCCTACGTCAATTACGCTGTTTGGAGCCGTGAGTCTGACGACTTCGGGTACTATCGCACTCGCCGAGGTGGACGAGCCAGCCTCGATGAGCTCGAAAAAGCAACTGCCGTAAATAGTATTATTGCGTCTCATTGAAAGATTCGAACGGCTCCAGCCGTTGCCGGCAGCCGCGTGACTACCCACTTAGTCAGAATGACTCTCTCGGTATGGCTCAGAGTGTGACATGCCAGAATCGCCGTCCACGCGATACAAAACGCCCCGGCGAGAGCGGGTAACCGCAGCCACGCTGCGCTGTCCATCAATAACACCTTCAACCCCCAACCCCCGCCTGCCATTAGCGCGCCTACCGAAACGGAGTGAGCAAGCTCCAATAAGGTCGCTTTGCCGGCTCCGCGTCCGAGGTCGGGCCAGAGCACTGCCCAAGCCCACGAAGTGCAGAGAAACGAGGAAAGCAGCGTCGCCGCGGCGACTCCGGCGATTCCATACTTCCGCCCGAGGTATATCGCCAGCAGTAGCTTAAGACCTGCGTCGGACACTGTAGCTATTGTAAGCGTGTTAGAGCGTCCGAAGGTTACAAGAAAGCTGTACTGAACCCCCTTGATCACGATCCAGACCGTGTATACGCACTGAATGCCGTTGAGCACGTCGCCGCCATACAAGCTGTCGCCAAGCCAGACGCCGACGATGTCGCGATTGATCACAAGCAAACACGAGCTCAAAGCCACCGCTAAGCCGCAGCTATAGCGAATCAGCCGCGCATAGGTTGCGCGCAAGGCTATGCCGTCGTTCAACGCGAGCAACTGAT
>OCZU010002533.1_pt1 | contig 11614 bp, 9 predicted proteins | sample 1539001 | NCBI WGS metagenome assembly OCZU01 (sample SAMEA3539306, study PRJEB22396) | soil metagenome | biome: tundra; feature: field; material: soil | place: USA | collected 2010-05 | depth 0.15 m
TAACTACGCGCCGTCCGTTCGGCAATTCCTGGTGAGTCGCTTCGGCTGCGGCCGGGTTGTTCCTTCCAGGCTGCATACCGTCGACATCCTCAAGTTCATCCGGCGCACTGCGGGTCAACACAAGAGCAAGCGAATACTTTTGATGACCACCGACCTGCGCTCCTTCATACGATTAACCCGGCTACCAAAGTAGCCAGGAACGAAATGAACAACCCCAAAGTGATCGGCCAGAAATAGAGCATATACCAGACAGCATCGGAAACTATCTGCAGAGGTGCTTCGTAGTAGTGGCTAGCCCGCATATTTCATAGCCGCGAGTAAAATTCGGGTTAAAAACTCATTTCAACCCTGATTTAACAAGGCGATTGCGAATTGAAATTGCGTCGTCACGGCGTGGAGAATCTTTCAAAAGTCCTTGTGGCTCTCAATCCTCCATCTGACCTCGGCTGAGTTTTTTGGCCGTACAACAAGCTGCGGTCACGGTCAGTTCACGGACTGAACACAGACATGTTTGCGGACGGGTCGCGAACGTGGAATGTGCGTGGCCACGGAAAAACCGTGGCTAAATCGTGGCCGTGAAAAGAACGTGGAATATCTCTGGAAAGTTTCTGGCCGCTACACGTTTCATGTGGAATTGCCCAGACGCTGCCCGGAAAGTGCCCGGACATTCTCTGGATGATTCATCGGATGTTGCCCGGACGCCAAGCCGGACACCACGTGGACTGCTTCGTGGACGCCAACCTGTCTGCTTCGTGATCTGCGGCGTGGACTTCAGCGGAAATTGCCAAGTCACCTGTGAACCGTTGCGCCAACCACGGTGCGGACATCCACCGGCGTTGTGTGAGGCATTTCCCGCCAACTTCTCGGACACTGCTCGGAAGTTTCCCGGATGATTCACCGGATGCTGCGCGGACTGCGGCGGTAATTACCAAGTCATTTGCGAACCATCGCGCCAACTTTGGTGCAAACTTTGGCGCGGACATTCATCGGCGTCTTGTGAGACGTTTTCCGCCAACTGCCAGGACACGTCTCGGAAGTTGCCCGGTAATTGCTCGGATAATTCGCCGGATGTTGCGCGGATGATTCGGCGGACGTTGCGCCGGACGCCACGCCGGATGTTGCGCGGAAATTGCGCGGCCGTTGCTCGACTTGCAGCCTTATTTTTTGATAAGGGGATGGTGTCTAACCAAATGACCGGCTTTCCAATTCCAGAAAGCCGCCAGAGATTCCGTTCAACTGAACACCTCAAATTACTGACCAAGTGTGGATATTACAAAGCACTTGACGAGCGTTCTGAAACCGGCAGCGAAACGGAGCAGGTCGGGAGTGGCATGAACGGACGACGGCGGAGTTGAGCGCGGGCTAGAACGACCGTTGAGTGCGTAACCGTCTAGGTTTGTGTTGCGGCGATTTGTCTGGCTGGTTTCCGAATACCCGCAGGAAAGCCAGCCAGTCAAAGCGCCAATCTATTCCAATTCGTTTTACAAGTGCTGACTTCTAATGTCGCTTCAGCCTATGATGACAGCGTGTTCGCGTTCTGATTTATGCCGTGTAAAATAACCAAGACTCCGGGACAAGTTGGGCGTTCGTCAGGTGAACCAGCGGCGACTCATCGTCAGGCTCATGCGGCATTGCTGGCACTGGCAAATCCGAACAAGGCCGCGTTCCTGACTGGCTTTTTCAAAACTGGAAAGGGTCAATTCGCCGAAAGGGATCGGTTCCTTGGCATCGCTGTTCCGGCCATTCGACAACTTGCCAGACAGTTTCAGCAGCTTGACCTGACGGATTGCGAGCGGCTCCTGCAATCTGCCGACAACTAGGAACGGCTGTTATCGTTGCTGATACTGGTAGAGCATTATCGGACGGGAGATGCCGGCGTGAAAAACAAGGTGTATCGGATTTATTTGAAAAACCTGCACCGGGTCAACAATTGGAACCTGGTTGACAGTTCCGCCCCGTACGTCGCCGGTTCGCATCTGCTCCAGCAAGACCGGTCGGTGCTTTATGAACCGGCGCAGTCTCAGTCACTTTGGGATCGGCGAATTACAATCCTCGCCACGTTCGCCTTCATTCGTGAAAATGATTTTACCGACACTTTGAAACTGACAGAACAGCATTTGGGCGATGAACACGATCTGATGCACAAGGCGTGTGTCTGGATGTTGCGGGAGGTCGGCAAGCGCAATCAGTCCGTGCTGGAAAACTTTCTTCGACGGCATTATCGCATCATGTCCCGAACGATGCTTCGTTATGCGATTGAGCGATTTTCTCCAGCCAAGCGAACTGCCTTTTTACCTGGCAAGATCAGATGAGGAACTTCGGCTGTCCGTCCGCACGTATCCTCAAAACATCTGAGAACCGTGCCGGCATTTTCCGGTTACGCCCATTTTTTGGCCATCGCGCGCGCGACCTGATTGAGATTGGTGATGCGCCATTTGGCACCATCACCCACCAGTGAGGCCCGTCGCTGTTGTGCCGCAGCCGCCGCCGGAATTCGGCGAGCCTTACGGATTGCCGCCATACGACTCTGCGCTTCCTGCCTTTTTAATTGACTGAAAGACATCTTTTTCACTCAAGAAACAAATATGGAAATCCGAGGCCGGAAGCAAGTTTACGACAGCACTGGACGGACATCTTGAAAATCCCAGCGAACGGAACGGCTGTGAAGTCGCGGAATTTTCAAAACGTCCGTTGAGTGCGTGGCCGTCTAGGTTTCCATTGCCGGCGATTTGTCTGGCCGGTTTCCAAGGAACGCCGGAAAACCTGCCAGTCAAAGCGCCGGGCAGCATCATTGCGCTACAAAAACCATGACGATAATTTTAGGTTCTACCGGGTGAAAAGTGAAAATCTCCAATAATATCAATGGTTATGCGTCATAGTTTCGACAAATAGTAAGATTTCATTTTGTGTAAAGATTGCACAAAAGGCGGCTTTCGTTCGGTCATCCTGGTTGCCGAATGGAAAAAACATCATCCAAGTGCATTTCGTGCATCACATACACCTCAACAGGGGGAACCTCGGGCAAACTGCCAGACGTGGTCTCGAAAACCCGGAACCCGTTGCTGTCATGACTGAATCGGCGGAGACAAAAATTGCGCGTGACACATGGCAGCCGGGATCGGGAATTCGATAGCCTGATTGTATATGTTCACTGCCATCGCGCAAAAAGATCTGGCCGATGCCGAGAGCTACTTCGACGAGCATCTGGCGCAGAACGATTACTACGCCGCCGGTGAAATCCGTCCCGGCCAGTGGATCGGCGCGGGCGCGGAACGGCTGGGGTTAAATAATACAGTCACCCGTGAACAATTTCACGCGCTGTGTGAAAACAAGAATCCGAACGACGAAAAACGGCTGACGCAGCGGCAGGAAAAAGCGAACAAGCGGCGCGTATTTTATGACTTCACTTGTTCCGCGCCGAAATCGGTTTCCGTGCTGGCGGTGACAATGGATGACGACCGGTTGGTGTCGGCACATGAAGAAGCGACGCGCGTTGCGTTCCGCGAGCTCGAAACTTTCGCCGCAACCCGAGTTCGCAAGCGGGGCAATCAACGCGACCGCACAACCGGAAACCTGGTCGCCGCCGCGTTCACGCACACGAGCAGCCGGGCGCTCGACCCGCTGTTGCACACGCACCTCACAGTGTTCAACGCCACCTTTGATGAAAATGAACGGTGTTGGAAAGCCCTGCAAGCGGGTGGAATGTACGACGCCATCCGATACGGCACGGCGGTCTATCGCAATGAACTGGCGAAGCGTGTTCAACAGATCGGCTACCACATTCGTCCCGCGAAGCACGGTTTTGAAATCGAGGGCGTAAGCGATGAGTTGCTGAAGCGCTTTTCCAAGCGGTCACAAGAAGTGAAAAAAACAGTTGAGGAGCTGGAACAAAAGCTGGGGCGCAAATTGTCGAATAATGCCATCGCCTTGGCGGTGCATCAAAGCCGGGCGAAAAAGATCAAGGGCATCTCGACCGCCGAAGTCCGCGAACGCCAGTTGGCGCAATTACAGCCCGATGAATTGCAAGCGTTGCAAAAACTCGCGAAGTCGGTTCAACCTGTGGGGCAACTCCATAGGCTTGAGCCGGAAAACCAAGCCTTGAATTACGCCGTCGCCCATGTTTTCGAGCGCAAGTCCGTCGTGCCGGAACATGAATTGTTGAGCGTGGCGTTGGCGCAGCGCCCGGGTGAAATCGATTTGCCGACGTTGAAAGAGGCGGCAAAGTTTTCGGCTGAACTGATCAAAACCCAATATGGATTATCCAAGCCACAGATTTTGGCAACGGAACTGGATTTGATTCATACGGTCAACGCGACTTGCGATACGGTTGCGCCAATTCATCCCAGCTATAGGCCTGCCGATTGGCTGGGCGAAGATCAACAACGGGCAATTTATCATGTGCTGCGCACCCATGACCGCGTCACCGGCTTGCGTGGCTTGGCCGGCACGGGCAAAACCACGGTGTTGCGCGAGTTGGTCGCCGCCTGCGCTGAAGTGAAAATTGAACCGCTGTTCTGTGCGCCGACGGCAGCGGCGACAGATGTTCTCCGCAAGGAAGGATTCGAGGCAGTGACGCTGCAAAGTTTGCTGCTAACGAAACCGGCGCTGGACGAACGGCAATTGGTGTTGCTGGACGAAGCCGGGGCGGTGGGCATTGACGACATGAAGCGGCTGTTTGACCTGGCGCGTGACGCCCGCGTTGTTCTTTCGGGCGACACCGGCCAGCACGCGTCCGTTGTCCGTGGCGATGCGCTGCGAATTTTGGAGCGACATTCAGACTTTCAATCCGGCCAACTAACCCGCATCCGTCGCCAACGCAAAGCCGAGTATCGCAAGGCGGTTGAACTGGCCGCGCAGAAACGGACGCTGGAGTCGTTCGCCCAACTGGAACGTATCGGCGCGATTGTCGAAGTCCTTGCGGATAGGCACCAACCTGATGGGCTTTACGACAAGGCTGCGCAGTCGTATTTGAAAGCGTTGGATCAAAAACATTCTGTGCTTTTGGTCGCGCCGACGTGGACGGAAATTGAAGCGATAACGGAGAAAGTTCGTGCCGCACTGAAATTGTCCGCCAGGCTGGCCGGTGAGGAAAAAGAATTTCGGGTTTTCGATTCGCTGTCGTGGACAGAAGCGCAAAAACAAGATGCGCGGCAATACCGTCCCGACATGGCGATACGGTTTCACCGGCGAAAGGCCGGTTTTGCCAAAGATGAAACGGTCGCGGTGATCGCCGTCGCAAACGACTCAATCAAAATTCAGCGTGAGGATGGTTCTGAAAGTTTTCTCCCATTGGGTCGGGGCTTCGCCTCGTTTGATGTGGGGGAGAAACGGAAATTGAAAATTGCGGCTGGGGACAAGCTGTTGCTGCAATCAAACACGGTCGGCAAGCGGTTCATCAATGGCGAACTCGTCGAAGTGAGGGGGATTCAAGGTGATTCTGTTTTGCTCGCCGATGGCCGCGTGATTCCTCAAAACTACCGCTCATTCACGCACGGCTACGCTGTCACATCGCACGCTGCCCAGGGCAAGACCGCGGATGAAGTGTTGGTCGTCGCGTCGTCACGTTCTTTGCCTGCCGTGCATCAGCAACAATTTTACGTCAGCATTTCGCGCGGACGCGAACGCTGTCAGATTTTTACCGATGACGCCGAGCGGCTGCGTTCGCACGTCACTCATTCCAGCGAACGGCTGGCTGCCGTGGAAGCGGTTCCGCACGTCCGCCGACAGAAATTCATCCTTCGTGTCATGCAACGCGGCCATCGTTTCCTGAAAGCTTTCCGCGCGCGAATCATGCAATCCCATTCGCTCCGTAAAGGCATCGAACAAATCCGTGAAACAACTTATGAACACCAACGCCAACCCCGCCGCAGCATCAGCGTTTAGCTCGCGTGACAATCCTTGTTACGGCAGTGATCCGAACGTGGCCACGCTCAACGTATTTGCCGACGATGAACACAGCTATCAATTGCCTTACGCGCAATTTCTCTATGCAGAAATGATTCCCAACCCGGCGTTGGAAAAGGATGCAGATGCGCCGCCCGAAAAGCTGTTGATCTGTTTTGCCGTGGCCGAGGTCACGGTGCTGGGCAGCGGCTTCAAGTCCCTTGAGAGGGCGATTCAGAAGTATGAATTGAAATTTGTGAAGTCGGCTGACCGGCGTTACGCGGCCACGCTTAAAACCCACGTTTCCGCCGTCGCCATCATTTTTAACAAGCAGACGCCATGAATCCGGAACGAAAGGAATTCTTCAATCCGTTGTGGCTGGCCGGACGCATCAACGCCATGGAAGCTGCCTGGTGGCTCGGTTTCACTGATCACGGCAATGTGAACACAACAGTTCTTCTAAAAACGCCAAATCTTTTCATCCAAGATTTTTGGTTACAGGAAAAGTGAAGACAGCGTCCACAGCGAGACATTCGGAGCGGGTGAACATTTCTTTGTCACGCTCGGCCGAATGTTATATTTCAAAAGCAGATGTTGCGTTCCGGTTGGGAAAAACGGCTCGCACTGTCGAACAATGGATGCACCGTGGCATCATCCCTTACATCAAGATTGGAAAGGGAAAACGTGCAACCGTGCTTTTCAAGTGGGCAGACATCGAGGCTCACTTGAAGTCAAATTTTGGTGTCGGTTGCAATTCTGAATAGCGCAAATTTCTCACCGCTGTTTCATTTCTGCCGGATCGCAAACCATTTTTTAGCCTCCTGCTCCGTGACGAGTTCGCGGTAGTTGGAATCAATCATCTGCGGGCTGTTTCCTGATTCGTAAGCCACTTGCGGGATATTTTTGATTTGCGCCACGCGATATGAAACAAAGCTGTGCCGGAGCGCGTTGTTTTTCCAACCAACTTTTGATTCGGTTGCAACAGTGGAAAGCACTTCGTAGAGATAGGGTTTGCTGTGCGGCCAGACTTTGCCGGTATTCTGTGCGAAGGGTTTCAGCCACTTTTTGAGATTGGCAAGCATCGGGACGATGCGCCGGGATTTTCCACGCTGCTTGACCTTGCCTTTTTGAACGATGATGCAATCGCTGTCAAACTTCACATCTTGCCAGTCAAGCCTTTGAATTTCCGAACTCCGCAAGCCGGCAAAACCGCCGATGGCGATAAATGGCACAAGCGATTCTTCTGCGGCCGTGAGCAGCGCCTTCATTTCTTCAGGCGTGTAAATCTCAATAGGACCATCCTCGTTGTTGCTTAGACGCGTGACACGGCTCAATTCATCGTGGTCGGTTGGCAGATAGCGTTTCCGCTTGGCGTATTCAAAAAGGGTGTTAATCGAATTGACGATATTGTCGCGCGTCCGAGGGCCGACCTCCAGGCTGTCCAGAAACAGCTCCACGTCAGACGCTGTTACGCTCCCGATGTTCATGCAAATGGCATCGCCAAAGCGTTTGCAGTGGGATTTTAACGTCTCCAGATGACGCTCGCTGCGGCCCTGTTTTTCCTTCTCCCCGAGAAATTCGGTCACGAGGTCGGCAACCTTGACCAGCGGCAGTTTGGCCGGGTGACGCTTGGCGTATTCGCGCGCGGCTTCAATCACGAGATCGTCGCCAAGAATCTTCACGGCCTGGACGTAATGGCGCGCGGCAACATCCAGAGGCAGTTTGATTTTGTTGACGGCCGCTTTTGCGCGCAAATATTCGCTACGCTCGCCGGCTTTCAAAGCGCCTGCCTCGGCGGGACGGCCTTCGTTCAAATCATCCAAAACTTCACTGGCACGATTCAGCATGGCCGGGTAATCGGCGCTGCACTCGCGCTTTCGACGGCCGTCCTGATAATAGACGAGCGTATATTGCGCGTAACCGTTCGACGGAGTTTCATAAATCGTAACACTTACGCTTCCCCGTTTTATTTCTTTTGGAAATTCCGGCGTCTTCACACCCAAATTGTCAGTAAAATTGTCAGTAAAGTCAATACAGAACACCAATTATGCGTATTCATTGGGGAAATGATGGCGACCCTACCGGGAATCGAACCCGGGCTACCTCCGTGAAAGGGAGGTGTCCTAACCGCTAGACCATAGGGTCGTCGAGGGCGCGAAATATAATCGCCCGCTCTTTAATGTCACGAAAAATTCGCGTTTACGTTGGCCGTTTTTTTTGCTAGGCTGTGTGGAATTGCGCGATGAAAGTGTACATTGACGGAAAATTTTTAAACGAACGTGACGCCAAAATTTCGGTGTTCGATCACGGTTTGCTGTACGGAGATGGAATCTTCGAGGGCATTCGCGCCTACAACGGACGCGTGTTCCGGTTGAAGGAACACATCGACCGGCTGTTTTATTCCGCCAAGGCGATTCTGCTGAAGATCCCGATGTCACACGCGGAGTTGATGCGGGCAACCGTCGAAGCGTGCCGCAAGAATGAATTGCGCGACGGCTACATCCGGCTCGTCGTGACGCGCGGCGTGGGCACCCTCGGATTGAATCCGAACCACTGCAAAAAACCATCGGTCATCATCATCGCGGACAAAATTCAGGTTTATCCGGCGGAGCTTTACGCGCGCGGCATGGACATTGTCACCGTGCCGACGGTGCGGAATTTGCACAGCGCGCTGAATCCCGCGATCAAATCGTTGAATTACCTCAACAACATCCTCGCCAAAATCGAGGCGAACAATGCGGGTGTCGAGGAAGCGGTGATGTTGAACGCCGAAGGTTTCGTGGCGGAATGTACGGCTGACAATTTGTTCATCGTGAAAGATGGCAAGCTGCTCACCCCGCCGCTTTCGGCGGGCGCGCTTTATGGAATCACCCGGCAGACGGTGATGGAATTGGCGGCGCAGCTCGGCGTTCCGGTCAGCGAGCCGAATTTGACACGCTACGATTTGTTCAATGCCGATGAGTTTTTTCTCACGGGCACCGGCGCGGAGATCGTTCCCGTGGTGAAAATTGACGGGCGGGTGGTCGGCACCGGCAGACCTGGCAAGATAACGAAAAGACTGGTCACGGAATACCATTCCTTGACTAAAGTGTCCGGCGAGCCGATATACGAATAGAACTATGTTGTGCAGCATCTGCAAAGAGAAAGACGCCACAGTGCATTACACCCAGATCATCGGGGACAAAATGCAGAAGGTGGATCTTTGTGAGGCGTGTTCAAAGACCAAAGGCATCAACGACTCGTCCGGCTTTTCGCTGGCCGATTTGATGCTCGGCGGCTTGGGCGCGTCGCCAGAGATTGAGGACGCTTCCGGCGGCGTGGAGTTGAAATGCCCGCGTTGCGGTTACAGCCAGCAAGATTTCAAAAAGTCGGGCCGGCTCGGCTGCCCCGATTGCTACAAAGTTTTTGCCGATGGCCTGGAAGGTTTGCTCAAAACAATGCATAAAGGCACGCGGCACGTTGGGAAAGTTCCCGAGGCGCTGCGCCAGAATCGCGATTTGTCGGATCGGCTGAAAACCCTGCAACGGCGTCTGGCAAAAACTGTCGAAGATGAAGATTTTGAGCAGGCCGCAAAGCTGCGCGATGAGATCAAGCAGACGAGCGCCAAAATAAGCCATAGCGCGGCCACTTGACACGATGGACATTCATGAATTTCTTGCCCCACCCGCCGAGACGGCGCGCCGGAGGGGGCCGCATGACCGGATCGTGATGTCCAGCCGCGTCCGGCTCGCGCGCAATCTCAAGGATTGCGCTTTCCCGAGTTGGGCGAAAAAGCCGGAACGCGTCAAAATCCTGGAAACCATCCGCCCCGCCGTGGCGAGTTTGCCGGAGATGAAGGACTCGTTCTCCGGAGGGATGGACGATCTCTCCACCCTCGACAAACAAATTCTGGTCGAGCGCCATCTGGTCAGCCGCGAGCACGCCGCGAAGAGCGCGGGCAGCGGGTTGGTTTTGAACCGCGACGAGACGCTCTGCGTGATGATCAACGAGGAAGATCACATGCGGATGCAGGCCTTGCGTCCCGGCCTCCAAATCCGTCAGGTCTGGACGGCGATTGACCAGGTGGACTCGGCACTTGAGAAAAAATTGAATTACGCGTTCAGTTCCGATCTCGGCTATTTGACCGCCTGCCCGACCAATCTCGGCACCGGCATTCGCGTCAGTGCGATGCTGCATCTGCCCGGTCTGGTTTTGTCAGAGCAAATCAATCCCATCATCCAGTCCGTAAACAAGCTCGGCCTGGCGGTTCGCGGTCTTTACGGCGAGGGCACCGAAGCGTTGGGCAATGTCTTTCAAGTGTCCAATCAAATGACATTGGGCGAATCAGAAAGCGCCATTGTCGAGCGGTTGGAAAAAGTGCTGGCACAAGTCATCGAGCATGAGGAAAACGCCCGGGACTTGTTGCTGGAAAAAAAGGCCAAAACGGTCTATAACCACATCGGCCGCGCCTACGGAATTCTGGCCAACGCCCACAGTATTTCCTCGAAAGAAACAATGAATCTGCTATCTTTGTTGCGGCTGGGCGTGGATATGGGGCTGTTTCCGGGCGTGGACCGGTCGCTGGCGGATGAAATGTTCATTTTGACGCAACCGGCTCATTTGCAGAAGCAACACTCGGAAAAGCTGTCCGCCGAGGAACGCGATTTGCTCCGAGCAGATATGCTGCGGGAAAGGTTGTGGCCGGTGAACCGGCCCATTACGAAGCCGGCGGGGCCAAAACCAGGCGGGTTGGACAAAAAGGAAAAGTGACTGCACAGTTGAACTATGAGCGATGAAGCCATGAGTAATTTTACGCCGCGAGCACAACAGGTGCTCGCTCTGGCGCGCAAGGAAGCCGACCGTTTCAACCACAATTTTGTCGGCACCGAGCACCTTTTGCTGGGACTGATCAAACTCGGCCAGGGCGTTGCCGTGAACGTGCTCCAGAAAATGGGACTCGACCTCGAAACCGTCCGCATGGAAGTCGAGAAGCAGGTCGGCACCGGCCCCGACCAAAAAATGATCGGCAACATCCCCTACACGCCGCGCGTGAAAAAAGTGCTCGCGCTGGCGGCCAGGGAAGCCAAGGCGCTCAATCATACCTACGTCGGCACCGAACACATTCTCCTCGGCCTGCTCCGCGAAGGCGACGGCGTGGCCGCGCGTGTTTTGAAAAATCTGGACGTGGACATCGAACAGACCCGGCAGGAAATTTTGAAGGAGTTGGATCCCAACTTCGCTGCGCAGGAAGAATCCGGCGCCGCACCGACCAGCGGGACCGGTGAAGTTCCGGAAAAACCGGTCGGCGAAAAGAAGGGGGAAGTCAAAACTCCCGCGCTCAAAGCGTTTGGTCGCGATCTGACCGAAATCGCCCGCAAAGGCGAAATGGATCCGGTCATTGGACGCAAGAATGAAATCGAGCGCGTGATTCAGATACTCTGCCGCCGCACCAAAAACAATCCGGTTCTGCTCGGCGAAGCCGGTGTGGGCAAAACGGCCATCGTTGAAGGTCTCGCGCAGGAAATCGCCACCGGCAACGTTCCGGAAATTCTCCGTGAAAAACGCGTCATCACGCTCGACCTCGCCTTGATGGTCGCGGGCACTAAGTATCGTGGACAATTCGAAGAGCGCATCAAAGCGGTCATGGACGAAATCCGCCGCTCCAAGAACATCATTCTGTTTATTGATGAATTGCACACCATCGTCGGCGCCGGTTCCGCCGAAGGCACGATGGACGCCTCGAACATCATCA
>OCZU010002535.1_pt1 | contig 11610 bp, 12 predicted proteins | sample 1539001 | NCBI WGS metagenome assembly OCZU01 (sample SAMEA3539306, study PRJEB22396) | soil metagenome | biome: tundra; feature: field; material: soil | place: USA | collected 2010-05 | depth 0.15 m
CCAACTGCCCACGCCCGCCCATGTCAGATCTTTCTCGGCTGCGCGCGCACGAACAGTCCGTAGGGCCGCACCACCAGCACCAGCGCCATCACGCCGTAGATGACGAACAGCTCGATCTGCGGCACCAGATGCACGGCGGCGGCGCGGCAGATGCCGACGATCAGCGCGCCGACCAGCGCGCCTTCGATCGAGCCCATGCCGCCGATGGCGACCACCGCGAAGGCCAGCACGATCACCTCGACGCCGATGCCGAGCGTGACCGCGATCTTCGGCGCCATCACCGCGCCGCCGAGCGCTCCCAGCATGGCGCCGATGACGAAGGTGACCGTGTAGACCAGCGTGACATTGACGCCGAAGGCCGCCGCAGTTTCGCGATCGAAGATCACGGTCGTGAGCAGCCGGCCATAGCGGGTGAATTTCAGCGCCCAATAGGCGAGGCCCGCAAGCAAGGCCGCAATCGCCACCAGCACGATGTCGTAGTTGGACAGCACCAGCTCGCCGATCTCGATGTTGCCGGCCGACACCATCGGCTGATAAGCCGCATAGGACTGCGGACCCCAGATCAGCACGATGACGTCCTCGAGGATGAGGAAGGTCGCGTAGGTGACCAGAACAATGATCACCTCGTCCTTGCCGTAGACCAGCCTTAAGATTCCGCGTTCGAGGATGATGCCGAGCACCAACCCGATCGCCATTCCCATGGCGAGCATGAGCAGGAAGCCGATGGCCGCCGGCCAATCGGCATTGGTATAGATGCCGACCGCGGTGGCGGCGCCATAGGCGCCGAACGCATAGAACGAGCCGTGCGCGACGTTCAAAATCTTCATCACGCCGAAAATCAACGTCAGGCCGATGGCTACGATGAACAGATAGGCCGCGTAGACGAGGCCGTCGGTCAGAATGGCGGAGGCGGTCAGCACGGCGAAACCGCTTGAATTCGAGGGCGGGACGGCGGAGGAAGGCCGATGCCCTCCCCCGCCGCAATGTCTTTCAGCGCAAACGCATCAGTTGCACTTGATCAGTTGCACTTGGCGCCCTTCATGCCCTCGGCGATCCACTTGTCGGCATCGATGCCGGCCGGCGGGTTCACGCATTCGGCCGGGTAGCGGACGATGTCGACGATCTCCGGCTCTTTCTTCTGCTTGTTGAAGCGATAGGTGCCGTAGGCCGTTTCGGTGATGCCCTGATGGCCGTCGCCGAGCACCATTTTCACCTGGCCAGCCGGACCCTCATACTCGATGCCCTTGAACGCGGCGGCGATGGCGTCGGCGTTCGGCTTGCCCCCGGCCTTGGCGGCCTTCTCATAGGCGAGCTTGAGGCCGAGCAGCGACTGCGCCATCTGGTAGGCTGTATAGGTCGGCGGGACGTTGTAGCGGTCGGTGTAGATCTTCTGGAACCACTTGTTGATCTCGGTGTCGCGCGCGAGCGGGCCATTGGCGCCGCGGGCGCCTATGATAGTGCCGTCCGGCAGCTTGTCGCGCAGACGCCAGATCGCCGCTTCGCCGGCGGTCATGATGATGGTCATGCGCTTGTCGAGACCGCGCGCCTGTTCCTGGTAGACGAAGCCTTCGAGGTCGCCATCGTAGAAACTGGTGTGCAGCGCCTGCGATTTCGAGGTCAGCAGGGTCGAGACTTCGGCGCCGTATTCACCGGCGAAAAGCTTCGGGAACAACACCTTGTCGACCGTGACCTTGGGCGCCAGAACTTTCATGGCGCCGACGAAGTCGCGCCAGGAATCCTGGCCCCAGGCGTAGTTCTGGTTGATGCCGGAAAAACTGGTGAGGTTTTTCTTCTTGGCGAGCAGATAGCGCGCGGCGCCGACGCTATCCATGGTCGCATGCGGGCTGACGCGGAACACGTAATTGCGCGCCTTCTCCTCGAAGATGCGCGGCGTGCCGCAATCGTAAAAGACGGTGAGCGCTTTGAGTTCTTCCGCCACCGGCGTCACCGCCAGACAGCTGCCGGAAGAGATATAGCCGACCACGGCGTCGACCTGGTCGCGCTGCACGAGGTTGCGGAACTCAGTCACCGTATTGGCGGCGGAGCCGGCCTCGTCGATATATTTCGCTTCGACCTTGCTGCCGCCGAAGCCAACCGTGTTGAACGGAGCCGGCGCCTTGCCGGAATTCAGCGCCTCGATGACGATCTCGGCGCCGTTACGGCCCGGAATGCCGAAGGGCGAGGCGGCCGGGCCGGTGAGAAACGAAACGATTCCGAGTTTGACCGGAGTGGCCGCAGGCGCGGTCGGTTGTGCCTGAGCCGCGGCCGCAGCGGTCGCCACGGCAAGACCGGCCAGCCCCCATCGAATTACAATTGCACGATGCGACATTGCAACTTCCTCCCCTAAACGTGCCCGTTACGGGCTTCGATCTGTCCCTTAAGCAAACGCGATCCTGGAACAAGTTTCAATCGCTATTTCCATATTGATGCATGCATGCTCACATGGCCGTAGTCGTGACCGTGGATTGTGCGCCCGGCCTCGTCCCGCGCTGCCGGCGATGCTAGGCTCTGCTAAACGGCTAAAAGGCCGACATTGCATATTTTGCCGCCGCGTTTTGACCAAATGGCACATACTTTGCGGAGTCTGCGCCATTGGAGACCCTGATGTCAGACATGCACCCCCCGACCGACCCGCTCCCCATGGAACGCTTGCCCCGGCTTCGACCGGGGGCGGGGTTCGCAATGTTAGACGGCGTGCACATTGTGGACCTGACGACCTCGATCGCGGGACCTTTTGCCACGCAGCTTCTGGCCGACTTCGGTGCGCAGATCGTCAAGATCGAGCGACGGGGCAATGGCGACGATGCAAGAGCGTGGGGGCCGCCATTTCTGGATGGCGAAGCGCTTTGGTTCATTTCAGTCAATCGCAACAAGCGCAGTCTTGCGCTAGACTACGGAAAGCCGGACGGAGCGGCAGTGCTGCGCGAACTCATCGCGAAAGCCGACGTAGTCGTTCTGAATCAGCCGCCGCGCGTTTCCAGCAAGTTTGGCCTCGACGTCGAAAGCGTGCGCAAGTTGCGCCCCGATATCATCTACGTCTCGATCACCGGCTTCGGGCTCGACGGCGAACGTTCCGATTGGCCATGCTACGATCTCATCGCCGAGGGCTATTCGGGCGTCATGGATTTGACCGGCGAGCCGGGAGGCGAACCGCAAAAGATCGGAGCGCCGGCGGCCGACATGCTGGCGGGACAGGATGCGGCGCTCGGTGCGCTGGCCGCGCTGTACGGTCGAACGCGTAGCGGGCTTGGCCATGTCATTGATATCGCTCTTGTGGATTCGATGACGCGGTTTCTGGCCTGCCGGATCGTTCCCTATCTCGGTTCCGGTGAAATTCCGCGCCGTTCCGGCGGGAAGGACAGCGTGATTGCCATTTATCAGGCGTTCGATACCGCCGATGATCCAATCACGCTCGGCCTTGGCAATGACAGCAGTTGGAAGCGCTTCTGGGTCGCCGTGGGCCAGCCGGAACGAGCAGAGGACAAATCGACGGCTTCCAACAAGGATCGCCGGATGCAGCGTGCTAAGATCGTCGCCGATATCGCAGCATTGCTCAAGACGCGACCGCGCGCGCATTGGTTATCGGTGCTTCGTGCCGCCCGTATTGCGTCCGGGCCGATCAACCGCTTGGACGAGGTCAGTGCGGATCCGCTTCTTCTCCAGCGCGGACTATTTTATTGTCTTGAAGATGGTGAGCGGCGGGTTCCCCAAGTGGGGCTCGGAATTCGTATCGACGGAGCCTCGTCAAAGCCCCGCCGCAGGCCGCCGTTGTTGGGCGAACACAGCGAGGAAGTTCTGCGCGAGATCTTGGGTTATGATGACGCCAAGCTCGAAGAGTTGCGGCGGCAAGATATCATCTGAAGGGGGGTCAGGTTGGCGTTCGAGACCATTGTTTACGAAGAAGACGGGCCGATCGGGACGATCACGATTAATCGGCCCGACGACGGCAACATGTTCACGCCGGTGATGTGTCACGAAATCCGTGACTGTATCGAAGGCGTCCGGCGTGAGACGCGCACCCGGGTGCTGGTGCTCACCGGCGCCGGCGACCGTTTTTTCTGCATCGGCGGTCGCAAGGACGGCATGGAAAAAACGATCCTGTATGCCGGAACCTTGCCGACGTTGGAAATGTACGAAGCGATCGACAAACTGCAGAAGCCAGTCATTGCCAGCGTCAATGGCTTCGCTGTCGGCGGCGGCAATGTGCTGCAGATGGTTTGCGACCTAACAATCGCAAAGGAAAGCGCGATCTTCCGCCAGGTCGGCCCGATGATGGGCTCATTCGATGCCGGCTATGGCACCTGGTATTTGGAAGATCTTGTGGGCAAGAAGAAAGCCAAGGAGATCTGGTTTCTCAATCCTAAGATTACAGCACGCGAAGCTTTGGCACTCGGCCTGATCAACACGGTGGTCCCCGACGACAAGCTCAAGGAAGAGACACGACGTCTGGCATTGGAAATCTGCGAGCGCGGACCGTTTGCGCTGGCGTCGGTGAAGGCCGCTTTCAATGCTAGGCACGGCGGCGTCAGCGGCCTCGCCCGGCTATCGCATGACTTGCTGTTGCGCTCGTATCTCGAGAGCGACGAAAGCCATGAACTGAGCGCATCGTTTGCCGAGCGCCGCAAGCCTGATCCGTCGAAGTTCGGGAGCTAATGGGTGCGGCCGTTCCTGACACTTCACCATCCTGCGCGCGCGCGCCGCTATTACGCCGAGGGAACGTGGCGGAACGATACGTTTTATAGCCTGCTTGCGGGCCACGCGAAGGCGCGCCCGGATGCCGCCGCGCTGCGCGACGGCGGGCGGCGACTGGCGTGGCGTGAAGTCTTGGCCTGGGTCGATGGCGTGGCGGCCGATCTGCGCCGGCACGGGCTCGTGGGCGGCGATCGCGTCTCGATCTGGATGTCCAACAAGCTTGAGACGATCATTACATTTCTGGCCTGCGCGCGTGAGGGCTTTGCCTGCAATCCGTCGCTCCACCGCACCTATACTTGCGCGGAGATCGTGCAGCTGATCGATCGTCTGCAGGCCAAGGCGTTCGTCACCGAACCGGGCTGGGGCGCCGACCGCGCCAACGTCGATTTCGACGCCATGCTCGGGCAGGTCAGCTCGCTTCGCAATGTGTACAGCCGCGACACATTTCCGCAGGCGGGGCCGGCAATTTCAAAACCCGTCGAAGACCCCGACAAAGTCAGCTATCTCGCCTTCACGTCGGGCACGACGGGAACGCCGAAATGCGTGATGCATTCCGACAATACGTTGTTGGCGAATGCACGCGATCTGGTGCGCGATTGGGGGCATGGTCCACAAACCGTTCTGCTCAGCCTGTCGCCGCTGTCGCACCACATTGCCTGGGTCGCGGTGGCGCAGTGGCTGCTGGCGGGATGTGAACTGGTGACCGACGACCCGCCGGCCGGAATGAGCCGCCTGGATTGGATCATCGAGACAGGCGCGACCTATGTCATGGGCGTACCGACCCATGCGATTGACATGCTTTCGGAGCAACGCAAGCGCAACATCGCGCAAATGGGTGAGGTCAAATTGTTCTATATGGCCGGCTCGCCGATTCCACCCTCGGTGTGCGAGGCCTTCGTCCGGCAGGACATCAAGCCGCAGAACATATACGGCATGACAGAAAGTTCGTCGCACCAATACACGCATCCCGATGATGATGAGGCAACGATCGTCAAGACTTGCGGTCGCGGGGGCCCGGCTTACGAGGTGCGTTTGTTCGATCCGCTCGATTCCGATCGTGAGGTTTCGCCAGGAACGGTCGGACAAATTGCCGGGCGCGGCGCGGCGTTGATGCTCGGCTATCTCGATAATCAGACGGCGACCGAACAAAGCTTCAACAGCGACGGTTGGTTTCTGTCGGGCGATCTCGGTGTGCTCGACGCTCGCGGCAACCTAAAGATCGAAGGCCGTCTCAAGGATTTGATCATCCGCGGCGGCCACAACATCTATCCCGCCACGATCGAAGCGCTGGCGTTGCGGCATCCGGATGTTACGAAAGCGGCAGCCTTTCCGGTCGCCGACGAACGCCTCGGCGAACGTGTCTGCTTGGCGATTATCGGGACGACCGGCGGCGAGGCACTATTGCAGCACCTGCATGGCGAAGGACTGTCGAAATACGATATGCCTGAATTCTTTATTCGCGTGGACGCCTTCCCGCTGACCGCCAGCGGCAAGATTCTCAAGCGTGAACTGGTGCAAATGGTCAAGCGCGGCGAGCTCTCGCCGCAGCCGGTCCGCTTCGGCCGTTCGAAGGAGGTCGCCTGATGACCGTCCATCTTACCCGCCGGGAAGCGGTGGCCATCCTGACGCTCGATCGCCAGGAGGTGCTCAATGCGCTCTCGTTCGCGATGCTGCGGGAGATCGGCGATGCCATCGAGCAAGTCGGGCAATCGGACGCGCGGGCGCTGATCGTGACCGGAGCGGGGCCCAAGGTCTTCTGTGCCGGCGCCGACATCAAGGAGCTGCGCGGGCGCAGTCTATTGGAGCAGAAGCGCGGCGCCGAGCTCGGCCAAGGCGTTTTCACCAAGCTAGACGCTCTCGCGGTTCCGTCGATCGCGGCCATCAACGGTCATGCGTTCGGCGGCGGGCTCGAATTGGCAATGGCGTGTACGTTCCGCCTGGCCGCGTGCTACGCCAAGATGGGCTTGCCCGAGATCAAGCTCGGCTTGATCCCCGGTTATGGCGGTACGCAGCGCCTGCCGCGGCTAGTCGGCGAGGCGCGTGCCTTCGAAATCATCGCGACTGGCCGCACGGTGGATGCCGAAGAGGCGTTTCGCATCGGGCTGGTGCATCGGTTGATCGACGGCGATCCGCTCGAGGCCGGCATGGCCTTTGCGCGTGAGATCACGGGATTCAGTCTGTCGACACTCGGATTTGCCCGCGCCGCGGTTCAGCGCGCGGCGCAGCTTCCGCTCAGCGAGGGCCTCAAGGCGGAAGCGGAGCTTTCGACGCTGGCCTACCGGACGGCGGACGCCGAGGAAGGCATGGCGGCCTTCGTCGAAAAAAGGAAACCGGATTTCCGCGATGCGTGATGGCTGGATCATAGTGACCGGCGCCAGTCGCGGCATTGGCGCGGCGATTGCCAGCGATCTGGCGCGCCGCGGTGCCAAGGTGGTAGCGTTATCGCGGTCCGGAAATGTGTCCGCAGGTCTGCGTGGTATTGCCTGCGACGTGTCCGATGAGGCTGCGCTTGCCGCGGCATTCGAGACGCTGAGCAAGGACGGCCCCATCGTCGGCATCGTGAATAACGCGGGTCAGCATCGTGGTGGGCCCAGCGCTACGCTCACGGCCGGGGACTTCGAGAGCCTGATGCGACTCAACGCGACCTCGGTCTTCGTCGCAAGCCGCTTGGCCTATCCCTATCTCGTGAAAGCCGGCGGCGGGACGATCGTCAATATTGGCTCGTTCTTCGACAAGCTCGGCGTCGCCGAAAATCTCGCTTATTGTGCGTCGAAAGCCGCGGCCGGTGCGATCGCCCGCTGTCTGGCGGTCGAATGGGCGCGCGACAAAATCCGCGTGTTCAATGTCGCGCCGGGCTATATCGAGACCGATCTCAATCGCGAATGGCTGACAAGCGAGCGCGTTCAATCCTGGATCAAGCGCCGAGTGCCTGTCGGCCGGCCCGGCCAGCCGGACGAGGTCGCGCGGCTGGTGGGATGCCTGATGGCGGAAGACATTGGCTTTCTCACCGGCGAGACGATCTATATCGACGGCGCCCACGGAATAAATCACTGATGAAAATCTTAAAGCAGCTTGAGCAGCGCCGTAAGTGGGCCGAGGACGAGCGGATCCTGCTCGATCAGGTGCGCCGCATTGCCGACACCGTCATTGCGCCGAACGCGGCGCGTTACGACCGCGAGGAGGCGTTTCCGCAAGCCAGTGTCGATGTTGTCAAGTCGCTCGGGCTCAATGCGATTTTCGTGCCGGAAGCCTATGGCGGCGCGCCGATGTCCTACCGGCTTTATCTCGCGGTCGTGCAAACGATCGCGGAAGCCTGTGCATCGACCGGTGTCATCTATGCCACTAATTTCCATGGCATGAAGCCGCTGATTGATTTCGGCACCGAGGAGCAAAAGAAGCGCTTGCTGCCGCGCGTGGCCGCGGGAGCGCTCGCTTCGCTCGCCATCACGGAAGCGGCTGGCGGTTCCGACGCCACCGCCATGACGATGCGCTTCACGCCCGATGGTGACGACATTGTCGTCGACGGGAACAAGCTGTTCATAACCAGCGGCGACGTCGCCGATCTGTTGCTCGTGTTCGGGAAATGGAGCGAGATCGAGGATCCGAAGCAGGCCATTTCCGCACTCATTTTTGAGAAGGACACGCCGGGTTTCGAAGTGGTGCGCGTCGAGGAAAAGCTCGGCCACCGCGCCTCGTCGACGGCGGCGCTCGCCTTTAACCAGTGCCGGGTGCCGCGCGCCAATCTTCTCGGCAAGCCCGGCGAGGGGCTTGCCCTGCTGCTGGCGTCTCTCAACAAGTCGCGACCGAGCATTGCGGCGCACGCGCTCGGAATTGCGACCGCCGCCTTCAAGGACATGGTGGCCTATATGAATACGCGCGCCGTGGGCGGCCACCACGTCATCGATTTCCAGGCCAACCAGTTCCTTATCGCGGACCTCGCGGCCGAGCTGGCTATGACTGAGGCGTGGCTCGATTATGTCGCCAGTCTCATCGACGACGGCGCGACTGATTTTGGTTTAGAGGCATCGATCGCCAAGCTGCGGGCCAGCGATCTGGCCATGCGCATGACGACCGAGGCAGTGCAAATGCACGGTGGCTACGGCTATATCCGCGATTACCGTGTGGAGCGTTTGATGCGCGATGCAAAAATCACCCAAATCTGGGAAGGAACCAATCAGGTGCATCGGCAGCTGATCGGGCGGAGTTTTATCGAAAGATGACGTCGATCATTCATACCGTTGGAGTTTGCGGAGCTGCGGGCACTATGGGTGCCGGCATTGCGATCATTGCCGCCGGCACGTCGGCTTACGCGCCGGCGCGGCGCGCAGTCATTGCGAAAATGCGAGAGAAAACCTCGTGAGACCGCTCCAAGGCGTGCTCGTTCTGGACTTTTCCACGCTACTGCCGGGGCCGATGGCGACATTGCTCCTGGCTGAAGCCGGCGCGGAAGTCGTCAAGATCGAGCGCCCGGGCAGCGGCGAGGAAATGCGCGGTTATGTCCCGCGTTGGGGCGCCGACAGCGTCAATTTCGCAATGCTCAATCGCGGCAAGAAAAGCGTCGCCCTCGACCTGAAGAATCCGAAACAACGCACCAAGCTGGACCCTTTGGTCGCACGTGCCGACATCATCGTCGAGCAGTTCCGGCCGGGTGTTATGCAACGGCTCGGGCTCGATTATGAAAGCGTCGTCAAGGTCAATCCGCGCATCATCTATTGTTCGATTACCGGCTACGGACAAACCGGGCCGAAGCGCGATACCGCGGGGCACGACCTGAATTACATCGGCGATGCCGGTCTTCTTGCGTTGTCGATGGGGAACGGAGATCCGCCTGTGGTTCCGCCCGCGCTGATCGCCGATATTGCGGGTGGCGCTTACCCCGCAGTGATGAACATTCTGCTGGCCGTGACCGAGCGCGCTCAGACGGGCAAGGGCCGCTATCTCGATATCGCCATGACCGACAACCTCTTCCCCTTCATGTATTGGGCGCTGGGCGAAGGGATCGCAACCGGTCAATGGCCGGGCAACAGCGGCAGCCTCGTGACGGGCGGGACCGCCCGGTATCGGCTCTATCCGACGCGCGACGGCCAAATCGTGGCTGCCGCGCCGATCGAGCAAAGGTTCTGGCAGAATTTCTGCGGCATCATCGGGCTCGAGCCGCAATATGCTGACGATAAGGATTCCGCCGCCACCGCGGCGCGGGTCGCCGAGATTATCCGCGGCAAAGATGCCGCGCATTGGGAAAAATTCTTTCAGGAGCAGGATTGCTGCTGCAGCGTAGTCAAGAGTGCGCGCGCGGCGATGACCGATCCGCAGTTCGTCGCCCGCGGTCTGTTCGCGCACAAGCTGAGCAACGCTCAAGGCCGAGTCATACCGGCCCTTCCCGTTCCGGTGAGCGATGGTTTCCGCGGCTCGCCCGATACGCCCATCCCGGCGCCGAGGCTGGGGGCCCACAACGCGGATTACATCAAATGAGAGCGGTCTACGTTCATGCCTTTGCGCCATTTGAGACTGTTGGCGTTGAGGAGGTCCCCGATCCCCAGCCGGGTCCGGGCGAGATCGTGGTCGACGTGGTCGCCGCCGAAGTCAATTATCCAGATATGCTTGTCATTGCCGGGCAATACCAGTTCAAGCCGCCGCAGCCGTTCTCGCCGGGCAAGGCAGCGGCCGGGCGGGTTTCCGCGCTCGGCGCGGGCGTGCGCGACTTCGCGGTTGGCGACCACGTCGCCGTCCAGGTCGAATATGGCGCCTATGCCGAGCGGCTGAAGGCGCGCGCGGTGAATTGCTTCAGGATGCCGGCGGGCATGCCGTTCCATATGGCGGCGGCGCTGGGACTTGCCTATCAGACCGCCTGGTTTGCGTTGAAGGATCGCGCCGCATTCAAGTCGGGCGAAATCGTCCTCGTGCTGGGCGCGGCCGGCGGCATCGGTATCGCGAGCATTCAGCTTGCCAAAGCGTTCGGCGCCAAGATGGTCATCGCCGGCGTGCGCGGAGCGAGCAACGCGAAGGTGGCGAGCCAAGCTAGCGCCGATCACGTGATCGATCTCGACGTTCCCGATGTGCAAGATCGGTTGCGCGAGAAGGTTCATGCGCTGACCGGCAAACATGGCGCCGACGTGGTCATCGATCCCGTGGGCGGCGACGCCAACGCCGCGGCCTTGCGGGCGCTGGCTTGGTGCGGCCGTATGGTCATTGTGGGCTTCGCCAGCAATCAGATTCCGGCCATCAAGGCCAACTATCTCCTGCTCAAGAATATTGCGGTCATCGGCCTCCAATGGTCGGATTATCGCGAGCGTACACCGGAGCGGGTGTGCGAAGCTCAGCGCGAGATTTTTGCGCTCTACGAGCAAGGACGTCTCGACCCGCCGATTCGCGGGCGATTGCCGCTCGAGAAATTCGCCGATGGCTTGCGCGCACTGCGTGACGGCAAAGCGCAGGGCAAGATCATTCTTCAGGTGCGGCCGGAATGACGGCACATCCTCAGAGCGTTGTCGCCGTTCTCGGCGCTGGCACCATGGGTGCCGGTATCGCGCAGGCCGCGGCAAGCGCCGGCGTGCGAGTTCTTCTCCATGACGCGAGCGCGAGCGCCGGCGCTGCGGTTCGCGCTTGCGAAAAGACCGGCGCGGCGCAAGCCGAGCTGGTGACGAAAGGCAAAGTCCATGCCGCCGATCGCGATGCGCTCCTGGCGCATATCCGTCCGGTCACAACGCTGGCGCCTGCCACGCTTGTCATCGAAGCGATCATCGAAAATCTGTCGGCCAAACAGGATATTCTTCGCAAGGTCGAAGAGGTCGGTTGTGTGTACCGAAAACCTCATCCGCATTGATTAGCTGACGGAATCACCTAACGTCAGTGGACAATGTTTGCACTGTTCTGCTTCGTCCTGGCCGTTTTGGCCTCGCCATTCAAGTCGAAGAGCCG